>Ga0209474_10000078_pt1 | contig 112873 bp, 109 predicted proteins | sample GraSoiAngelo_145_FD_185902 | JGI IMG/M metagenome (GOLD analysis project Ga0209474, IMG submission 185902) | Grasslands soil microbial communities from the Angelo Coastal Reserve, California, USA - 14_1009_05_20cm (SPAdes) (version 2) | ecosystem: Environmental > Terrestrial > Soil >...
AGAGGGACGGTGTGGCCGAGGTGAAGATCGGGCGCGGTGGGATCGAATCCCATCTTCACCCGCAGCGGCACCTCTTTCTCGTAGGAGGCGCGCAGCTTCCTCACCAGATCTTCGCGGGTGTGCACGTCGACCGCGCCGCGCGTCACCTCCGCGAGCTGCTCGTCCGGCGTCGCCTTGCGCAGCACCGAGCTCATTGCGCAAGCCTCTGCTGCACGCGGGTGATGCTGCGCGCCCGCCCGCTGGCGTCGTCGATCTCGACGATGGCGCCCTGCAGGTGCACGTCGCCTTGCGCGAGATCGAAGGGCGAGTGCCTCTGCGTGAGGAACCGCTCGATCGCCGTCTCCTTGCGAAGGCCAATCACGCTGTCCCACGGACCGCACATGCCCACGTCGGTGATGTAGGCAGTCCCTCCGCGCAGCACGCGCTCGTCGGCAGTCTGGATGTGGGTATGCGACCCGAGGACGGCGCTGACGCGGCCATCGAGGTAGTGCCCCATGGCGTTCTTCTCGCTCGTCGCCTCGCAGTGCATGTCGACGAGCACGCAACGCACGCCTTCCGCGCGCATGGACGCGATCAGCCGATCCGCCGTGCGGAACGGGCAGTCGAGCGGCTTCATGAACACGCGCCCTTCGAGATTGATTACCCCGAGCCGCGCGCCCGACGCCGCGCTGAGCACCGCGTGCCCCCGTCCAGGCGCGCCTTCCGGATAGTTCGCCGGCCGGAGCTGCCGGGAGTCCGCGCGTTCGAGGTAGGGAGCGATCTCACGCTTCGCGAAGGTGTGGTTCCCGCTGGTCAGCAGATCCAGTCCCGCGCCCAGAAGCTCATCCGCGCTCTCCGGCGTGATCCCGGCCCCGCCGGCCGAGTTCTCCGAGTTGCCGATGCACAGGTCGAGGCCATGGTCCGCGCGAAGTCTGGGCAACAGCTCCCGCACCGCGTTCCGGCCCGGCTTCCCGACGATGTCGCCCACGAACAGGATCTTCATAGGACGGAAACCCACCGCGCTTCCGTGCACACCGCGCCAACCCGGCGGTCATGCTCGCCGACCGGGACCTCCGGCACAAGCTGCGAATCGAAGACCAGTGCGACGCTCCGTCCCTTGTACGCCGACAGCGTGGCGTCGTAGTGGCCCTTGCCACGGCCAAGGCGTCTGCCGGCCGCGTCGACCGCCATCGCCGGAACGACCAGGAGATCGATCCCGGCGAGCGCCACAGGAGAACCGGTGGGTTCCTCGACGCCCAGCGCTCCTGCGACGAATACGCCCGCTGAGCGCCGGAACTGCAGCGCACGATCTCCGGGAACGACCGCCGGGTAGCAGACCTCCACTCCAGCGTCGTGCAGCGCCGCCGCCACCGACGCCGTCCCGCACTCCGAGGGGAGGGCCCGGTAGAGGGCCACCATCCGTGCTCGACCCTGCAGCGCGTTCGCCAGCAGCCTTTCTTGCGCACTGACCGACGCGGCAACGAATTCCGGCGACCCCGGCTTGGGAATTCCCGCGCGCACGCGCGCCCGCAGCTCCCGCTTCTGGTCGTCGAGAGAAGGCATGCAAAAAAGCGGGAGCCGGCTTGCGCAAGCCGGCTCCTCCAGAAAAAACCCCCGCCTCGGCCGTGTGGGCAGCGTCGATGGTGCCCTGCGCTATGGCAGGTGGGATCCCTGTTTTCCCGCTTCAGGCTTCCCCGTTGACCGCGCGGGGCGCGGCGGGGGCTTGCACACCACGGAATTCTCGGGACCCCTGGATACAGCTATCGGGCACGAGGTCAGCTATCCATCACGCAATCCAGGCAGGGGAAGCTTCGAGGCCCTGCGCAATTCCTCCTCTTGAGAGAAGTCTGGGGCGACCTGCGGCCGGTGTCAACGCAACATTGCGCACACCCGGGAGCACCCGTAGAGTGATCGACATGGCCGCCCCCCTGCTCGCCGTGCCGGCCGCCACCGCGTCCCCGTGAACAATCCGCGATTCGGCAAATACGAGATCGTCCAGCTCCTCGGCCGCGGCGGCATGGCGGAGGTGTACAAGGCGCGCGCGGTGGAGGGGCCGCGCAAGAACCAGCTCGTCGCCTTGAAGCGGCTCACCCCGCGGCTCGCCAGCGACCCCGAGGCGGTGGACCTGTTCTGCGGCGAGGCCGACGTGTCGGCGATGCTCAAGCACCCGAACATCGTCGAGGTGTTCGAGGCGGGGGTGGTCGGCGAGGTCTACTACCTGGCGATGGAGTACGTGGACGGCCGCGACCTCGCGCTGATCCTTGCCCGCTGCCGGGAGCGGAGGATCTTCCTCCCGGTGCACTTCGCGGTGCACATCGCCAAGGCGACGCTCGATGCGCTCGCCTACGCGCACGCAGCGCGCGGACCCACCGGTCTGCACCTCAACATCGTGCATTGCGACGTCTCGCCCTCGAACCTGTTCATCTCCCGTCTCGGCGAGATCAAGCTGGGCGACTTCGGCATTGCCAAGGTGCGCTCGCTGGGCGACGGAGACCAGGCCGGCACCCTGTGGGGCAAGCTCGCCTATCTCGCGCCGGAGCAGCTCGAGCGGCGCCCGCTCTCGCCGCAGGTAGATCTCTGGGGAGCCGCCACCATCCTGTACGAAGCCCTGACCAACCAACGCGCCATCCGTGGCGCGGACAACGACCAGATGCAGGAAGCGTTGCGGGCGGGGCGGATTGCCGGGGTGGAGTCGCTGCGGCCCGACATCCCGACCGGGCTGGGCGACGTGGTGCACCGCGCACTGCAGATCGACCCGGCCTCGCGCTACGCCAGCGCGCAGGAGTTCGCCGAGGCGCTGGAGCCATTCCACGACGAAATCTCCGGGGGCGCGCTCGGGATCGCTTCGGTCGTACGCGGGCTGTTCAGGAGCTGAAACTCCTTCTCGCCTGCGCCACGATGTCGGGCAGAACGGCGCAAACCCGATCGATCTCCTCCTCGGTGTTCCCGCTCCAGAGCGAAAACCGGATGGCTCCGCGAGCGAGCGCCGGCGAATACCCCATGGCCAGCAGCACGGGCGACGGCTCCAGCGAGCCGGAGCTGCATGCGCTCCCCGTGCTCGTCGCAATGCCCGCGAAGTCGAGGGCGGCGAGCAGCGTTTCGCCGTCGCAACCCTCGAAGGCCACGTTCGCCGTGTTGCACACTCGCGACGCCCCCGCCCCGGCAACGCGCGCACCCGGAATCTCCCGCGCCGTCGCCTCGAGGCGATCCCGCAGGGCGGTCAGCCGGGGCGCAACCGACGGCTGCTGCGCGCTCGACAGGGCAAGCGCCGCACCCATCCCGACGATGCCGGCCACGTTTTCCGTTCCAGCGCGCCGGCCGCGTTCCTGATGACCGCCGCTCTGCACCGCGAATACTTTCGTCCGCGTAGCCACAAGCCCGACGCCCTTCGGGCCCCCGATCTTGTGCGCCGACAGGCTGATCAGGTCCCAGGGGAAGTCGAGCCCCACCTTCCCGGCCGCCTGGACGGCGTCGACGTGCAGCGGCACTCGATGCTCGCGGCAGATCGCCGCGATTTCGCGAATCGGGAAGATCACGCCGGTCTCGTTGTTCGCCGCCATCACCGAGCACAGCGACGCGCCGGGGAGCGCGCGCCGCAGCGCATCGAGGTCCAGCTCACCGGACCCGAAGACAGGAACGCGCACGCATTCGGGCACGCCCGCGCACGCTCCGAGCACCGCCGGGTGCTCCACTGCGGTCGTGACGACCTTGTGCGGTCGCGTTCCGAGGATCGCGAGCGCGTCGGCCTCGGTTCCCCCCGAAGTGAAGATGACGTCGCGCGGCGCGCATCCCAGTGCTTGCGCGCACCGCTCCCGGGCCGTGTCGACGAGGGCGCGGGCGTCCTGCCCGGGTTTGTGGACCGAGGAAGGGTTCGCGAAGAAGTCGGCCAGCGCCGGCGTCATCTCCGCCATCACCTGCCGCGACAGCGGGGTGGTCGCGTTTGCGTCCAGGTAGATGGCCGAAGGGCTCACGGCTCCAGCGGTACGAGCGGAATCCCCGGCCCTGGCCGCAGATGGAACGCCTTCAGGAACGTCGCGAAGATGTCGGTCGCGAGCAGATCCGGCGATCGCCCGCGCAACGGCACGCGCGCCCCCGCCATCGCACCGTGTCCACCGGCGCTCCCGCCGAGCGGCGCGCAGACTTCCCGCACCAGCTTGCCCGCGTTGACGCGCCGGTCGTTCAGGCGGAGCGAAAGATACAGCTCACCCTTGTATGACCCGGTTGCAAGCGACCAGCGCAGCCCCTCGAGGCTGACCAGCTTTTCGGCGACTTCCGGAACGATCTCGGGGACGTAGACTTCACCCATGTCCACGACCACGGCCTCCCCGCCGCCGTGGAGGCGGGCGCGCTCGTAGGCGAGGTGATAGGCGGCGAAATACCGGGCCGGCACCGACGGGTGCTCGATGCGCGACAGCGCAGGTTTGTCGATGAGGGGAAAGAGCCAGTTGTAGCAGTCGATGTCCGCCGGCTCGTACTCGCGTCCGAGGTCCCGAGTGTCGCTCTTGATCCCGTAGAAGAGCGCCGTCGCAAGATGCGGGTTCGGAATCAGCTTCGCCGCCCGCAGATATTGCGTGACCATCGTCGAGGTCGCCCCCGCCGGCCCGCCCACGTCGTGGAACGCCGCCATCAGCGACGCCGGTCGCGCCGGGTGGTGGTCGATGACGAGCTGCGGCAGCTCCGACGAAGCGAGCGAGTAATTACCGACCTCGGGCTGCGTGTCGACGAGGCAGACCAGGTCATGCGATTGATGCTCGATCCGGGAGACGGGCTGGATGCCGAGGTGCAGCACTTTCAGCATCGCCTTGTTCTCGGCGCGGCCGATGATCCCGCCGTAGGCGGTGGTCGTGGACACCCCCGCGGAGTGTGCGAGCAGGTAGGCAAGCCCACAGGCGCTCGCCACGGCGTCGGGGTCCGGGTTGTCGTGCGTCAGGATCAGGGCACGATCGTGACCCTTGGCGACCTGGAGGAGCTTCCGCAACCGGTCGCGGATCAGGAACTGGGACGAAGCGAGATCTGGTGGCCGGTCGCTTTCGCGCGGCGAGGGGGCATTGCCCATGGATGTGGCGGCTACCTTAGCTGCGGCGGGGGAGGGTGGCAACGCGGGAGCGGCGGGGCTGTCGGGAAGTCTCCTCCCTCAGGCGCTTGAGCCGCAGCAGGCACGCCCGGTTGCCTTCGGGCGGGATCTCGAGGAAGCCCGGAACATCGCGAAATCGCGGGTCATTCACGAGGCGGCGGAAAGCGACTGGCCCGATTTCACCCTTGCACACGTGCTCGTGCCGGTCGACGCGGCAACCGAGAGGCTTCATCGAGTCGTTGAGGTGGAACGCCTTGAGGAGTCCGATGCCCAACATGTGGTCGAATTGCTTGAACGTTTCGTCGTATCCGCGATTGGTCGACAGGTCGTATCCGGCAGCGAACACATGGCACGTGTCCATGCAGATGGCGATGCGCTCCGGGTTGCGGACGCGGTCGCGGATCTCCCTGAGCTCCTCGAACGTCCGCCCCAACGTGGTGCCCTGACCGGCGGCCGTTTCGAGTAGGACGATGCACCGGCCCTTGTGCGCGGCGAACGTCCGATCGAGAGCGTCGGCGACCGCGCGCAGGCCGGCTCCGGTATCGACGCACGATCCCGGATGGACCACCAAATACGGCGCTCCGATCAGATCGCAGCGCCGCAGCTCATCCGTGAAGGCTTCGATCGACTTCTCGCGGAGATCGCCGGGGCCGCAGCCGAGATTGATCAGGTAGCTGGAGTGGACAGTGGGGAAGAATCCGGCTGCTTTGGCGGCTGCGCGCACCAGTCCGGCGTCCTGCGGGGTGATCTCCCTGGATCGCCACATGCGGCTCGACTTGGTGAAGATCTGCACGGCCTCGGCGCCGTCGGCGAGCGCGCGGGGATAGGCTTCGTGCAAGCCGCCTGAAGTGGATTCGTGCGCCCCGAGCCGCATGGCGGCGGGTCTATAACAGCGAACTGTACAGCCTCAAGACATAGCCGCAAAGCCTGTCTTTGAGTCCGGTAGCGGCTACTCGCTGGCAGCGCGACGCCGGGAGGTCTCGTCCCACTTCGGCAGGAAGAACTTGAACGCGTTGTCGAGCGCGTTGTCCATGCTCTCCATCATCACCTGGCCGAACTGGCTCGCGTTCAGGCGGAGCGCGTCGTAGTACGTCTCGCGGTCCATGCTGTGGATCACGAGCGGCATGTAGCCGGCGCGGATGAGGATCAGGTTCATCATCATGCGCCCGACCTTCCCGGAGAGATCGGAGAAGGGGAAGATCTCCATGAAGCGATGTTGCGAGTACGTGGCCTGCTTGAACGGGTGCATGCGGAGGAACTCTTCGCTCTCCATGAAGTGGAAGAGCTGCTCCAGCGCGGGCTGGATCTGCACCGGCTGCACGATGTCGTGGAAGTACGTGCGGTGGAGCGGCATGTCGCGTCGGAACTGGACCGGCGTGCGATTCGGCAAGTTGCCGTACAGCACCTCGTACAGCTTCTTGACGAGCGCAAGGCTGTACTTGACCTGCTTCGCCTTGGCTTCCTGCTTGATGAACTCGATGGCGTTCAGCTGGTTCCGGACTTCGGTGAAGGGATGGACCATGCTCGAGTCCACCATTCCGGGGTTCGGGTCCAGCGCCTGGCGCAGCTCGGCATGGGTCAACACCATGCCTTCGAGCGCGCACTCATGGTAGATCCACGACAGCTCGTACTTCTCGAGAAAGTCTTGGGTTTCCCGCGGGCGCTCCCGCATCAGCTCCCGTACGTCCTCGGTGCGGTCATCGAGGTCCAGGTACTGGGTCCGGCTCATGCTGCTGCGCTCCTTTGCCGTGCGAACTCAGCGATTTAGCTTGCTCGTAGAGCGGTCAGGCTAGCAAGTTCGCGGATGAGTCGTCAATGGAAAATTCGGCTGCGGTGGTACGCCTTCCTGCTACATGGGGGCGACCCGCCCGCTTTCCGGACGACCACGCCCCCGATTCGCCTGTACGTTGAGCGAACAAGGCCCTTCATCGCGACATTCCGTCGCGATATGAAGAAGTTACGATGCAGCGCGTCACGTCATGTACCGCACGGATTGGGCACATTCACGCGTTGCTCGAGCCTGTAGGTGAGTAGGCCCTGTCCCTACCTGGCGACGGCGCGCTTCCCGTTCGCTTCCGCCTGCGCTGGCGCATCCACGGGCGTGAGCCACTCCGCATACCGCGGCTCGAGCCCGCGCACTGCGCGGAAGAACGTCGCCTGGATTTCGCGGGTGATCGGGCCCATCTCGCCCGCCCCGATGCGCCGATCGTCGACCTCGCGGACGGGCGTGATCTCCGCCGCCGTGCCGCACATGAACGCCTCGTCGCCGCAGTAGAGATAGTCGCGGCTGAAGCGGCGCTCCTCCACCGGAATTCCCTTGTCCTTGGCGATGCGAAGGATGGACTCGCGCGTGATCCCTTCGAGGATCCCTCCCGCGACCGGCGGCGTGTAGAGGACGCCGTCGCGGACGAGGAAGACGTTCTCTCCGGTGGCCTCGCCGACGTATCCCTGCTGGTCGAGGAGGATCGCTTCGTCGTATCCCGCCATCAGCGCCTCGCGCTTGGCGAGGACGCCGTTCAAGTAATGGCCGGTGACCTTCGCGCGCGTCGGGTCCGAGTTCATGTGCATGCGCGTGTACGAGCTGATCTTGACCCGGATGCCTTTCTTCAGCCCCTCGTCGCCGAGGTACGCGCCCCAGTACCAGGTGGCGATGCAGAGGCGCACCGGGTTGACGGCGCCCACGCCCATCAGCCCGTCCGCGTAATAGGCGATGGGCCGCAGGTATCCCTCGTTCATCTTGTTCGCGACCATCACCTGCTTGCAGGACTCGAAGACCTGCTCCTTGGTAAAGGGCATCTCCATCAGGCAGATCTTTGCGCTCTCGAAGAGGCGGCGGACGTGCTCGCGGAGGCGGAAGATCGCTCCGCGACCGTCGGGCTGCGGATAGCAGCGGATGCCTTCGAAGACGGCGACGCCGTAGTGCAGCGAGTGCGTCAGGACGTGCACCTTGGCGTCGGCCCAGGGAACGAGCTTGCCGTCCATCCAGATGAACTGGGATTCCTTGAGCTTCTCGACTTTCTTCGCGGCCACGGTTCGCCTCGGACGCTGAACGCCGGGCGCGCCTCTTAGCACGCCCGGACCGGGGAAAGCTAGGTACAGTCCCGGCTGATTCTAGCTGGGTAATGGAGGTATCGGCGCCAGCAGTCGCTGCAGCGTGGGAAGCTCGTCGAGGAGCTCTTCCTTCGCCGAGCGCACGACGCTTTGCAGGGCGCGCTGGCTGGGCAGAAGCGCGAGCGGCGACAGCGTCTTGCGAAATGCCTTGTACACGTGCGCGTAGGGCCGGTTGCGCGTCACCGCCGGAGCGGCGACGCTCTGCAGGGGGAGCCAGAGCGGCGTCATCAACCGCGGCGCGAACCCGTCGAGGGCGAAGATCACGACGTTCCGGCTGCCGCTGCCGGGAAGCCCGGCGCGCTGCACGTGCTGCCAGGCCGTTCGCACGGGCACATTGTCGACCACGCCGCCGTCGCAGAGGCGGAGCAGATCGTGTCGCTCGAGCAGACCATCGAGCAGCTCGCGCATGCGCGGATCGTCACGCAGCACGTCGTAGTGGATCACGCCCGGGACGCTGGCCGAGAACCCGGCAGCGTCGATGGCGTCGGCCTGGCGCGTCTCCTCGGAGGCGCCGAACACGAGGCGCGTCGTGATCCGCGGGATCCGCGCAAGCTCGGAGATCGCCGCCGTCAGCCTCTGCACGTTGCGGTGCAGCGCGCGCACGCCCCAGCGCGAAGGATCCGGATCGGGCACGCCGAGCATCGACTCGTACTCCTCGAGCGGGCGGGGAAGCTTGCCGCGGCGGATCCCGGTGACGGTGACGAGCAGGGGGATCGGCAGGTCGGACATCCGCACCGGCGAGCCGTCCGGGTGGCGGAACCAGTGCCCGATCGCTGCCCGCAGATGGAGACGCAGCGGACCGGGCAGGCCGTAGACGCTGGGCTGCGGCACCAGGCGGAAGATCTTCCGGTAAGTGAGGTCCTGGAGGATTTCCGGGATGCGCGCCAGGTCGAAGCGGCGCTCCCGCGCGCGAAAGAGCCCGAGGATCGCTCCCATCGAGCTGCCGGCGATCAGCGCCGGCTGCAGCCCGGCGGCCTCCAGCAGGGCAAATGCAGCGAGGTGCACGTACCCGGTGCCGCCTCCGCCGCCGCAGACGAGCACGAGATGGCGCTCGCGCACTTCGCGATCGAGCCGATCCGCCGGCAGCCGATGGCCGAGCTGCTGCGCCACCTGCTCCAGCGCCGCCGTGGCGATCCGGTACGACTCGCGCGCTGCGGGGAGTAGCTCGTGTGGCGCCGCCAGCATCGGCCGCTGCGGATCGAGCAGCGGCCAGAGCACCTGGACCAACTGCTCGCGAAACGGGCGCAGGATGGCGGCCACCGCGACGTCGCGGCCGTCGGGCGCCCGCACGTGCCAGCAGCGGCTCAACGCCAGCGCGTAACGGATGGCGGTTTCGTCGCGTTCGTCGAGGCGACCGCGCGCCGCCACCGCCGCCCGCGCGAGCTGGGCCTCCATGGCGGTGACGGGGCCGACCTCCGCGAATCTCTCTTGCAGCAGGGTCATGCGGAGGTGCGCTCGCGCACGACGCTCATGCGGCTCCCAGGACGCGCAAGAAGGCCTGGCGGATGCCGGCCGCCGTGCGCTGGTAGTCGGAAAGCAGGTCATCTCCCGCGCGCGGCCCCGAGTACCCCATGCGGCGGGCGAGGCGGAGAAGCTCGGCGCCGCCCTCGGGCAGGCGATCCACCGAGCGATCGCGGACGATCCGCAGGCGCGATTCCAGCCGGCGGAGGAAGCGGTAGCCGCGGGCGAGCGGCGCGTGGTCCTGCGCGGCCAGATGGCCATGCTCGAGCAGCAGGCCGAGCGCCTGCGGCGTGTTCGCCGATCGGATCTGCGGATCATCCGCGCCGTGGGCGAGTTGGAGGAACTGGACCGCGAACTCCACGTCGACGAGCCCTCCGCGCCCCAGCTTGGAATTGTACCGGCCGGGAGATTCGTCGGCAATTTCGCGCTCGATTCGCTCGCGCATGGAGAGCAGCTCCTTCGCGGCGGCGGCGCGATCGATCGGCCGGTACACGCTCGGCTCGATGACCTGCGCGAATGCGCGCTCGAACAGCGCCTCGTCGCCGGCGACGGGGCGGAGGCGGAGCAGGGCCTGCCGCTCCCAGAGTCGAGCCTCGCGCCCGTGGTAGGAGGCGAGCGCGTCGAACGAAACCACCAGCGGACCCGCGCTGCCGCTCGGGCGGAGCCGGGTGTCGATCCGATAGAGGAATCCTTCCCGCAGCGGCAGGGTGAGGTGGCTGATCAGCTTCTGCGCGATCCGCGCAAAGTATTCGTGGTTGGCGCCATGCTCACCGGCGCTGGAATAGAGGAAGAGGAGGTCGAGATCGGAGTGATAGCCGAGCTCGCGGCCCCCGAGCTTCCCCAGCGCGAGCACGACCATCTCGGCATCGCGCTTGCCGTAGCGCTTCTCGATCTCCGCGCGGGCGAGGGCGAAGCAGGCGTCGACGCACGCATCGGCGAGATCGGAGAGCTGCCGCGAGACCTGTTCGACGGCGAGCGCGCCGGCGACGTCGTGCAGCGCGATGCGCAGCACCTCCTCGTTGCGGAAGCGGCGCAGCTCGGTGAGCGCCGCCTCCACGTCGAGCGGCGAAAGCGGCCGCAGCCGGTTGGCGAGGTCGTCGCGCAGATCGGCGCGCTCGCGCACGAGGGCAGCAGCGCCGCGCAGGACGAGCTGGTCGATCAGCTCCGGATGTGTCAGGAGCTGTCGCGACAGGTAGTCGCTGGAGCCGAAGAGCGAAATGAGCAGCCTCGTGGTGCGCGGGCTCTGCGCGAGCAGTTCGCTGGTGGCATGGGGATGGACGAGTCCGCCGTACAGGTCGGCGAGGTGCCGCAAGGCCTGATCGGGATCGGGCGCCGCGGCGAGCTCGGTGACCAAAGCGGCGCCGAGCGGCTGCGCTTGCTGGAACGGGGTGCCGCGCTTTTGAGCCAGCCGCGCCAGCTCCTCGGCGCTCGCATCCGGCTGATCGAATCCCAGCTCCGCCAGCGCTGCCGCGCGCTGCTCGGGGGTGGCGTCCGGATCGGCGGCCGCCGCGGCACGCGGATCCTCGGAAGGGCCGCTTCCGGAAGCGACGCGCAGCAGATCCTTGAACCGCGCCTCGACGCGGCTGCGGTGCAGCGCAAGATCAGCGCTCATCGCGGATGCGTCCTGGTAGCCGGTGCGGCGCGCGAGCCGCTGGTTCTCGCGAACGTCCTCCGGCATCGAGTGCGTCTGTCGCTCGGCGAGCATCTGCACGCGGTGCTCCAGCCGCCGCAGGACGACGTACGCCTCGGCCAGCTCGTCGCGGTCGCGGCTGGAGATCAGGCCTGCATAGAGCAGGCGATCGAGCGCCTTCATCGTGCCGCGCACGCGCAGGTTGGGATCGCGGCCGCCGTGCAGGAGCTGCAGCGCCTGTACGAAGAACTCGATCTCCCGGATGCCGCCGCGGCCGAGCTTGAGATCGATGCCCGGCGCCCGCGCGGCTTCCTTCTCGGCGCGCGCCTTGAGCTGCCGCATCTCGTCGATGGCCTTGAGGTCGAAGTACTTGCGGAACACGAACGGGACGAGCCTGCGCAGCGCGTCCTCGCCGGCGTCCAGATCGCCTGCGATTGGGCGGGCCTTGAGCAGCGCGAAGCGTTCCCAGGCGGCTCCCTGGGACTCGTAATAGAGCTCGAGGCCGCGGATGGCGTTGACGATGGGTCCGCTGCGCCCCTCGGGCCGCAGATCGAGATCGACGCGGAAGACGAATCCGCCTTCGGGCGTCGCACCCGGAGAACCCACCGACGCCGTGACGGCTTCCGCGAGCCGGGCGTAGAAGGCGAAGTGATCGATCGGATTGGCGCCCTGCGTCCGTCCATCCTTGTCATAGACGTAGAGGACGTCTGCGTCGGAGGAGAAGTTCAGCTCCTCGCCGCCCAGCTTTCCCATCCCGAGGACGCAGAAACCCGAAGGACCGCCGGCGCTGCGCTCCGCCGGAGGCCCGTGCAGCGCGCAGAGCCGGCGGTAGTGGAATTGCACCGCCGCCTCGAACGCGCGCTCGGCGAGGCGGGAGAGATCCCGGGTCACGTCGGGGATGGAGGCGCCCGAGAGATCGTTGAGGGCAATCCGCAGCATCTCGACCTGCTTGTGGGCGCGCAGCCGGCGCGCGAACGAGACGCCGTCCTTGCAGCGAGAGGCGCGCAGCGGAGCGGGTCGTTCCGGGAACTGGCTCGAGGCGAGCAGATCGAGGAGGCGAGGGCGGGCGGCGATGATCTGCGCGAGAAACCTCGATGCCGCGCTGATCCGGACGAGCGGCGCAAGCGCCTTGCGTGAAGCGGCTCCGCCGTACCGATCCTTCCGCGAGGAAAGGGCGCGAACCGAACCTGCGAGCGCTCCATCCGGGTCGGCGCTCGCGGCGCAGAGCGCGAGGAGCTCCGCGGCCGGCAACCCGGTTTCCGCCGGAATGCGGGCCCCGAGCCGCTCTGCCCGGTCGGCGTCCTCCCAGCCGGGCGCCGGTTGCGTTCGCGAGGTTCCGTGCACGGCTCCCGAGTGTAGCAGCGGCCCAGCGATTGCCGCGCCAAACCCGCGTCGCTATGCTCAAATTCATGGTGTCGCCCAGGGGACGCGAGGCGCTCGCACCAGAGACGTTTCGTCCCTGGATGGCGCTGCGCACCGTCGTCATGGGCGCGGCGACGCTCTGGATCGCCGTGTTCCTGGCGCTGGCCTTGATGCAGGGCGCGACGCGGTCGTCGTTCTTCTCCGCCGCGTTCTTCGTGGTGCTCTTCACCGCCTGCTCGTTCTTCTACAACCGCCTGGCGTTCACGGTGACCGACACCGGCCTCACCGTGCGGACGGTGGCCGCCGAGCGGACGGTTTCCTTCAGCGACATCCTGCGCGTCGACGTGGTGCCCGGCCTGCTCGGGACGTCCTACGCGGTCCGCACGCGCCTCGGGTCGCTGACGTTCTCCTCGCTTCTTGCGGGGCACCAGCGCCTCTGCGACTTGATCGTCCGCGGCGCCCGACTCAGTTAGCGCGGGCCGCCGAAGGCGGCTTAGGCGATATGCTGTTGCTGGCTGTTTCCGCGAAGGTGGAAACAGCCTTGAAAAGCCAATGCGCGCGGCCGTCGTCCTGCTGATCCTCTCGATCGGGTGCAAGCGCGACCCTGGGTACGTAGTGCATCGCACGAGCGGTCCCATGGCCATCGACGGGGTGCTCGCGGAATCCGGCTGGGGCAGGGCGGAAAAAGCGGGTCCGTTCGTGCGGAGCCTGGACGGCAAGCCCACGACCGCGGCGACCGAGGCGCGGCTCCTCTGGGACGACGACCATCTGTATGTCGCGTTCCTCTGCGAGGACGCGAACGTCTCCGGCGCGTTCTTCAAGGACGACGAGAAGCTCTACACCTCCAACGTCGTCGAGATCTTCCTCAATCCTTCGGGCGACGGCTCGCACTACGACGAGATCGAAGTGGCGCCGACAAATGCCCTGTTCGATGCGAGCTTCGCCGGAGGACCACGCCAAGGCATGGATCTGTCCTGGTCGTCGCGCGCGCGGCATGCCGTGCACGTGGACGGGACGCTCAACGACCCGCGCGACGTCGATCGGGGATGGACAGTAGAGCTGGCCATTCCCTTCGCCTCGCTCACCGGCATGCCGAAGCCGCGGCCGCAGCGCGGCGACCGGTGGAGGTTCAACCTGTACCGGCTGCGGCAGGGTCCCGGGCAGGCGGGGGAAGGACAGGCCTGGTCACCGCCGATGCGCGGCGACTTTCACGCACTCGATCGATTCGCCACGCTGCGGTTCGAGGATTAACGCCAGCTTGCGACTCGAAGCGTTCGCCCGTCGCTTTCCGCTACGATCGCGCCGGTCGCGGTGAGAAAATGCTGACCCGGTGTGCGCACGAGCACCTCTTCGTTCGGGAACCCGAACCGGTTGCCGGCGCCGACCGAATAGACGGTGAACGCCGGCGCCACACGGCGAAGGAACGCTTCTGTGCTGCTCGTCCGGCTGCCGTGGTGCGGCGCCTTGAGAAGCTGGGCGCGAATCTCCGCGGTCCCTTGCGCCAGGTCCGCCTCCGCCAGCGCCTCGACATCTCCTGCGAAGAGCGCCGCAACGTCGCCGTGGACGAGGCGGAGGACGATGGAATTGTCGTTCAGCGACCATTCCGGCTCGAACCGCGAGGCGACCTCTATGCGCACGCCGCCGAGCACCCGATCATGGGGATCGCGCACCGGAATCCTGCGCTCCGCCGCCCGACTGCGCACCGCGGAGGCGATGGCATCGCGCTCCCGCGTCATCCACAGCTCGCCCACCGGCATGCGGTCGAGCACGGTCAACAGGCCGCCGGCATGGTCGGGGTGCGGATGCGTGAGCACGACGACGTCGAGGCGGCGGATCCCGAGCTCGGCCAACGCGGGGACGACGTCGCGTGCGCCGGGATCGAACTTTCCCGGCCAGCGCAGGTCGCCGCCGGCATCGATCAACATCGAGGCGCCGCCCGGGAACTGGACCACGGCGGAGTCTCCCTGGCCCACCGCGAGGAAGGTGATGGTCATCCCGTTCCGGGCGGAAGCGAGCGCCGCGCGCATGCCCGCGACCAAGGCGAGCAGCGCCCAGGGAACGAGCGCGAACCGGAAGCTCCTCCGCGTGCAGAGCGCCACTCCGCCATACCAGAGGAGGCACGCGAGCAATCCCGGCGCGGCGATGACGATGGTGGCGAACGGCAGCGAGGCGAAGAAATGCGACGCCGCCAATGTCGCTCCGGCGAGCACATCCGCGATCCACCACAGGATCACGAGATCGAACGGAACGAGAAGCGTGGCGATGGGGATGGCCGCCAGGCCGGGGAGGAGCCCCAGCGCGTTTGCCGCCACCGAGACGAGCGAAAGGCGATGGAAGGCCGCAGCCAGCAGCGGCGCGGTGCAGAGTGCGGCGGCGGCCGTCGCGCAGGCGAGGCCGAGGAGGTGCTCGAGGAAGCGCCGCCACCAGCGAGCGCCGGTTGGCGGAAGCGGCAGCGGGAGCAGGTCGCGGATGGGACGGGCCAGGAGGATGAGGCCGGCGATGCCGGCGATGGAAAGCTGCAGGGCGAGATCGTGTGCCGCCGCCGGATCGACTGCCGCGCAGGTGGCGGCAGCGAAGGCCAGCGTGGTCAGGGAGTCCGGGCGCCGCGCCAGCGCCGAGCCGAGGAGGCCGACGCATGCGCCGGTGCCGGCGCGGATCGCCGGCCATGGCGAGCCGAGCAGCAACACCTCGAATGCGGCAAAGGGAAGAGCGGCAGCGGCGGCAGCGACACCCGCGCCCATCCGGTCTGCCCACGGCGTACGCAGCCACGCCCGCCTCGCCAGCTCGCGGACCAGCAGCGCCACCACCGCGAGGTGCAGCCCGGAGCTCGCGAGCAGGTGCACGAGCCCGCTCGCGGCCATCTCGTCCTCCACTTCGCGGGACAGGCCGGTCCGGTCGCCGACCGCCAACGCGGTCACCAGCGCGGCCCGCTCCTTCGAGGTGCAGGTCGCCGCGGCGCGCTCGGAGAATCTCGCTCGGAGCTCGTCGAACCATCGCCAGATGCGTGGGCCGGGCTGCAGGACCTCGACGACCTCGGCGCTTCCTTCGACCCCGATGCCGCTCGCCGCGAGCTGCGCGCGCCGATCGCGGCCACCGGGGTTCAGCCGTCCCGGCGGAACGTGCACTTGTCCGAAGAACCGTGCCCGATCGCCGCGATGTACGGCGAGCCCGCGCAGGCGGAGCGAGATCAGTCCCTCGGGAACCCGGACGATTCCAGGAGCGACGACGGTCCCCTCGAAATCCTCGGTCAGAGCAAAAGACGAGGGCTGCTCCTGCGCCGCTCCGCGCAAAAGGCCCAGCGCGAGGCCCAATGCGGCGGCCCGCGCAGGACGCCACGAGGCGAACGGCAACGCGGCAAAAGCCCACCACCACTGCGAGGAGATGCCGAAATAGGCGCCGGCAAGAAATGCCGCAGACGCAACCAGCAACGGCCGGACGCCCACGCCCCCCTCCCCCGAAAACCCCTTGCGCCCGAAAATCCGCGTGTGGGCAAATGCCTACATCGACCGCACGCGGGCCGGCCACGCTACACCCCAATTCGGATCGACGTCAAGCCCACCCTTGACTCCGCATGGCGCTGTGTGTTAAAAGCCCCTTCCTATGCAGACTTTCAAGGTCGGCGACAAAGCCGTCTACCCGGGCCAGGGTGTCGGCGAGGTCATGGGGATCGAGCACAAGGACATTGCCGGCCAGCGGCAGTCCTTCTACGTCCTCAAGATCATGGAAAACGGGATGAAAATCCTGATTCCCATCAATAAAGTCGGCTCTGTCGGGCTGCGGTCGCTGATCGACGAAAAGGCCGTCAACAAGGTCTATACGATCCTGAAGCAGAAGGATATTTCGGTCGATTCCGCCACCTGGAACCGGCGGTATCGCGAGTACATGGAGAAGATCAAGACTGGCTCCGTGTTCGAGATCGCCGAAGTGCTGCGCGACCTCTACCTGCTCAAGTTCGACAAGGATCTGAGCTTCGGCGAGCGCAAGATGCTCGACACGGCGCGCAACCTCCTGATCAAGGAACTTTCCCTCGCCAAGGGCGTCAACGAGGACGACATCGAGGGCGACCTGAAAACGATCTTCAACTGCTGACCAGCCGCTGTACAGGCTGCGGGCGTGGGCACCGAGCAAGTGCCTGCGCCCGTGGCGCTTCGAGCCCCTGAAAAGGCGACCCATGCCGCTGCGCGTCTTCAACACCCTCACGAACGAGAAGCAGGAGTTCCGGCCGCTGCGGCCGGGACGCATCGGGATCTACGTCTGCGGCATCACGGTCTACGACCTCACCCATGTCGGGCACGCCCGGATGCTCACGGCATTCGACGTTGCGGTCCGCTTCCTTCGCTGGGCGGGGTGGGACGTCGCCTTCGTCCGCAACTGGACCGACGTCGACGACAAGATCATCCGGCGCGCCAACGAAAGCGGGCAGGATCCGAAGCGGTTCGCCGAGCACTTCATCGAGGAATGCCGCCGCGACATGCGGGCGCTCGGGATCCTGCCGGCTGACGTCGAGCCGAAGGCGACCGATCACATTCCGGAGATGCAGGCGCTGATCGCGCGCTTGATCGAGCGCGGCAACGCGTACGCCTCGCAGGGCGACGTCTACTTCGCAGTCCGCTCCTTCCCCGGGTACGGCAAGCTCTCCAGGCGCAACCTCGACGACCTGCAGGCGGGCGCCCGCGTCGAGCCGGGAGAGCAGAAGCGCGACCCGCTCGATTTCGCTCTCTGGAAGGCCGCGAAGCCCGGAGAGCCCGCGTCGGTGACCTGGGACAGCCCCTGGGGGCCGGGGCGTCCGGGATGGCACATCGAGTGCTCCGCGATGTGCCAGAAGTACCTCGGCACCACCTTCGACGTGCACGGGGGCGGCAAGGACCTGGTCTTTCCCCACCACGAGAACGAGATCGCCCAGAGCGAAGCCGCAAGCGGTCAGGACCTGGCGCGCTACTGGGTCCACAACGGGTTCGTTACGCTCGATGCGGAGAAGATGAGCAAGTCGCTGGGCAATTTCCGCACCCTGCGCGACCTGTTCGCCCACTGGGACGGCGAGGCGCTGCGCGCATTTCTCCTTTCGACGCACTACCGCCATCCGATCAACTTTACCGATGCGGCCCTCGCCGAGGCGGACGGGCGCGTCGAGTACTTCTACGAAACGCTCGCGAAGGGCGACGCATACCTGGCTCAGAAGAAGTTCTCGGCCCCGTCGAACATGGAACTGGCCGAGGAACAGGTGCATCCATTCCGGGAAGCGATGGAGGACGACTTCAACACCGCCGACGCGCTGGCCCGCCTCGAACGCCTCTACAGCACGCTCAACGCCCGCATCGACGCGAAGGCGCGGCCCCCGGAAGTGGCGGCATTGCTGCACACGGCACGCACCCTCTCGCAGGTCCTCGGCGTGGCAGAGCGTGCGCCCCTGGAAGCGATTCGGGAACGACGGCGGCTCGCGGCGGCGCGGAAAGGAATCGATCCCGTCTGGGTCGAAGAGCGCATCGGCGCGCGGCTCGCCGCGCGCAAGGCGAAGGACTTCGCGCGCGCGGACGCGATCCGCGCGGAGGTCACTGCGCGCGGCCTGGAGCTCCGCGACGGGCCGGGTGGCACCGACTGGCGGGTGCTTCCGTGAACCGGCTGCGGACCGAGCGACTGGAACTGGTGCAGCTGGACCATTCCTGCATCGAGGCCTGGATCGCCCGCGACGCGAACAAGCTGGAAGAGCTGACCGGAGCGCGGTTTCCCGAGCCGGTGGACGCGCCGCCGCTCTTCGACGCCGATCTCCCGCGGATCCTCGACACTCTCGCCGACGGCCGGTCGGCGGGTCCCTGGCTCTTCGTGCTCAGAGACACCCGCGAGCCGGTCGGCGCCGGCGGGACCGCGGCGATGGGCGATGGCACGCTCTTTCTCGGATACTCCATCTGGCCGAGGCACCAGCGGCGCGGCTACGCCTCCGAAGCGGTGATCGCGCTCTGCGCCCACGGGATGTCGCAGCCTGGGGTGAAGCGGCTGCGCGCGACCATTCCGCGGGGCCATCGGGCGAGCGAACGCGTCGCGGAGCGCGCGGGACTCAAGCGGGTCGGCAAGGACTTCGACCCGGACGTGGGCCCGGTGGGGATCTTCGAGCTCTCGCACTAGCTCACTTGTCGAACAGTCGCTGGATCTCCGGCCCGTTGCTCGTGGTCTGCAGCCCGAGCATCAAGAGGATGCGCGCTTTCTGCGGCGACAGGTTGTCGGCGAAGATCGCCCCAGCCTCCTGCAGCGTCTTGCCGCCGCCCTGGAACCCGTAGTTCGGCAGGACGCGCCCGTTCCAGACGCGCGTGCTGATCACCACCGGAATCCCTTTCGAGATGACCTCCTTCACCGCTTCGAACATCGGCACGTTTATGTTCCCCCAGCCGAGCGCCTGGATCACGAGCCCTCGCGATCCAGCGGCCACGGCTGCCCGCACCAGCGCGCCGTCCGCGCCGCCGTACAGTTCGACGATGTCCACGCGCGGGAGGTGCTGGCCCTCTTGCACGCGGAGCGCCACGTGCTGGCGGCGCACCGGGGCGCGGTAGAAGATCACGCGGTCATTCTCCGCCACCCCAAGGAACCCGAAGTCTCCGGATTTGAACGTCTCCACGTCGGAGGTGTGCGTCTTCACCGCCTCGCGCGCGGCGTTGATCTGGTTGTTGAGCGCGATCATCGATCCCATCCGCCGCGCACCTGGAGCAACGCAGATGCGCGCCGCGTTGAGGAGGTTTCGGGGGCCGTCGAAATCCTTCTCGCTCGCGTTCCGTTGGGCGCCGATCAGCACGACGGGCTTTTCGCTGTCGACGGTGAGGTCGAGGAACCACGCCGTTTCCTCCAGCGTGTCGGTGCCGTGCGAGACGATCACGCCGGCGACTTCGGGACGCGCGAGCGCCTGGGCTACCGCCTTCTGCAGCTGGATCCACCGGTCCGGGTCCATGTAAGCGGACGGCACGTTGAACAGGTTCTGCACCTCGATGCGGGCCACCTTCTCGATCTCCGGCACCGTCGCGATCAGGTCCTCGCCGGAGATGGCCGGCACGGGCGCCTTCTTCACCGGGTCGATCTTCATCGCGATGGTGCCGCCGGTAGCGATCAGCCGCACCACCGGCAGGTTCGCCGCGGGCGGCTTCGCCGGCGGCGGCTGCTGAGCCCGTGCCGCGGCGCAGACGAGGAAGAACGATACGGCGAGCAGGCGGGCGATCCGGGAGCGCATGGCCTCACCTCCGAGCAAGAGTTCAGCCCCGCTGTTACACTCGCGCGTCATGCCGTTCAAGCTCCGCAGCGACTATACGCCGCAGGGCGACCAACCCCGCGCCATCGCCGAGCTGACCGCCGGGATCAAGCGCGGCGACAAGCACCAGACGCTGCTCGGGGTGACGGGATCGGGAAAGACGTTCACCGTCGCCAACGTCGTTTCGCAGGTGCAGAAGCCGACGCTGGTGATCGCTCACAACAAGACGCTCGCCGGCCAGCTTTATGGCGAGTTCAAGGACCTGTTCCCGGAGAACGCGGTGGAGTTCTTCGTCAGCTACTACGACTATTACCAGCCGGAGGCGTACGTCCCCTCCACCGACACGTACATCGAGAAAGACTCCACCATCAACGACGAGATCGACCGGCTGCGTCACTCGGCGACGCACTCGCTGCTCACGCGCAACGACGTCCTCATCGTCGCCTCGGTGTCCTGCATCTACGGCCTGGGAACGGCGGAGGCGTACTACGAGCTGAAGGTCGCCGTGCAGACCGGCGAGGAGTACCCGCGGCACAAGCTCCTGCGCGACCTCGTCGAGATCCAGTACGAGCGCAACGACCACGACTTCTCCCGCGGGACCTTCCGGGTGAAGGGCGACACCATCGAGATCTTTCCCGCCTATGAGGAAGAGCGCGCCATCCGGGTCGAGCTCTTCGGCGACATGGTGGAGAGCATCAAGGAGATCGATCCGCTCCGCGGCAAGGTGCTGGGCGCGATCGAGAAGATGTCGATCTTTCCCTCCTCCCACTACGTCACCTCGGGCGAGCGCCGGAAGAGCGCCATCCTGGCCATCCGCGAGGAGCTGCGGGACCGGCTGATCGAGCTGCGGGGTCAGGACAAGCTGCTGGAAGCGCAGCGGCTCGAGCAGCGGACGATGTTCGATCTGGAGATGATCGAGCAGATGGGCTTTTGCAACGGCATCGAGAACTATTCGCGCCACCTGAGCGGCCGCGCCGCCGGCGAACCGCCGCCGACGCTGCTGGACTACTTCCCCAAGGACTTCCTCCTGGTGATCGACGAGTCGCACCAGAGCGTCCCGCAGATCGGCGCGATGTACCGAGGTGACCGGTCACGGAAGGAGACGCTGGTCGAGTACGGGTTCCGGCTCCCCTCGGCGCTCGACAACCGGCCACTGCAGTTCGGCGAGTTCGAGCGGCTGGTCAACCAGACCGTCTTCGTCTCCGCCACGCCTGCGGAGTACGAGCTGCAGAAGAGCGAGGGAGTGATCGTCGAGCAGATCATCCGGCCCACGGGGTTGGTCGATCCCGAAGTGGAGGTGCGGCCCGTCGCGCAGCAGGTGGACGACCTGCTGGAGGAAGTGCGCAAGCGCGCGGCGGCCGGCCAGCGGGTGCTGGTCACCACGCTGACCAAGCGGATGGCGGAGGATCTCACCGAGTACTTCGCGGACCTGGGCGTGCGCGTCCGATACTTGCACTCCGACATCGACACCCTCGAGCGACTGGCGCTGGTGCGCGACCTCCGCCGGGGACTGTTCGACGTGCTGATCGGCATCAACCTGCTGCGGGAGGGATTGGACATCCCCGAGGTGTCGCTGGTGGCAGTGCTCGACGCGGACAAGGAAGGTTTCCTCCGCTCCAGCGTTTCCCTGATCCAGACCATCGGCCGCGCCGCGCGCAACGTCGAAGGGCGGGTGATCCTCTACGCGGACACGGTGACGGCCTCGATGAAGGTGGCCATTGAAGAGACGGGGCGGCGCCGCGCCAAGCAGATCGCCTACAACAAGGAGCGCGGGATCACGCCGCAGTCGGTGAAGCGCGCCATCCTCGACATGGCGATCCACGGAATCGCCTCCGGCGCCGACGAAGCGCTGGCGGGCAAGGATGAGCTGGCGGGCTACCTTCCGGCGGACCGGAAGGACGTTCCAAAGATGGTCGCTCAACTGGAGGCGGAGATGCGCGCCAAGGCCGAGGAGCTCGATTTCGAGGGCGCGGCGATCGTGCGCGACAAGATCCAGGCGATCAAAGACCTCGACCTCGGCATCATGCCCAAGCGTCCGGAAGTGCTGAAGCAGGAAGCGCGCGCCGCGGCGGGTCTGCCCACGCGCCCTGCGGGGCAGAAGCGCCGCGGCCGGCCCAACGGACGCCCCGGATCGCAGCGCCGCTGAGTCATGCTCGCCGAGCAGCTGAAGCAGAAGCTCGATACGCTGCCCACGCAGCCCGGCTGTTATCTCATGAAGGACAAGGCCGGCGACGTCGTCTACGTCGGCAAGGCCGTCAACCTGCGCTCACGGGTCGGCCAGTATTTCCAGGAGCGCAGTGGCGACACGCGCGCGTTCATCCCCTTCCTCGAGGATCTCCTCTCCGACGTGGAGGTGATGATCACTCCCTCGGAGAAGGACGCGGTGCTGCTCGAGAACGAGCTGATCAAGAAGTTCCGTCCGCGCTTCAACGTCAAGCTGCGCGACGACAAGAACTTCATCTCGCTGCGGCTCTCGAACACGCACCCGTACCCGCGGCTGGAGGTGGTGCGCAGGATCCGCAAGGACGGAGCGCGGTACTTCGGGCCGTTCGCCAGCGCCTCCTCCATCCGGGAGACGCTCTCGATCGTCAACCGGCACTTCCAGCTTCGCACCTGCACCGATTCCGTGATGTCGAATCGCCGGCGCCCGTGCCTGCAGTACCAGATCAAGCGCTGCCCCGCGCCTTGCGTGTACAGCGTGCCGCAGGAGGAATACCGGCGCTCGGTCGACGAAGTCGCGCTGTTCCTGGAGGGAAAGGCCGACGAGCTGACCGGCCAGCTCACGGGGCGGATGAAGGACGCCTCCGGCAAGCTCGAGTTCGAGCGCGCCGCGCAGCTTCGCGATCAGCTCCACGCCATCGAGCGCAGCCTGGAGAAACAGCGCACGGTGCTCGGCGACCTCCTCGACCAGGACGTCCTCGGCTTCTATCGCGAGGGTCCGGCGCTGGAGATCCACTTCCTCTTCTTCCGCAACGGGCGGCTCACCGGCGGCCGGAGCTTCGGGTTCGGCAAGCAGGAGTTCCCGAGCGAGGAGCTGCTCTCGAGCTTCCTCGACCAGTACTACGAGTCGGGCGCGTTCATCCCCAAGGAGCTGCTCCTGCCGGTGCACCTCGCCGATGCGGAGATGCGCGAGGTCTGGCTGTCGGAGAAGAAGGGCGAGCGCGTGCGCGTGCACGTGCCGGAGCGCGGCGAGAAGGTGCGGCTGGTGGAGATGGCGATGGAGAACGCGCGCCAGAGCTACGAGGAAAAGGCGCGCTCGCAGAAGAGCCAGCTGGAGGCGCTCACGCGGCTGCAATCGCGGCTGCGGCTGCCGCGGCTCCCGCGACGGATCGAGTGCTTCGACATCTCCACCTTCCAGGGCCAGCTCACCGTCGGCTCGCAGGTCGTGTTCAGCGACGGCGAGCCCGACAAGAGCGGCTACCGGCTCTTCAAGGTGCGCGGCGAGGCGGCCGGAGACGACTTCGCTTCCATGTTCCAGGTCCTTACCCGCCGGCTGAAGCGCGGAATCGAGGAGCAGAACCTGCCCGACCTGCTGGTGGTCGACGGCGGAAAAGGCCAGCTCAACGTCGCGCGCGCGGCGCTCAAGGAGGCCGCGCTTACGCTGCAGGACGTTCCGCTCGCCGGCCTCGCCAAGAGCCGCGTGCTCGAGGACGAGGAGCGGTTCGCCGCCCGCCAGGGTTTTCGCGTCGTCGACGCGTGGGCGACGAGGGCAGGGCCGGAGCCCGAGGTGCCGCAAATCGCCGGCGATGCGGAGACCGGCGCGGCCGTACCACAGCCTCCGCCGCGGCGCGGCCGCTCCCGGCAGAAAGGACGCTTCGTCAAGAGTGACATCGAGCGGAGCCCGGAGCGCGTGTTCCTCCCGGGCCAGAAAAACCCGGTCGTGCTGCGTCAGAACACCAGCGAGCTCCACCTGCTCGCCCGGCTGCGCGACGAGGCGCACCGCTTCGCCATCACTTTCCACCGCAAGCTGCGCCGCGAGCGCAACTTCCGCTCGATGCTGGAGGAGATTCCCGGCATCGGCGACAAGCGCAAGCGCGGGCTGCTCAGCCACTTCGGTTCACTGAGGCGGATTCGTGCCGCCAGCGCGGAGGAGATCGCGGAAGTGGAAGGATTCAACCTCCAGCTCGCCGAACGCGTGCAGCGCTTTCTCACCGCCCAGTCGGCGGAAGCGGAAGCGCACGAGGCCGCGGAAGGCGGCGCGGAGCTGGACGGCGGCGCGCCGCCGGAGGCGGGCCCCGGAAACGGCACGCTGCTGCGCGACCGGGACGACGTCGCGTTCGATGCGGCGGCGGCGGAGCTGGACGCCATCGAAGAGGAAGAGGCGCCTCCGCCCGAGCCGATCGACGCGGAAACTCCGCCGTCGAATTGATCCGCAAGACACTGTTTTTCCTTGCTCGTACAGGACACCTGTCCTACAAGGTCGTCCCTCGCAGGACACGATGCGAAAGGACCGAGAAGGATGAAGCTCTACCCGAAGATCATCCCCGCCATCGCGCGCGATGTGATCGCGGCGCTGATGACGGAAGGCGACATCGAGGTGGAGACGATGCGGGTGGCGGACGCCGAGATGGACATGGCGGCCATCCTCAAGGAATACCTCGCGTCCGAGGAGCGGGTGAACCAGGCGACCCGCGAGGCGCTCGAGCGTCGCGGCTATGATCATTCGCGGTTCAACCAGGTGAAGCGCGAGATGGCCGACGTGCGCGGCTTCAAGATGGGCGACGAGGGCATCGATTACATCATCAACCAGATGATCGAGTTCCTTCTCATCTCCCGCAACATCGAAGAGGTGTTCGCGGAGGACCACAGCATCCGCCGCAAGATCTACCAGGTCTTCAAGAAGCACCTCGACGTCGACGAGGACATCGACCGGGAAGCGCGCTCTCGCCTCAAGCACCTCTCCGAGGGCACGCAGGCGTGGGAGGTCGAGTATCAGAAGACCGTCGAGCAGATTCGCCGCAACAAGGGTCTGGTGTAACGAATCACTTTTTCGCGGCGCGGCGGATCCCCGGCGCCGATACCAGCTGCGCCCGGATCGTCTTTCCCCTCACGTCTCCGATCGCCACCAGCGGCAAGCGCCGATCGTCGTCGGTGACCCAGACGTGCGCGCTTCGCCGGATCTTCGGGTCGTCGGCGCGGACTGCCTCGCCGTCGAAGCGCAACGTCGCGAAGCGGCCGATGGGCGTGTCGATGCTCTCCTTCGCTGCCATCTGGCCGGTCAGCTTCCACACTTTTCTCGTCGCGAACACCTCCAGGCACACCGGCTGTTGCAGCGGCAAGAGCCGCAGCAGATAGAGCGTCGAGATGATGTCGCGCACGGCGCGATCCATCTGCAGCGACAGGGCCTCGGGCTCGCCGTTTCGCGTCGCCTTCACCGCCGGCGGCCCGCTCTGGGTCGGGAAGATGATCTCGGTGCCGCGGTGCACGTCGTTCTCGTCGACGTCCTCCCGGTAATGCAGCGGGGCGAAGTCGCGGCCGATCAGCGCGGTCGCATAGGTCTCGTAGCGGCCGAGGTTGGTCGACACGAAGGCGCTGGTCTTCACCCGCGAGCTCAGCTGGATCGCGGCTCGCGACCGCTCCGAGGCGGGCGGCGATTCGGCCCGCACCTCGAAGGTGCCGACGTCCGCGCCGAGCGCGTCGAGCTTGTAGACGAGGACCTCGCCGGCCGCGAATCTCGCGGCAGGAACCTGTTGAGGGGGACAGAGCGCGGCGAGCAGCACGGCGAGCATCGGCAGCATTCCTAGCCGCTGCCGCGCCGGAGGCGCGGCTTTGTGGCTACGTTTTGGACTGTATCGGACATGAATGATTCAGCGCGCTCCCAGCTTGCGCGCGGATAGCAGCACCTCGACGCGCGTCGCCAGGCGCTCGCGCATCTGCGCGTATGCGCGAGGGTCGCGGGAGAAGCCGCGCAGCGACGGCGCGACCATGCCCGCTTCCGCCTGCGCGAGCGCGGGATCGCCGAGCTGCGCACAGAGCGTGAGGTAGGCGTGATCCGCGAGCGACCGGGAGATCTGCACCAGGCGCAGGCTCTCCACCGGGACATCGCGCTGTCCGCCGATCCGCTCGGGCGTGCCCGGATAGTAGAGCGTCCCGTCGCCGTTGCCGCCGAAGGCCCATTGCGATTTCCAGGGATCGCCCTCGTGATAGGCGTATACGGTGTCGAAGTAGAGCTCGCCGGAGACGTCGTTCAGGAATGCGAGCGTTCCCATCACGCGGGCTGCTATGGCGGGCGCGTCGATCATGTAGCTCGGCCAGCCCCGAAAGGCCGGATCCCGGAGCGGCTTTCCGTCGCTGCTGCAGCCGTGCGACATGCAGCTCTGGTACCACCAGAGGTGTTCATACTTCGATCTGGAGACCGCCCGGGGACAGGTCGCGTTCTTCTCGCCGACGCAGTTGAGCAGGGGCGTCCATTGGTTCACGTCCGGCAGCGCGTCGGTCCAGGCGGTGGTCACCAGCCGGCGCACGGCGGGAGCGTCCTCGCGAACCTCGCGGGCTTTCTCCTCGACGCGGCCGAAGGCGCCGGGCGAGGGCTCGTCCTCGACGTAGCGGAAGAGGCGGTCGAGCCAGCCCCGCTCACGGAAGTGCTCCTGCCACTGCCGGCGGTACGATCTCCGCTGCGCGCGCGACAGCCGGCCGGGCTCGCGCAGCTCCACCGCGGTCCAGTGCGCGCCGCCGGCGATCGCGGTGCCATCCAGGAAGGGCGCCACCTCGGCGTCGTAGCTCGTCCAGTCGATCCGCACCTCGTCGCCGTCCTTGGTGAACGAGGGCGGATTCTGCGTTCCGCCGAACAGCGTGATCCCGCGCCTCAGCGCGCTGAGGTTGTACGCCCGGGTCAGCTCGCGCGCGGCGTCTTCGCCGCGGCCATGTCCCCTGATGGCCGAATAACCGGAAAATCCGAATGCGGTAGCGAGCGCGGGTGTCGCCGGCAGGTCGAATGCGCGCACGCGGACCTCCACCGGAATGTCCGCCGAGCCGCCGCGCCAGGCGAGCTTGACCGCCCCTGCCATCCGCGCAGGACCGCTTCCGCGCGGAACGCACGCCTCGACGAAGATCGCCTGTGCGCGGCCCTCCGCGACGTCCACCGGAAAGGCGCGCCGGTCCTCGCCGTAGACGGCGTCGCGCACCGGGATGAGCGCGTCGGGCCATTCCCCCGTCTCCCCGTCGGGACCGGAGGGATGCTCGAGGAAGATGGTGCCGACGCGGTACAGACCGAGCTGCGGCTTGCCCCGGGCCACCGCAGTCAAACCAAGCGCCGGCCCGCAGATCACCACCTGCGCTCCCACGCATTCACCGCCAGCCGCCGCCAGGCGGATGCGCGGCGCCTGCGCGACCGCTGGCGGCCGCGCATCGGGGCGCACCTTGTCCGACTCGTCTGCGACCCAGATCTGCAGCGCTGCGAGAAGCCAGAGCATCGGAGCGGGAAAGTGGGGCGCCCGGCGGTCCGGGACAATGTGTGCGTGGGTCAGGAGTTTGGCGTTACACTCATCGGATGGCACCTCGGGACGACCGTCGCAGCGCGGAGATGGAAGACGAAGATGAAAAGCCGACGGGAAGAGCTCTCGGCACGCGCCGGCGGTTCTCTGAGTTCGAGTGCCCCGCCTGCAGCGCGAACAATCCCTTCGACGAGTTCGGCAACAACGACGAGGTGCTCTGCAACTGGTGCGGGATTCAGTTCAAGGCCGTGGTCGACGACGAAGGAAACCTGGGGCTGAAGGAACTGTGAAGGGCGTCGCGCAGAGGGAAGTCCGGCGAGTGGCGGAAGGCGTGCTGCAGGCGCCCGCCGCCGACGACGTCGTCGCCGAGGAACCGCTCGAGATCCGCGCCCAGGGGGAGACGCTGGCGATCACCATGCGGACGCCCGGAGCAGACCGCGAGCTGGCCGTAGGGTTCCTCTTCGCCGAAGGCGTGATCGGCTCGCGCGACGAAGTCGGCAGGGTGGCACACTGCGGCCGGCCCGATCAGGAAGGCTACGGAAACACCATCGACGTCGTCCCCGGGCCGGGCGTGTCGCTGGACATCGAACGCATCTCCGCTACGCGCCGCGGGACCCTGACCACGGCGGCGTGCGGCGTCTGCGGCCGCCGCACGGTCGACGACGTGATCGCGCGCTGTGCGCCGCTTCCCGTTGGCCGCGCAACCATTGCTGCCGCAAGCATCCTGGCGGCGGTGGAGAGCCTTCGAGCCCGGCAGCCGAACTTCGCCCGGACCGGCGGGATCCACGGCGCGGCGCTTCACGATGCGCAGGGAAACGTTCTCGCCGCCTTCGAGGACATCGGCCGCCACAACGCCGTCGACAAGGTGGTCGGGGCATTGCTGCTTGCCGGGCGCATCCCCGGGGCCGAAGCGGCGCTGCTCGTCGTCAGCGGGCGCGCCTCATACGAGGTGGTTCAGAAAGCGTCCGCGGCGCGAGTGCCGGTCATCGCGAGCGTATCCGCGGCGAGCTCGCTGGCCGTCGACCTGGCGCGGGCCACCGGGATTACGCTCTGCGGCTTCGTGCGCAAGGGCACGATGACCGTCTACGCGCACGCAGACCGGATCGTTGTACCCGCAACCGGGTAAGCTAGAACCGGTTGCCGTACACCGGCATCGGGGAATTGAACCCCGTCTCCCGGCGGTCTGCGACCGGCCCCGTGAATGTCCGATCCGACGACGCCGCGTCCGCGACACCGACGATGAGGCCGACGCCGAGACCGATGCCCGCGCCGATCAGCACGTCGCGCTGCCAGTTGCCCCAACCGTCGTTCTGCACGAAGTTGCGATACGCGGCCACGCCGCCGCCCGCAAGGGCGCCGAGCACCGCGCCGCCGATCGCGTCAGTGACGATGACGCTTCCCGGAGAGCGCTTCTGCTGCACCTCGTACACTTGCTGCGGGAGCGCCTCCGGCGGCGCTACCGTTTTTGGCCGACTCACCTCGTTTGCGCGCGCCTGTACCGGTATCGCCAATGCGCATGCGCAAGCCACGACAATGCCTTTCAGCATGCTCGTCTCCTTGTTGTCGATTAAAGTGCAAACGCGAAGTTCTGCCCGACAAGAGGCGGGCAGGCGGGCAGGCGCCTATTTCTTCGCGGCCTGGCGATTGGACGCGCGGAGGGCTTTCTTGCGCCGCTGTCGCTCGCGAAAGCCGACTGCCTTCGCGCGCGGGGCGTGTTGTGGCCGCCGCGCGGGCTCCTGAGGCGGAGCAGCTTCCTCCAGCGGCCGTCCCCAGGCGCGCCCTACAGACTGTCCCTCCCGGCGCGACTCGACGGCGAACCAGAGCGCCCGCCGGACCACGAGGGTGGCGTACGCCCCCGGCGGCAGCGTGAACGACAGGTTCACCTTCATCCGCCCGCGATTCAGCTCGTCGGGTCGCGGATCGTTCGCGCGCAGCTTGCCGGGCACGACGAACAATGGACGCTCCTCGTGCTTGAAGAAGAGCTGGGGCGTCTGCGGCACGCGCAAGTCTTCCAACCGCAGGCCCTGCGCGCGAAGCGCCCCCAGCGCCGCGTCGCGAACGTCGTCGTCCTCGAACGTCGATTCCGGCGCGAGAAGCGGAAACGTTCGCGCCCACAGCTCGTCGCGCAGGCCGCGCGGCAGGGCGCGGGGGAACACCAGCGACCCCGCCTGGTAGCGGAGGCCGATCAGCTCAGGGGGCGGAACGCGCGCCGAGAGATAGCGCTTCACTCCCTCGTTCCAGATGAAGCTCTGCAGCTCGAACAGCGCCATCGCGCGCACGCGGCGATCGATGTGGAGGAACGCTCCCTTGAAATCGCGCGGGTCCTCCCGCAGGCGGCGGAGCAGAGGCGCATACCGCCGGGCCGCCTCGTGCGGGGCGCGGAGCTGCCACTCGCCCCAGTGATCCCGCCAGAAGGCCTTCACTTTCGCATCGTCGCTGTGGTCGAGCTCGCTGGGCGTCGCCAGGAACGCCTTGAGCGCGGCTTCCCAGTCGCCGCGCACCAGGTGGCGGGCGAGAAAGCCCTGCCCATGCTTGAGGAAGCCGAACCGCTGCGAGTCGAAGTAATTGACCACGCCGACGCGCTGCACTTCCGCGATGGCTTCGGCGCTCCGCGACGCCTCCTCGCCCGACAGGTCGCGGACGGTGACCTCGAACCGGTTGGCGGTGATGTTCGCGGAGCTGAGCGGCTGCGCGGTGCGCCCGATCAGCTTCAGCCGGAGGTCGCCGGTCTGCACCACCTCGGATGCGCCGAGTGCGCCACCCAGGACTCCGACCAGTTGCTCGGTTCGGCCCTGCTTGTCCTTGAGCCCGCAGACGGAGAGGTCGCGGCGGCGGACGGCGAACTCTTTCGCGATCCGCTCCAGGGCCTGCAGCGTCGAGACCTTCTGCTTGTCCAGCCGGTAGACCCAGACGGGCCCCTGCGGTTCGGGTGCGAAGCGGTAGCCCTCCCGCACCACGAAATCCTCCGGCCGCTGTTTGATCTTCACGCGGTGCGGTTAGCAGAAGGTCGAAATCTCGTAAAGGACAAGGGCGATGGTACCCTCGACCTTCGGGGGAGCTCGTGTCCGTCTGCCCAGTGTGCTACCGCGAGAACGAGCCAGTCGCGGACCGCTGTCCGTCCTGCAGTGCGCCGCGAATCCGCCCGGTGCCTGACGCCCCGCCGGAGGAGGCTCACTCACCCCGCTCCCGTCCTGCCCACCCGTCTCCCGGACCCCGATTGATCCTCAAGGGGGCGCCAGGCGAGGTGACCGAATACCCGCTCGACGACAGCAGCGTGATCGGGCGCAGCACCACCGCGTCGGTGCGGCTCACCGACCGCGAGGTCTCGCGCAAACACAGCCAGATCGACCGGGACGGCGACGGGTACGTCCTGCGCGATCTCGAGTCCTCGAACGGAACGTTCCTCAACGGGAAACGCCTCGTCGCGCCGGCCTCCCTGAGCGACGGCGACGAAGTGGTCGTCGGCACCTCGAAGATGGAGTTCCGCCTCACCAGCGGACCGGCCCGGCCGAAGAACGCGGAGATCGTGCACACCGGTCAGACCGGAGAGCTGGAAGGCGTGGTCGCGCGGACCTCGGCGAAGGCGACTTTCGTGCCGGTCGAGCAGATCCAGGACATCAACCAGCTCAAGCGCGACTACGAGCGCCTTCGGGTCGGGCACGAGTTCTCCACCTACGTCCGCCTGGAGCGGGATCTCAACGAGCTGCTCGCGCGCATCCTCGAGATCGCGTTCGACCTCATCCCCTGCGACAACGGCGTGATCCTGCTGCGCGACCCGAACTCGCAGGACCTCGTCATCCAGGCCATGCGGCAGCGCAAGCCGGGCCAGGGCAAAGTGCTGGTCTCCGACACGCTTCTGGCGCAGGTCCAGCTCACCAAGGAGGGGGTCCTCACCTCCGACGCCATCGCGGACAAGCGCTTCCAGGCCTCGCACTCGATCATCGCGCTCGGCGTGCGCAGCGCCATGGCGGTTCCCTTGCTGACTTCCTCGGGCGAGGACGTGAAGGGGATCATGTTCCTCGATTCCCGCGAGCGCATCGCCGCCTTCACCACCAAGGACCTGGAGGTCCTCTCCGCGATCGCGGCGCAGGCGTCGGTGGCGCTCGAGAACAGCGACTATGCGCGCGCGCTCGAGTTCGAGGCCACCCAGCGCGCGCAGCTCGCGCGATTCCTTTCGCCTGCGCTGGTGGAGCAGGCGGCGCGCGGCAGCATCGAGCTGTCGAAGGGCGGGGCGCTGACCGAGCTGACCATCCTCTTCAGCGACATCCGGGGGTTCACCAGCATCTCGGAGAAGATGCCGGCGCAGGAGCTGGTCCGGATGCTCAACGACTACTTCGAGCTGATGGTGGACATCCTCTTCGAGCACAATGGCATCCTCGACAAGTTCATCGGCGACGCGATCATGGGCCTCTGGGGCGCTCCGTTGGCGCGGCCCGACGACGCGACCAACGCCGTGCGCGCGGCGGTGAAGATGCAGAAGCGGGTAGCGGAGTGGAACGAGGAGCGCGCGGCGCAGGGCAAGGTGCCCATCCACATCGGCATCGGGCTGCACACCGGGTTGGTGGTGGTCGGAAACATGGGATCGTCCAAGGCGCTGAGCTACACGGCGATCGGCGATGGTGTGAACCTCGCTTCCCGCCTCTGCGGGGTGGCGCGCGAGGACATGATCGTGGTGTCGGAGGAGTGCGTGCAGAAGGCGGGGAAGGACAAGTTCGTCCTGGAAGCGCTGCCGCCCACGAAGGTGAAAAACCGCGAGGCCCCCGTCGATATCTACCGGGTGATCGAAGCGCTCGAATAAACGATCACGTACACGTTCACCTGGGCGGCGACGGCGACGCGGCCGGCGACGGAAGTTGAAAACTTGCGCCTCGGATCCAGGGGGGCACACTGCCCCACAATGGCGGACTCCGGCGCCCCCAAGTCGCAGCCTCCGCTTCCGAAGAAGCGGGCGATCCAGCGCTGCCCCAATTGCGACATCCGCTGCGACGTGAGCCTGTTCGTGGACGGGTCGCTCGCGCGCTGCGGCCACTGCGGCGTGCGCTTCGAGGTGCATCGCGAGAAAAGCACCCCCCCGCGCGCCGTGCCGCTTCCGGAGCCGCCGAAATTGCCGCCGCCGCCGGAAGCTCCATTGCCCCGGCTCGACGGCTTCATCGTCCTCGAGCGGATCGGGCAGGGCGGAATGGGTGAGGTCTTCCGCTGCAGCCGCGATTCCGACGGCCTGTTGGTCGCGGTGAAGATCCTGACGCCGGAGATGGCGGCGGTCCCGGACTACGTCCGCCGCTTCGGCCGCGAAGCCGCGGCGATGGCGCAGCTCGACCACCCGGGCATCGTCCGCCTGCGCGGACGCGGCAAGGCCGGTCAGCACGTCTACATCGCGATGGAGCTGATCGACGGCGAGTCCCTGCGGCTCTGGGCGCACAAGAACCGCCCCGGCGCGCGCCAGCTGGCGATGCTGCTCGCGCAGGTGGCGCATGCGCTCGCGTACGCGCATGCGCGGGCGGTGGTGCACCGCGATCTGAAGCCCGACAACGTGCTGGTGACGAAGGACCTGCGCACCAAGGTGCTGGACTTCGGTCTCGCGGGTTTGCACGCCGAGGGTGCCCAGTGCCTGACGCAGAGCAACGTCGCCATGGGAACCGCCAACTACATGGCGCCCGAGCAGCGCAAGGACGCGAAGCGCGCGGACCACAAGGCCGACATCTATTCCTTCGGCGTGATGACCTACGAGCTGCTCACGGGCGAGCTGCCGGTGGGAAAGTTCGCGCCGCCGTCCAAGCTCGTCGCCGGCCTCGACCCGCGCTGGGACGCCTTGATCGAGCGTTGCCTCGAGCCGAACCCGGGATCGAGGCCCCACAGCGCCCTCGAGCTTGCGCACGCCCTCGAGGCGCTGGCCGGGATGACCAAGGCCATGCAACTGGCGCCGCGCACCCGCAAGAACACCCGGAAATCGGGCGTCTGGTCATGGCTCGGAATTGGAACCGCCGTCGCGGTGATGCTCGGGGTGGCGGGGTTGCGCGTGTCGCAGGAGCACAAGTCCCCGAAACCCTCGCTCGCGCGAGCCTTGGCGAAGAAGTCCGCGCAAAGACTGCGTTAAGGCTTCTTGCTCCCGTTCCGCGGCTTGTAGAAGATCACCACCGTCAAGCAGTGGAACTCGTTGTCGCTGGACTGCGTCACCGTGCGATCGACGATCTCGAGGTCTGCGTTTGCCCGCAGCCAGCGCGTCACCTGCTCACCCAGATCGTCCCGCTCCTTGGCCTTCGTCGCGGAGAACACCTTCACGCCCGTAAACATCCCGCCCCTCCGGGGTGTTGACCGGCGAATCATCCACCCGGCCGTCCGGATGTCAAATCAGCGGGCTTGCCGAAGAGCAGGGCCGCGCCCACCCTATGCGCGAGGGTAGAAAATGGCGAGGCCGGCGGAACGTATGAACTCGGCGCGGAAGCGCGAACTCGCTATCGAGTTCATCCGGAAGATCCGCGCCATGGATCGGAACAAGCTGCACGAGCTGATCCTCGGCGAGGCCGGCGAGGAGCTGGCTCAGTTCTTTCTCATGTACGCGACGGATCTCATGATGCGCGAGCCGCAGCGCGCCACCGAGAATGCCTCGTCGCTGCTGCTGATCGGGTACCTGATCCGCTGCTTCGAGGAAGATCTCGACCGCCGCAAGTCGCTAGCGGACAGTCCGTTGCTGCACTAGACGCTGTACGGTCTCGAGCAGTAGCCGCAAAGCCGCACCTCCGGTGCGGCAGCGGCTGGCACCGCAGGCGAGCGATACCTACGTTGGCGCCATGCAGGCGCCCACCATGCCCTCCAGAGATGCGCTGCAGCGGCTGCTCGACGGGCTGCAGACGTTCATCCGGGAGCATCTGGCGCTCGCGCGCGTGGAGATGAAGCAGGACCTGCGCGCCATGGGCAGGGACCTCGCAGTCGGAGCGGCCGGAATGCCGGCGCTCGGGGCGGGATATCTGCTGCTGATGGTCGCGATGTCGTTCCTGCTCTCCAGCTGGCTGCCGTACTGGGCGGCGTTCGGAATCGTCGCCTTGGCGAATCTCGTGACGGGCGGCACGCTGACCTGGTCGGGCACGCGGCGCGTCATGCGCGACCGCGTCGACCTGCCGCGCACGGCAGAAGAGCTCCGCCGCGACCGGCGGTGGCTCTCGTCGATGAAGCAGGGCAACCGCCCGGCGGAAAATGCGCTGCCGCAGCCGGTTGCGATCGCGGACCGCGGCGGCCCGTCCGATGCGGCCTCGCGATGACGCACAGGAGGAAGGTGATGGCTGAAAACCCCAGGGACGCCGCTGCCATCCGGGCGGGAATCGAGCGGGCCCGACAAGACATCGAGCAGTCCGTGAATGCCCTCCGCGCCAATGTGTCGGAGACGTTGAACTGGCGCAGCTTCGTCCGCCGCCATCCCGGCGCGTCGTTCGCAGGCGCTCTCGTCGCGGGTCTGTTCATCGCCCGCATGACGTCGAGGTAGGCCGTGGGCGAGACGCGAAGCAAGACGCAGTTGCCGATGTCTGGAATCGCAACGCCGCCCGCCGCAACGGAGGAAACGGAGGCATTCCGGCGTGGCCTGGAGCTCGGCCGCGACTATGCCGAGAAAGCGGCGCGGAAGATCGGCGCGTGGGCGGAGGAAAACCCCGGCCACGTCCTCCTCGCCGGACTTGCCGTGGGCTTCGTCCTGGGCAAGCTCCTCTTTCGCCACCCGGCGCCGATCGTCGACGAGCCAGGCTAGCCCGGCGCCGGCTGTCCCGCAGCGCCGCGGAGGTCCGCGCGCTGCCTTCGGGACTAGCGCGGCGCGGGGTCGCGCCGGCTGTCCCGCAGCGCCGCGGAGGTCCGCGCGCTGCCTTCGGGACTAGCGCGGCGCGGGGTCGCGCCGGCTGTCCCGCAGCGCCGCGGAGGTCCGCGCGCTGCCTGGGGAGCAGCCGCTCAACGGCCGCGGTCGGTCGGCGGAGCGCGGACCACGGGCTCTGCCCGCGCCGCGGGCGACAGCCCGACTCCGTGGCGATACACCAACGCTCCGCCGAGAACGGTTTCTGCCATCAGCACCGACGCCGCCGCGAAAGCGGCGGCGAGATAGAGCGTGCGGGCGCGCAGGGGCAAGGCGAGCTTCGAGGCGGCTCGCCAGGCTGCGACCGGAACCCAGATCGCCGCCGAAACGTAGCCGAGCGCCTCGTGCAGATGCAGAAGCGCTTCTCCCGCGGCGCTGTGCGCCCCGAGACCTGCCTCTGCTCCCCAGCCGCTGGCGACGGCGAGGAGCGCAAACCCGGTGCCGAGCAACGTCGTCCACCGCCCGGTATAGAGGAGGGCCTCGCGACGCAGCAGCAGACCGAACACGTCGGCGAGCGGCGCAATCAAGAGCAGCCCCACCGCGAAGTGCACGAGGAATGGGTGGAACTCGCCGGCGACCACCGCGTCATCCTGCCGGTCGCCGGAGGGTGAGGCAAATCAGCGGTCCGGATATCGGGCGACCACTACCGTGTGGATTCCGCCGCGGACGAAGAAGTCGCCGATGACTTCGCAGCGCCTCGGTTTCAGCGTTGCGACGAGGTCGTCGAGGATCCGGTTTGTCACGGCCTCGTGGAAGACGCCTTCGTTCCGGTAACTCCAGAGGTACAGCTTGAGGCTCTTCAGCTCCACGCAGGTGCGATCCGGCACGTACGCGATCTTGATGGTGGCGAAGTCCGGCTGACCGGTCATCGGGCAGACGCAGGTGAACTCGGGACATTCGAACCGGATCTCGTAATCGCGCGCCGGACTCGGATTCGGGAACGTTGCCAAGGACTTGCCCGGCTCGGTGACCTTCCGCGGCGCCAGATCGGCCTTCATTCTGCGAGCCATCGCGTGCGGCGCGTCGTAACAGGAAACCCGCTCCGCCGCCAGCCGGCGGGGTGTGTGGTTGCGGGGAGGGGTGAGGTCGAGTACAACAACGCACCATGTCGAGAAAGGCCGACCCCAGCAGTCGTCGTTCTCCTCGCCGCCGGAACACAGAGCTCGTTCCGCCCGACCCGCATCTGCGCCCCCACCGCAAGGAGCCGGCCGAGGCCCCCGACTCGGACTTCGGCATTTGCCTGGCGCTCGCTCCTGCTCTCCGGCGTCGCAGCGATACGTAAAATCGCTCGGGCAGTCGTAGGGTTGCCCTTCTGTTCAGCAGTGAAAACCGTTGCGGCCATGGAAACCACCGTGACCGATACGCGGCCGCAGTTTTCGCGCATTACCGAAGGATCGAAACGGCACTCCTGGCGGGCAGCCGTCCCTGCGGTCGTCGTTCTGGTCATCTTTCTCGGGCTGATCGCCTACCTGGTCTCGAGCGTCAGCTCCTACTCCCAGAGGGCAAGCACCGCCGAACGCGACGCGAATCAGTACCGCGACCAAGTGGCTGCCATGGGCAAGCAGGTCGGGGACTTGCAGAAAGACGTCTCCCTCGCGCGTAGCCCGGGTCGCACCACGGTGATCGTCGAGGCGGCGCAGCCGGCGAAAAAGGGGGCCGCGCCCGCGACGAACCGCTCCTGGGCGGCAGTGACCTGGGGCGAGCTTCCGACCGGCAAGAGCTGGATGCGCGTGAACGCCTACGGACTGTCGCAGAACCTCGACGGCGGCAAGGCGTACCATCTGTGGATGGCGCCTCAGACCGGCGATCCGGTCGACATCGGCGCCATCGACATCGATCAGAACGGGAGCGGCTTCGCCATGAAGGCGGACCTTCCCGGCGTCGATCAGGGGAAGGCGGTCATGCTGACGATCGACGCCCACGACGCGAAGCAGCCGGGCGAGGTCGTCGCCAAGGCCGATCTGCCGAAGCTGCAGCCGACGATGACCGGTGCGGCTCCGCAGGCGCAGGACACGCAGCAGACTCCCGCGTCGGAGAGCAAGGCGAAGGCCGGCACCGATACGCAGCAGATGCACCAGACCGGGAAGTAGCAGACTCGCCCAACCCCCCTCGATCCTTGACCGAACCGGCGCTCCCCCGTACGCTCTGCGCTCTTCCGGGCGCGCGCAGCGGCGGCCGTTTGCGGGGGCATCATGGGCGAAGAAGGAACTCCGAAAACCGAGATGATCAACCCCGCGCTTCTCGACGGGGTCTCCGCCAACTTCATCGTCAAGGGACCGAGCGGTGTCGAGAAGGCCTATCCGATGCGCGCGATCACGGTGACGGTCGGGCGTTCGGACCAGTGCGACATCGCGGTCAAGGACAGCTCGATGTCCGGTCGCCACGCGGAAATCAGCAAAATCAACGGCGAGATCCGCGTCAGGGACATGGGCTCGGCAAACGGGATCTGGCTGAACGGCGAGCGCGTCGACGACGTGGAGCTGTTCGACGGCGACGTGCTGCGGCTCGGTCAGACCTCCATCCGCGTCGACGTGGTCGGCGGACGCAAGCGCCCCGACGCCGGGCTGAGCCCGAAGGTCCTCGCCGGGATCATCGCCGGCGTCCTCGTGCTGGCGGGAGCGGGAATCGCGGGCGGCCTCTATCTGAAGAAGCGCGCCCAGACCAAGCGCGACCGGGCGACCTTGACCGCGTTCATCGCCGCGGCGCGCGAGAGCCAGAAGAGCAAGCCTTGTGCCGCCGCCGTCGACAAGGTCGGCGACGTGGCCAGGACGCTGAACACGCTCGGCAGGCCCTCGTCGGCGAATCCGCCCAAGGGCGACGAGGCGCGGCGTGTCGTCGCCGGGTACCGCGAGCTGGCGAAGACCTACGATCGCATCGCGGTGTCGATCACCCAGTTCGCTGCGCAATCCACGTCCACCGCCGCCGCGCTGACCGGCTCCGCGGAGCAGATCGCGGACTCCGACATGCGGAACAAAGTGGCGGAGGCGCAGGAGCTGGTCGAGCAGCGCACGCAGGTGACCGGCACGTTCATCGCGGACTGGAAGAAGCTCTCGCAGGCGACGAGCAGCTACGCCAACGTGGCCGACCAGGCATTCGTCCAGGGCAACAAGGCGCTCTACTCGGAAGTCGACCGCGGCATCGCGGCGAAGACGGCGCAGGAAGTGCTGGTCAATTGCAACCGGAACTTCGACCGGGCCAAAAACAACGTCGAGGACAAGCTCAAGGAACTCGACGATGTCGCCGGCGGCGCCCCGGCCGAGTGAGCTTGCTGCCGATCTGGATCGCCTGCGCGCTCGTCGCCCTCGTCGGCGCGGGCGCGCTGTCGTTTGCGGCACGGCTCAGGGCGCGCCACCGCCGTTTCCTCGACGCTCCACCGCCGCCGGCGCCAGGCGACGCGGAGCGGATCCTCGATCAGCCCCAGGCCCTCTATCATGGGACGCGATTCGCGGACGGCTCCGCGCTGCTCGCGCGGGCCTGGAAGGAGCCCTGCGTGTGCGACGTCTGGTGCACGGACGCGGCGCTGTTCATCCGGCGCGAAGGGCGCGAGGCCGTGCTTTCCATCGCCCACGCGGAGGTCGCGGAAGCGGCGCTGCACCGCGCGTACGCGCCCATCGCCGAGAAGGAGCTGCCGATGATGCGCCTGCGCTGGCGGCGCGGCGGCGAGGTGATGCAAACGGAGCTGTCGCTCCGCGGCGGGATGGCATCGCTGGAAGCGCTGCGGCGCGAGATCCATTTGCGGCAAGGGAACGTCGCGGAGCAGCTTGCGCCGCTGCTCGAGCGGACGCCGAAATGAGGGTCACGGCGCTGGGCAGCGGCGATGCCTTCTGCTCCGCCGGACGCGGCCACACCTGCTGGCTGGTGGACGACGCGCGCGGCGCCTTCGCCGTCGACTTCGGGGCCACCGCGCTTGCGGCGCTGAAGCGCCTCGGGCGCGACCCCGACCAGATCGACGCCGTCCATTTCACTCATCTGCACGGAGATCACATCGGCGGGTGGCCGTTCCTGCTCGTCGATGCGGTCTACCGATCGCAGCGCCGCAAGCCACTCCTCGTCACCGGTCCGAAGGGCACCGGCGAACGGCTTCAGGCGCTCTGGGCCGCATGCTACGCCGCCGCCGCGGAGCGCCCGCTGCCGTTCGCTGTCGAGATGCACGAGGTGATGCCGGGCGATCGCCTCGAGGTCGCCGGCCGATCGCTGCTCGCGTTCCGCGCCGCGCACATGAGTCCTCCGCAGATCGCGTTGTCGCTGCGGATCGACGATCTCGCGTTCACCGGGGACACCGGCGAGATCCCGGACGGCCTCTGCGCCGGAGCGCGGATCCTCTGCGCGGAGTGCACCAACCTCGGCGAGAGCAGCGACCAGCACATCGGCTGGAAGACGCTCGGCGCGAAGCTGCCGCGGGTCCCGATGGTGATTCTCGGCCATCTCGGGTCCGACGCGCGCGCCGGCATCGCTCCGCCTGCGGGTGTGCGCGTGTGCGACGATCTCGACTCGGTCGAGCTATAAGGCGGCCCATGGACCGCATCGGGCAGCTGCGCAACTTCATCGCCACTCGACCGGACGATCCATTTCCACGCTATGCGCTGGCGCTGGAGCTGAAGGGCACCGGCGACGCGCGCGGCGCCGCAACGGAGCTGCAGGATCTTCTCGCGCGAAACCCGGACTACCTTGCCGCATACCTGCAGCTGGGAATGCTTCTCACCTCGCTCGACCGGGCCGACGAAGCGCGCGAGATCCTCGTGCGCGGCCAGCAGGTTGCGCGCTCGCAAAACAATGGCCACACGCTCTCGGAGCTTACCCAGGCTCTGGAGACTCTGCCCTCGCGGTAGGTGCAGGTAAGCAGGGCGCGATTCCTTGACTGGTGATCTGCCGGAGGCGAGGATCGCGAGAGCAATGAAACCCAAAAAAGTCCTCGTCGTCGATGATTCCAAGCTGCTGCATCGGATGTTCGAGATGATGCTGCGCGGCTTCCCGCTCGTCCATGCGTTCGACGGCCGGGAGGCCCTGGATCGCCTCGCCGAGCACAAGGACGTCGAGCTCATCCTCCTCGACATCAACATGCCCCGGATGAACGGGCTCGAGTTCCTGACTGCGGTGAAAGCGCACCCGGAGTTCGCGCGGATCCCGGTGGTGATCATCACCACCGAGGGGACCGAGGACGACACCGAGCGCGGGATGCAGGCGGGCGCCGCCGCGTACGTGAAGAAGCCTTTCCGCAACGAGGAGCTCATCGGCGTCATCAACAGGCTGACGGCGAGCCCCGCGGCTTGAATTCGCGCATGGCGGCTCCCGAGCAGCTCCCGTCTCAGGTCGGGTCCGCGCTCGATGAGCTGCGCGCGACGCTGGACCGCGCCGCGGAGCTGGCCAAGGAGATCGGGAGCAGGCCGGAGAGCGCCGCAGAATTGTCGGCGCGGCTGGCGGACGTGCAGTCCGACCGCGACGAGCTGTCCACCAAGCTGGCGGAGTACGAGCAGCAGGTCGGACGGCTGATGAACCTCTACGTCGCAACCTACCAGCTCCACGCTACGCTCGATCCCGGCGAGGTGCAGGCCACCATCGCGGAGATCGCCATCAACCTGCTCGGCGCCGAGCGGTTCGTCCTGCTCTTCTGGAAGCACGACGGCGACGAGGCGTCGGGCGAATGCGAGGTCGCGTTCGCGCAGGGAATGGAGGACGACAAGAGCGGCCTCTATCCGAATGGCTGCTATCGGGGGGGAGACCCGGCGGTCGACGCGACGCTCGCCGACGGGGGGCTCCGGATCGGTCCCATCGACGGCTCGGAGGCGCTAGCGTGCGTGCCCCTCACCATGCAGGGCGCGCGGGTGGGGGCGCTCGTCATCCTCAAGCTCTTCGATCACAAGGCCATGCTGCGGCCCGAAGACCGCGATCTCCTCGACCTCATCGCGGCGCACGCCGCCTCCGCGCTGTTCGCCGCCCGCGTCTATTCGACGACGGACCGAAAGCTCAAGACGCTGGAGAGCCTCGTCGCGCTGGTGCGCAGGCAATAGTGCCCCATGAGCCTCTCCGGCAACCTCCAGGACGTCTCCGTCGCCGACGCGATGCAGTTCATCCACCTCGGCGGCAGGACCGGGACGCTGACGCTGCTGCGCGGGGACGTAAAGGCGGAGATCGGGTTCCACCAGGGCCGCATCGTCAACGCCTCGTCGCCCGGCACGAAGCGGCTCGGAGAGCTCTTGCTGGAGGCCGGCGCGATCGAGCCGCCGACCCTGGGCGAGGCGCTCAGGAAGCAGGGGGAGGAGCACCCGCGGCGTTCGCTCGGACAGATCCTCGTGGCAATGAAGGCGGTGGACAGCGATACGATCTACCGCACCATCGAGCAGCAGATCGAGCGGACAGTCTACGACCTCGTCACCTGGAACCAGGGCACGTTCCACTTCGCTCTCGACGATCTGAAGCCGATCGACGACATCGCGGTGGTTCCCGGCGACGTGATCCGGCACCTCAACCTCGACACGCAGATGGTCCTGCTCGACGCGCTTCGCATCTTCGACGAGCGCAGCCGCCAGCAGCGGGAGCAGCGCAACGATACGCCGGCGGCGAGATCGGTCCCGCCGATCACGCCGATGCCGGTTACCCGCTCCGCGCCGACGCCGACGCCGGCGAACGGAGTAGGTCCGCTCGCGGACGAGCCGCGAACGCGGCTGCAGATCGTGTCCACCGAGCGGGAGCTCGCCGAACGGCTCGCACATGTACTTCCCGGCATCACGGTCGCCCGGGTCAACGTGCGCGACGCCGGTACTCCTCCGCCCGGAGAGGCGCCGCCGCTGGTGCTGCTCGACATGCGCAAGGGAGGCGTCGGACTGGACGCGGTCTCGGCATTGAGGCGCGCGCGTCCGCGAGCGTCGATCCTCGCCCTGATCGACGGCGACGCGCCCGCCGCGGCGGCGTACCAGGCGGGGGCGCTGGCGGTGCTCCCGGCCGAGCTGGAGCTCGTCGCTGCGTGCTTTCGTTCCGTCGCGCAAAACCGGCAGGATCTGATGACCGGCGGCTCGCGCGCCGACGGGATCAACGCGAACTTCGCCAAGCTGCGGCGCATCGTCGGCGATCTCCGCAGCGGCCTGATCTCGACCACGATCTCGCTCAGCCTGATGAACATCATCAGCGAGTCGGTGGAGCGCGCGGTGCTGTTCCTCGTCCGGCGCGAAGGCCTCACCGCGCTGGGCGCATTCGGGAACAGCCCCGGAGGTCAGTCGCTGGCGCAGCTCACCCGCGGGCTGAAGATCGAGCTGGCCAGCAAGAACGCTCTGACCGACAGCCTGGCCGATGGCCAGGTCCGGTCCATCCCCTTCGACGAAGCAAGCTTTCCGGATGCCTTCCGCGCGCTGGTGGGGAAGCCTCGCTCGGGGGAGTGCGCGATCTTCCCGGTGATGGGCGGGCAACGCGTGATCGCGCTGGTCTACGCGGACAACGGTCCATCGAATCGCGCGATCGAGGAGCTGGACATCCTGGAGCTGGCCGCGGCGCAGGCCGGGCTGGCGTTCGAGAACGAGCTGCTGCGCCGGCAGGCGACGCAGCCGCAGTGAGGCCGGCTTTGGGCACACCGGAGATCGAGAAAGTCTTCCAGGCGGGGGCAAGCGACGCGCAGATCGTCGCTGCGCTCCAGGAGTCCGAGCCGGCGTTGCGCGACCGCGCCATCGCGCTGGCGGCGCGGCACCTCGCCCCCGAGACGCTGGGCCGTTTCGTCGGCAACGACGAGAACGCCGTGCTGCGCAACGCGGCGCTCTCGGCGCTCGAGCGGCAGGGGCCCTACGCGGTGCCGCATCTCGTCTCGCTCTCGCGCGGCGAGAACGCCGAAGTGGCGATGTTCGCCGTGCAGATCCTCTCGAGGATCAAGGATCCCGGCTCGGCGCGAGCGCTCTTACCTCTGCTCGAGCACGGCGACTCCAACATCGCGCAGGCGGCGATCGAGGCGCTCGGAGCGCTGAAAGCGCGCGAAGCGGTGCCCGGGCTGATCCGGCTGCTGGACGCCGATCTCTGGTTGCAGTTCGCCGCCGTCGCTGCCCTGGGCGAGATCGGCGATCCGCGCGCCGTGCAGGCGCTGCTCGACGCGGTTCCCAACGAGATGCTCTCGGAGCCGGCGGTGGACGCGCTGGGGCGGATCGCCTCTCCGGAGGCGCTGCCGCGGCTCCTCACGCTGCTCGCCGATCACGACCGGCTGCCGCTGCGCGACGGCGTGTTGAAGGCCTGCGCCGCGATCCTCGAGGCGCAGCTCGCGCCCCCGTCGGTCTTCACGCGCTTCCGTCGGAAGCTCGACGAGGAGCGGCGCGACCCGGGAGTGATCGAGTACCTGGGCGGCCTCCTCGGTTCCGACGAGGTGGCGCTGGCGCGCGCCGCGGCATCGGTTGCGCTCGCTGGACACCTGGAAAAGCTCTATCCCGCTCTCGTCCAGCGGGCATTGTCGCCCGACGCCGAGGAAGCCCGCTGGACCGCCTCCCTCTGCCGCAAGCACGAGCGCGCCGTGCGGACGGCGCTGCCGGAGCTCCTCCGCAGCGGTGACGCGCGCGTCCGGCGCGGCGCGCTGATGTGCGCACCGGCGGATCCGGCGACGGTGTCGCTCCTCGTCCCGCTGATGCGCGACCGGGACGCCAACGTCCGCGCCGCGGCCTGCCAGGCGCTGGGAAGGTGCCGCGACGTATCGGCCATTCCGGCTCTGGTCGAGCATTTCGGCCGCGGGACACCGCCGGAGAGCGTGGCGGCGGCGGAGGCGCTCGGGAGCATGCCGGGACAGAGCCTGATCGCGCTCGCTCCGTACCTGGAGGCCGAGGAGAAGGTATTGCCCGCGTTGGAGATCCTCGAAGCCGCGCGCAGCCCGCTGTTCCCGGACAAGATCGTCGAGCTGCTCGATGCTCTCCACGCGCCGGTTCGCCGCGCGGCGCTACGGGTGCTCGTGAACCACGACGACGTCGACGCCGAGGAACATCTCGTCCGCAAGCTCCAGGACGCCGACGAGTCCGTTCGCATCGAGGCGGTGGAGCTGCTGGTGCGCAACGGGTCGACGCGCGCGGTCCCCGCGCTCGTCGGGTTGCTCGTGGTCTCCGACGATCTGCGGTATCACGCCATCCGCGCGCTGGGGCGGCTGCATGCCGAGATTGCCGCCGCCGAGCTGGAGCGGCTGTTCCCGCGCGCGACAGGTCACGAGCGGCTGGAGATCGTCGCGGCGCTGATCCGCATCGGCGCGCCGGGGCTTCTCCAATTCCTCAAGGCGCGGCTCAAGGACGCCGAGCCGGAAGTGCGCCGCGTGGCAGCGGACGGGCTCGCGCGCGTGGTGCCGGCGTCCGAGCTCTCCTTGCTGGTGAAGCTGGCCCAGGATGCCGACTGGAGCATCCGCAACCACGCCGGCTGGGGTCTCGGGCGGCTGGCGCTGCCCCAAGGGCGCGACGCGCTGCTGGCGCTGGTTCGCGACACCGAGCCGGTGGTGGCGCGGACCGCCCGCTCTGCGCTGGCGAAGCTGCCGCATTCCTGAAGCGATCGGCCCGGTTCGAACCGCGTTGCTTTTTGGGCGCGGCGTGTCGACCGTCAAAGAATGTACAGCGCGATCGCCGGAGCGGCCATGCTCTCGCTCGCTTTCTCGCTCGTTCCGGCGAGGGTGCAGGCGCCGCTGGGTCGCGCTCCAAAGCCGCAGACCGGCCTCACGACTCCGAAGATGTGGCAGGACCGCACGGGGCAATTTGCGCTCGAGAGGCCGGCCGCGGAACGCTGGATGTTGCGCGGTGGTGCTCGCGGACCCGATGGCGAGGCCGTCCCCCTCCTGGCGATGTCGCAGGAGACCGGCGCGCAGCTCGTCGTTCAGACTACGGACGGGATCCATGACATCCGCCTGCTCGCCCGGATGCTGATGGAAAACCTGGCCGGCGAGTCGCGTGTGCACGTCGAGGACTTGCAGCGCGTGCTCGCTCGCGGAGGCGAGGCCTACGGCTTCTCGTTCACCGTGGCCGACGAGGTGCGGGGCCGCGTCGCCGTCGTCCGCGCCGGCGATCATGTGGCGCTTGCCGTGGCGAGCTGGCCGATGGGCGCGCCGCCCGAAGTGGTCGACGACGTCGATGCGATGATCGGCTCTCTCGGGCCGGTGCCAGGAGCTTTGGCTCCAGGGGTTTTCTGAGCCGAAGCGCCACGGCCGTCAGCTGATCGTAGAGGGCAAGCAAATCCGCGGACAGGGCTTTGCGGTGCGCGGCGATGGTTGCCTCGTCGCCGCGAAGCGCGGGTCCGGTGATCGCCGCTTCCGGCGGCTCGCGGCGAAGCTTTTCCAGCGCGCCGAGCGCCAGAGGCAACAGCGCAGCGCGGGCCTGCGGTTCGGGGAGGCCGGTCGCCTTCCGGAACGCGCGCGTCGCCTCGGAAAAGAGCGCCACCTGCGCGCCCGCCGCCAGCACGGCGGCCGCATGGTACAGGGCGCGACAACGATCGCGGGTGAGGAGCGGCGTCATCCCGAGGCGAACGGCGAGCTGCGCGAGATCCGCGGCCGCGCTGGGGTCGCTGCCTGAAATGCCTGCGGCGAAGCCCTCCAACACGTCTCCGTCGGCTCCGCGAAAGGGCCGCAGCGGGTGCAGCGATCCCGTCCGCGCGCCCTTCCGCCGCGCGGCAGCGAGCGGCGAGAGCCCGAGCGCGCCGGCGAGATGCGCGACGAGCTGTCCCGGGCCAACCTCGAGCCGTCCGCACACCTCGGAGACCGCCTGATCGGAGACGGCGAGCAGGACCACGTCCACATCGCGCAGCGGCGGCGGCTCGAGGCCGCTGCGGCGGTGCCAGGACGCGAGCACGCGCACGCCGGAAAGCGGCAGCGCCCGGAGCAGCGCCCTTGCCACCGCGCCGCCGCCGAGAACTGCCGCGGTCTCGATCATTTCCGCCGGAACTCCACTCCGCAGCCGCCGGCGCACGCGAGGAGGGTCTCGCCGCTGTTCACGCGGCCGGCGAGGATCTCGTCGGCGAGCGGGGATTCGACGAGCCGCTGGATCGTCTGCCGCATGGGCCTCGCTCCCAATGCGAGCTGGTATCCACCGGAGGCGATCAGGTGATCGACGAGCCCGGGACCGGTGCGGAAGGCGATGCGGCGCTCCTCCCACAGCCGGCGCGAGCTGTCCGCGAGGAGAAGTTGCGCGATCTGCGCCACCTCGCCGCGCGCGAGCGGAGCGAAGACGAGCTTCTCGTCCAGCCTCCCCCACAGCTCCGGTGGAAAGGCGGTGCGCGCCTGCTCCAGGGCGCGCGACGCCTGCGCGGGATCGGCAAGCTCTCGAGCGTCCTCTCTCGCCGCGCCTGCCGGCTGGGCGAAACCCATCGGCCGCTGGCTCTCCCCGGCGAAGGCCGACGCGCCGAGGTTGCTGGTGAGGATGACTGCTGCTCCGGAGAAGTCGATCCGCCGTCCCCGGCCATCGGTCAGCTGTCCTTCGTCGAGGACCTGGAGCAGCAGCTGCAGGACCGCGAGATGCGCCTTCTCGGCCTCGTCGAGGAGCACCACGCAGGCCGGCCTTCGTCGAACGGCTTCCGTGAGCAGGCCCCCCTCGCCGTATCCGACGTATCCCGGGGGAGCGCCCACGAGCCGTGCGGCGGAATGCGCCTCCGAGTATTCCGACAGATCGACCCGGACCAGGGCACCGTCGAAGAGCTCGTCGGCGAGCGCGCGGGCCGTCTCGGTCTTTCCCACGCCCGAGGGCCCGCAGAAGAGAAAGGAGGCGAGCGGCCGCTGCGCGGAGAAGCCGGCATAGTTCCGGCGCACGGCGCGCGCGATGGTGGAGAGATTGTGCTCGTGCCCCACGATGCGGCTGCCGAGCCGTTTCTCGAGGCTAAGGAAGCGCTCGCCGTCGGGTTGCAGGAGCCGATCTTCTGGCAAGCCCGCCATCCGGGCGACGGCGCGGGCGACGTCGTCGCGTGTGACCGCTGTCCGGGCCTCGCGGCGTGCGCGCGAGCCCGCCAGGTCGACCGCCGCGAACGCCTTGTCCGGCAGGCACCGGTCGCGAACGTACCGCGCGGTGAGCTGCGCGGCCGCGTCCAACGCCTCGGGAAGGAACCGCACGCGATGATGCTGCTCGTATTGCGCGGCCGCTCCGCGGAGGATCCGCGCCGCGTCCGCCGGCGACGGCTCGCGCACCAGCACCGGAACGAAGCGCCGTTCCAGCGCCGGATCCGTCTGGAGGTGCTTCTGGAACTCGTCGTGCGTCGTGGCGCCGATGCAGGGAAACTCGCCGCGCGCGAGCGCCGCCTTCAGCTCATTGGCCGCATCCTGCGGTCCCTCGCCGGCGGCTCCGGCGCCGATCAGCATGTGAAGCTCGTCGACGAAGACGATGAAGCGGCCGTCGGCGCGCTTCACCTCGTCCTTGATCCCGATCAGGCGTTCGCTGAACGAGCCGCGCAGCTGCGTTCCGGCCACCAGGCCACCCACGTCGAGCTGGAGGAGAACGCGGTCGCCGCCGAGCATGCGCAGCGCGAGGCCTTCGACGATGGCGGTCTTGCCAACCCCGGGCTCGCCGACGAGCACCGGATTGTTCGACCGGCGCTTGCCGAGGATGTCGAGGAGCTCCTCGGTCTCGCGCTCGCGGCCCACTGCGGGATCGAGCTTTCCTTCGACCGCCAGGGAGGTGAGGTTGCGCGCATGGGTGGCGAGGAAAGGGTATTCACGCGGGTCCAGCGCCCCTGGCGCCGGCGGGCGCGCGGGTCCCGGTTCGGGCGCGGGTTCGCGTTCAGGGCCCCGGTCGATTTCCGCGGTCGGGGGCAGGGTAGCGACGCGGACTTGCGGAGTGGACGGTTGAGGGGCTTGCCGGGTCACCACCGCGGCCTTGGGCGTCTGCGCGGCGGCGACGGCGACGTCCCTGCGCCGCGGGATCGCGCCCGTCAGATAGCCGAGCGCGGTGGTCCGCAGGGTGGCCGTCGGCCCGGCGGTGCGTTCCAGCAGTGAAGCGGCGGTGCTGCGGGAGAGGCGGGTCAACGCGATCAGCAGATGAAGGCCCCCCGCCTGTGCGTTGCCGCAGTCAAGGGCGAGCTGCCGCGCCCTCTCGAGTGCGTCGGCGAACGAGGCGGAAGGCTCCTCGGGCGCCTTTCCCAGCGCGGTGAGCTCTGCGAGCACCCGGTCTTCGTCACAGCCCCGCTCTCGCAGGAGCACGTCGGCGGGGCCGGGCACCGTGAACGTCGCCAGCAAGAGGTGATGGGTGCGCGGAGGCTGGCCGACGCTCTTCGCGATGTCCTGGGCTTCGGCGGCGATCTGCGAGAGCTCGGCGGAATCGAGGGGCATCGATGCCGGCATCCTCGCCCACAGCGATCTTTCGACGCAAGCGCGAAGCGGCTCAAAGACGCTGCGCGATCTCCAACACCGGCCGGAAGAAGTCACCGTCGCGGCGCAGCCGGTCGAGGGCCGCCTCTGGCGTGAAGCCGAGCCTGCGCGGCTCGGAAGACAGCTCCTCCCATCGCAACGGCATCGAGACGAGCGGAATGCGAGTCGCGCGCAGCGACCAGGGTGCGATGGTCGATCGGTTGGCGTCGTTCTGCGCCCAGTCGAGATAGACCTTGCCTGATCCCTGCGCCTTCGACGGCATGTCCGTGACCATGTCCGGGAGGTCCGCCGCGGTCGCGCGCGCGAGCTCGCGCGCGAACGGTTTCGTCTGCGTATAGGTCGCGCTGCCGTTGAGAGGAACGTACAGGTGCAGGCCCTTGGCGCCGCTCGTCTTGACGAAGCTCTCCAGGGGCCGAAGCTTCGCGCGGAGATGCAGCGCGACGGCGCAGCACTCGCCGAGGCCCGCGGGAGGACGCGGATCGAGGTCCAGCACCAGCGCGTGGGGACGGTCTGGCGTCGATGCGGGCGCGAGAAAGGGATGGAACTCGATGGTCCCCAGGTTCGCCGCCCAGAGCAGCGCCTCCGTATCGTCGATCAGGCAATAGCGTACCTTCTTGCCGCTCGGTCCCGTCACCGTCGTCGTGTGCGCCGCGCCTTGCGGGCAGTTGCTCTGGTACCAACCCGGCCCATCGACTCCGTCGGGGAACCGCGCGAGCGTTACCGCCCGGCCGGCGAGATGCGGCAACAGTGCGTGTGCGGCGGCGCGGTACCACTCGATCATCTGCCCTTTCGTGAACGAGGGCCAGAGCGCCTTTTCCAGGTTCTTCAGCACGCGAGCTGATCCGTGCGGCAGTGCTCCGGGTCGCGGTCGGGACGCCAGCGGAGGAAGCGCGCCGGATGGCGGAAGCGGATTCCGTCGAGCTTGTCGTAGGCGACCTCGCAGACGCGCACGGGATGGACCGGCACCCAGTCCTGCGTCATCTCGCTTGCCACCCAGCGACCGGCGGATCCCGGAAGGCGGCCGATCGGGCTGCGGCCGAGGTTGAACCCATGCTCCCAGGGGTGTCCGGACAGACTGCACGCCACCGGAATCAAGTCCTGGAACAGCTGCCGGCGTTGCGCAGCCGTGAATTGCGAAGCGACTCCGACATGGACGAGGAGGCCGTCCTGGTGCAGCCCGAGCAGGAGCGAGGCGACCCCCGCGCTGTCCAGCAGCGGCCGGAACCCCCCCACCACGCAATCGACGCTGTGCTGCGGCTTGATCTTGATCCATCCACGCCGGCCTGGCTCGTAGCGTTGATCCCGGCGCTTGGCGATGATGCCGTCGATCCCCTTGCCGGCTTCGAGCCATCGCAGCGCAACCGCAGGGTCCGCGGTGATCGGCGTCAGCGACAGCGGCGGCTGGAGCGTCAGTCTCTCCAGCGCCGCCCGTCGCTCGACGAACGGCCGCGCGGGATCGGTGAGCAGATCGAAGATCACGTAGCTTGCGGGAGTGGACCGCCGCAGCTCCTCGACCCGCGTCCGCGAAGGGTGCAGCCGGTTGAGCAAGGCGCCGAAGTCGGAACCATCCACCGCCGGCACCATCAACTCCCCGTCGAACACCTGGCGGTGCTCGCGGAGCGGCTCGACGATCTCGGGAAAATAGCGGGCGAGAGGACGTGCGTTGCGGCTCCGCAGATCGACTCCGCCGCCGGCGCAAGTGGCGATGCAGCGGAATCCATCCCACTTGGGCTCGTACAGGTAGTCGCCGAGCGGCAGCTCGCGGGCGAGCTGCGCAAGCATCGGTTCCATGCCTTCAATTTGTGAGCGGATCCGGCGCTGCGAAGCCTGCCAGCAACTCTCCGGTCAGCGCCCGGCGCGGGGGGCGCCGGAGGACGTCATTCCGGCCCGGGGAGTGCGGGTGGCGCAGATCCAGTCTCGAGCGGACGATGCCGCCGCGAGTGCGATGAACGAACGTCACCTCGGGTCCGCGCACCGAATCGACGATCCCGACGTGGGAGAGACCACGGCGGTACGTGTCCCGGAAGAAGACCATATCGCCGGGTCGCGGCTGGTGCCGCAGAGCCCGCCGCGCCCTCGCGACCCGATGCAACCAGGAGACGCCGTTCTCCCGGGGACGAGGAGGAACCACGGCGAGGTCGACCCCTTCGCGCGCATAGATGGTGCGGACGAATCCGGAGCAGTCGTCGGTGGCGCTCCGCGAAAGCTGGCGCACCGATCGCAGGCCCGCCGCCGACTGGGCGTGCTCGGCCAGCCGGCTTCCCAGGACCGACGCCAGCAGCAGAAGAAGCATGCGGGCGGGAAGGTGCTCACTCGCCGGCCGCCGAGGAATGGGCGGCAGGACGGCGCGCGGGGTGCCGCGCAAGCTCCTCTACTTTCTGACGATTTTGCCGCGTGAGTCGAGCTTGTATCCGGCCGGCAGGGCGGCCTCGACCTTCGGCGTATACCCTTTGACGTCCCATCCGGAGTCGGCGAGCAGCCCCGCCAACGCTTCGCGGACGCGGGCGTTGCTGCCCTCGTGCGCCTTGAGGAAGTGCTGGATGAGCGGCTCGCGGCCGACCGGGTCCTGCTGGCGCGCGATCACTTCCGCCGCCGCGATCTGCACCTCGTCATCCATGTCGTCGAGGAAGGACAGGACGGCCGGGGCAATCTCCGCCGACTTGTGCGTGGACAGCGCGTGCAGCAGCAGCACTTTCTTCTCCGGCACGCGGCTGTATTCGCCGCCGGCCTTCCTCGCGACGTCGACGAGGAATTTCACCACTTCCGCTTCGGGCAGGAGGCCTTCCAGCGCGCGCAGCGGCCAGGAGATCTCCTCGCGGTTGGAGATGAAGCGCTTGACCGAGCCGAGCGCGACCTCGCCCGCCTGCGTGATCAATGCCAGTACCCGGGCCTTCTCGTCGTCGTCGGTGATTCCCGGGTCGACGCGGAACGTGTAGCGGGTGAGAAGCGCGTCGATCGCGGCGTCCGTCTTCAGCGCGCCCAGCTCCTCGATGGCGCCCTGGCGGTTTTCGGCGGGTCCGAACTTGGTGGTCGCCTTCTTCTGCAGCCGCCGGACTTTTCCCTCCGGCCCGCCGAGTCCGAGCATGTCGAGCAGTCCCATGGCGCCCTTCTACAGCACGACGTCTTTCCGCACGTCGTTTTTGTACAGCCGCTGCAACACGGCCGTCGCCTCGCGCGCCTGGGGGGAATCGGGAGGGAGGACGATCTGCAGGACCACGTAGAGGTCGCCACGCGGGGCCCCGGTGGCGCCGCCCTTCAGGGCGGGCAGACCCCGGCCGCGCAGCCGCAGCTTGCGTCCGCTCTGCGAACCCGGCGGGATCTTCAGCTTCACGGCGCCCTCGAACGTCGGCGCGGTGACCTCGGCTCCGGCGAGCGCTTCCGCCGGCGTGATGGGAAGGTCGAGCAGCAGATCCCGTCCCTGCACCTGCACCGTGGGGTGCTCACGTACGATGATGCGCAAGTACAGATCGCCCGGCTCGGCTCCGCGCTGACCAGGACCGCCCTGACCGGGCAGCCGCACGCGCGACCCCGTCTCGACGCCGGGCGGGATCTTCACCTTCAGCCGCGCGGTCTCCGGAACGGTCCCCTCGCCGCCACAGCGCGGGCAGGGGTCCCGGACGACCCCCTCTCCCTGACAGCGGGGACAAGGCGCGCTGAACAGGCCGCCCATGCGCACCTCGCCCGAGCCTCCGCATTGAGGACAGGTCTGCGGGCGGGAGCCGGGTCTGGCGCCGCTCCCTTTGCACTCCGGGCATCGGGCAGGACGGTTCACGACGATTTCGCGCTCGGCGCCGAGCACCGCATCGCGCAGATCCACCTCGATCGAGGTTTCGGCGTCGTCGCCCACCGTGGGCTCCGCAGGGCCGCGCCGTGCTCGCGCCGCGCCGCCCTGGCGCCGGCCGAAGAGGTCCTCGAACATCGATCCGAGATCGGAGGGATCGAATCCTGCGCCGCCGGAGAAGCCTTCGAAACCCTGGAATCCCTCGCCGAAGCCGCCGGCGCGGGCCTGGCGCTGAAACTCGCGCGCCTTCTGCTCGTCGAAGCCGGGCCGGGTGGAAATCTCGCCGAATTCGTCGTACAGCGCGCGCTTCTTCGGGTCGCCGACGATCTCGAACGCGCCGGACACCTCCTTGAAGCGCTCTTCCGCCTTCTTGTCCCCCGGGTTCATGTCCGGGTGGAGCTTCTTCGCGAGCTTCCGGTACGCCTTCTTGATCTCCTCCGCCGACGCCGTTTTCGACACGCCCAGCGCGGAGTACGGATCCTTCATCACTGCGCGACCGTAACCACGCGGCCGAGGGTGGTCAAATGGCGTTTCCGAATTCCCCGGGGCGCCGCTCCATCTGTTACCATCCCGGTGTGAGAGCGGTCCCGCTCATCCTGCTTGCTCTCGGTGCCTTCGCCGTCGGCGCCGCCGACCGTCAGCTGCTCGACGAGGTCGTCGCCGTCGTGGAGGCGCACTCGATCACCCTCTCCGAGGTGGCGGCGGAAACCCGGGTCCGGTTGATCGAGACCCAGGGGGCGGCAGCGGCCGCGGCTCCCCTCGATCGACGAATCCTCGCTGCATCGCTGCGCAGGACGATCGAGGAGCGCGTGGTGCTCTCCGAGATGCAGCGGCTGAAGCTCTTCGATCTGGAACCCGGCGAGATCGACGCGCTGCTCGCGCGGATGCGCTCGCGCTTTGCTTCCCGCGCCGACTACGACGCGTTCGCTCGGACCATCGAGCTGACCGACGACGAGATCGGCGCGATCCTGGCCCGGGAGCTGCGCGTCGCGCGGTACCTGGACAACCGCCTCAAGCTCGCGGCGCAGCTGCGTGAGAGCGAGTTGGAGGAAGCGGCGCGGAGAAAGAAGCTCTCCGCGGCCGAGCGCGAGCAGCTTCGCGAGCAGCTCGCGCAGGAGAAGTACCAGCGCCTGTTGCACGAGCTGCTCATCGACCTGCGCAGGCGCGCGAGCGTGCGCGTGCTCGATTCCCTGGAGGCGGCCGGAACGGTCGCGGCGGGACAGTAGATGGCGGTCCGCCTCCGGCCCCGGCTCGAGATTCGGCGGATGACGGCGGCGGACCTCGACGAAGTGATGGTGATCGAGCGGGCCGCCTTCCGGCATCCCTGGTCGCCGGAGCTTTTCCGCCGCGAGCTGGAGCACGACTGGAGCACCATCCTCGTCGCCCTGGAGCCGCTGACGAGCGCCAGCGGCAGGGGCAGCGAACGGATCGTCGGCTTCCTCATCTACTGGCTCGTGCACGACGAGGTCCACATCCTGAACGTCGCAGTCGCGCCGGAGCAGCGCCGCAAGGGAGTGGCGCGGATGCTCATGGCCGAGACGGAGAAGCGGGCGCAGCAGGCGGGCGCGGCGCTCTTGACGCTGGAAGTGCGCCGCTCGAACCAGGCGGCCCTCGATCTCTACCGGGAGTTCGACTACCGGGCCGTCGGAGTCCGGCCAAACTACTACGTCGACGAGGGCGAAGACGCCATCGTGATGGTCAAGGAACTCAAGTCCTCCCGCTAAGCTCGCGCCAAGTCTTCAGGTCGACGAAAGGAAGACGTTAGCCTCGCCGTTTTCCTTCCCGGGAGCGGAGGACAGCAGTGACGTCCGGCAGCGTGATGCCGTGGGCCTGGAGAAGGACCAGCGCATGGTAGAAAAGGTCGGCGGCTTCGTGGGCGATCTCGTCGGGTTTGCCGCGCAGCGACGCCACCACCAGCTCGGCAGCCTCCTCGCCGACTTTCTTGTGGCGGAGCGCCTCGTCCGCAAAGAGCTTCGCCGAATAGGAACCTTCCGGCGCCTCCCGCCGCCGCGAGCGCAACACGCGTTCCAGCGCGGCCAGCGTCTCTCCTGGCGAAGGCGGCCCATCGAGCAGCGCGTCGCCGGCCACGAAACAGGAGCGCGCGCCCGTGTGGCATGCGGGTCCCGCCGGGACGACCCGCAGGAGGATGGCATCCTGATCGCAGTCGAGCGCCACGGCGCGCACCGCCTGCGTGTTGCCGCTGGTCGCGCCCTTCGTCCACAGCTCGCGGCGGCTGCGGCTCCAGAACGTCGCCAGCCTTGTCTCCAGCGTGCGCTGCAGGCTCTCGCGGGTCATCCAGGCGAGCATCAGCACCTCGCCGGAGACGGCGTCCTGCACGATGGCGGGCGCGAGCCCCTGCTCGTCCCATTTCACGTCGTCCGGCGTCATATCCGCATGGGGAAGCCGCGCGCGGCGCAAGCCTCCTTCACCGCCGCGATGCCGAGAGTCCCGAAGTGGAACACGGATGCTGCCAGCGCAGCCGACGCGCCCGCTTCGAAGGCTGCGGCGAAGTGCGCCGGCGTTCCCGCGCCTCCGCTGGCGATCACCGGCACGGGAACGGCCACCGTCACCGCCCGCAGCATCTCCACCGCGAAGCCGTTGCCGGTGCCGTCATGATCCATCGAGGTGAGCAGGATCTCGCCGGCACCGCGATCGACGGCCTCGCGTGCCCACTCGATCAGTTCGCGACCCGTCGGGCGCGTGCCGCCGTGGGAGCGGACCTCCCAACCGGGACGGCGCGCCTTTGCGTCGATGGCCACCATCGCGCTCTGCGAGCCCAGAAGGCGCGCCACCGCGGTGATCAGCGCGGGGTCGGCGAGCGCGGCGCTGTTCATCGATACCTTGTCGGCTCCCGCCCGGAGGAGCGCTTCTGCGTCGCCGACGTTGCGGACTCCGCCGCCCACGGCGAACGGAATGCTCAGCTCGCTCGCGACGTGCTCCACCAGTCGCACGAGGGTACCGCGAGCTTCCAGCGACGCGCTGATGTCGAGGAAGCAAAGCTCGTCGGCGCCGGCAGCACCATAGGCGCGCGCCTGTTCGACGGGATCGCCGGCGTCGCGCAGATCCTGGAAGCGGACGCCTTTCACCACCCGGCCGTCCTTGACGTCCAGGCAGGGGATGATCCGCCGGGTCAGCATCCGCCCTCCAGCGCCGTTTGGCCTTCCGCGATGGTGAACCGGCCTTCGTAGAGCGCGGTGCCGGCGATCGCGCCTGCAAGCGTGCGCAGCCCGGCGGCAGCGAGCGCGCGCAGATGCGAAAGATAGCCCGCTCCGCCGGATGCGATCAGACGCGCCCGCGGCACGGCGGCTTCCACCTCGCGGAGCAATGCAAGATCGAATCCTTGCATCGTGCCGTCGCGGGCCACCGCGGTCACGACGAACCAACGCACCCCGCCGCCGGCGAGATCCTTCGCCAGGCCGGCCGGGGAAGGGCCGCGCGTTTCCGTCCAACCCCGCGTCGCCGCGCGCCCGTCCTTGACGTCGATTCCGCACGCCACCCGATCCTGGCCGAAGCGCTCGACGGCCGCCGCCGCCAGCGCGGGCTGCTCGATTGCGGCAGTGCCGAGAATGATCCGGCCCGCGCCCGCGGCGAGCGTCTCCTCGCCGGCGCGCACGTCGCGGATGCCGCCGCCCACCTGCACCACCGCCGGCGCCGCAGCTTGCGCAATCCGGCCGATCAACTCGAGCTGCCTAGGGCCGCCGAACGCGGCATCCAGGTCGACGACGTGCAGGACCACGGCACCCTGCTGCACGAACTCCCGCGCCTGTGCCGCCGGGTCCTGCGACCAGATGCGCGCCGTCTTCCGATCCCCCTGGTGCAACCGCACCGCGCGGCCTTCGAGCAGGTCGATCGCCGGGTACAACTGGGCCGTCACGGCGGTGCCTGGGGCAGGGCAAGGAACCTTTTCAGCAGCGCCTCTCCGTCGCCGGCGCTCTTCTCCGGGTGGTACTGGACGCCGAAGAGCGTGCCTTGGCCGACGACGGCGGGAATCCGCACCCGCCCGTGCTCCGCGACCGCATGAGTGACGCTATCGGGCGCCTCGCAGCGATAGGAGTGAGCGAAGTAAGCCCAGCCGGACGGCTCGAGAGCGCTCGCCCCGGTCGGCCGCAGCTTCTGCCAGCCGATGTGGGGGACCTGCACGTCCTGCGGCAGCCGCGTCACGCGGCCTGGCAACAGTCCGAGTCCGGCGCGGCGGCCATCTTCGTCGCCCTCCTCGAAGAGGAGCTGCATGCCCAGGCAGATGCCGAGCACCGGCGCTCGCCGGCCCAGCGCCGTGCGCAGCGCCTGCTGGAAGGGCGCGGCGCGCTCCATGCCGAGCCCGAAGGCCGCAACTCCGGGCAGAATCACGCGAGGCGCGCGAGCGACGGAGGACGGGTCGGTCAGGAGCTGCGGGTCCCCGCCTGCGCGCCGCAGGGCGTGCAGCACCGATCCCAGGTTGCCCAGACCGAGATCGACGACGGCGACGTTCACAAGACTCCTTTGGTGCTGGGCACGGTCCCGGTCAGACGCGGGTCGACTGCAACGGCCTGCCGCAGCGCGCGCGCGAACGACTTGAACACGGCTTCGGCGCCGTGATGGAAGTCGCGGCCCGTCAACAGATCGATGTGGACGTTGGCGCGGGCATGGTCGGCGAACGCCTTGAAGAATCCCTCGACGACCGAGAGATCCATGGCGCTGCGCGGACCCTGATCGACGGACACGTTCCAGTGCAAGTAGGCGCGTCCGGACAGATCGATGACGGTGCGCGCCAGCGCCTCGTCGAGCGGGAAGTAAAAGCAGCCGGCGCGGGCGATCCCCTTCCGGTCCCCGAGCGCCTGGTCGACGGCGCCGCCGAGCGCGATCCCGGTGTCTTCGACCGTGTGGTGCTGGTCGATGTGCAGGTCGCCCTTGCAGTTGATCTGCGCGTCGAACGCGGCGTGCTTGGCGAGCGTGTCCAGCATGTGGTCGAAGAACGGGATCCCGGTCGAGACCTGCGCGTCGCCGCGGCCGTCCAGGTCGATGGCGACCTCCAGCTCCGTCTCCCGGGTCTTGCGCGAGATCTTTCCCGTCCGGCTCATGCGTGGGCATCTCCCGTCTCGGCGAGCAGCCGCGAGAGCACCCGGCTGGTATCGCCGGGTGCCTCGACGTGAGCGTAGACGATCGGCGCGCCCGCGTCCTGGGCGGCGCGCGACGCCGCCCTGTCGTCCGCCGTGTCGCCGATGAACAGGACCTCGGACGCCCTTGGCGCTCCGCGCAGCAGCGCGTGCGTGAGCCAGAGCAGCCCTGCGGGATCCGGCTTGCGCGGCCGGTGTCCGTCGGCGACCCAGCAGAGCTCGTCCGGGATCTTCAAGCGGCAAAGCCGTTGCGCAAGGCGCGTCTCGCCCGGGTTCCGCCCCGTGTAGAGGGCGAGCGGAAACCGGGTGGCGACGGCAGCGAGCAGACGGGAGTCAGGGAGCACCTCCTCGTTTTCCCACATCCCCCGCTCGGGCGCGTCGGGGAGCACGTCCTTGGCCTCGAATCCGAACAGGTCGCGGCACATCGGCCCGCCGTAGAGAGCTCCGCAGATCCGCGCGACGGTCTCCTGCCGGATGGGGACGGGACGCTTCTCGTAGAGCGGGCGAACCCCGTGGCCCCCGGCCTCGGCGAGAAAGCGTCCAAGGTCTGGCGCCTCTTGTCGCGCGCGCAGGTAGAGCAGAAGGGCGATCGCGCGGGACATCTCCCAGTCGTCGTTGAAGCCGCCGGCGTTCTTGAACGCCGCGATCTCGACGTCGCGATCGAACGGCGCCCCACGCGCGGGACCCTCGCCGACGAGCGGCACGATGGCGCGGCGGGCAGCTTCCTCCGCCACCGCGTGGTAGCTGGGGCGCGCATCGAGCAGGACTCCGTCCACGTCGAGGATCACGCCCCGGACAGCGCGCAGCGAAAAGCTCACGGCGCGAGCTCCGTCCGGATCGCAGCGAGAAAGGCATCGTTGGCAGCAGGCGCACCGATGCTCACCCGCAGCGCGCGCTCCAGGCCCGGCCCCGACGAGACGTTCCGGATCAGCACGCCCCGGCGGAACAGGGCGGCGTGCAGCTCGCCCGCCGGCATCCGCGTTTGCTCGAAGAGGATGAAATTCGCTCCCGAGGGATGGACCGTGGTTCCAAGCTCGCGAAGAGCGCGGCCGACCCGTTCGCGCTCGCCGACCACGCGGCGAACGCGGTCGGCCACCAACTCGGGGCGAGCAATGAGCGCGCGCGCGATCAGCGAAGTGGAGGCGCTCAGGTTGTAGGGAAGCTGGACCTTGCGCAGCTCCGCGCAGAGGCTCGGCGCCGCCAGCATGCATCCGGCGCGCAGGCTGGCCGCGGCGAACGCTTTCGAAAACGTGCGGAAGAGCGCCAGCCGGGGATGCTGCGGCAGCAGCGGGGTGAAATCCTGCCCGCAGAACTCGCGATAAGCCTCGTCGATCCCCAGCAGACAGGGCACCGCGCGCGCGAGCAGCGACGCGTCCTCCACGGAGAGCGTGGTGCCCGTCGGGTTGTTCGGCGATCCCAGCAGCAGCAGCTTCGCTCCCTCTGCCGCGCGCACCAGCTCTTCGAGGGGGAAGCGGAATTCGCCGGAACCGCCGCGAAGCGGAACGGCGATGACGCTTGCGCCCAGCGCTTTCGCCTGCAGCGCATACAGTGCGAAGGACGGCGCGACCACGACCACCGTATCGCCGGGCTCGATGCAGGCGAAGAGGAGCAGCTGGAGCAGCTCGTTCGAACCGTTCCCCACCAGGACGCCGGCGCGATCGACGCCGAAAGCCTGTGCGAGATCTGCCCCGAGCCGCGCGCCGTCGGTGATGGGGTACTTCGACCAGTCCATTGCCTCGAGCTGAGCGGACAGCTCCCGCTTCAGCTCCGGCGGGACGTCGTCGGGGCTCTCATTGAGATGCAGCGGCACCGGAGCCGGATCTCGCGGCGGCCCATAGGGCGCAAGCGGCCGCACGGTGCTGCGCACGAACTCCTCCGGGGCCCGGCTCATTTGCGCCGCACCTCGATGGCGCGGGCGTGGCCGTGCAGGCCCTCGGCGCGCGCCAGCGATTCGATGGCGGCGGAATCTGCCGCGAGCTGCCCGGGGCCGTACTCGATGACGTTCTGCCGGCGAACGAAGTCGGCCGCGTTCAGCGGCGAAGCGAACCGCGCCGTGCCGCCGGTGGGCAGCGTGTGGTTGGGACCCGCGAGATAGTCGCCGACCGGTACGGGCGCGTAGTGACCGACGAACACCGCCGCGGCGCGCGGGACTTTTGGCAACGCGGCTGCGGCGTCCCGCAGGAGGAGCTCGAGATGCTCGGGGGCCAGATCGTTCGCGAATGCCAGCGCCTCGTCCAGGTCGCGGGCGACCACCGCGGCGCCGCGGGCCGCCAGAGACTCGGCCGCGACGCGGTTCGGATGCCCGGCGAGCTCCGCCTTTACCGCCTCGACGGTCCGCTGCGCGAGCGATGCCTCGGGTGTGACCAGCACGCTCAACGCCAGCGGATCGTGCTCTCCCTGCGCCACGAGGTCGGCCGCGACTTGACGCGGATCCGCGCTGCCATCGGCGACGATGACGACCTCCGTCGGTCCGGCCAGCGAATCGATGCGCACGTCGCCCGAGAGCTGCCTCTTCGCTTCGGTGACGTACGCGTTTCCCGGCCCGACGATCACGTCGACTTTCGGGACCGTCGCCGTTCCCAGGGCGAGCGCCGCCACCGCCTGCGCTCCGCCCGCGAGCAGGATGCGCGTGGCTCCCGCGATTCGCGCCGCCGCCGCGACCTCCGGAAGGATGCCGCCGTCGCGACGCGGCGGAGTCGCCACGATCACCTCGGGCACTCCCGCGAGCCTGGCGACGGCGGCCGTCATGATGACCGTGGAGGGGTACGCCGCGCGGCCGCCGGGCACGTAGCAAGCCGCCCGTTGCAAGGGAATGGTCAGGCAGCGCACGACTCCGCCGGCCTGGAGATGCACGGCGTACGAGGAAGGAATCTGGCGGGCATGGAAGTCGCGCACCCGCTCGTGCGCGGTGACGAGTGCCTGCCGGACCTGGGCAGGGCACTCGTCCGCCAGCGCGCTCCAGCGCGCATCGTCGATGAAGAATGACTCGAGGCGCGGTCCATCGAAGCGCTCGGTCAGCTCGCGGACGGCCGCGTCCCCACGGGCGCGGACGTCGGCGATGATGGCGGCGACCGAAGCCGAGATCTGCGACCCGATCTGTGCGGTCGTGCGCAGCGAGATCGCCTGCAGACGATCCGCGGGATCCTCCAGACGCAGAATGCGGATCATCCGAGCTTCTCCAGGAGCGGCAGCATCTCCTCCACCTTCAATCGATACGCGGCGCGGTTCACCACCAGCCGGGCGGTGACCTGCAGGATCTCGTCGACTACCACCAGACCGTTCTCTTCCAGCGTGCGACCGGTCTCCACCAGATCGACGATCGCGTCGGTGAGTCCGCTGACCGCCGCGAGCTCGACGGATCCGGCGAGGTGGACGAGGTCCACGGGCACTCCGCGACGGCCGAACCACTGCAGCGTGAGCCGGGGATACTTCGTGGCCACGCGGAGCGACCGGCCCAGCTCCGCCGTCACGCTCGATCCCCGCGGCGCCGCCAGGCAGAGCCGGCAACGGCCGAACCCGAAGTCGATCGGCGTCAGCAGATCGGCGGCCGACTCGAGCACCTGATCGAGCCCGCAGACGCCGAGATCCGCCGCGCCGCGCTCCACGTACAAGGGCACGTCGCCGTCCTTGAGGACCACGAAACGTGCCGAGGATCCCGCCGCGATGATCAGCTTTCGGGACGTGCCCGGCTCGTCTTCCGGCACGACTCCCGCGTGCGCGAACCGCTCGAGCGCGGGCCTTTGCAGCCGGCCCTTCGGCAGGGCGATGGTCAGCATGCGAGCGGCACCAGCGCGTCGAGATCGAGCGAGAACCCGACCGCGGGCCGGGGATCGCCGAAGCGGCCGAGCAGGGTGTCGTACCGGCCACCGCCGCCGACCGGACGGGGCGCGCCGGTCGCGTACAGATTGAAGACGATGCCGGTGTAGTAGCCCAGCCCGCGGACCTCTCCGAGATCGACCTCCAGCTCGGCTCCGAGGCTGCGAGCCGCGCCGAGCGCGGCGGAGATGCGCTGCAGGGCCTTCAGGGCATCCTCGGTGGGCGCCAGCGCCTCGGCCCTCGAGAGCAGCTCGCCCGCTTCCGTCTGCGGGCGCGGCGGCTGCGCCAGCAGCAGGAGCGCATCGCGCGCTTTTCCCGGAGTGACCTCGCGCTCGCACAGGCTCCGCAACGTCGGCAGGTCCTTGCGATCGATGGCGTCGTTGAGCGCGGCGGCGAGCCTGCCTCCGGCCCCCGCCGCGGCGGCAAGGGCGGAGAAATATCCGGTGCTGCCCAGGGAGATGCGACCGCGAATGCCGAGGGCGTGCAGCGAGGCGGCGGCAAGCGCGAGGATCTCGGCATCCGCTTCGGCGCCGGCGGCGCCCACCAACTCGCAACCCGCCTGCAGTCTCTCGTGTACGGGCCCGCTGTCGGGTGCCACCCGGCGCACGATGCTGCCGCGGTAATACAGTCGCAACGGAGACATGCCCGAGAGTCGCGTCGCCGCGATGCGGGCGACCTGGGCGGTGAAGTCCGCGCGCAGCGCGATCAGCCGCCCGCTGCGATCGAGCGCCCTGAACGCTTCCGGTCCGAACACGTCCGCCGCCTCGATCGCAGGCGGGATGACCTCCGCGTAGCCCTTGGCCTCGAAGCGCGCGCAGAGCGTCGCCTCGCAGCGACGCAGGCGCCGCGCCGCCTCGAAGAGGAGGTCCTGCGTTCCGGGAAGTGGCGTCGCCGGTTGCACGAAGGGGCGATTGTCGACGGCGGACGCCGACGGCGCAAGGGCGCGTGTTATAGGCTGCGCCGTCCGTGTACTTCCTCGTGCGCCCGCTGCTCTTCATGCTCCAGCCGGAAACGGCGCACGGCCTGGCGGGCGTCCTGTTGCGCGTCCGCTCGGCCCCGCGCGCGATCCCCGGCGCCGATCCAGTGCTCCGGCAGACGTTGTCGGGGATCGATTTTCCGACCCCGCTCGGTCTGGCAGCCGGTATGGACAAGGGCGACGTCCTTGCGCCGGGCTGGTTCCGCCTGGGGTTCGGCTGGGTGGAGATCGGAACGATTACCCCCCGACCCCAGGCGGGAAACGAACGGCCCCGCCTGTTCCGGCTCGTCGATCAGCGCGCGATCATCAACCGGATGGGCTTCAACAATGCCGGCGCGACGGCGGTGGCGGAGAAGCTCCGCCGGTTGCCGCCCCTTCCAGGGCCCGTCTGCATCAATGTCGGCCGCAACAAGGACACTCCGAACGAGCGTGCAGCCGAGGATTACGTCTCGGCGTTCCGCGTCCTGGCGCCGCATGCCGCGCTCGCCTCGATCAATGTCTCCAGCCCGAATACGCCTGGGCTCCGCGCGCTCCAGGCGGAGCTGGGAACGCTCGTCGCCGAAGTGGTCAAAGCGCGCAACGCGATGGCCCGCCGGATCCCGGTGCTGGTGAAGCTCTCTCCCGACGAGCCCGACGGCCGCCTGGTGGAGATGGCTCAGGCGGCACAGGCCGCGGGCGCGGACGGCATCATCGCGACCAACACGACGATCGATCGCGCTGCGGTGCGGGCCCATCCCCGAGCAGCGGAAGCGGGCGGCCTCTCCGGCGCGCCGCTGCGCGAGCGCGCATTGCACGTCTGCCGGCTACTGTATCGCAGCGTGTCCGTCCCCATCGTAGGAGTCGGCGGCATCTTCACCGCCGAGGATGCCTACGCGCGCATCCGCGCGGGCGCTTCTCTGATCCAGGTCTACACGGCGCTCGTCTACGAAGGACCGGGTCTACCGAAGCGGATCTCGCGCGGTCTCGCGGCGCTGCTGCGCCGCGACGGGCTCACGCTGCCCCAGGCGATCGGCAAGGACACGTAGTGTAGTCTCAATCGTACCCGCAAAGCCGCACCTCGCGGTGCGGCGCGGCTAATCAGCTTCCTCGAGCCCGAGCTTCTTTGCCTGCCGCGAGACGATGGCCGCCGCCAGCACCTTGGGCACGTACTCGCGGGTCTCCTCCGGCAGCTTCTTCATCCGGTACAGGTGCCAGAAGTCGCGCTTCTCCTTGCGAAAGCCACCCGGCTCCTGCGCGATCTGGTGCAGGACGCGGCGGACTCCGGTCTCGCCGCGGTTGTAGGAAGCCATCGCCAGCATGAAGGAATCGCTGCCGTATTCGGCGAGCAGATTGGCGAGATGCCGCGCCGCCGCCCTCGTCTCGCGGTCGGCGTCGTACCGCTCGTCCACTTTCGCGTCGACGCGCAGGCCGTAGTTGTGGGCAGTGGTCGGCATCATCTGCCACATGCCGGCCGCCCCCGCACTGCTCTTCGCTTTGGGATCGAACTGCGTCTCCGCCCATGCCACGTACGCCATCTCCTCGGGAAGGCCGAGCGCGTTGAACTCGCGGCTGATCATCCCCCAGTACCGCTGCTTGCGCCGGTAGACGAACTTCAGATTCGGCGCCTTCGTCAGCTCGTCGATGTGGAACTTCAGCCGCTCCTTGAAGATGGGCGGCACCGCGTAGGTGTCGGCATCGAACTTGCGGAGGATGTCGCGGATCTGCCGGTCGATCTCGTCGCCGGACTCCGCCAGCGCCGCCGCTTTGCCCTTGTCGGACTTGCCGAGCGCGGCCAGCGTATTCCTGGCGTTGCCGGTGAGCGTGTTCAGCCGTTCTTCGAGCGCCGCGAGCCGCTCCGGATCGGACTCCTCGTTCATCTGTTGCTGGACCGCCTCGATGTCCCGGTCGAGGCGCTCCTTCTGCGTCACCAGCTCCTCGATCTGCCGCTTCTGCCGGGCGATCACGACTGCCATCGCCGCCACGACCATCGCGGCCACGGCGGCCACGACGGCGACGACCTTGACCCAGCGCCTGGCGGTCTTGGTCCGCGTGAAGCGCTGCACCTCCTTCAAGGTGCCGGCCATGATCATCATGGTCTTTCCCGAAGGCATTCCACCCGCCTTCGCGCGCTCCTCGGCCACTTTTTTCGCCGCGAGCTCCGCCAGCCGCGCCGTCGCGGTGTCGGCGCTGCTCTTGAGGTCGCTGGAGATCCGGTTCATCTCCGAGGTTGCGTCGATGCGCGGCGGCGAGGAGCCGCGCCGCGCGGCCTCGGCGCGCTGGATCGCGCTGATCGACGCCGCCTCCGTCTTCATCGCGCCGCCCATGCCTTCCTTGGCGTCGAACTCGACCTTCACCAGCGGTCCGCCGGCACCGAGCTGCACTTCCTCGCCCTGCCGCAGCCGATGCTTGGCGACGCGCCGGCCCTCGACCAGCGTGCCGTTGGTGCTGGCGGTGTCCACCACGAACCAGCAGCCGTCCTCGAGGAGGAATTCGGCGTGGTGGTTGGAGACTTTCGGGTCGCGCTGCTTGTCGAAGCGGACGTCGCAGTCCGACGCGCGGCCCACGCGCAGGGTCGGTTTCGCCGACGTCGAAGTCTTGCCCTGCAGACTTCCCGACAGGTGTGTGATGCGGATCATGCGCGCCACTCCCCTTGCGGCGGCGAACGATTCTTCCTAACACGCTTGCCGCTCAGGTCCGAAGGGCGGCGAGATCGGGTTGGTCTTCTCCGGTCGCCGCGCGTCGCGGCTCCACGGCCCCGAACGCGGCGCGCACGACGGCCATCACCGCGAGCGCGATCGCGAGCCCGAGGAAAATGTCGAGCAGGTAGTGGTGGTTGAGGTAGACGGCAGCGAAGCAGACCAGCAGGAAGTACGGCGCAGCGATTCGCCGGAACCGGCGCAGGTGCCAGCCATAGATCATCGCCAGGAACGGATAGACGACGTGGAGGCTGGGGATGGCGCCGAACACGTCCGCGCTCTTGCCGTAGAACCCCTGCATGACGGGAATGCCGATCAGGTGATCGAACCGGATGGCTCCCGCCGGCGAAGCATGGACGGCGAGGTTCACGACGAATCCGTGATCGGAGACGTACCACGGCGGCGCGGCCGGGTAGACGTAGTAGCAGGCGAAGCCGATGAAGTTGGAGATCACGAAGATCCAGGTGAACCGCTCCGCGCGCCGCACCTGGCCGTTGGCGATGAACCAGATGCTGAGCAGGATCGACTCCCCGATGAAGAACATCGGCGTGTAGGCCAGGCCGCAGAGGAAGTCGAGGACCGGGCTCGTGTGCCGCTGCAGCCACTCATTGGGGGTCAGCCCATGGATCCCGAACCAGCGCAGATCGAAGTCGTACGGCTCGTGCACGTGGATGACGGGCGAGCGGATGTAGTCCGCGTACCAGCGCATCGAATCGTACACCAGCGCGTAGAGCAGGTAGGGAAGTCCGATCAGCGCCAGCTTGCGGCTCTGGTCGTTCCAGAGCGAGAGCACGAGGGCGATGACGGCGGCCAGGAAATGCTCCGGGCCCGGACCGCCGAGCAGATGCAGCGCCGCCAGATACGCGATGGTGAGCGCGGGGATCCAGATGGTGAAGAAGGGATGCGCGTCCCGCAGCTGATCGGGGCGGGGCCGCAGGAAGGTGGGCATCCTATGCGGCCCCCTGCTGGGCGGCGTCGGCAGGAACGGCCGCGGTCCTTCTCCGGTCGCGGAGCGAAAGCACCGCCGGCAGCGCGAACAGCGCCGCCGTCAGGCAGGTCACCTCGCCGATCACCGCCGTCAGCCCGAAGCTCTGGATGGCCTGGTTGTCCGCGGTCACCAGCGTCGCATAGCCGATCATGGTGGTGACCGAGCAGAGCGCCACCGCGCCGCCCGAGGAGGAGAGCGCCTCCTCCACGCTGCAGGTCTGCCGGTACCGCTGGTAGAGGTTGACGGCATAGTCCACGCCGATTCCGAAGGTGATGGGCAGGACGGCGAAGTTGACGAAGTTCAGCTTCAGCGAGAGAGCGGTCATCGCTCCCGCTCCCCAGAGAACCCCGAGCGAGAGCGAGGCGATCACCCACGCGCCGTCGCGAATGCTGCGCATCACCACCACCGTGAGCAGGGCGACGGCGAAGAAGCTGAGCAGCGCGGTGAACCGGCCGTCGTCGGTGATCGCCTGGACGATGTCCGTCGTCAGCACGATCTGGCCGGCCACCAGCGCGCTCCGATCTACCTTCAGCGCCGCCTCGCGCACGGTCCGGGCGTGCTGGATCTGCGCGCGGCCGTTCGAGCTGTCGGTGGCGAGGGTCGGGAACACCAGGACGATCCGGCCGCGGTGCCCGTCCTTCTCCACGAACGCGCGCGTCAGCCGCTCTGGCACGTCCGAGAGCGAGACGGGCTCGAGCTTGGTCCGCTCGCGCAAGCGCCGGATCTCCGGGGGCAGCTCCGCTGCCGGCCGCTTGTCGAGGAGGCTGAAGATCTGCCGCAGGATCTCCAGCTTCTGCGTTTGGTCCTTTGGAATGAACTGCTGCAGCGTGACCACCGACTCGATGGTGCTGTTCGGTCCTTCCTGCTCCTTCTCCTTCTCGATCGCCGCGGCCACCGCCTGCGCTTCTTCCGGCGAACCGGTGAGCACCACCGTGGGAGTCTGGTACGACTGCAGGACCGCGTCGACGTGGCGGTCCCAGTAGCCCTGTCCGTGATTCTCGCTCGACCGGCTCCCCAGCTTGGTGAAGTCGTACTGGATCGGCTCCTGCGCGAACAGGTAGCCGGCATACAGCGAGGCGCCGCCGAGAGCGACCGTGATTACCACCGGGATCAGCGGCCTTCTCACCACCAGCTGGGCGAAGGGGCCGGCGAGCCACCCGACCACCCGGCCACGCTTCGGCGGCGCGAGCTCGCCGTAGGGCCAGAATTTCTCCTGGAGTGCGATCAAGGCCGGCATGAGCGCATAGGTGGTGAGCCAGCAGAGGGCCATCCCGAAGAAGCCCATGAAGGCGAACTGGTTGAACCCACGGAAGCTCACTGCTCCCAGCGAACCGTAGCTCGCCGCCGCGGCGGCGCTCGCCGCGAACGTGGCGATCCAGGTGGCGCGCAGCGAGAGGGGAAGCGCCCTGGCGATGTCCGAGCCGTGCCTGCGCTCCTCGATGTACCGCGCGAGGAGGATGATTCCCGCGTTGATCCCATTGCCGATGATGATGCTGCCGAGGAACGCCGTGTTCGGATTGAGGTAGTGGATCACCTCGCGCGAGAGAGCGAAGGTGAGGGCGACGCCGGTGAAGAGCGGAAAGACCAGAAGCGGTACCGCCCGGATGGTGCGGTAGTAGAGAATCAGCGCCAGACCGACGGCGGCGAGCGTGAGCGCGCTGGAGAGCGCGAGATCGCGGACCAGCGCTTCCTGCGCCTCGATCAGCCCCTTGATCTCGCCGCCGTAACCGATCTCGATGCTTGGATGGAAGCTCTTGGGATTGAGCTCTTTCACCTTGAAGTCGACGGCGCCGAAGATCCGCTGATCGTCCTCGAGGCTCACCGCCGCGCCTGGAGGCGAGAGCAGCATCACCAGCGTGTGGCCACCTTCGCCCGCGAGGTACCCGTCGGGGTAGCGGTCGAGGCGCGCGTAGGCTGCCTTGATCCGGGCCACCGCCTCGTCGAGACTGACCGAAGGCGCGGTCTCCCCGTCGTCGGCGAGGTCGACGAGCAGTGGATTCGCCCGGGCAATCTGCGAGCGGAGCGCGTCGCGCGCGGCGATCAGATCCTTGAGATCGGCATAGAGCGCTCCGTGGCGGTCGAGGAACTCCTTCTCCGCGTCGACGCGCCAGTGCACCTGCGCCACCAGCGACGGCGGCAGTTGCTTCAGGCTTGCAGCCAGCGCGTCGACGAACCGTTCGCCGGCCTTCAGATCGTCGGTGCGCACGACGATCGCGAGGTGCGAGAGGCCGCCGATGCGCCTCTCCAGCTCGGCGAGGGCCACCGCCGCCGGAGCGCCCTGCGGCAGGAGCTCACGAAGATCGGTGCGCAGATCGCCGTAGAGCCGCGCTGCGCCAGGGATGGAGGCGACGAACGCGAGGATCCCGAGGAGCACGATCAGCCTGGGCCGGCGGAGCGAGAGCGCCGCCCACCACTGCCAGAACCGCGCGGTCCGGGAGAGCTGCTCCATCGCGTCAGTCCTACGCCGCGCCGTGCCTGCGCGCTACGGCCTCGATCGCCTCGCGCAGTAGCGACAGCCCGCTCAGCGCGGTGTCGCGGTCGATGGTCAGCGCCGGCTGCAGCCGGATCGCGTGGGTGTAGCTCATCGCCAGAAGTCCGCGGCGCAGCCCGTCCTGGAAGATCTCGCCGCAGATCTTCCTCGCCAGAGGCTCTTTCGTCTCCCGGTCGGAGACCAGCTCCACGCCGAGGAATAGTCCCTCTCCGCGGACGTCGCCCACCCATCTCAGGCGGTCCGGCCAGGTGCGCAGCTCGTCCAGCATCGCCGCGCCGACCTCGCGTACGTTCTGCAGGACGTTGTCGCGATGGAGGATCTGGATGCTGGCCAGCGCCGCCGCCGCGGCCAGCGGGTTGCCGCCGTAGGAGGAGGAAGACCCGCTCGGATTCGCCCAGGGCTTTGCCTGCGCGATCTCCCCTTTCGCGACCACGCCGCTGATCGGGAAGCCGCCGCCGAACGCCTTCCCGATGGTGATGATGTCCGGCGTCACGCCGCTCCGCTCGCACGCGAACCAACGGCCGGTACGACCGAAACCCGTGATCATTTCGTCGGAGATGAACACCGCGCCGTGCTCCCTGGCGATCTCCTGTGCTCTCACCATGAACTCCGGCGGCGGAATCACGTTCCCCGCGGTCCCCTGGAGGGGTTCCATGATCACCGCCGCCACGCTGCCCGCCGTCTGGTGGCGCAGCTGGTCGCGCGCCAGATCCGCGCAGGCGATGCCGCAGCTCCGCGGCTCGAGCTTGAGCGGGCATCGATAGCAGTTCGCAAAGGGCAGCACGTGACCAGGTGGAATCGGCCCGTAGCTCTTCGCGTTGCCGGCGCCGTTCGCGGAAAGCGCCCGCGCCGTCTTGCCGTGAAAGCCACCCCAGAAGCCGACGACTTCCTGGTGGCCGGTGTGGTTCATCGCCAGGCGGAACGCGCTCTCCACCGCCTCGGCGCCGCTGGAGTAGAGCTGGACCTTGTCGACGCCCTTGGGCGTGACCTTCGCGACCTCGTTGATCAGGTCCGCGCGCGGCGCGCTGGTGAACGATCCGACGGTCACCTTGTCGAGCTGCTCGTGGAGAGCCTTCGTCCACGCGGGGTGGCGATGGCCGAGGCTGTTCACGCCGATCCCGCCGATCAAGTCGACGTATCGGTTGCCGTCGACGTCCTCGATCACCGAGCCCTGCGCGCGTTCGACGGCGATGCCGGAGCTGAGCGCGAAGCCCTGCAGGCCGGGGGCAAGATGCCGCTGCTCGTGCTCCACCAGGCTGCGGGATCGCGGGCCAGGGATTTCCGTCTGGATGTGCGGGGCTTTGAGCGCCATTTCCCTCGCCTTCAGAAGCCGCAGCGGAGCGTTCGATTCCAGACCCGCTGCGCCGATGGGCGGGCACGTCTAGCACATGTGCCAGGCATCTGCAGGCGGGAAAAGGTCGGATGCCGTCTCAGAAGGCGGGCAGATTCGCGGGCTTGTTCGCGTAGGAAAATTCGGAGAGCGCCTGGCCGCTGCGCACTGTCGGCTCCTCGCCCGGCCTCTCGATTCGCAGCTCGTAATGGTTCTCGTAGGTGTAGGCCATTGGAGCAGCCCAGGTGCTCACCAGCAGCCGCGACAAGGGCCCCATCTCGTCGAGGAGATCCTGGCGGTAGAGCAGCTTCCGCGCCTGGACGTGCACGGTCACCGTCTCGCCGTCCACGCCCCGGGCCACGGCCGCAACGCGTTGCGGAACGTCGTACTCGAAATGCCCTCCCGGCTCGTGGCGCAGATCCTCGAATGCGATTTTGACGTCGGTGGATCGGACTTCCGTCTTTCCGTCGCGCGAGGTGTACATCCACCCCTGCGGCGGCAGCCGCGAGCCCCCCGGGGGAAAGAGGATCGCCAGCGCCGCGCTCGTTCCCTGCTCGCCGTCGAACGCCTGCATCCGGTACCAGAGCGAGGCGCTCTTGTAGGCCGGGACCGTGGAGTAGGACGTGTCGGCGTACGAGTAGCCACGCATCCGGCGGCTGCCGGTGCCTGCGCTCCACAGCGTTCCCTCGAACCTGCTGCGCAGGGCGAAGATGGTGTGGTCGAAGACTGCATGGCCGCTGGCGTCGAAGACGACGCGGCCCCCGCCGGGCCGGACCGGCTGCGTCTCGGGAAGGACGGTGGCGTCCACCACCAGCTTGCGGCCCGCGAAGTGGACGTGATGGCTCGCGTCCGGGCCCATCGTCAGGCGGGAGGTGCCCATCTCGATGGCGCCTTCCGGCTGCACGGCCCACTCGCCGCTCTCGAACGCTTGCCCGTCCTCGATGGTCCTGCCGTCGGGCGCCACCACTACCGCGCGCACCGCGCCCTTGCCGTGCCCTTCGAGGCCGGCATTGCTGACGAGGAACTGCACGCGGGCGAACGACCCGTCGTCGGCGCTGAAGAGGAAGGAGTAGCTCTCCGAGTAGAACGCTTCGGAACGGAGCTTGGGGAGAAAGCTCTTCTGCGTCAGATTTGCCGTGTCGGGAAGCGCGCTGGAAAAGCCGTGCACCTGCTCCTCGGCGAACGGATTTCCGTACGAGACGAAGAGCACCGCCATGGCGGCGAATCCCGAGGCGACCGCGCCGATCAGCGCCAGCACCGGATGCGGGCGACCGGTCTGCTCGCGGAAGACGAAGATCCGGTGCAGCGGCAGGTTCCAGCAGAGCGACACGCCGAGCCCGACCACGGCGGCTGCCACGAGCGGGTTCCAGCGCAGTCCCTCGGTGAGGAGGATGACGCCGACCGTGTTGAGGAGCAGCGAGGTGAGGGAGATGGCCGCGTACCGCGGCACTTCCACCAGGACCGAATTGTCCTGCGTCTTGAAGGTGTAGATCTTGTTCACGGTGAAGTTGGTGATCGCTCCGAGCAGCGCCCCGAGGGCGCGCGAGCTCCCGGTGTAGATCCCGACTACCTCCACCAGGATCGTGAACGTGCCGTAGTCGACCGCCGTCGCGATCGCCGAGGCAATCCACGCGCGTTGAAACCATCCCGACAGCTCCTCCTCGCGGGTGGACGCGGCCGGCGCGGCACCCTCGCGTTTGCGCAGCTGACCGTGGATGTAGATGAAGCGCCGGATCGCGGTGACGTTCGCCATCACCGCGACCAGCAGCAGCGTGGCGAGCATCAGGTAGAACGCGGGGTGCGAGCCGCGAGGCTCGGCGAACTGCGCCAGATATGGCGAGAGCACGCCGGCCGAGCCGATGTACAGCGCGCGCTCGCCGCGGTTCATCGATCCCATCCGCGCGTCGATCCCGGAGATCTCGCCTTTGGCACGGGCGTAGGAGACGAGCAGTGCGCCGGCGAGCGAGGTGAGCGCGAGCCAGAATCCCAGGGGATAGCTCCGGTAGTACGCCGCAATGCCGGCGAAGGTGGCGATCTCCGCGTAGCGATCGACGGCGGCGTCGAGGAGCTCGCCGGCGTCGGACGCCGTGCCGCGCGTGCGCGCCACCATCCCGTCGAGCGCGTCGAGGATCGCGCAAGCGATCACCAGCCAACCGCCGAGCGTGAAACGGCCGGTGGCGAACGCCGCGGCGCCGGCCACGCTGCAGCCGAGCGACCCGAGCGTGAGCTGATTCGGCGTGATCCGCAGGCGCAGGCAGAGCTTCTCGAGGGGCTCGAAGCACCAGTAGCCGAACTCGATGAAGAAGCGGCTCAGGAATACGCTTCCCGGCTCCTTCTTCACCCGCTCGGGCACGTACCGGCCCTTGACCAGCACGCGGAGCGAATACGCGCCGAGCAGCACGACAACGATCCCAATCGTCACCAGCAGAGACAGGCTTCACCTCGCGTTCACAACCCGACTCGGCTGCGCCTCGGGCGGACACACGCCTACCCGCTCGATTCCATGCCCAAGTACCTTGTCTCAGGCAATTTTGCAACGAATGCGACTTTTCGTTACCTGCCCATGACAATCAACACGATCGGCAGGCCGACGCCCAGGCCACCGATGGCGTCCTCGGTGGGCTCGTCTTTCACGGAGAGCGTGGCCTCGGGGCCGCCGTCGAGGTTCATAGCGTCGACGACGCCCACCTGTTCCGCCAACCATTTTCCAACGCTGCGCCGAATCGCCGGCCACTGGGAGGCGAAGAGGAGAATGCGCCCGTCCTTGAGCTGCGCGATCGCGGCGGTACGCGACGACTCGGCGCAGTAATTCGGTCCTGCGCACGCGGCGGCTCCATTGCGCACCAGGGCGGGAAAGCTCTTCATCGCTTCCGTCCATTGCTCCGCGCGGAACTCGGAGGGAGCGAGAAACCGCGGGGACAGGGCGGAGGCGGGCTCGCGGCTCACCATCGGCGTCGAGGCGGAATCGGGGGGCCGCGGGACGGACCCGAAGTACAGGGCATCCTGCCGTTGGCATCCCGCACCGCGGACGCGCAAGCCGTCGGAGACGAGCTCGCATGTCGGCCGCACTTCAGCGCCGTCCTTCGAATAGAACGACCCGTTCACGATCGCGATGGCGTTCGGGAACCGCTTCCGCCATTCCGTAAGCGTCGGGCGCGTCGCGTCGTAACGGACGAGAAGGCGCGTCTTGGCGAGATCGGCGAGCACCACGCGGGCGGCCCAGGCGGGATCGCCTCCCAGCTCGGCTGCCGGCGCGGTTTCGACGCCCGGCGCCACGCGCTTCCACGGCGTGGACAGCGACACTCCGGCAATCAGGAGCAGCGCGTGAATCACTCTCCTGAGACTGTACACGCGCACAGGGACCTTGACAATCCGACGCGACGCGTTACAAGCTCCGCGTCACGGAATAACGAAAGAGGGAATGACATGACCGAGTTCCAGACCAGGATCCATGAGGCCTTCCAGCAGGCACAGACGAGGGCCGCCAGCCGCGCCCGTGAGTTCGAGCAGGAGGCGCGCAAGGTCCTCGAGACGCTGGGCGATCGCGCCCAGGCGGAGCTGCGGACGCTGCTGCAGAACGCCGCGAAGGGATCGCGCGAGCAGATCGCCGCCCTGGGTACTGAGCTGGAGAAGCTCGGCAAGAAGCTGCAGGACATCGCCGCGCGCAGCGCCGTGAAGGCCGAGGCGAACGGCGCAGCCAAGCCGGACGACACGCCCTCTCCGAACTGACGGGGGCCTTCGGCCTCCCGATTTGGCTTGGGTGCTGCGCGAGGGTCGCGCCCCGGGGGGCCGTCGGGATTGAGTACCGCTACACAGTACTTTTCCGCACATTTCACGCCGCGCGCGCCTTGTCCGCCAAAGCGGCCGGTTGCTAGCCTTCGACGTCTTGCCGGTTTTGCCGGGCGTTCCCGGCCGGAGGGGCATGACCGCAAGAGGCGCCAAGGTGGCTGCAATCGCGGGTGTGTGCGCTGCCGTCGCCTTGGCTGGCGTGGGGGCGGTTCTGTATCTCGTTCCCCGGGCTGTCCCCATCTTCCAGAGAACGCTGGGCAATTTTTCCTCGGGCAGGATGGGGCAGGCCGGGATGGAGGCGCTGCTGGAACGCGTTGCCAAGCGCCTCGACCCCGAGCTGCGAACGAAGCTTGCGCAGGCGGTGCTCACCGAGTCGGAGCGCGCCGGCTATGACCCGCTGTTCATCCTCGGGCTCGTTTCGGTGGAAAGCGGCTTCCGCCCGCACGTTTCCAGCGAGCGAGGAGCCTACGGCCTCATGCAGCTCAAGCCCTCGACTTTCGCTTGGATTGCGGGCCGCAACCCCGACATCGGCGACGGCGCCGCGGTGAGCGAAGACCCCGTGATCGACGTGCGCCTGGCCATCCGATACTTCGGTTGGCTCGAGCGGAGCTTCCACCGGCGCGAGGAGGCGCTCATGGCCTACAACGCCGGACCCGGACGTATGCGGCACTACAAGCGCGTGGGAATCCCTCCCGCGGTTCGAGCCTATCCGCGCAAGGTGATGCGGGAGTACGAGCGATTCGCGAGGCTTGCAGGACGTCAGGATCCTCGCGATGTGATGCTCGCTCGGGCAAACTGAACCGGTGGGTCTTCTCCTCTGGCTGCTGCTGTCGGCCACGCAGCCGGCGATCGTCGAGGGCCGCGTCGGCGAGCGCGGTGCGGCAGGTGCGGCATTCGCGCAGGTGACGCTCGCCCAGGGCGATCGCAGCCAGGTGGTCAGGACGGGGCCCGACGGAAAGTTCCGATTCCGCGCCTTCGATGGCGGCGGCACGCTGACGGTCAAGCTGCCACAGGGATGGATCTCCTCGGAGCCCCTTTCGAAGACGATCGCCCCGGCGTTGCACGGCGATACGATCCGCAACGATTTCACGGTGATGGCGCGGCGAGTGCTGCGGGGGAGGCTGATGCTCGCCGGCGCGCCGCTCGCCGATGCGCAGGTCACGGCCGGGACCATCGCCGGTTCCACCGACGGCCAGGGATGGTTCGTGCTCGATCATCTTCCACCGGGCGTGATCGAGGTGAAGGTCGACGCGCCACCGCTTGCTGGCCGCGTCGAGCTGCCGGCGGCGCCCTGCGACCTCTCTCGCGACGTGACGCTCTTCGCACCGGATTTTGCCACCTTGCAACTCGAACGCGTGCCCCAGGGTGGCGCGGAGCGGACCATCGCGGACTGGCTGTCCTCGAAACGGCTCGGGGAGCAGGACGCGGCGCGGCTCGAGCGGCTCGCAGCGCTGGTCGCTCTCGCGCCCGACTTCCGGCTGACCATGGTCGTCCCACCCCGTGAAGTCCCGTCCGGAGCGAGGGCCGCGGCGCTGCTGCAGCGCTATCTCACGGGGCCGGCGCTGGTCCCCCGCGAACGGCTGATCTTCGCCGTCGCGGAATTCGCAAGACCCGGGCATCTGGGGCTAATCTTGACGAGACTCCAGGAGCCCCGTTGACCGCATCGGTCGCGTCGTTTCTCGCGCAGGCGCAGAAGAAGGGCGCGGAGCTCCCGGCGGCCCTCTCCGGCGCGTTGCTGCTCGCGGCCGTCCGGCTCTCGGAAAGCAAGATGCAGGCAGTGAGGCCGTACCAGCTTCTCGTCGACGACGACGGCGCGCTCGATCTGCTCACCGGCGATCCTCCTACGGGTGACGGATATGCAGCGCCGGAGCTGCGCAACGGCGCCGTGCTGCCCGAGGATCCGCGGGTGCTGGTGTACGCCGTGGGCGCTCTCGGCTACGAGCTGAGCACACTGACGCCGCCGCGGGTCGGCCAGGGGAAAAGCGCCGAGCTGACCGGGCCGCTGGCTCCGGTGATCCGCAAGGCGATGTCCGAGCGGCAGCAGCGCTACAAGTCGCTCGGCGACATGGCGCGGGCCATCGAGCGGATCCAGCGCCGCCCCTCGCGCGAGGAGGAGCGGCTCATCCTCGCTGCCATCGCGGCCAGCACGCCGCTACCGCCGGCGCAGAAGCTGGCGAAGATCGAGCTCGGAAGGACCGCCTCGCCCGACGATGTCCAGCAGGCGCCCGTGGCGGCGACGGAGCCGCAGCCGGTCTTCACGCAGGTCTGGGACCCGCTCGAGCCGCAGGCGCAACCCGCGCTCGCGGCGCCACCGCCGGTGGAGCAGCGGCCTGATCCGGCGCCGGCGCCCGATTCCCTGCGCGCCGAGCTGGACGCGGAAAAGAGGGCGCGGCGGGACCTGACCACGGTGATCGAGTCGCGGAACCAGGACCTGGCCCAGCTCGGGATGCGCCTCGCCCTTCTCGAGGAGCAGGTCCGCTCCTCGCTGCCGCCGCCGCTTTCCCCTGCTGCGTCGCTTGCCCGCGACGTCATGCAGCTTCTGGAGCAGCGGCGTTTCGCCGAGGCGGAGCGGGTGCTGCTGGATTCGCGCGTCCACGGCGACGCCGTGCTTCAGTTCGCCCTTGCTCAGACGCTTTCCGCGTTGCCCGATCCCGACGGTTCGCGACTCTCGCGCGCGGAGACCGCCTTCCGCCGGGCGGCCGAACTCGATGCGACGTGGGCGCAGCCGAGAGCGCGGCTCGGCGCCTTGCTCTGGCGGCAGGGGAAGCGGGCAGAAGCGCGTACGCAGTTCGATGCCGCGTTGAAGCTCGATCCCACGTGCCCCGAAGCCTTGGCTGTCCTCTCCGCTCCTCGTCCACGAGCGCCCGCATTCGCGGTCTCGGCCGCGGTCAGCGTCCTCGCAGCGGCGGCGGTGGTCCTCGCCTTCCGCCCATCCCAGCGCGCCAAAGCGCCGAGCGACGCTCCGGCGATTTCGGCGGCGTCCGTTGCGCCGGCGCCGCAGGCCCCACGCCCGACGGCAGCTCCGGCATCGCGGCCCCCGGCAGCGGCGGCGGTGGCGCTCCGGCTCCCCGAACCCTCGCCGGTCGCGGCGACTGCGCCTCCACCGAGGCCCACAACTGCACCTGCGCCCGCGCCGAAGACCCAATCGCGGACCGCTGACCGCACACCCGAACCCGACGTCGAACGCGAACCGGAACCAGCACCCCGCACGGAACCCCGGAAGAAGAAGGTCGCCGCAGCCTCCGGAAGCAGGGCGGCAGCCGAAGCCGAGTCTGCACGCGGCGACAAGTCGCTGCGCGCGTTCGATACGAAAGGCGCCGAGACCGCCTTCGCCGCTGCGCTGCAGCTCGACCCGACGCTCCCTTCCGCGCACCGCGGCATGGGCATGGTCTACGTCCTCCTCGGCCGCAACAGCGAAGCGAAATCGGAGTACTCGCGGTATCTCCAGCTCGCCCCGGACGCTCCCGACAGAGAGCAGATCGCGCGCCTTCTCGCGCGGTAATACACTCCGCGTTTCCATGAACGCGTACACCTTCCGAATCCAGGAGCCCGAGGTCCGCCGCGTGGAGGTGGAGCTGCAGGTCGAATCGCGCGGAGCCGACGCGCTCGACGTGCGCCTGCCGGTCTGGACACCAGGGAGCTATCTCGTCCGCGAACATCAGCGGCACGTCGACGGCCTGCGGGCATCGGGGGACGGGCGCGAGCTTTCGGTGGAGAAGATCGACAAGCACACCTGGCGCGTCGGGACGGGTGCCGCGCGGACGGTACGCATCTCGTACCGCCTGCACTGCTTCGAGCTGACGGTGCGGACGAACCACGTGGACGCCACGCACGCGTTCCTGAATCCGAGCGCCGCGGCTGCGTTCGTCGTCGGACGCGAAAGCGAGCCGTGCGCGGTGCGGCTGCAGCTGCCGGCGGGGTGGCGCGCCTGGAACGCGCTTCCCTTCGAGGACGGCGCGTTCAAGGCGCAGGACTACGACGAGCTCGCCGACAGCCCGTTCGAGTGCGGGGCGGAGGGGTCGCATTCCGCCCATCCCTTCGTCGCCCAGGGCGTCCAGCACGAGCTCGTGGTGTGGGGACGCGGCGACTTCGATGCCCGCCGCGTGGTGCCCGATCTGGTGAAGATCGTCGACGCCGAAGCGGCGATCTTCGGAGGGCTCCCTTATTCCGACCGCTACCTCTTCATCCTCCATCTCAACGACAAGGCGCGCGGCGGTCTCGAGCATCGCCGCAGCTGCGCGCTGATCGTCCCTCGCTTCTCCTTCGTGCAGAAGAATGCGTACGAGGACTTCCTGCTGCTGGTGGCCCACGAGTTCTTCCACCTCTGGAATGTGAAGCGCGTGCGGCCTTCGGCGTTCACGCCGTACGACTGGACGCGCGAGAACCACACCCGCCTGCTCTGGGCGATGGAGGGATTGACCTCGACGTACGAGGTCTTCGCCCTTCTCCGCGCGAAGCTGATCACGCCGCAGCGCTTCCTCGAGATCTGGGCCGAGCGCAACACCCAGCTCCTGCGCACGCCGGGCCGCCTGCGCACCTCACTCGCGCAGGCGTCGTTCGACGCCTGGATCAAGCACTATCGGCCGGACGAGAGCACCGCGAACACCACCGTCTCGTACTACCTGAAAGGGAGCATCGTCGGATTCCTGCTCGATCTCGAGCTGCGCCGGCGCAGCGGGGGTACCCGATCGCTCGACGACCTCGTGCGCGCCCTGTTCGAGAAGCACGGCCGCCCTCCCGGCCTTCCCGAAGACGGAGTGGAGAAGGCGGCCATCGAGCTGATCGGGGATAGGACGCTCCACGAGTGGTTCGAGCGTGCGGTGTACTCGACGCAGGAACTGCAGCTCGAGGAGGCGCTTTCCGGAGTAGGGATCCAGGCGATGATGGCGCCGGCCTCGGGCGCCGACGACAAGGGCGGCGCAGAGGGGGGGCCGGAAAAAGGGTCCGTCGCCGACGCGCGCCCGCGCAGTTGGCTGGGTGCGACGTTTCGGGAGAAGGGCAGCGCGTTGGAGATCACCTCGGTTGCGGAAGGCTCGCCCGCGCAAGCCGCGGGCTTGGCCGCGGGCGACGAAATTGCCGCTGCCGACGGGTTCCGCACCGACTTGAAGCAGCGGCTCGGCCGGACGCAGCCGGGGCAGACGCTGCGCTTGTCGCTCTTCCGGATGGACGAGCTTCTCGAAGTGGGCTTGCAGGTCGCCGCACCGCCGCGCGACACGGTCACGTTCAAGCCGGATCCGAAGGCGACTTCCGAGCAGCTCGCCGCGAGGGAGCGCTGGCTGGGCGCTCGCTGGCCCGACGAGTGATTGCGCGCCGCGCCGCCCGCAGGTAAACACCCGCGCGTGCGGGTCACGGAGATCTTCTACAGCATCCAGGGGGAATCGACGCTCGCGGGAGAGCCCACGGTCTTCGTGCGCTTTACCGGCTGCGACCTGAGATGCCAGTACTGCGATACCGAGTACGCCTTCTACGGCGGGCGTCCGATGTCGCGCGCCGAGATTTTGGCGGAGGTCACGCGGTACCCGGCGCGCTTCGTCTGCCTGACGGGCGGCGAACCGACGCTGCAGAAGGAGCTGCCCGAGCTCGCGCAGGATTTGCTCGACCGCGGATACCAGGTGTCGTTGGAGACGCACGGCCAGCGGCCGCTGGGCGCGGTGCCGCGGGGAGTGCGCAAGATCGTCGACCTGAAGACGCCCGGCTCCGCGGAGCCGCACACGGAGTTCGGCGTCTTTCGCGAGCTGTCGCCCGGCGACGAGGTGAAGGTCGTGGTCTGCTCGCGGGACGACTTCGAGTGGGCGGTCCGCAAGCTCGACGAGCTGGAGGTGTGGGGCAAGGTCCCGGTGCTGTTCTCGCCCTCGTACGGCCGGGTTGCGCCGGCCGACCTCGCCGCCTGGGTGCTCGGGAGCGGGAAGCCCGGCCGGCTGCAGCTGCAGCTGCACAAGGTGATCTGGGGCGAGAAGAGGGGCGTCTAGATGCGCAGGCCATGCTACGTCGTCGATTCGTTCGCAGCACAGGCGCTGGCGGGAAACCCGGCCGGCGTCCTGCTCGACGGTGCGGACCTCGACTCCAGGTCGATGCAGCGCATCGCCGGCGAGCTGAAGCACAGCGAGACTGCGTTTCCGCTTCCGGCGCGAGAGCCGACGGCGGCCCTGCATCTGCGCTGGTTCACGCCGGAATCGGAGGTGGCGTTCTGCGGCCACGCGACGCTGGCCGCCTTCCACGTGCTGGTGGAAGAAGCGAGGCGGATCCGCGTGCCCGACGGCGGCGTGACGCGGACCGCATTCACCTGCAAGAGCGGCAAGCTCAACGTCGAGCTTTCGCGCCGCGAAGGGAAGCTCCGCATCCTGATCGAGACGCCCGCCAGCCGATTCGAGCCGGCCCAGGTGCCGGCCGCGCTCGCCACCGCTCTCGGAATCGTGCCCGAAGCGCTCGATCCGGAGCTGCCGCCGCAGAAGAGCGCCATCCTGGAGGGGAACCTCTACGTCAAGGTCCGGGATCGGGAGACGCTCGCTCGCTGCCGTCCCGATGCCGCGGCTCTGGAGGTGCTCGGAAAACAGCTCGGGGTCGCGGGCCTCGTCGTCTATGCGCTGCGTCCCGTGGCTGGCGTCGATGCCGCCATGCGGTGCTTCTTCCCGGGCTACGGAATCCTCGAGGATCCGGTGACGGGCAGCGCGGCCGGGCAGCTCGGCGCGCTGATCCAGCTGCTGCAGCCAGCGGAGCTGCCGCGGCGTTTCGTGTTCACGCAAGGCGACGAGATGGGGCGCCCCGGGCGCATCGACGTCGAGGTGCGTGCGGACGCAGCCAGTGTGCGGGGCTGGATCGGCGGCAACGCGGTGACGATCCTCCGCGGGGAGCTCGAGCTGTGAAGTCGCGCCGGGCTCCCAGGACGGAGGCGCCGCTCCGCCGCACCGTGCCCGCGCTCCGCGACGTCCACAGCGAAAGGGACTCGCGCAGGCTTGCGCTCGATCGGGCGGGGGTGAAGGGCCTGCGCTATCCGATCTGCGTGCTCGATCGGGCCTGCGGCGTCCAGCACACCGTCGCCGAGATCGACATGAGCGTATCGGTCCCGCACAAGCGCAAGGGCGCGCACATGAGCCGCTTCGTCGAGCTGCTCAACCGGCACCGGCGCGAGATCGACATCCGCAAGTTTCGCGGCCTCTGCGCGGAGCTGCGCCGCGACCACGACGCGGACGCCGCGCACGTGCAGGTCCGGTTTCCGTACTTCATCGAGAAGAAAGCCCCGGTGACGGGCGCGGTGGGCCTTCTCGACTACTCCTGCACCTTCGGTGCGAGCGTCACGCGCGACGACTACGACCTCTGGGTGGCGCTCGAGGTTCCCGTCACCACTCTCTGCCCGTGCAGCAAGGCGATCAGCGCCCACGGTGCTCACAACCAGCGCAGCCTGGTGGCCGTCCGGGTCTGGTTCGAGAAGTTCTTCTGGATCGAGGACCTGATCGCGCTGGTGGAGGAGTCGGCGAGCTGCGATCTGTACGCGCTGCTCAAGCGGCCCGACGAGAAGTACGTGACCGAGCGCGCCTGGGAGCGTCCGCGCTTCGTCGAGGATCTGGTCCGCGAAGTGGGAACGAGGCTGCGCCGCGACCCGAACTTCACCCGTTGGGAAGTGGAGGCGGAGAGCTTCGAGTCGATCCACGCCCACAGCGCCTACGCCGCGCTGAAACATCCTTGACCCGATGCGGGGTTACGGGGGACGCTTCGGGCATGCTGATGCTGCTTCTCGCCTCGGTCTTCCTGAACGGGGTGAACATCGACGCGCTCCGCTCGCAGAAGTTCGACAAGTGCAAGACCGTCCGCATCGACGACCGCGGCGACGTGTACCTCGATTGTCCGGGATATCAGGTCGAGCGGCCGGCGGGCGCGGTGTCCGCGTCGACGGCGAATCCTGCCCTCGCTCCGCTGTTGCCCTCGGCGGTGGCCGCCGCGCTGACCAAGCGGTACTGGCTGGTCAGCGAGGAGAAGGACGGCGCGCAGTTCGACGTGGACGTGTTCGTGAACGCGAGGTTCATCCGGAAGATCCGCGCGGGCGAACCGCAGGTGGTGCTGGAGATCACCCGCTACCTCCATCCCGGCGCGAACAAGGTGCTCTTCGCCGCCACCAAGCGCGCGGACGCAGCGCGCAAGAGCGCGTCGCCCATCAGCTTCACCAAGCTGGTGGTTGGCGAAGGCGACGCCGGGGGAAATACGGTCACCATCGACAACCCGCTGATCGAGTCGAAACGGACGGCGGCGGAGACCGAGAACGTGAACGAAGAGTTCACGCTTCAGGGCCGCTGATGCTCCAGGAGGACGCGAGCCAGACGCACGTCCCGGCCGAGCCGCAGCTCATCGCCGCCCTCTATGTGGCGACGAACCAGCCCGTGGTCCAGCCCATCGGGCGGCCGGCGCAGGCGGCACAGGCGGCGGTCGTGGCCGTCCGGGAAGGGGCGACCTTCCACGTGATCGTGGCGCTGACCCTGGCCGAGAGCGGCGAGAACGTCATCTACACCGGCGAGCCGGTGGCGCAGCAAGACGTGCAGCAGGCGCTGGAAGAAGCGCTCAACTTCGCGGAGAGCATGGGATTCATTCTCGACGGGACGGGCTGGGCGAACCTGGACGACGAGCACCGCGCCGAGCTGCTCGAGCGAACGCCGGCGTTCTGGCCTCCGGCCGACGTGGAGGAAGGGCCGCGGGAGCGGCCGAAGTCGGACGATCCCCTGCAGGCGGTGGCGCGACTGTTCGCGGCGTTCTGCGCGCTGCTCCTCGTCTCCTGCTCCGGCATGTCCGCCGAGCAGCGCATCCAGGCGGCCGAAATCCACCAGCAGCTCGGCGACAACCTGCTGCACCAGGGCGACGCGCAGGGTGCGCTGAAGGAATATCTGATGTCGGTGGACTTCGAGGAGACGCCAGAGGCGCGCCTCGGTCTCGGCGTGATCTACACCTGGTCGCTCGGGCGGCCGCAGGACGGCGAGAGGGAGTTCAAGCGCGCGCTGGAGATGAGGCCCGACTACAGCGAGGCGATGACCAACCTGGGCGCGCTGTACATCCAGAAGGGTCGCTTCGCCGAGGCGGTGCCTCCGCTGGACAAGGCGGCGCGCGATCCGCTCTACAAGTCGAGGGTGCTGGCGCAAAGCAATCTTGGCTGGGCCCTGTACAAGGCGGGTCAGCCCGAGAAGGGCATCGGCGAGATCCGAGGCGCGTTGGCGGTCGCGCCCAAGTACTGCCTGGGATGGCGGCAGCTGGGGACGATCTTCTCCGAGCAGGGCAGGCTGGACGAGGCGAGCAAGTCGTTCGGGCGCTATGTCGAGGAGTGCCCCGACGTGGGCGACGCGCATCTGCTCCTGGGGAAGGTGCTCGCACGGCAGCAGCGGGCGAAGGAGGCGCGGCTCGAGTTCGAACGCTGCGCAATCGCGAAGGACGAGCGGGACAAGCCGGTGGCTTCGGAGTGTGCGCGGTTCCTCAAGGAGCTCGGCACGCCCTGACACCGCTCGCTTCGCGGTGGTAGATTCCGTCCATGGACCTTTTCGGGATGTTGTCGGGCACGCCGGCGATCCTGGCGCGCATCGCGGCGCAGGTGCCGGCGGAGCTGGTGCGCGTCCGCAGTGGACCGTTCGCGCTCGTCGAGCACGTCTGGCACATGGCAGATCTGGAACGCGAGTTCGCCGAGCGGATCCGGCGCCTGCTCGGCGAGGCGGATCCGTTCTTGCCCGATTTCGACGGAGAGCGCATCGCGAAGGAGCGGCAGTACCTCACGCTCGACCTCGCGGCGGGCCTCACGGCGTTTGCGGCCGCGCGGGAGGAGACGTTGCGATTCCTGGGTGCTGTTGCGTCCGAGGCATGGGCCCGTTGCGGGCGGCAGGAAGGGGTCGGCGCCGTCTCGCTGGCCGAGATGCCGGGGCGGATCGTCGATCACGACCGTGCGCATCTGAACGAGATCTCCGACCTGCTCGCGGATCTGGTGCCGGCGCACCCGATGATTGCCGAGCTGCGAGCCCTGGCGCAGGGCGGGCCGAAGAGCTCGAAGGCCGCCTGATCGGTGGACCTGCGCGCCCATCGCGTCGACGCTCTCGTGCTTCGCGCCATCGCGTATGGCGAAGCCGACGCGGTGGTCCACCTGCTGGTGCGGGGGAGGGGACGGATCTCCGCGTTCGCGCGGGGCGCGCGCAGCTCGCGCAAGCGATTCGGCGGCGCGCTCGAGCCGTTCCAGCGCGTCGAAGCGCTGGTCGCGGAGCGCGAGGGGCAGGAGCTGTGGGCGCTTCGCGAGGCGCGGGTGGTGGAAGCGCATCCCCGCCTGAGGGACGATCTCCACCGCATCGCGCACGCGGGTTATGCGGCGGAGCTGATCCACGAGCTGACGCGCGCGGGCCAGCCCGCCGACGCGCTCTTCGCGCTGATGGAGGATTTCCTCACGCGCCTGGAAGCGGGCGTGGCGAGCAGCGCGCGGCTGCGGGCGCTCGAGCTGCTCGCGCTCGAATCGGCGGGGTTCGCGCCGGAGCTCGGGGCGTGCGCGCGGTGCGGCTCCGAAGTTCCTCCCGGGCGCGCGGGATTCGATCCCGACGCCGGCGGCGTCGTCTGCTCGAGGTGTACCGGTGCGGCGCGGGCGGGGACGCCCCTGGCCCTGACCCATGGCGCCCGGGCGGCGCTGCTGCAGCTGCGGACCGGCGGCCTCGCGGCGGCGGACGCGCCGCAGTCGGCGGACGGATCGGGCCGTCCGGCGGATGCGCGCGGCTTCGACGACGCCTGCGCGCAGGCGCAGCGGCCGCTGCGCCTGTTCCTGCAGCACCATGTCGGTCGGACGCTGCGCAGCGTCGACTTCCTCGCCCAGGTCGGTGCGCCTCAGTAGGAGGCCATCGACTTCCACAAGCCGATGGCGGCGGCAGCAGGGTCGGCCGCGCCGAGCACGCTGCGGATGCATGCGACGCCGCGCGCGCCGGCCGCGAGGCAGCGGAAGGCGTTGTTCTCGTCGACACCGCCGAGCGCGAGCACCGGGATCGGGGCGGCTCGGCAGGCCTCCGCCAGCGCGGCTTCGCCGCGCGCCGGCTTTCCCGGCGTCTCGTAGACTGGCGCGAAGACAGCGAAGTCGGCGCCGTCGCGCGACGCGCGCGCCACGTCGTCGGGAGAGTGGACGCTCACACCGACGAGGCGGAGCCCGAGGGAGCGCGCGTCGCCGGGGGGCAGGCCGCGCGCGGGCAGATGCACGCCGTCCGCGCCGGCGGCGAGCGCGACGTCGGCGCGGTCGTTGACGAGGAGCGGCGCCGCGAACCGGTCGCAGATCCGGCGAAGAGCGCGCGCCCTCTCCAGGAGCTCGCGGGGAGCGATTGCAGGTTGCCGGAGCTGCACGGCCGCGCCGCCACGCGGGAGCACGGACAATGCGGCGGCGACCGGCTGGGCCGGATCGGCGGAAGGCGGAGTGATCAGGTACAGCCGGATCACGCGGTGCCGATCACTCCGGCGAGCGGACTCGAGGCGCTCCCGTAGAGCTTCTTCGGGATGCGTCCCGCGAGGTAGGCCAGCCGGCCGGCCTCCGTCGCGAGCTTCATCGCGCGGGCCATCGTGACGGGATCCTTGGCTCCGGCGATGGCCGTGTTGATCAGCAGGCCGGAAACACCCAGCTCCATGCACAAGGCGCAGTCCGAGGCGGTGCCGACGCCGGCGTCGACGATCACCGGGACCTTCGCCTGGTCGAGGATCATCTGCAGCGAGTAGGGGTTGCGCAGGCCCAGCCCGCTGCCGATGGGCGCGCCGAGCGGCATCACCGCGACGCAGCCGGCGTCCTCGAGCTTCTTGGCGGCGATGGGATCGTCGTTGATGTACGGCAGCACCCGGAATCCTTCGGCGACGAGCTGCTTCGCCGCCCGGATCGTTTCCTCGGCGTCGGGCAGCAGCGTCTTCGGGTCGGAGAGGACCTCCAGTTTCACCAGCGGATTCTCGCCGCCGAGCTGCAGCTCGCGCGCGAGGCGGCAGGTGCGCACCGCGTCCTCGGCGGTGAAGCAGCCCGCGGTGTTGGGGAGCAGCACCATGTCCTTGGGAAGCCAGTGCAGCAGCGAGGCCTCGCCCTTCGCCTGCAGATCGAGCCTGCGCACCGCGACGGTGACCATCTGCGCGCCGCTCGCCTCGAGCGCCGCCTTCATCGTGGCAAAGTCCTTGTACTTGCCGGTGCCGACCACCAGCCTCGAAGTGAAGCGGTGGCCGCCCAGAACCAGCTCGTCCATGTTCAGCCTCCACCCACGAAGGTGACGATCTCCAGCACGTCGCCGGAGGCGAGCCTCTGCTCGCCGTGGCGCGCCTTCTTCACCACCTCTCCGTTGCGCTCCACCGCGACCCGATCGCCGCGGACGCCGAGGTGCTGCAGCAGCGCCGACACGGTGAGGCCGTCGGGCAGCTCCATCATCTCGCCGTTGACCGTCGCTTGCATGTCTCGGGTCTTAGGCCCGAGGCCCGGTGGGGTCAAGCAGCGCTTGTCTCGGTGGACCCGATGGGCGAGACTCGGAAATCCACCCGGAGCGTCCTTGGACAACACCGACCTGCTGCGGCAGGTATCCATCTTCCGCGAGCTGCCGCAGCAGACGCTCGCCGATCTGGCGGGCCGGGTCTGGCACAAGCAGGCCGAGGCGGGATCCGTCATCGTCAGCCAGGAGGAGGCCGGAGACGCGCTGTTCGTCATCGCCAGCGGCAAGGTGAAGGTCGTGCTCTACGGCGAGACGGGCCGCGAGATCATCCTCAGCATCCTGCACGCCGGCGATTTCTTCGGCGAGATGGCGCTCCTCGACCGGCAACCCCGCTCCGCCAACGTGGTGGCGCTCGAGAATTCGGAGCTGCTCGGCCTGGACCGGGAAGCCTTCCAGACGCACCTCACGGCGCACCCGATCACGGCCATGGCCATCCTGGCCGAGATGTCGCGCCGCCTGCGCCACGCCGACGAGGTGATCGGCAACCTGGCGCTGCTCGACGTCTACGGTCGCGTGGCTCGGGTCATCCGGGACCTCGCGCAGAAGGAAGGCGAGCCGGCGGACGGCGGCTTGCTGATCAAGGAGCGGCCGACGCAGCAGGAGATCGCGGGCCTGATCGGGACCTCGCGCGAGACGGTTTCCCGGGCCCTCAATGACTTCACCCGGCGCGGACTTCTGGAAATGCAGGGAAAGCAGATCCTGGTCCGCTGGGGGTTCTTGCAGAAGGTGGAGGACGCGGCGTAGAAACGCACGCCTGCATGTACCGTGTCTCCAAGCAGCTCTGGTTCTGCGCCGCGCACCAGGTGCGCCTCTCGGAAACGCAATGCGAGGCGCTGCACGGGCACAACTACCGCATCCTCGTCCACGCCGAGGCGAAGGAGCTGGACCGGACGAGCTACGTCCTGGACTTCGCGGAGCTGAAGAAGGCCGCCGTGGAGATCTCCGGTCGATTCGATCACCTGAACCTGAACGACGTCGAGCCGTTCCGCGAGGGCGAGCGCAACCCCACCGCAGAGGAGCTGGCGCGTTATCTCTGCGAGCAGCTCGGCCGCCGGTTCGACGACGCGCGCGTCCGGATCTGCAGGGTCGAAGTGTGGGAGACGGACAACAACCGCGCGGAGTACGCCCCGTGAAGAATGGCGTCGGCAGACAGCACGCCGATTTCACTCCCTGGTTCTGGAGCTACCGGCTGGCCGCGAAGATCGAGGCCGTGGTGGTGGTCTGCGTGATCGCCGGCGTCATCGCCATCCTCGCGCTCCTCTTCCGCATGCCGGGGCCGCTCGTCGTCCACCTCCAGGACGAGAAGAAGGACCCGATCATGGGCGCCCGCGTCCGTTGCACGTCGCCGGATGGCCAGACCTCGCATGCCGGCAGCACGGACGTGTTCGGCGAGGCGAAATGGCCCGGCCTCGCGCGCGGACCGTGGACCTGCGAGGTGACGCCGCCAGACCGCTTCCACGCGCCGGTGCAGACCGGCGTGGTCGTCGTCGTTCCGCGAAAGCCGGCGATGTGGACGACGGTGGTCGAGCGGCCAGCCCGCATTCTCGTCGAGATCCTGCGCCCGCAAGGCCAACCGCGGGCGAAAGTCGCCGTACGCGCTGTCTGTGGAAGCGACACCTGGGAGTCACGGGCGGGCCTCGTCGACGGCCTCGCCACGCTCTTCGTGCCGCACGGCAAGCCGTGCAGGGTGGGCCTCGTTCATCCGGAGCTTGCCGGCGACGGTCCCGTCTCGCAGGCGCGGCTGGAGTGCTCTTCCGCGCCGTGCAGCGAGGAGTTGATCGGCGGCGTCGGCGAGAGCCGGACCGTCGTGCTGAAGCCCACCTCCGAGCAATGGGCCGCGGTGCGCCCCGCCCCGGAACCGGAAACGGCAGCCGAAGCCAGGCCGTAATTGCAGGGGCGCGCTTACTTCCCCTGATAGATGTCCATGATCTGCCGCAGCAGCTGGATGGCTTCCTCTCGCGGTCGCTGGAACGCATTGCGGCCCACGATCGACCCGAATGCGCCGCCTTCGCGGAGACCGCGGATCTCGGTGAGGATGTCCTCGGTGCCCTTCGCCTCGCCGCCCGAGAAGATGACGATGCGCTTGCCGTTGAAGCAGCTCTGCACTACGTGGCGCGTCCGGTCCGCCAGCGTCTTCCAGGGAATGTTGTACTTCTCGAACACCTTCTGGGCCTCGGGCTGATAGATGAAGTCGCCCGGCGGCTTCACCTTCACCACGTGCGACCCGAGCTGGCACGCGATCTGGGCGGCGTAACCCGCGACGTCCACCGCCGTCTCGCCCTTCTTGTCGGTGATGCCTTCCCCGCGGGGATACGACCAGGTCACGACCGCAAGGCCGTGCCCCTTCGCCTCCTCTCCCAGCGCGCGCAGATTCTCGTATTGATGATTGCGGGACGCCGACCCGGGATAGATGGTGTAGCCGATGGCGACGCAGCCAAGCCGGATCGCGTCTTTCACGGAGCCCGTGACGGCGCTCTCGGGCGAATGGCCCTTGCTCAGAGTGTCGCTGTTGTTGAGCTTGAGAATGAGAGGAATCTGGCCTGCGTACTTTCCCGCCACCGCCTCGATGAATCCGAGCGGCGCCGCATAGGCGTTGCAACCCGCGTCGATGGCGAGCTGCACGTGGTATTCGGGGTCGTATCCGGGCGGATTGGGCGCAAAAGAGCGCGCCGGGCCGTGCTCGAAGCCCTGGTCGACGGGCAGGATCACCAGCTTGCCGGTGCCGGCGAGGCGGCCGTGCATGAGGAGCCGATAGAGGTTGGCGAGCGTGCCCGGGCTGTCGGACGGGTACCAGCTCAGGATCTCGCGAACGCGCGAAGTCGTTTCCATGGGCGCAACCTAGAACGCCCCCTGCCGCCTTTCAAGAATGCGGTCGCCGGCGGTTGAAGTTCCTCACACGGAAGGCGACGGCTACCGCAGGAACAGATCGACCTCGTCCGCCAGCGCGGCGATCTTCTCCTTCGACGCCCAGTCCGGCGTGAGCTGGATCTTCGCCCCCACCACCGCTCCGCGATCGCGAAGCATCTGGAGCGCATTCTCCAGCGTCGGCTTGGTGAGCGCCTCCAGTCGGAGGATCCGCCCCGCGAGATACGCCGCCCGCCCGCGGTCGAGCGTCTGCCGCATCCACTCCCGTCCCGGCAAGGGGCCGCCGAGGAGAAGCTTCAGGCCGTCCGCCGCTACCCAGGCCGCCTCGCCGAATGGCCGCAGCAGCTCCGCCAGCAGCGACAGCATCCGCAGCCCGCGTGCGGCCGGCTGGACGGCGTCGCCGGCGCGCTCCACGAGCCCCCAGCGCAGGAGCAGCGCGAACGTCTCGTCCACCGTCGACTCCAGGCTCTTGCCGGGCGGAAAGATGAATTCGTACTTGACGAGCCGCGACGCTTCCCGGGCGCGTCGCAGCAGGTCGGCGTGGGGCGCCGCCTGCCCGCGGAAGGAGCGGAGCGCTGCCGAGAGGATCGCGGGAGCCACGAGAAAATGGAGGATCCCGTTCTTGTGGTAGTCGAGCGCGATCCGCCGCTCTTCCGGGACCGCGTAGAAGCGCTCTCCACCGGCTTCGTGCGGGACGAGCGTCCCGTCCGCGCAGAGAGATTCGACAGCGTTTCGCACCACATCGCGAATCGAATCGCTCGAGCCATGCGCGCCCGCATCCAGGGCCGCCGTGTGGAGGAACTCGGCGCGGTCGAGGATCTCGGTCTCGCTGAGCGCGCGGCGGTCGTGACTGAGCAGGACCGCGGCGGCCAGGCCGGTCGGGGCGAGTGGAGCGGCGGCGTTGATCCCCGCGGCGATGCGCAGGCCGAGTTGCTGCACCAGCTTCTTCTTCTCGTCGGCAGTGACGGTCTTCGGATCGACGCCGCGCTCGCGGAAGAGCTGGGCGAGCGAAATCGGCTCTCCTGGACGGATGGTGATCCGTCCGTATCGGCGGCGCAGCACCTTCGTCGCCGAGAGAAGGGCCTTCGCGTCCTCCTTCTGCTTCTCGCCGCCCAGCAGCTCGTGCTGGTAGCTGCGCGCCTCGACGATCCGCTCGTACGACAGGCTGATCGGGGCGAACCAGGCATCCGACTTCACGCCGGTGAGCCAGGCATCCACCTCCAGCGTGAGCATTCCGAACTTCGGCGGCAGCAGCTTGCCCGTGCGGGACCGTCCTCCCTCGATGAAGAACTCCTGCGTGAAGCCGTCCTGCAGCAGCCGCTTCACGTAGGCGCCCATGGTGGCGGAGTAGATGCGGTCTCCCCGGAAGCTGCGGCGGATGAAGAATGCGCCGCCCGCGCGCAGGAGCCTCCCCACCGGCCAGAAGTTCAGGTTGTCGCCCGCGGCGACGTGAGGCGGCTGCAGGCCGTAGTCGTCGCAGATCATCGACAGGATCATGTAGTCGATGTGCGATTTGTGGCACGGACAGAGGATCAGCGGCCCCTTCTTGCTCGCCTCGACCAGCCGCTTCATGCCCTCTTCGTCGACGTCGACGCCGTCGTAGATGCGGTGGAAGACGAAGTCGAGCAGGCGCTTGAGAATGTCGACGACGAGCGGCTTGTACCGCGCGGCGATCTCGCGCAGGTCCTTGCGCGCCTCGCGCTCCACGCTCTCGTCCGAGCGGCCGCGCTCGCGCGCGATCTCGGCGAGCGCGCGCCGCAGCAAAAGGTCGCGCAGCGTCTCGTCGATCACCCGATCCGCGGTCTTGAGCGGTGGTCCGGTCACCACCCGCGTCTCGCGCGCCAGGTGCTGGTGGAGCCAACCGCGCACCCGCCGCGCCACCCGGGCCGGTTCTGCCCCGGCGTTCATCGCATTCACGTCGGCGAGCGACACCGTCTCGCCGACCGTCACGTAGCCGTTCCGCCGATTGAGGAGGTAACCGAGGAACGTGCGGATGGCGCCCGGCGCCTCCGGTTCGCCGAAGAGCGCATCGCGCCACGACCCACCCAGCTTCTTCGGCCGTTTTCGCCAGAGGAAGGTGAGCGGCACCAGCGCGATGGGACGCGACTGGTTGCGCTGCAGCTCGATCAGCGTCGGGAACGGATCCGGCAGCGTGGTCACCGCCGAGGGAAGCGTCCGCGGCGCGCGCAGGAAGACCATGGCGGCTTCGCCGCGGCGCACCGCCTCGGAGACGTTCGCGATCTCGCCTCCCTCGTTGGCCCGCACCTGGGTTCCGCCGAGGTACCAGCGGGCGAACGGGGCGAAGATCCGGTAGCCGAGCCCGGTCGCGGCGCGCGCGAGGGGAAGCCCCAGGCTGGAAAATCTCCAGTTGAAGAAGAGCAGATGGAGCAGCGAGCTCGAGCGCAGGACGTAGACGAGCGTCGCCTCCTGGGCGAGCTTCTGCAGCGGCGCGACGGCGTCCGCGGGAAAGGGAACCGGACCGAACAGCTTCCGCAGCAGCCAGCGGGCGAAGGGGCCGTAGCGCCCGCTCCGCCGTGGTGTCATGGCGCGGGGCGCGGAAACGACCTGCGTGCCGGGCGCCGAGTCCGCCATGGCGCCACTCTACTCCGAGCACCGCATCTCAGCGCGTGGAGCAACCGGGGGACCCGCCGAGCCCTGCCAGCTCGGCGACCGCCCTGCCGGGTTCGCCGGCGAGCGCGCGCGCCAGGCGCTCCAGCCGTGCGGCCGCACCCGGCGTTGCCCGAAGCCACGCGACGCACGCGGCACTGCCGGAGCGCTCCAGCTTTTCGGTGGCTCCACGGGCTTCGCGAACCTCGCTCAGCCAGAGATCGCCTGCGGCGCGCTCCAGCGCATCGAGCAGCCCGCGCCGCTCCGCGAGCTGGCCGGCAACGTCGACCTCCGCCTCCTCTTCGGTGAGACCGTCGGCCTGCGCGCGGGAGCAGAGCGCCTCGAAGAGGCCGGGCTCGTCCTCGACTTCGGCGCGGACCCACTGCACCAGGAACGCCGGATCGAGTTGGGCGGCCATCAGCGCGGATTGTACTGGACGTCGTGGGTGGCGGTCTGGTCGGCCTGGATTTCGATCTGCGCGTCGCGTTCGCCGAGGCGCTCGTGCCAGATGCGGACCATGTGCCGTCCTGACGGCACGCCGCCGATCTTGTAAGTGCCGTCCTCGCCGGTGATGGCGAACGCGGCCGTCGGCAGCACCAGGAGCCACCCCCGCATCCAGGGATGCACGTCGCAGCTCACCTTGAAGATGCCTTCTTTCTTGAGCTTCGTCGGGACGACGTGGCCCGGGATGGGCATTGCGTAGTTCATCAGCTTCACTTCGCCGGCCTGCGCCCGCACGTTGTGCAGCGCCTTGTCGCTGTTCACCACGTCGACGGTCGTCCCGATCGGCGCGGCGAGAACGTGAGGGACGAAGACGCACTGTTGTTGATCGAGCTTCTCCTTTCCGGGCTTGAAGTCCCTGGGAAGCGGCACGTCGGTGAACCAGATGACGGCGTTCTTGACGGTCCCTCCCTCGGAGATGGCGAGCGACTCGTCCGGCTTGTTGTTGCCGCACGTCTTCATGTCGCGGGTCACGGGCAGGTTGGCGAGCTTGGGGGCAAGCCCGCTCAGGGTCACCTTGCCGGCGAGCGTGCCGGTCTGGGCGGCGAGCACGAGCGAGAGGAGGATCATCGGCGCGGTTGAGTAGTCGAACCTCCGCCTGCTGACAAGCCGCTCTTGACAGGTTCTCGCGCCTGTCTACATTCGCGCCCCCGTTTACCCACCGGAGGCACTTTCATGGCGGCGAAGGAGATCAGCTTTCACCAGGCGGCGCGCGAGCAGATCCTGCGGGGAGTGAAGATCCTCTCCGATGCGGTGGCTGTGACACTCGGCCCCAAGGGGCGCAACGTCGTGCTGGAGAAGTCGTTCGGCGCTCCCACCATCACCAAGGACGGCGTCACGGTCGCGAAGGAAATCGACCTCGGCGACCGCTTCCAGAACATGGGCGCGCAGATGGTGCGCGAGGTGGCCACCAAGACCAGCGACGTCGCCGGAGACGGCACGACCACCGCCACCGTGCTCGCGGCGGCGATCTACGGCGAGGGAATGCGCCTGGTTGCGGCGGGCCACAATCCGATGGCGCTCAAGCGCGGCATCGAGCAGGCGGTCACCGCCGTCGTCGACGAGCTGAAGAAGCTCAGCACGAAGACCCAGGGCAAGACCGAGATCGCCCAGGTCGGCGCCATCTCCTCCAACGGCGACGAGACCATCGGCAACATCATCGCCGACGCCATGGAGAAGGTCGGCAAGGAAGGCGTGATCACCGTCGAGGAGGCCAAAGGCCTCGAGACCACGCTGAAGGTGGTCGAAGGCATGCAGTTCGACCGCGGGTACATCTCGCCGTACTTCGTGACCGATCCGGCGCGGATGGTCGTGGAGCTGGAGGATCCCTTCATCCTCATCACCGAGAAGAAGATCAGCGCGATGGCCGATCTCATCCCGCTCCTCGAGCAGGTGGTGCGGACCGGCCGACCCATTCTCATCGTGGCGGAGGAAGTCGAAGGCGAGGCGCTCGCGACGCTGGTGGTGAACAAGCTGCGCGGCACGCTCAAGGTCGCCGCGGTGAAGGCGCCGGGTTTCGGCGATCGCCGCAAGGAGATGCTGAAGGACATCGCCGTCCTCACTGGCGGGCAGGTCGTCGCCGAGGAGCTCGGCAAGAAGCTGGAACAGGTCGGAATCAACGACCTCGGCCGCTGCAAGCGGATCACCATCGACAAGGACAACACCACGCTGGTCGACGGCGCCGGCCAGAAGCGCGACATCGAAGGGCGCATCAAGCAGATCCGGGCGCAGATCGAGGAGACCACCTCGGACTACGACAAGGAGAAGCTGCAGGAACGGCTGGCGAAGCTGGCCGGCGGCGTGGCCGTGGTGCAGGTCGGAGCCGCGACCGAGACGGAGATGAAGGACAAGAAGGCGCGCGTCGAGGACGCGCTTCACGCCACCCGGGCTGCCGTCGAAGAAGGAATCGTGCCGGGCGGCGGCGTCGCCTTCCTTCGCGCCCGCAAGGCGCTCGGGAAGATGAAGGTCTCCGGCGACGAAGCGGTCGGTGTCCAGATCGTCCGCCGCGCCGTGGAGGAGCCCCTGCGACGCATCGTCGGCAACGCCGGACTGGAAGGAAGCATCGTCCTTCAGAAGGTCGAGGAAGGCCAGGCTGGATTCGGGTACAACGCGCGCACCGACAAGTACGAAGACCTGGTCGCCGCGGGCGTGATCGATCCCACCAAGGTGGCCCGGACGGCGCTGCAGAACGCGGCATCCGTCGCCAGCCTCCTGCTCACCACCGAAGCGATGGTCGCCGAAAAACCGAAGAAGAAGACCAAGGCGGCGCCGGCCGGTGGCGGGGGGATGGGAGGCATGGGTGGCATGGGTGGGATGGGCGGAATGGGGGGTATGGATTACGGCGGCGGCGACGACCTGGATTACTGATTTTGGTCGTTGCCGGCTGCTTTCGAGGGGCGCGTCCGCGGGGGCGCGCCTCTCGCGTTTCGGGCGCGAAAATGCGAGAGAACGAGGCGATTTCGCGGGGTTTCGAAAGCTTGCCTCGACCCCTGTAACCTTGTACTCCTTTGGCATCCGCGGTGGAGGCCGCGCGCATGCCCAAGACCCTGCTCCTCGCCGACGATTCCAGGACCATCCAGCAGGCGGTCAACATGACGTTTGCGGGCGAGGACGTGAAGCTGATCACGGCAAGCGACGGAGAAGCGGCGCTCCAGGCGGCGAAGCAGTCGAAACCTGACCTCATTCTCGCCGACGTCACGATGCCGAAGCTTAGCGGGTACGAGCTCTGTCAGCGCGTGCGCGGCGAGGCTTCGTTGAAGGACGTCCCGGTGCTGCTGCTCGGCGGGCCGGCGCCCATCGACCCAGCCAAGGCGATGGCGGTGGGCGCGAACGGGCATATGCCGAAGCCGTTCGACAGCGCGAAGCTCATCGAGCACGTCAAGACCATCCTGGCGAATCCAAAGGCAAAACCGGTCATGGCGCCCGCTTTTTCGGCGCCGTCGAAGCCGCCGGCGCCTCCAGCGCGCAATTCGAATCCGCCGCAGCCGGTGCCGAGGCCTGCCATCTCCGCGCCTGCCGTATCGCCGGGCGCCGGGAGCACGATGGTGATGGCGCGGCCGCCCATGCCTGCGGGCGCCACCCCGAAAGCTCCTTTCTCGACGCCGACGTCGAACCCGCCTCGTCCGCCGGCCGTCCCGAGGCCCGCCCCATCCGCTCCGCCGCCGGCACCGAGACCGCCGCCGCCCCCCGCGAAACCGCCCGTGCCGGGCGCGCCCGTTGCCAGGCCCACCGCGCCCCCGGCGTCGAAGCCGCCGCCTCCGCCGCCGCGGCCGTCGCAGCCTCCGGCCGCCTCGCGTCCGCCCCCTCCGGCGGCGCAAGCCTTCGACGACGAGGACATACCGCTCGACGAGGAAGTGGTCGAAGAGACTGCAACGCCGACACCGACGCCGCTGCGGCCCGTACCCTCGGCGGCGCACAAGCCTGCTCTCAGCGTGGTTCCTCCTCCGGGTGACGGAGGCGAGGCGCTGCTCCGCGAAGCGCTGTCCCGGGCGAGTCGGGAAGTCATCGAAAAGATCGCCTGGGAAGTCGTGCCGGAGCTGGCGGAGACCATCATCCGCGAAGAGCTCGAGCGGCTGATCAAGGAGCGGGGCGCGTAGAGTCTCTCCTTGCGCGGCTTGCGGCTCCGCTGCCTGGCTCGGTCTGATGTGGTATCTACCCGCGCGCCATGAGCGAGCGGCGGGTGGAAAGCGATCTCGACAAGGCATACGAGCCCGCGAGAGTCGAGCTGCATTGGGCCCGCTGGTGGGAGGAGCAAGGCTTTTTTCGCTCCGAGGACGTCAGCGACAAGCCGCAGTTCTCGATGGTGCTTCCGCCGCCCAACGTCACCGGCTCGCTGCACCTCGGGCACGCGCTGACCGCCACCATCGAGGACGCGCTCGCGCGCTACAAGCGCATGAACGGGTTCAACGTCTGCTGGATGCCCGGAATCGATCACGCGGGCATCGCCACGCAGATGGTGGTCGAGCGCGAGCTGCAGAAGAAGGAGGGGAAGTCGCGCCACGATCTCGGTCGCGAGGAATTCCTGCGGCGCGTGTGGGAGTGGAAGGAGGAGTCGGGGAACCGCATCGCGCTGCAGCACCGCGCGCTGGGGGCTTCGCTCGACTGGGACCGCGAGCGGTTCACCATGGACGAGCACTCCTCGCGGGCGGTGCGGGAGGCCTTCGTCCGCCTCTACGAGGAGCGCCTGCTCTACCGCGCGGAGCGGCTGATCAACTGGTGCGTCAGGGACGGCACCGCGCTCAGCGATCTGGAAGTCGATCACGAGGAGGCCGTGAAGAGCGAGCTGTACAAGTTCGCTTATCCGCTCGCCGACGGGTCCGGCGAGATCGTCGTCGCCACCACCCGTCCGGAGACGATGCTCGGCGACACCGCCATCGCGGTGCATCCCGAGGACGAGCGCTACAAGGCAATGATCGGCCGGAACGTGCGCCACCCCATCACCGGCCGCGAGTTCCCCATCATTGCCGATGCGGAGCTCGTCGATCCGAAGTTCGGCACCGGCGCCGTCAAGGTCACGCCGGCGCACAGTTTCGAGGACTTCGAATCCGGCAGGCGGCACCGGCTGCAGTTCATCAACATCCTCAATCCCGACGGGACGCTGAACGAAAACGCCGGACCGTTCCGGGGACAGGACCGGATCAAGGCGCGAGGACCCTTGAAGGCACGGCTCGCGGAGCTCGGTCTCGAGCGTGGGACCGAGCCGCACACCATGGCGCTCGGCCGTTGCCAGCGATGCAACAGCATCGTCGAGCCGCTCATGTCCAAGCAGTGGTTCGTCAGGACCAAACCGCTGGCGGCGGCGGTGGTCGCCAGGGTCGACGACTTGCGGTTCGTGCCGGCGGTCTGGCGCGCGGAGTTCCTGCGCTGGCTGAACAACATCCATGACTGGTGCATCTCGCGCCAGCTCTGGTGGGGCCACCAGATCCCGGCCTGGTACTGCGATTCCGGTCACGTCACCGTGGCGCGCGAGCAGCCGGCGCAATGCGGCGAGTGTCGTTCCAGTCGCCTGAGGCAGGATCCGGACGTCCTCGACACCTGGTTCTCGTCCGGGCTGTGGCCGTTCTCGACGTTCGGCTGGCCGGACCAGACGCCCGCGCTGAAGACGTTCTATCCGAACTCCGTGATGGAGACCGGGTTCGACATCCTCTTCTTCTGGGTCGCGCGCATGGCAATGCTGGGCGTCCACTTCATGGGCCAGGTGCCGTTCCGCGTGGTGTTCCTGCACGCGATGGTGCGCGACAAGGACGGCGAGAAGATGTCGAAGACGCGCGGGAACGTGATCGACCCGCTCGACATCACCACCAGGCACGGCGCGGATGCGCTGCGCTTCACACTCGCATCGATGGCGGGGCAGGGCCGCGACATCAAGCTCGACGAGAAACGCATCGAGGGGTACCGCGCCTTCGCGAACAAGATCTGGAATGCAGCCCGATTCGTGCTGATGAACGCCGACGGCTACGACCCGCGCGCGAAGCCCGCGAGCGTCTACGATCGCTGGATCCTCAGCCGCCTCCACCGCTGTACGGCCGAGACGCGCGGCGCGCTCGACGAATTCCAGCTCAGCGACGCGGCGAACGGCATCTACCGCTTCATCTGGAACGAGCTGTGCGACTGGGCGATCGAGCTGAGCAAGCCGGCGCTCTACGGAGAGAAGACGCCTCGAGAGCGCGCCGGAGCGCAGAACGCGCTCCTGACGGCGCTGGAGGGCGCGCTGCGCCTGCTGCATCCGTTCATGCCTTTCGTGACGGAGGAGATCTGGCAGCGCCTTCCCAACCGCAGCGGCACCACCATCATGCTCGCGCCTTTTCCGGCTCCCGGCGCCCGCGACGAGGACGCCGAGCGGGAGATGGACGTGATCTCGCGCGCCATCGACGGCGCGCGCTCCGTGCGCGGCGAGGTGAACCTTCCCCCGAACCAGCGCGTGCCGCTGGTCCTTTTCGCCAAGGATCCCGCGGTCTTCGCGAGGCACCAGCGCGCGTTCCAGCACCTCGCCAACGCCGGCGAGGTGACGCTGAACACTTTTGACGCGCCGCGCCCACGGCAGGCCGCGGTCCACGTGGAGCCGGAGGTCGAGGTCCATCTCCCCCTCGCGGGCCTGATCGACTTCGCGGCGGAGAGGGCTCGTGTCGAGAAGGAGATCGCACGCGCCGAGTCGGAGTTGCAGGGATTGCGCAAGCGACTCGACAATGCGGGGTTCGTCGAGCGCGCTCCGAAGGAAGTGGTGGAGAAGGACCGCGCCCGGGCCGAAGAGCTCGCCGGAAAGCGGGAGAAGCTCGCGCGTCACCTGGCGCGCGTCACCGGTGTGGAGGGAACGATGGAAGACAAGAAGCCACAGCAGCCGCAGGGCGACGGCACATCGGCGGAGCAGGGCAGCCGCAACCTCGATCAGCTCGGAACGCACGGCGGTCCGGGCTCGGGAACGCCGGGTCAGCCGTCGAGGCCGCCGCAGTCCAGACCGCCGTCCAGGCCACCGCCGTCGAAGCCGCCCGAGTCCAGGCCACCGCCGTCGAGGCCGCCCGAGCCCAGGCCGTCACAATCCAGACCGCCGCCGCAGCAGTCTGGAGCCGGAGAAGAAGCGGGAGCGGGCGAGGAAGTGATGGGCACCGCGCGCTCCGGGGGCGAGGGGATGCAGGCGAGCGACGAGGACGAAGCGGAAGGGCTCGCCGCCCGCGCGATCTCGAGGGTGAAGTCCATCGCGCGCGGGATCATGGAAAAGGTGCCGGGCTCCGACGAGCACCGGGGCCCCGTCCCGGAGGAAGAGGAGAACGAGGAGCGGGCGGAGATCGCCCAGGCGAAGTCGTCGGAGCGCGCCGTGGCGCGCAGCCGTCCGAAGACGCACAAGGCGAAGGCGGGTGCGAAGAGCGTTCGCGGCGGCCGCAACAAGGCCGACAAGGCCGGGAAGGTGGGCCTCGGGCGAAAGGCGGGCCGCGCCGCAGCGGCGCGCGGAGCGAAGAAGGGAACGCGCGGCGCCGGCGGCAAGATGAAGAAGCAGAGCAAGCGCCCGATGCGGACGCAGTCGCGCGCCGACGTGCGCGGCAAGGGCCAGGGGCGCGGCGCGCAGAAGGGCGCGCGCGGCAAGAGCGGCGGAAAGCGCCGCCCGTCGCCGCGCAAGGGCACGAAGTAGGGATGCCGCGTTCCGGCCCGCAGGGCAGGCCGGAGCTCGATCCGGGACGTCCCGACGACGCCGTCGGGCGGCTGATCGCGCTTGCGCTCGAGGAGGACGTGGGCCCCGGCGACCGCACCGCCGAGGCCTGCGTCCCCGCAGCCGCCCGCGGAAGCGCGCTGATCTTCGCCAAGGAGACGCTGGTAGTGTCCGGCGTCTCCGCCGCCGCGCGAGTCTTCCGCGCGCTCGATCCGACGTGCGAGCTGGAGGCGCTGAGAGGGGAAGGAGACGCGGCCGCTGCCGGCGATGGCGTCCTGCGCGTCCGCGGTTCGCTTCGTGCCGTCCTCACCGGCGAGCGCACCGCGCTGAATCTGCTGATGAGGCTCTGCGGCATCGCGACGCTCACCCGGCGCTACGCGCAGGCGCTGGCGGGAACGAAGACGCGGCTGCTCGATACGCGCAAGACGACTCCGGGAATGCGCATGTTGGAGAAGGCTGCCGTCCGCGCGGGCGGGGGCCTGAACCACCGCGGCGCCCTGTTCGACGGCATCCTGGTGAAGGACAACCACGCCGCCGCCGCCGGCGGAATCGGGGAGGCGGTCCGGCGGGCCCGCGCCCATGCGCACCCGCTGCTCAAGGTCGAAGCGGAGGTCAGCACGCTGGCGCAGATCGACGAGGCGCTGCAAGCCGGCGCCGACATGCTTCTGCTCGACAACCTCGGCGACGACGACCTGCGCCGAGCCGTCCAGCATGTCCGCGGACGTGTGCCGCTGGAGGCAAGCGGGGGGATGACGCTCGATCGGCTCCCGCGCGTGGCCGCCGCCGGGGTAGACTACGTATCCGTGGGCGCCCTGACGCACTCCGCTCCTGCGGTCGACCTCAGCCTGATGGTGGAGGGCGCTTGATGCCCGCTTCCCTCGCACCGGCTAGCGAGGGGCATTGGACCGATGTGCGGCAGGATGCCATCGTCCTCGGGCTGCTCCTCGAGTGCGCCGACGACTTCGTCTCGGGCGGAGTCCTCTGCGACAAGCTCGACGTTCCCCGCGCCGAGCTGCTCAAGCGCATCGATTCGCTGCGCGCCCGCGGATACGTCATCCATACCCGCGGCGGCGTCGGGTACCGGCTGGTCGAAGTGCCGGATCACCCCGGCGAGGCACAGATCGGACCTCTGCTCGCGAGCGGCGAGCTCGGCCGGCGGATCCACCACTTCGAGGAAGTGGACTCGACGAACGACGAGGCGCTCCGCCTCGCCGATGCTGGCGCCCTGCACGGCGAGGTCGTGATCGGTGACTTCCAGAAGCACGGCCGTGGCCGGCGCGGCAGGGCCTGGGTAGCGCCGCGCGGGAAGGCGGCGACGTTCTCGGTGATCCTCCGCCCAGCGATCGGACCCACGCGCGCCCCGGAGATCACGCTCGCCGCGGCCGTCGCCGTTGCCGAGGCGGCGCGAGAGCTGGGGGCCCAGAGCGCGCGCATCAAGTGGCCGAACGACATCGAATGCAAGGGCCGCAAGATCGCGGGCCTGCTCACCGAGCTGCGCGCGGAGACCGACCGCATCCGCCACGCCGTGCTCGGGGTGGGCTTCAACGTCACGCTGCAGATGCACGACTTTCCCGAGGAGCTGCGGCCGGTCGCCACCAGCCTGCTGCTCGAGAGCGGGGAGCGGCAGCCGCGCCCGCTCGTGTGCGCGCGCCTCCTCGAGCACCTCGAGGAGTGGCTCAGCCTGCACGAAACCGAGGGCTTCGGCCCGGTGGCCGATCGCTGGCGCGAGCTCTCCAGCACGCTCGGCCGCAAGGTGCGCATCACCGGCGACGAGCGGCCGATCGAAGGGGACGCGGTGGACCTGGCGGACGACGGAGCGCTGCTCGTACGCGCGGCCCGCGGGGCCCTTGTGCGCGTCGTGGCGGGCGACGTGGAGCACTGCGAGACTCTGTAGGTCGCCGTCGGTGCAAGGAAGATTGACGCCAGCTTGAAACGCTCCCGATACTGCACCGGATGCTGCTCGCGATCGACGTCGGAAACACCAACACCGTGCTGGGAGTCTTCGACGCGAACAGGCTGCGCGATTCCTTCCGCGTGCAGACGGAAAAGGATCGCACCGGCGACGAGTACGGGCTGCAGATCAAGTCTCTCTTCGATTTCGCGGGGCTGCGCATCTCCGACGTGCACGACGTGATCGTCTCCAGCGTCGTGCCGCCCATGGTGTTTTCCCTCGAGCAGATGTCGAAGCGCTTCTTCGGGCGCAAGCCGCTCTTCGTCGGGCCCGGCGTGAAGACGGGAATGCCGGTCCTCTACGACAATCCCCGCGAGGTGGGCGCCGACCGCATCGTCAACGCGGTTGCGGCCTACGACAAATGGCCGCAGGGCCTGGTGATCGTCGACTTCGGCACCGCCACCACCTTCGACGCGGTCACGCCCAAGGGCGAGTATCTCGGCGGCGCCATCGCCCCTGGAATCGCCATCTCGATGGAGGCCCTGTTCCACCGGGCTTCCAAGCTGCCGCGCGTGGGCTTCGAGAAGCCGGAGCACGTCGTCGGGCGCAATACCGTCGCGTCGATGCAGAGCGGCCTGGTCTACGGATACGTGGGATTGGTCGACGGCATCTGCGCCCGGATGAAGGACGAGCTGGGCTTCCCGGTGAAGGTCGTCGCCACCGGCGGGCTGGCTCCGCTGATCGGATCGGTGTCCCGGCAGATCGAGGTGGTGGACGACCAGCTGACGCTCGATGGCCTGAGGATCATCTATCAGCGCAACGCGGGCGACCGGTGATGCCGGAGAACGACGACGACAGGCCGGAGCTGCCGCGCGCCGGCGCCACTCCTTCCGAGCTGGACGCGCTTCGGGCCACCGTTCGGGTGACGCCGCGCGCACAGCCGGTCACGAACGCCAGTCGGCCGGTGGTGGCGCCTCCCCCTCCGTCGACGGCGCTGGTCCACCGTGGCGACGTGGACAAGATCCTCGACGAGGGCCGCTCGCTGCTCGATCTGGATCCGCGCGCGGCCCACGAGATCTTCGAGCGGGCCTGGCGGCGAAACCTCAACGACCCGCGCGTGCTCTCCAACTACGGGCTCACGCTGGTGCTGGTCGAGGGCGATCGCCAGCGCGGAATCCGGTTCTGCGAGGAAGCGCTGCGCCGAGGTCTGCAGACCACGGAGACGCTGGTCAACCTGGCGCGCGCGCTGGTGGTGACGCGGAACAAGGAGCAGGCAGTGCGCGCGCTGCGCAAGGCGATGGAGCTGTCGCCCGACGACCCACGGGTGACGGCCGAGTTCGCCGCCCTGGGCCTGCGCAGGCCGCCGCCCATCCCCTGGCTGCCGCGAAGCTTCTTCCTCAACAAGTGGATCGGCAAGCTCACCTGGAAGTTCTCCAGGCGCGCCCAACTGGATCCTCTCGCCCAGGTCGAGGGCTGACGGAGCAGCGCTGATGAGCGAAGCCCAAGCCCCCGACGCACCGTCTTGCCCCGTTCCACTCTCCGCGCTCCCGGCGAACTTCCAAAAGCACGTCGATCCGAAGGCGCCGGCGCCGCTGCGGATGATGGGAGCCAAGGCGTTGGTCCCCATGGGACCGAAGGAGATGGCGACGGCGCTCTACATGCTCACGTTCGATCCGGATACCGCCGTGCGCGAGACGGCGGCGAAGAGTGCCGCCGGTCTGCCCGACCGGATCCTCTCGGTCGCGCTGCGCGACGAGACGATCGATCCGCCCGTGCTGGACCATTACGCGGACGTCTTCGGCGCCAAGGACGAGTACGTGGAGATGCTGGTGCTGAATGCCAGCACTCCCGATGAGACCGTGCAGCGGATCACCGCCCGGGCCAGCGAGCGGATCCTCGAGATCGTCGCCCAGAACCAGCTGCGCATCCTGCGCCACGCCGACATCGTGCGGGCGTTGGCCAGCAACCCGGCTACGCGGCCGAGCACGGTCGACAACGTCTGCGACTTCTGCGTCCGGTCGGGCTTGTCCATCGAAGACCTGCCCGCGTTCCGCGCAGCGCGGCGCCGGATCCACGGTGGCACCGAGCAGGACGAGGAGCTGGCCCGCAAGGTCGCCGCGCAGCAGCACGTCGCGGAAGCCCAGGCCGAAGCGGCGCTGGAGCAGATCGGGGCCACCGGACCCGACGGCGAGGAAATGGCCGTCGCTCCGGGAAGCGCGGAGGAGCGCGCCCAGGAGGAGAAGAAGCTCTCCATCACCCAGCAGATGATGAAGCTGAGCGTGGCCAAGAAGATCGAGTGGGCGAACAAGAAGGGAAATCGCGAGGTGCGCACCATCCTGCTGCGCGATCCGAACAAGCTCGTCCAACTGGCGGTGATCCAGTCCTCGCGCATCACCGAGGGCGAGATCGCGAAGGTGGCTCTCTCGCGCACCGCCCCTCAGGAAGTGCTGCAATATATTTACAATAATCGGCAGCTGATGAAGAACTACCAGATCAAATTGAACCTCATCAACAACCCGAAGACGCCGGTGGGCGTCTCCATGCGCTTCCTCTCCACGCTGCGGATGGCGGAAGTGAAGGCGGTGGCGAAGAACAAGAACGTGCCCCAGGGGCTCGCCACGCAGGCAAAGAAGATGGTCGAGAAAAAAGGCGGAAGCGACGCTTAGCCGCTGCCGCGCCGAAGCGCGGCTGTGCGGCTACGTTTGAGACTGGCGGCACGTCAGGCGGATTTCTCCGACTCGTCGTCTTCGTGCTCGGCCGCCGTCTCGAGAAGCTGCAGCGCGATCTCCAGCGCCTTGCGCGCCTTCTCCCGGAGCTTCTCGTCGTTCTTGATCTTCGCGTAGGCTTTCACCGCGCGGTCCTCGTTCTGCCCGGCGCTGGCCTGCGCTTCCTCGAGCTGCTTCTTCAGCTCGTCGCGCTCTTCGGCGAGCAGGTCCTTCTCGCCGCGCGCCTGCTCCAGCTGCTTCTCCAGCTGCTTGACGCGCGTCTTGAAGTCGTCCGATCCGCCCTTTTCGCGCTCCAGCTTCTTCGCCGCGACGGCGAGCGCGTCAGCGCGCTGCTGCAACGCTTTCGCCGCGGCTTCCCGCTTGATGGCCTCGTCCTTGAGCTCCCGCGCGTGGTCGTTGAGCTCCAGCAGCTGCTCGTCCTTCGCCTTCAGCTCCTGCTTCAGCCTCGCGAGGTCCTTGTCCGGCTTGACGTCCTTCCCGCGCGCCCGCGCAGGAACGGGTTCGCCATCTCCCTGCGTCAGCGAGCGGAGCACGGCGTCGTCGTCCGGCGCGGTCAGCTCGGTGGGCTCCTTCGGCGCCTTCTCCGGTGACGTCGCGAGCCCCTCCGCGAAGCGCCTGGTGGGCCCGGTGACCACCTGCCCACCGGCGGAGCCGAGCGAATCGAAGGCCTTGTCGAACATCTCGAGCTCGTCGTCACCGCCGCGATCCCCTTCGGAGACTTCGACGACCTCTTCCACCTCGTCGACGACCAGCGGCTCTTCCGTCAGCGCGCTGCGCGCTTCCGCGACGTCCGCGGCCGAGAGCGAGATCGGTTCCTCGTCGCTCTCCAACAAGTCGCCGAGAGCGAGAGAGTCGTCGTCACCGCGCTCATCCTGGCCGTCCTCCGCCGGCAGCTTGACGCCGAGCAGCTGCGAGGCCTTCTCCAGCATCGCCTGGGGCGCGAAGGGCTTGATCAGGTACTCCTCGGCCCGCGTCTTCAGCTTCTTGTGCTTCTCGAAGCTGTCCGGAGTCGCGTTGGCGGAGGTGAGGATGACGGGGATGTCCTTGAGCTGATCGTCCTTCTTCAGCCGCGTGCAGAGCATGTAGCCGTTGGTGGGCTGCGCCTCGACACAGACGACGATCAGATCGGGATTGTGCTTCTTCGCGAGCGACATCCCCTGCTCGCTGTCGGTGGCCAGCGCCGCGGCAAATCCCCGCGCCTTGATGGCCTTCGTGAGACCCTGCGCGAAACCTTCGTCGGAATCGATGAGCAGGATTCTCTTGGACACGGGGACCTGGAATTGGACAGCAAAAGTTTAAGGGTCCCCCGAGAGAGGTGTCAACGAAACGCCCGGATTCCCGAAGGGTAGGACGAGGTACGCGCGCTCAGCGCATTTCCGCCGACTGCACCAGCGCCAGCACGTCCTTCTCGTCGAGGTCGGAGATCAGCGAATAGACGATCTCGTCATTGCGCCAGGAGGCGATGTTGAAGCCCTTGGCCCGCGAAAGCCACACCTCGCGGTCGGCGATGCGCCGCGCCGCGCCGGGGAGCTGCGGCTCGGGGTCGTCGACGATCAGCAGCGAAACGCGGCGCCCGTCGGCCTGCGGCAACGAGTACGTGACCACCGCCGCCTGACGCTGATGCACGCTGGAAAGGCGCACGCCCTGCAGGCGGGGACCCTGGGCGAAGCGCGGCAAGCGAACGCCGAAGTCCAGCTTCCCTTCCAGCCACTTCTGCGCGGAGCGCGGATCGCTCGCGGAGTAGTCGAGCGGCAGCGCGCGGGCGTGAATTGCGACGCCGTCCTCGATGAGCGAGTGGCGCGAAAGCAGCGGATGCGAGAGGCCGCCGGCGAGGAACCAGATGGCGGCGCCGGCGCAGGCGGCGGCGATCGCGATCGCGCTCGGCCGCTGGAACGCGCGGGCCCAGCGGCCGTGCACCGGCTGGTCCATCAGGTGGTCGCGGACGTCCTCGTAGACCAGGTGCGGCGCGGCGACGTTGGCGCGCAGCATCGCCGCCTTGTAGCTCTGGTGCAGGCGGACCGCATGCGTGCACTCCGCGCACTCGGCAAGGTGGGCCTGGACCTCCGCGCTCTCCTCGGCCCCGAACTCCCCGTCCACGTAGGCGTGGAGGAAGGTCTCCTCGAGCTTGCGGCACTCGTGCGTCAAGCGCGCCTCTTGAACTCGAGCACTTCCAGCGCTTCCTCTTCCTCGACGGCAACGCTGATCTCCAGCGCCTGCTTGCCCTGCACCACGCCGGAAGCGACGGCGTATCCGAGCAGGTTCTTCTGCAGCAGTTTCCGGCCGCGGTAGAGGCGGCTCATCACCGTTCCCACCGGGCAGTCGAGGATCTCGGCGATCTCCTTGTAGGAGAACTCCTGCAGGTCGGCGAGGATCACCACCAGGCGGAAGTCGATGGGAAGCTGGTCGATGCTGCGGATCACGTCGTCCGAGAGCAGCTTGTCGAAGAAGTACTGCTCGGGGTCTGCGGAGCTCTCGGTCGGCTCGCGGGTGACGAAACGCTCGTTCCCCGCCTCGCGGGCGGCGCCCTCGACGACCGTGCGCTCCTTCACCCGCCGGCGATACTTGTTGATGAAAGTGTTGGTGAGGATCTTGAAGAGCCACGCCTTCATGTTCGTGCCGCGCTCGAACTTGTCGAAGAAGCGGAACGCGCGCAGGAACGTGTCCTGCACCAGGTCCTCGGCGTCGCGCTCGTTCTTCGTCAGGCGCAGCCCGGCGGAGTAGAGCGCGTCGAGGTGCTCGAGGGAGAGACCTTCGAACTCCCGCCGCGTCCTGTCGGTGTGCTTGAAGTCCAGCATCCCTCTCCCGCGTGCCTGGTCTGCCGAAGCTGAATCTAACTGGCTCGGGTTACGGTGAGAACCCGGTGAAGTCCTTGAGCATTCCTCTGCACCGACCGCTCGCCCGGCACACTTGCACGACCGCTAAAAAATGCAAGCAAGACCGAGCCGTTACCTGCGCGTTGCGAGGGCCTTCTCCAGCGGCGTGTAGTCGAGGTCGTGGGCCTCGGCAACGGCCTTGTACGTGCAGTGGCCGTTGAAGGTATTGACGCCGAGCGCGAGGGCGCGGTCCCGCTTGACCGCTTCGACGACACCCAGATCGGCGAGCCGCAGCCCGTAGCCGATGGTGGCGTTGGTGAGCGCGAACGTGCTGGTCTGCGCCACCGCGCCAGGCATGTTCGCCACGCAGTAGTGGACGACGCCGTGGACCAGGTACGTCGGGTGATCGTGCGTCGTCGGATGGCAGGTCTCGATGCAGCCGCCCTGGTCGACCGCGACGTCGACGACCACGCTCCCTTCCTGCATCTCGCTGACGAGCTTCTCGCTGACGAGCTTGGGTGCCTTGGCGCCAGGGATGAGCACGCCTCCGATCACGAGGTCCGCCTCGCGCACGTAGCGGGCGATCTGCGCCGGATCCGAATAGACCGGCGTGATCCTCGAGCCGAAGATGTCGTCGAGGTACGCGAGCCTGTTGTTGCTCACGTCGAGCACCACCGTGTCCGCCCCCATCCCCGAGGCGAGCTTCGCGCTGTTGGTGCCGACGGTTCCGCCGCCGAGGATGACCACCTTGCCGCGGCGCACGCCGGGAACGCCCGAGAGCAGTACCCCCTTGCCGCCGTGCTCCTTCTCCAGCTGCACCGCACCAACCTGCACCGCCATGCGGCCGGCGACCTCGCTCATCGGCTTCAGGAGCGGAAGCTGTCCATCGTCGGTCTGGATGGTCTCATACGCGACCGCGGCGACCTTCCGCTCGAGGAGCGCCTTGCTCAGCGGCTTGTCCGCCGCGAGATGAAAATAGGTGTAGACGGTCTGACCTTCGCGCATCAGCGCGTACTCGGCGGCGATGGGCTCCTTCACCTTGACGATCATTTCCGCGCGCGCCCAGACTTCGGTCGACTTCTCGACGAGCTTGGCACCCGCCACCTCGTACGCGGCGTCGGCGATGCCGCTGCCCAGACCGGCGCCCTTTTCCATCAGCACCTGGTGCCCGCGCCCGGTCAGCGCCGTGACGCCGCCTGGAACCAGGCCCACCCGGTACTCGCGGGTTTTGACCTCTTTCGGGCAACCGATGATCATCGTCTCTCCGGTCGTTTCGCCTTGCGGAAAAGGGCGGCGGAAGATAGCAGGCACCCGCGTCGGGTCAAGCTGCGACGTGTCGAAATGCTGAAGCTTCTCTTCGCCGATTCCTCGGGTCGGGTTTACGAGCACCCGGAGCTGCTCGCGCTGGCGCGCGATGGCCGGCCGCTCGAAGAGCCCGCGCCAGTGCCGCCCCATAGCACGCTGGCGGCGCTTCCCGGACGCCGCCCGGTCGGGCTCGATCCCTCCAGCGGGCGCGTGATCGAGCTCTCGGAGGTCCGCATCGGACGGCGCGTCGTGCGCCCAAGCGCGGTCGCGGCGGTGCTTCCGCCGGGGTGGACGCGCACCGAGCTGCCGGCCTTCCGGAAGTCGGCGCTCGCGCCGGTCCTGCCGCAGTGGGCGTACACGGCGGCGGCCTGGGACGATCGACGCGGCTGTCACGTCGCCTGGGCTTTGCACACCGACCGGCGCCGTCATTGGGACCCCGCCACCCACTCGACCCCGGACCTCCCGGGGCGGATCGAGGCGCGCCTCGCGGCTGACGACAACCCGCTGTTGCGCCAGCTCGCGAAGTGCGCGCTCACGTACCGCTGCTTTACCGCGCAGAACACCTTCTATGAGCGCGACGAAGGCGCAATTCCCGCCAGCTCGGGGTGCAATGCCCGCTGCGTGGGTTGCATCTCTGAACAGCCGGAGGAAGGTCCGCCCGCGTCGCACGAACGGATCGAACGCGCTCCCGACGCGGTGGCCATGGCCGCGATTGGAATCGCCCACCTGTCGCGGGCGCCGGGTCGGACGATGGTGTCGTTCGGGCAAGGCTGCGAAGGCGAGCCGCTCACGCGCGCCCGCGAGATCGCCGAGGCCATCCGGCGCATGCGCGCGGCATCGCTGCGCGGCTCGATCAACGTCAACACCAACGGATCGTTGCCCGACCATCTCGAGCTGCTGATCGATGCGGGGCTCGATTCGTGCCGGATCAGCCTGAACAGCGCGCACAAGCCGCTCTACGAGGCGTATTACCAGCCCATCGGTTACGGCTGGGAAGACGTCGAGGAATCGATCCGGCTTGCCCGGCGCCGCGGCGCCTACACGGCGATCAACTTGCTCACGTTCCCCGGTGTGACGGATCAGGAGGGCGAAGCCGACGCGCTTTGCGCCCTCGTCTCGAGAGCGCGCGTGGATCAAGTCCAGGCGCGCAGCCTCGCCATCGACCCGGACGCGTACGCCGCCATCGCAGCGCGATACGCGGCGGGCGGCCGCCGGATTGGAATCTCTGGCCTGATCGACCGGCTGAAGCGGGCGCGAAAGGGGCTCGCGATCGGAAACTTCGCGCGCGCACTGAACGAGCGGCACACCCTAAGCTGACACCGGCGTCGCGACCGGCGCTCCCTGCTCAATTGCAAGTGCGCGGAATCCGGGCCCTTCGGAGAGCGGCATGGCGGTTGCTCCAGGTCTGATGGCATGGATCGGGGGATGCTCCGCCGCCTATTCGCCTTGCGCGCCGCAATCCTGCTCGCTGCTATTCCCGCGCTCGCCCAGGAGCGCGCCGATGCCGTGCTGGTCCTCGCGGACGACGGGGCGCTCGACGCGCCGGCGGTGCACGCGATCCGGAACGTCGCCGCAAGCGAGCTCCGCAAGCGAGGGATCGCGCTCGCCGAGGATCGGAGGACCTCCGGCGTCCATCGGCTCGACGAGGATCTCTCGACGCTCGCGCTCGATCTTGGCGCCCACCGCCTGTTCGCGCTCCGCATCGGCGGCCGCCTCGGGCAGAAGATCCCCATCAGCCTCGACGAGCTCTCCGCGGACACGCTCGCTCCGGTGCACTCGGCCTCGCTGACCGCTACGGGACTCGAGGAATGTGACGTGGTGACCGCGCGCCTGGTCGACGCCGTCCTGGGCGGGCGGAGCGCCGAGAGCACCGCGCAGATGACGACGGTCACCGCGACCGAGTCGAAGCCGTTCGCGAAGAAGCCCGGCGAACGCTTCTGGTTCATCGGGCTCCCTGTCGCTCTTTACAACGCGGGCAGCACGCCCACGGGGTTCTCGCTCGGCTACGGCTACGAGGCGGAGAACTTTCGCATCTCCGTCACCGGCGCGGGTTATTCGCGGGGCAGCGACGGCGTCGTGTACCTCGTCATGGAGGCGGCCTGGATTCCGTTTGCTACGGAGGTCTCTCCCTATATCGGCGGCGGCTTCGGCTACATGGGCGCCGGCGGCCACGGCGGCCTCGGCGGCGTGGTCGAAGGCGGTTTCGAGGCATTCCGGCTGCACGGCGTGCGCGGGCTCATCGGCGTGCAGCTGACGATCCCCTTCTTCGACACGCAGGAGAGCTCGGCGCCCACCGTGACGGCGCACCGCAATGTGTACCCGGCCGGGTTCGTCCGTCTCGCCTTCTAGATCAGCGGAACGATGCGCCCAGGTCGACCGTGGCGCTCCAGAAATCGGAGTTGCCGCCCTTGTTGACCGAGATGGTGTTGCCGCCGGTGTTGATGTTGCTGAAGAGATAGTTGTACTGGAAGCGGCCACCGAGCTTGAACGCGCCGATATTTCCCTCGACGCCACCGCCGAAGGGCAGCGTGCTGGTCGAGCTGTTGGGCACGCCCGACGCCGCCGCGCCATTGACCCAGGTGTAGCCGTACCCGCCGAACACGTACGGCGTGACTTCGCCCGGAAGGATGTTCAGACGCACGTCGGCGTACCCTTCGTTCGTCTTCAGGGTGCTCGCCTGACGGCCTTCGCTCAGGCTCTGGTTGATGTTGTTCTGCGTCCCCAGGTAGCCGACCTCGACCCCGAGCATTGGCGTCGGCAGTATCCCCAGGCGAGCGCCGTAAGCGGCCCCGATATCCGACCCGCTCAGCGACTGGTTGTACTTCGTCGCGCCGCCCTGCAGCACGATGCTGAACTCGCTGTCCGCCATCGCGGCTGCGGGGAGCACCAGGGCGCCCAGTGCGAGAGCGACAAGAAGTCCCTTCATGACGTTCTCCTCTCGAAAGACAGTCCCGTAAATTCCGCGGCATCGTCCGCGCGCGGTGATACACACGGTAGGGATGCGGCGGATAAAAGGCCTGCCTGGCCTGTCGCGCGGGGAGCGGTCTTGGGCCCGGTAAGGCTCGAGCTGCAGAAGGACCTGGTCCGGCACCTGCGAGCAGGGCACCCCTGGATCTACAAGCGCGCGGTCGAACGTCCTCCGTCCGGGCTCGACGCGGGCGCCGTGGTCGATGTCGTGTCCGGGGGGAAGTTCGTCGCCCGCGGGTACTTCGATCCGGCGAGCGCGGTTCGCGTCCGCGTGCTGACGCGCGATCCCGCGGAAGCGATCGGTCCGCTTTTCTGGCGCCGCCGCATCGCGAAGGCGGTGGCGCTTCGGCGCGCGTACGTCCTCTCGCCGGAGACGGACTGTGCGCGCCTCGTCCACGGCGAGGGCGACGGCCTGCCGGGCGTGGTCATCGATCTGTATGGCGCATTCGCGGTGCTGAAGCTCTATAGCGCGGGCCTCGCCGCGCACCGCTCGGCCATCGTCGATGCCCTCCGCGGCGAGGTCGCGCTCGCGGGGATCTACGGCAGGGACGAGGAGATCGGCCGCTCCGACGAAGAAGATGAGCTGAGCGACCGCGACTCGCCGCCCGCGAGAGGGCGTCCGCTCTGGGGTACCGAGCCGCCCGTGGAGGTGATCGTCCGCGAGCAGGGCATGCGCATCGCCGTGGATCTGCGCGCCGGCCAGAAGACCGGATATTTCCTCGACCAGCGGGAGAACCGGTTCGCGCTCCGGCGGTTCGCGCGCGGGCGGTCGCGGGCTGCGAACTGCTTCGCTTATTCGGGCGGTTTCTCGGTCAGCGCCGCGCTGGGCGGAGCGCGCGAAGTGATCGCGATCGACCGCGACGGCGGCGCGTTGCAACTGGCGCGTCGCAACTTCGAGCTGAACGGCATCGATCCGGCCGCCCACGGCTTCGTCGCCGGCGACGTCCTGGAATTCCTGCGCGGCGAAAAGAAGCCGTTCGATCTGATCGTGCTCGATCCACCCGCCTTCGCGAAGTCCCAGAAGGCGGTGCCTGCGGCCCTCGACGGGTATGCGTCGTTGCACCGCGCTGCGTTCCAGGCGCTCGCGCCCGGCGGCATTCTCGCCACCGGCTCCTGCTCGGCGCGCGTCTCCGCCGAACAGTTCGTGGGCGCAATCCGCGAAGCAGCGTCGAAGACGCACACCGACCTGCAGCTCCTCGAGGAGAAGCGGCAGCCTCCGGATCACCCGGCACTGCTCTCGTTCCCGGAGGGCAAGTACCTGAAGTTCTTCGTCTTTCGAAAGGGGGGATGAGAGCTCCATGGTGCTGGCGGGCCAGTTTCTCGAGCGCAGCGTCGTGATCGGCGACCTCGACGCGCTCTATCACCGCGGCACGCGCGATCCGCCCTGCGCCATCGCGGCGCCGCATCCGGCGGTCGGCGGCAGCATGCTTTCCCCCGTCGTCGCCGAGCTTGCCTGGGCGCTGACGAGGGCAGGTCATCCGACGATGCGTTTCGACTACCGCGGCGTCGGTGCTTCGCGCGGCGTCTCGCGACATCCCGCCGGCGGCCAGAAGATTGCGGAGCTGCAGGACGAGGTCGCGGATCTGCACCAGGCCTGCGATCAGCTGCTCGCGACCAGCGGCATGGTCTCGGCGTGCGCGGTCGGGTACAGCTTCGGAGCGGCGGTGGCGCTCGAGGCGGCGTCGGATGCGCGGATCGGCCGGCTGATCCTGATTGCGCCGCCAACGCGGTTGTACGAGTTCGCGATGGTCGCCGAAGTACGCAAGCCGCTCCTGATCGTCTGCGCGCACCACGATTCCTGGTGCGATCGCGCCAGCCTGCCTGTGCCGCCGGACGCACGGCTGGAAGTGATCCCGCACTCGGACCACTTCTTCTCGCGCGGGCTCACCGAGGTGGGCAAGACGGTCGCCGGCTGGCTGCGCGACGGCGACCCGTGCGGGCTCGATGCAGATCCGGAATGATCCCCGGGCGTTCAGCGAAATAACGCGGCCGGCGTCGCGTTGGTGAGGGGTGGAGGCTATGCTGCCAAGGATGTCCGGGGGCACTCTCGGCGCGCGTCCGGCCCTGCGCGAGCGGCTGGTCGTCGCTGCGATCACCATCGTGGCGCTGCTCCTGCTCGGGCTCGCCGGCTGTTCGCGGACGCCGGCGCCGGTCATGGAGATGAGCGCCGATGCCGTGCCCGGCCTGATCGAGGTCGAGCTGCGTGCGCGCGCCGCGGTGCCCGGGAAGGTGATCGACGAGGAGGCGCAGGAGGACGATCTGTATGGCGACGTCTTCTCGCCCGAATACGACG
>Ga0209474_10000081_pt1 | contig 110576 bp, 92 predicted proteins | sample GraSoiAngelo_145_FD_185902 | JGI IMG/M metagenome (GOLD analysis project Ga0209474, IMG submission 185902) | Grasslands soil microbial communities from the Angelo Coastal Reserve, California, USA - 14_1009_05_20cm (SPAdes) (version 2) | ecosystem: Environmental > Terrestrial > Soil >...
CATCACTGTCTCCGGCTGGACGATCAGCAATGCGGTGCGCCATTGCCGCCACGTGCTGGCCAACCCGATCCAGAACAGCCGGTCGCGGGTCCGGAGGCGCGGACGCTTCGTCGTCCGTTTTAACGCCTGAGCTGCTGGCGCAGCGCGATGTTCTCGAGGATCAATTCGTGATGGCCGCGGCAGGCCAACGCGAGCGCGCGGACACTCAACAAGATCGTCTCCAGCACGCTCCAATCGTGTCGTGCGCCGCGTGCAATATCAACCGGCACCGAGGCGGATGGCGTTTTGGCGAACGACAGCGTGTTCTCACGTTCGAGGCGCGCCCGCTCGCGGTTCGTCAATCGGATCGCTGGGCGTCTGCTCGGCGCGCCGGCTCACGCGCCTGTTATGCCAGAATTCCGGTCTCAGTATAAGTCAGACGCGGTAACCAAATACGATTTCAAATGCCAGGGTCGTTCATTCAATCGAATCGGCACAGTGTGATCGATTTGCCAGCCAGATTGGGCCGCACAGAATTTATGCAGACCACAGCGACGAGCGTTTCCATTTCGCACGTGGATCGGTACCAGCGTCGTCGCGCTCGGTCGCGCCTTTTCGTACGTCCCGTACATCACCACCGGCGGCTAAGTAGCTGCGAGAGAATCGCTCGTAGCGGTCCCGTCGTCGGCATGTCCGTCGGAAAGATTTGTCCCCGGATCTCACCGTCACCGTTCCGCTCGGTGTGCACATCCAAGTACGTTCCGGCCAACACTAACGACTTGAGGGCATCCTCGGCCGTTCGGATCCCAAGATCGGCACTCAGCTTGACATCCGCGCGTGTCAGTGTCCCCTTCGAATTGACATCACCCGACTGACTCGCGGGCCTCAGATCGAACACAATCGGACCAACAAGGCCGGGGCCTCCGATGTGGATATGGGCTCCGGTGAGCCGAGTGGCCAAATCAAAGAGCATGATGTCGTAGGACACTTCACTCTTGCCCAAATCGATCGTGAACTGTGCGGCACCCACGGCGCCGGTTAATACGCTTCGCGTCGGGACGTCGGCCCCATTCAACAACGCCACCGTGGTCACCGTTTGTGCGAGTGCCGGCGTCGAGACCACGCCGATCAGAGCCAACCCAGTGAGCAACGAACGAAAGGATTGCTGCATGCGTGCTTCTCCTTTGTTGAACAATGAACTGACGCGTGATGAACGACGGGACGCGTAGCGCGGCTCGGGGTCGTCGGCGGGCTCGCCAATAGGTTTCGCACGGTCAGCGGCAGCCGTGGTGACCTGGCGAGATGAGTGCAAAAGGCGGGGGCCTGCGCACATGCGTCGTGGGCGCGCCGGCGCGCTGCGATGCTCGCGGCGATCACCTCTTCTGGCTCGTAAAGGATAGATGCTTGGTCGCGCGCGACTGGATCAGCCATGCCCCCTGCTCCCGTAAACGGCTTTGGTGAGAGCAGGCAGGGCCGGCAGCATCGCCGGAGATGGAGGCGCTCAGGAAAGCGCCAAAGCATGCGCCTTTTCGGTGCCATTGTCACGAACAATGATGCGTTAAGCTTGAATGTCCTGAGTGACGACGATCGACGACCGTGGCGCGACGGTGCATTCTTCGCAATGGTTGATGGTCCGACCTCTGTAATTGTCATGGTCATGACGGCGGTGCGCAACGTGCGACGAGCCGAGACTCTCCGAAATTCGGCGTGGCATAGCGGATTTTTGCTCCTTTTGATGATCGCCGGTGCCTAGTCAGCGCAGCGGGTGAGTTCGGTCCATGTTCTTTTGATGTATCGACGAACCGCTGAACCTGATTCGCCGATGGGAGTGGTGCCGAAAGACCGGTCTCGTCTGACCGCGGCTGCTGCCGAAGGTCGTGGCGGCGGTTCCAGTCGCGTCGGGGCCGCGCTACCAGATGTTCATTTGTGTTCCTCGACCCGTACTGCGCAAACCGAGGGTGGCGAAGCTCATGAGGGGTCCGCGCGAGTGCGACGGACGCATCGATGGTGCTATTTCGGTCGGACGATCACCAGATTCCCAACCCATACCCTCCTGACGAGAAGTCGATGTACCCATCGTCGACGCGCGCTCGAGAACAGATTCTTCGCGGCAGGAGTACTTAAATTAACGGTTTTCATCGCTTTTCGCGGGCTGCACGCCCAGGGTTAACCAGGGTCGAAAATCTCTCCCGATCATGCTGGACTGCTCGATGGAGCCGGGAGCTGCTCGACACGATAGCCGAGACTTCGCAGTTCGCGGATCATCTTGCGCGCTCGCACCTTCTTCGCCTCTGCGCTGACCGCTGGTCCGCGTTCCTCGTACCGAATGCCTTGGTGAAGAATCTTCCAAATGAGACGACAGAGCCGGTGGGCGATGGCCCCGATGGCTTGAGCGTGCCCGAGGCGCGGGACGAGCCGTCGATAGACGATCGCGAAGATCGTGCCCTTGGCCTTCGCCGCCGCGTTTGCAGCTTGATTGACGACGCGCCGCATCTGGCGGTTGCCCTTGGGACAGCGGTGGCTGTAGTTCACTCCGGCACTCTCCTCACTGCCCGGGCACGCGCCCATCCACGACGCAAGGTGTTTGGGTGAGGGAAACGTGGCGGCAGTGGCACCGACTTCCGCGATGAGCTGCTGCGCGGAATCAGCGCCCAGCCCAGGGACTTCTGCGAGACGCTGCACCGCGTCGTGATGCTGCGCGAGGAGCTGCGCCATCTGGTGATCGAGCTGGGCGAGGTGATCCTCGATCAATCGCAATTCTTCGAGCGTCAGCTTCACGAGCCGGCGATACACGGGGTTCAGGGTCGTACACGCTCTGAAGGCGTCGCACAATTGAGCCGCCGTCGCGCGTAGGCGCTGGTCTGCCAGGGACGCCAGTGTCGCAGGATCCGACTCGCCATCGGCAAGGGCTTGGAGCATGCGTCGTGCGCTGGTGCCCAGCAAATCGGAGACAAGACTCGAGAGCTTGATGTGTGCTTCTTCGAGCAGCGATTCCAATCGATTGTGGAGCTGGACGCGGTTGCGCGTGACCTGATACTTGCGTCGCATCACGGTCCGCCAGAGCCGCTGTTCGGCGTCGGGCACAAAGCTCAAGGTCAGCTCTTGCGCCGCCAGGCGCTTCACCAATCGTTCGGCATCCGGAAAGTCCCGTTTGCGCCCGCCGGCGCCACGATTGGATTGCGCTTGCGCAAGGTGAAGGGTCCCGGACACGGGGCTCGCTCCTGCGCGCGTCCGGCGCACCGGCCTCCAGTACTGCTCCAATGCCTCCCACACGGGTCGCCAGTACTGCGCGGTCGATTCCATCACGACTTCGTCGACCTCACGCTCAACCAGGCAGTCGGCGAACGCGCACAATTGGGCGGGGCTGGTCCCGACCTTCAGCCGTTCAAAGTGGTAGTCACCTTCGACCTCGACGTCGGCCACCACAACGGCCAACATCTTCTTGTGCACGTCAATCCCCGCGATCTGGTACGGCATCGGTCTCTCCTCGTGGGAGCGGAGAGCGTGCCTTCTCGCATCACTCAGGGTCGCGAGCTATCGCCGGCTCTTGGGCGAGCGCGACGACGCTCAATTATTCGGTCAATCGCGCACGCTCCGGATCAAACAGTTGCTCGGCCTCGATTGCTCCATGGCTAATCTCGATCTCGCCGCTCCCAGCACCGACATTCTGCCCAATCCCACGATTTTCATTCCCTTTCGCGGGCCTGCAGGCCCAGCCGCAACCAGTTGCGAAACTCGTCCCGTACGGCCCGCCAACTTATCCTTCAGTGAAGCAAGGAGTTCCCGTTGCGAGGCGGGAGCCTGCTTCCAAGCAGGCCGGTGTCCGCGGGAAGGTTCGCTTGCAACGAACTTGCAAGATTTCCGAGCTTCCTCGAGACTCCGCAAGCCTCGGAGCGTCGCGTTGAGGTATCCTTCTGGCGCGCGAGCATGGCGTTCGCGTACCGGTACTGATCGTTTATGCGCGCGGCTCGTATCTCGTGTTTCGTCGCGATCGCGTTCATCGTCGCCGCCTCCACGATCCTGCGCGCCGCCGAAAGCCTGCGCGTGACGCCGATCGTACGGGACGATCAGGTGCTCGTCACCATCGAGCTCGCCGAGGTCTACACGGACGCGGTCCGCGACGCGATTGCGAGCGGGCTCACGACCACGTTCACCTACGAGCTGGAGCTGCGCACCGCCGCGCCGCGCATATGGGTAATCCCGGCGTGGATGGACCGCACGATCGTGACAAGCGGTCGTCAGCGCGAGCGATCACTACGACAACCTCACGCGGCGCCACACGCTCACGCGGACGATCGACGGCCGCGTCGATTCGGTGACCGTCACGAGCGACGAAGAAGTCGTGAAACCGTGGCTCACGACGTGGAACCGCCTGCCGCTGTGCGATACGTCGAAGCTGGATCCGATCCGCGACTACTACGTACGCGCCACCGCGCGCACGCGGTCGCCCGGATCGCTCTTCGGCTGGGCCAAGAGCATCACAGCGCAGACGAAGTTTACGTTCGTGCCCTGACGCGCAACCGCATGACAACGTAGGGGCGGCTTCCTCCGGCCCCTTCGACAGGCTCACGGCGTCCGAGTGTAGTCGAGGGGAGCCGACCCAAGGTCGGCCCCTACGCGGTAAACGGAATCTTCGTGAGCCGGACAGTCTACTTGACGCTGATTTTGACGAGGCCGGTCGTACAACAGCAGCCGAATCCGCCGCCGCCGTCGCCCGAGTAGTCGTTGGCGGTGACGTGCAGCACGTAGTCGTCCGGCTCGCTGAACGTCACGGTAGTGGTGGCCTTGCCTCTGAACCCGCCATGGTGGCGTTGCCGTCGGCGAGCTTCTGCACTTCAGGATTGGGCTTGTCGAACGTCACGGTACCGGGGCCGCGGTACTTCCAGCACCTGAGCGTCACCGCGGGGACGCGGCTTGCTCATGGGCGCGCTCGTACCGCTCGTGTACTTCATGTCGTCGGCGGCCCGCAGATCGAGCTGAAACGGCGCCGACACCGACGCGTTTGCGTCGGCGCAAGCGTCATGTTCGCCAGCGGCCCCTGGATGGCGTGGCCGTTCGGGTCGAAGCGGATCGCCGGCGGCGTGTTGCCGACGGCGATCTCGCTGAAGGGGCTCATCACGTAATCCGGATGCAGGCGGAACGGAATAGTCGTCGTCCGTCCGTTCGCAAAATGGGTCCAGGTGCCGTTGTCCTCTGGCGAGAAGTCCTTCGGCACGTGAACCATGAACATGCCCCACTGACGTCCGGTCAGATCAGAAAGTGCGTTGGCTGTCCAATGTCGGGGTCACCCGGCGCGATCCGGTTGTTCGGCCCGATCGGGATATCGAGCTCGAATTGTCCCACGAGTCGATCGACTGCTGTGATCAGCCGATTCTTCGTTTCGTGAGATAGACTCCCGTCGTGATCGACATGTCGGCTCTCCAGATGCGGTTCGCAGTCCTGATCGGCTGGTTGGATCGTCAGGAGCGCGAGGCACTCGCGTACCTGATTGAAGAGAATCGCGTCCTGCGAGCGCAGCTGGGTGGGCGACGCCTGCGTCTGACAGATGACGACCGACGACGCCTCGCCGTCCGGGCGTGTCGGTTGGGACGGCAGGCCTTACGCCAAGCTGCGACGATCGTGACGCCGGATACCTTGCTGCGGTGGCACCGGCAACTCGTTGCTTGTAAATGGACCCACGCGCGACGATCCCAGCCTCGGGGAGTGCTGGCCGAGATCCGGCATTTGGTCGTGCGGATGGCCGAGGACAATCCGACCTGGGGCTACACGCGGATTCAAGGTGCGCTGAAGAACGTGGGGCATCGCGTTGGCCGCTCGACGATTGCGCGCATCCTGAAAGCGCACGGCCTGGCGCCTGTCCCGGAGCGGACGACGTCGTGGCAGACGTTTCTCCGCGCTCACAGGGATGTGATCGCCGCGGCGGATTTCTTCACGACGGAGGTGTGGACCTAGCGCGGCTTGGTGACGGTCTACACGGTATTTGTCATTCACCTCGCGTCTCGTCGCGTGCAGATTATGGGGTCGACGGCGCATCCCGACGAGGCATTCATGCGCCAGGTCGGCCGCACGCTGACGATGGCTGACGCCGAGACCTGTCGCGTCCTGATTTGCGATCGGGATGCGAAATGGAGCAGGCCGGTGCGCGACGTCTTGCAGGAAGCGGGGATCCGCATCGTGCAAACGCCGTATCGAGCACCGAACGCAAATGCGTACGCCGAGCGATTCGTACAATCGATCAAAGAAGAATGCGTCGATCGGATCATTCCCCTTCGGTGAGCGACATTTCCGACGCTCCGTGCACGAGTTTGTTGCGCATTACCATCTTGAACGCAATCATCAAGGGCTCGGAAACGCACTGATCGATCGCGTCGCGGCCGACACGGTTGGAGCGATTCGCCGCCGACCGCGCCTGGGCGGATTGCTGAATTACTACGAGCGCGCCGCATGACCGTCGGTTCGGCCGATGAGCGGGATATTACGCGCTCGCCGGGCTGACGGACGTGATCGTCTCCGATCTGGCGTTGACGGAAATGGCTTCCGCGCTCGGGCGGCGCACGCGCGAACAGCGCCTCACACGCGCAGAAGCGCAGCGCCTCTATCGCGAAGCGTCGAAGCTGCACGCGGCATCGCACCGTGCCGAATTGACACCGCCGATTCTCGGCGTGCCGAACAGCTGATGTTGACGCTTGCGATGGCCCTGCGCGCTCTTGATGCTCCACTTGGCCACCGCACTCGATGCGAGAGCGCGACCGTCGTCACGTTCGATCCGCGCTTCCGGGATGCCGCCAGCTCGCAAGGATTATTCGTGGCGCCGAGTACGTAACGTCGTCGCCGCGGGCGCGAGCGTGCCCGTCAAAGACGTCTGGACAATTTCTGGACAATTCTTTGCCGAACAGCACGCAATACCAGGTTCTCACCCGAGCTACCGGCACGAAGAACCCGCGAGTCCGAAGACCTGCATTACGCTGTTAACCGGAGGGTTGCTGGTTCGAGTCCAGCCTGAGGAGCCAAATCCTCCATCGAGTCAATGATTTACAACGGTGCAAGTTCTTGGAATATCCGGCTGTGACGCCGATTGTGACATAACCCTCTGAAAACCGATCGATTTCGACGCGGTGATCGCGAAAATCATTCGGGAATTCGCGCAGACCGTTTGCACCATCCGGTTCGGGACCGGAAGGTCGCTGGTTCGAATCCAGTCGCCCCGATTTCCTCACAACCACAGAACATTCCGGTACGCGCAATCGCCGCTCTCGAACAGCCACGCAAGCACCCCTGGGAGACGCGCGGCGATCCAGCGTCAATGCCGAAGGCGTTCGTTGTCCAAGCCGTGCGCCATAGACCACTCGGCCATCTCTCAGTCTTTAGACTAAGACTAGACTCGAAGATTGGCGAACGCTCTGCAGTTCACGCTGTTGCGCACTGTGATACCTAATCCGATGCGATCACTTACAGGTGATCCCAGTGCAGCCGCAGGATTTCGGTTGCAGATCCAGCGCGTTGCTGCCGCGCCTGTCAGACGCGCAGCGGCTCGACGATACCAGATAAGTCACCCATCGAAGACATGACGCATGCTGAAGATCGGCGCTTTGTGAGCATCATGCCTTCGCCGCGAGCATCGCCTCGACGGCGTCGATCTCGTCCGCGACGATCGTGTGAGCCATGCGCGGGTAGATGCGTTCGTCAACGCTGGCGCCCATGCGCCGGAAGACCGCCACGGATTCGCGCACGCGATCGAGTGGTATGTGCGGGTCGATGTCGCTGCACCCGATGAAGATCGGAGTGGCGTCGAACGCGCCGACGTAGTTCCGTGGTGTCCCCGGCGGCCCGATCAGCCCTCCGCTGAATGCCGCCACCGCCGCGTACCGTTGCGCATGCCGGGCCACGAACTCGAGGGCAAGGCACGCGCCCTGCGAGAATCCCATCAGCACCACGCGCTCCGACGGGACACTCTGTTGCAGTTTCTCGAGCAAGGATTCGATCATATGAAGCGCGGAGTCCAGCCACGGCGCGTTCTGGTCGAAGGGCGCGAGAAACGAATATGGGTACCAGGTGCTGCCCGCTGCCTGCGGCGCCAGGTACGCGATGTCCGTCGCGCTGAACTGAGCGGTCAGACCGAGGATGTCTTCCGCCGAGGCGCCGCGCCCATGCAAGAGGATCGCGACGAGTCGCGCGTCCTTCTGAGATGGTCCGGATCGGAGTACCGGCTGATCTCTATGTGGATCCTGAAGATTCGTGGCCATGGCGGCGCGATTCCCTCAGTCGATCGGCTTCAGGTTCGCGAGGATCTGCGGGCGATGTGCCTCGAGAAATGGTGGCAGCACGACGTGCTCTCCCAGCGTCGCCGGATCCTCGTCCACCGCGAATCCGGGACCGTCCGTCGCGATCTCGAAGAGGACGCCATTCGGCTCGCGGACGTACAAGCTGCGGAACCAGTAGCGATCCACCTTGCCACTGTTCGGCACGTCGAACTCGGTCAGCCGCTCCGCCCAAGCGTCGTAGTTGACGTCTGGTGTGCGGAACGCCACGTGGTGCACGCCCCCTGCGCCCTGGCCGACCATCGGCAGATCGGGCTGCACGGCGACGTGCAACTCGGCATGCGGGCCGCCACCTCCCATCTCGAACACGTGCACGCGCGTGCCTGGGTTGTCGGGATGCGGACACTCACGCGCCATGCACATGTTGAACACGCGCGTCAACAGCGTGTCGGTGGGAGTCAGCGTCGGAATGCTGATGACGATGGGTCCGAGCCCCCGGATCTGGTGTTCCTTGGGCACTGGACTCCGGGCCCACGCGGTCGGCGGATCGCCGGCGCCGCCATCGTCCACAAGGGCGAGTCGCTGGCCTTCAGGATCCTCGAATCGCAGCGTGAGACGCCCGTCGCGCTCGAACATCTCGCTATGCGGGACACCTTTTTCATCGAAACGCTGCACCCACCACTTCAACGCGGCTTCCCCGTTCACGCGCAAGCACGTACGGATGATGCTGCGCGTGCCGCGGCGCTCACGGGGCACGGGCCAATCAAAGAATGTCAGATCTGTGCCCGGGCTGCCTTTCGCATCCGCGTAAAACAGGTGGTAGGCGCTCACGTCGTCCTGATTGACGGAGCGCTTGACCAGGCGCATGCCGAGAGTCTGTGTGTAAAAACGATGATTCTCCCGTATCGCTGCCGAGATCGCTGTGAGGTGATGAATGCCAGTGAGTTTCATGATCCACCTGTGCTGCTGGACGCGCAGCAGATTGCCAGTCACGCAATCGGAGCGCCCTATTACTCGGAAAGCGTCAGTCGCTAGATTCAGCCCATCGTATCGAAGCGCCTTGCGAGCCGCCAGCGTGGACTAGGCCGGCAGGTCGGCGTTGTCTGGGTCGGAGCGAATTCCTCCGCGCGATCATCGAATCAGGTACATCATCAATTCCGACGCGTCCCTGGGCATCGACTTAGCGTTGACATTGACGGAACCTACGAAATGAACCGGCTCTCGCCAGAACACGACGCGAGCACCATCACGCGTTGCCGCCCGCGGTCGACGTGTCCGGCAAAGGCTCGGGGCCACATGGGACGATCGGACACGCCGTTCAGGGCACGTCCGGCGCGCACGATCGCCACCAAGGGCACAACGTGGCGATGTTCCGGGATCGGTTCTGGATCACGCTCCTGCTCAGCATCCCGACCCTGCTCTGGAGCGGGATGGTGCAGCACATGCGACGCGGCAAGCATCGACACCGGCGTCGCCGACCGCGACGTGCATCTGCGATCGGCGGATTTCTTGGATGTCGACAACAATCCCAAGATCACGTTCCGCAGCACTCGCGTCGAAGGAGCCCACCACAAGGAGGGGGATCGCTTTCGCTTGACCGGAGACCTCGAGATCCGCGGCAAGGCTATTCCCGTCACGCTCGACGCGACCTTCGAAGGTGTCGGCAAGGATCCCTGGGGCAAGCAGCGCGCCGGGTTCGCGGCGCGCGCCGAGGTCGATCGGCGCGAGTGGGGATTGCGTTGGAATCAGGCCCTCGAGACCGCCGGCATCCTCGTCGGCAACACGGTCAAGATCGAAATTGAGGCGCAGGCCGTTGCGCAGGAAGGTTAGGCCCAGATCGCAGTGGCTATCCGGCACACGCCGCGCCAACGCGTAGGATCGTTGAATTCCGTGTGCGGAATCGGCTGAGACTCGGTGGCCGATCCGTTCCGGTGATTTACAAGACGCCGATCTGCCGGAGGAAGCTCACCTGGTCGTAGAACAACTTCTCTTCGACGATTTCGCCATCCTTCCAGCGCGCAACGGTGCAGAATTCGAGTTCGAATGTCTTGCCGGTCGCGGCGTGCACCTTGCCATCTAGCCCCTGCCACGGGCCGATCATCTTGCCCTTCCACTTCGCGATCGTACACGTCCAATCGCCAGAGGCGAACATGACCTTGTACGGGTTGTTGTCCAGATGATTCTCGATCGATTTGAAGAACGCTTCGGACTCGGCCTGGTGTGCGTCCCGACCGCGCGTCGGGTCCGGCTGTCCCGGCCAGTACACGGCGGTGTCCTTCGAATGCCGCTTCCTGAAGACCTCCCAGTCCTGCGCGTTCCAAGCGTCGTCGAGCGTCTTCATTCGTTGGAGATTGTCTTCGCCGCTCATGGTCACCTCAATTCCCAGCATTGATTGCCGAGTGAACCAGTCAATTCACGTCATGTGAGACATGATACGCCCGGCATGGGTCGGTGCTCAGAGCGCGCGAGATCTGTCTGCGAGCAATTCATCAATCGACGGTGTTCCCCTTGAGGCGGCTCTATCTCACGATGAGACCGGCAGGGTTGGCTGGTGGAAGATTCCAGCCGCGTCGAATGGCGACGAGACGCATGCCGAAGCACAGTGTCGCGCCCGCGATCGTCGTCGCGGTGGGTGGCCAGTGCAGCAGGTGCCCGCCGACGACAACTCCCGCGCCGCCGAGCGCGGCGAGCGCGTACAAGTCCGCCCGCAGCACGACCGGAATCTCGTTGACGAGCAGGTCGCGCAGGACGCCCCCGCCGATGCCGGTCAGCATCCCGAGCAGCGCCGCGACAAAAGGATTGACGCCGAATGCCAGCGCCTTTTGCGTGCCCGACACCGCGAACAGGCCAAGTCCGGCCGCATCGAGCAGCAGCACGATCGGACGGAATCGTCTGATGCTCTGGTACCAGAGGAACGTCACCCCACCTGCCAACAGCGAAACCGCGACGTACCGCCAGTCTTTGATCGCCGCAGGCGGGACCGCTCCGATTAGCAGATCACGAGTCACGCCGCCGGCGTTGCCCGCGACGAACGCCAGCACACCGACACCGAACGGATCGAGTTTATTTTTGACGCCGGCCGCCGCGCCGCTTAGGGCGAACACGAACGTCCCGATCAGATCGAGCGTGAAGAGGAGCGTGGCGGTCGACAGCAGGAGCGGGGACACCATCGGGAGCGCCTATCCGGCGAGCCAGGCGCGTGAGGCCACGATCAGCGTTGCAACGCCCGTTTCGAGCGTCGGATGCAGCACGGGTGCGAATCGGGGATTGTGATTCGTCGGAAGCTGCCCGATCGTTCCGGACTGTTTCGCCTTCGAGTAGATATCGGGATCGGTGCCGCCGATGAACCAGAAGACCGATGGCGCATGCCACTGAACGCCGAACGTCCCGAAGTCCTCGCTGGCGGAGGTGGGATCCGTCTGCCGGATGCGATCGGCCGGGAAATGTGACCTGAACGCGTCGAGAACACGGCGCGTGGCATCTGGATCGTTCGTGACCAGGGAGTAACGATCGATCGGCGTAATCTCAGGCCGCTTGGGCGCCCCCGATGCATCCGCTTCCGCATTAACGATCCGCGTGATCGCGGTCAGCACACGCGCGCGCACGCCTTCGTCGAAGGTGCGCACGTTCAGCTTGATGACCGCTTCGTCGGGAATCACGTTCTCCTTCGTGCCCGCCTGCAGCGAGCCAATCGTGACGACCGCGGCTTCGGTGGCGGCGAGCTCGCGAGAGACAATCGTCTGGAGCCGAAGCACCGTTGCCGCGGCCATCACCACCGGGTCGATAGCGGCTTGCGGCATAGACCCATGCGCGCCGCGCCCGAACATCCGAATCTGCAGGCTGTCGGCCGCCGACGTAATCACGCCCGCTCGTCCGCCGATCATGCCGGCGGGCCCGACCATCACGTGCTGGCCGATCACGACGTCGGGTTTCGGAAACCGCGTCATCAGCCCGTCGTCAATCATCGCCTGCGCGCCCGCCCCCGTCTCTTCCGCGGGCTGGAACACCGGCATCAGCGTGCCCTTCCACGTGTCACGCGTCTGGGCCATGACGGTGGCGGCGCCAATCAGCCAGGTAACATGCATATCGTGACCGCACGCGTGCATCACCGGCACGCTCGTGCCGGTGCTGTCGGTCGCGGTTTCCGTGCTCGCGTACGCGAGACCAGTCTCCTCCCGTATCGGCAGCGCGTCCATGTCCGCACGCAGCATGACCGTCCGCCCCTGGCCGTTGCGCAGCACGCCTACGACGCCCGTCTTGCCCACAGCCGGCGTCACGTCGAACCCGGCGGCGCGAAGCCGATCCGCCGCCACTCCTGCCGTCCGTGTTTCCTGCATGGACAGTTCGGGATGCGCGTGGATATCGGCGTAGACGCGCTCGAGATCAGGCAACAAGTCGCGAATTCGCGAATCGAAGCCGCTGATGGCCGAACCCATGCGAAAAGCCTCCGTGTTGACAACAATCCCTCAGGACCGTCCACGTCCACCGCCAAACGTGCGGCAGGGAGCGCGACGGTTCTTGGGTTCACCTTCCGATTCTATGCCCGGGTTTGGTGAAGAATCGGAGGATGGCTTCGCAGCCAGTCGGACGGTCTCAGCGGGTTTACCGGCCTGCTTGTCCGGGCCTGGTGCGGAGCGAGGTGGAGGACGGAGCCTGGCGCTGCGCGAAACACGTATAGCGGTATGCTGCGGCCTTCCGGCGTTGACACTTCGCGCGGCCGACGTGATCTGCCGTCTGTCAGGAGTCGCTCAATTGATGGTGTCGGGAGCAGGAGACGTCTTATGACGGTTCAGGAAGGGCAGCCACCCCACAGTCCGCCGAGTGTTCCACCACCGTCAGACAAACCAGCGCAGCAGCCGTGGCGTACGGAAGGCATCCCGAGCGGACCGGCCGCCAAGCGGGGCTCCGGCTGGATGCGATGGGCGCTGTGGCCGGTCGGTTACCTCATTCTGTTCGCGATGTTCACCTATCAAGATCGGATGAGCGGGCCCGAGGCTGTGTCCTACACGGAATTCAAGTCCCAAGTCGCGAGCAAGAATGTCAAGGAGGTCTTTGCTCGGGGCGACACCATCCAGGGAGCGCTCAAGAAAGCCGCGCCGTTGCCCGACCAGCAGGATCGCACGTATGACAAGTTCACCACGGAAAGGCCAACCTTCGCGACCGACGACCTGCTCGCCGAATTGATCGGGGGCGAAGCAACGGTACGAGCGAAGCCGCTCGTGCAGGAACGCGGCGTGTTGACGAATCTGCTGTTCTCGATCGGGCCTCTGTTGTTGCTGTTCGGGTTCTATTTCTGGATGTTCCGGCGGCAGCAGCGTGCGATGGGCGGCGGCATACTGGGAGGCCGCGCGCGAAAGCCGGTCGACCCCGAAACCGTACGGGTCACGTTCGCCGACGTAGCCGGCATCGACGAGGTCGAGGCCGAGATCAACGAGGTCGTCGATTTCCTGCGACAGCCAGAGAAGTACCGGCGCCTCGGAGCGCGTGCGCCGAAAGGCGTGCTGCTCACCGGAGCGCCGGGTACCGGGAAAACCCTGCTGGCTCGCGCCACCGCCGGCGAAGCCGATGTGCCGTTCTTCAGCGCGAGCGCATCAGAGTTCATTGAAATGATCGTGGGCGTGGGAGCCAGTCGGGTGCGCGAGTTGTTTGCGGAAGCACGTAAAGTCGCCCCCGCGATCATCTTCATCGACGAGATAGACACCATCGGGCGCACGCGCGGCGCGAATGCGTTCGGCGGTCACGATGAGCGCGAACAGACGTTGAATCAGATCTTGACTGAGATGGACGGCTTCTCCGGCACAGAAGGCGTGATCGTCCTGGCGGCGACCAACCGTCCGGACGTCCTCGATCCTGCGCTCCTGCGGCCGGGGCGTTTCGACCGGACGATCGTGGTACACCCGCCAGACCGCAAGGGCCGCGCCGATATCCTGGCCGTCCACACACGAAAAGTTCCTCTGGCAAAGGATGTGAGCCTTGACGAACTCGCGGCGTCAACCCCAGGCACGACTGGTGCCGACCTCGCCAATCTGGTGAACGAAGCGGCACTGCTCGCGGCGCGGCGCGGAGAGACGGAAGTATTCCAGCACGACTTGATGGATGCGTTAGAGAAAGTTCAACTCGGGACGGCGCGCAACGTCGTCATCCCTGAGAATGAACGACGCCGGACCGCGTACCACGAAGCTGGTCACGCTCTATTAGGGATGTTGCTGCCGGGTGCCGACCCTGTGCGCAAGGTGTCCATAATTCCGCGCGGCCGCACGCTCGGTGTGACCCTGTCCACGCCGGAAGCAGACCGTTACGGATACGACGCGAACTACCTGCGCGGCCGCATCATCGGTGCGCTGGGCGGCATGGCCGCCGAACATGAAGTGTTCGCGGTCGTCACCACGGGATCCGAGAGCGATCTGGAGGTGGTCAGCCGGATCGCGCGTTCCATGGTTGGCCGGTGGGGCATGTCGGAGCGGGTCGGCAGACTATCCGTTTTGCCGGCTGACGGCGATCCACGCATGGCAGGCGTCTCCGACAGCATGCTCAGTACCGTCGATGAGGAGGTGCGCCGCATCACGGACGAATGCTTTGCCGAGGCGCGCCGATTACTGAAAGACAACCGAGACAAACTCGACGCCATCGTCGCGGAGCTCATGATTCACGAGACCCTCGACGAGGCCGAGGTCTATGCAGCTGCCGGTTTCTCACGACCAGTCGTCGGTGGCAACGTCAAGGCCAGTGCTGCCGCACGCGGAACCGGCAGTCTTTGATCCGGCACTCACACATCGTCTGTGGACGTCGACGTCAGCTTCCCCAGTTAGCTGATCGACCTCGCGACCGGGTGATTGCGGCCAACCACGAGATCGTGAATTAGACCGTCGCCCTTAAGCAGCACGCCTACCACGCCCGTCTTGCCCACGGCCGGCGTCACATAGAACCGGCGGCGCGAAGCCGATCCGCTGCCTGAGGTCCGTGCTTCCTGCATGGACAGTTCGGGGTGCGCGTGGATGTCGGTGTAGACGCGCTCGAGATCAGGCAACAACTGGCGGTTGGGCGAATCGAGGTCGCTGGCGACGGGGTTCATGCTGAGCCTCCGTCTTGTTCACCTGCCGATTCTACTGCCGGACCCGTATGGCAGAATCGACCGATGGCTTCTGATTCTCCATACCGCATCGTCGGCATCGCCGGAAGTCTGCGGCGCGGATCGTTCAATCGAGCGCTGCTCCGGACCGCACAGGAACTCGCACTGGAACGACTCAACATCCAGATTCACGAGATCGGCGACGTTCCGCTCTACAACCAGGATATCGAGGACCAGACGGTGCCGCAGGCCGTGGATTCACTGCGACAGGCGGTCCGTGAAGCCGATGGCCTCTTGATCGCGACGCCCGAATACAACCATGGGGTACCGGGCATCCTGAAGAACGCCATCGACTGGCTGTCGCGTCCACCTCGAGGCAGCGCGCTCAATGGCAAGCCAGCGGCTCTCATGGGCGCGTCGCCGGGCATGACGGGTACCGCGCGCTGTCAATCGCAGTTGCGGCAGTCGTTCGTCTTCACGAACACGCCCGCCATGTTGCAGCCGGAAGTGCTCGTGAGCCGCGCGCATGAAAAGTTCGACGCGAACGGCCGCCTCACCGACGAGCCGACGCGCAAGTTCCTGGGACAGTTTCTGGACCACTTCGCAGCGTGGATTCCTCGTTTTCGATAACGCCGGGCCTCTAAACCTTGTCAGCCGGCGACTGGCGTCCGAACGCGGGCCCCAATGAACAGTTCGCGGCTGCAATATCTGGGCAAGGGGATACCTGTACGGTGCACAAATGCGGATCCGGCTCACGCCACGCGCTCGTACTCGTGCAGTAGGCCGCCAAGACGGTCGCGACGTTTCACGGCCATCGTGTGCGCGCCGGTCCAGATCGCAATCACCAGCCGGCCGTTGGGCGGCGCCAGGTCCAAGCTGCGGTGAGGTCGATACGTATTGTAGTGATCGATGAACACTGTTAACGCGCGCTCGAGATGACGTGCGCTCACGATCATCAACCAGTCCAAACATTCGGACCGGACGGTTCGAACGAAGCGTTCCGCGGTCCCATTCGCCTCAGGCACCTGAACCGGCGTGCGGAGGATTCGGACGCCTTGCGTCTGAAATACCGCGTCGAAGCCGCTGGTGAATTTGGAATCGTGATCGCGGATCAGAAATCGAACCGGCTCCGCACGCTCCGCCAACGTCCACGCGACCTGCCGGGCCTGCTGCGTGACCCACTCCCCATCTGGATGGGCCGTGCAGCCGGCCAGATACACGCGGCGGGTCGCAAGCTCGATGAAGAACAGCACGTACAACCGCTGGAGCCAGATCGTGTCGACGCTGAAGAAATCCACAGCAATCACACTGTTCGCTTGCGCACGGAGGAACTCACGCCACGATGGGCCCAGACGCTTGCCCGATGGGCCGAGGTGTTCCTCGCGGAGAACCTTCTTGACCGTAGTCGCCGAAACGGCAACGCCCAGTCCTTTCAGTTCGCCAACGATGCGCTGATAGCCCCACTGCGGATTCTCGCCTGCCAACCGCACGATTAGCGTTCCGACCTCACGGGCGGATCGGCGGTCGGCCTGGTCGTCGCGCGTAAGTCCAGCGGTTCGCCACGAGGTGCCGGTGCCAGCGCAGCAGGGTCGCCGGCCTGACCAGGAACGACGACCACCTGACGCGTGGCAGCATTCGGCTCACCGCTGCCAAAAACAGTCGATCGGCCGACCTCAAAGCCGGCCGCCGGACCTGACGGCGCAGGACCGCCAGCTGGTGGCGCAGGACGATGATCTCGAGTTCCTTGAACTCAGTCGATCGGCCCAGAAGGCAAACGAGCGGTAGAACCCGTTGAAGCGCGACGTAACAGGCAGAGAGCATGGCACCTCTCCGAGCACAAACGACAGCGGCGCCATTCTACGTAGATCGAATTAAAGCACCCCACAGGGTGCGGAGCGCTTCTTTCATCGCCCACGCGCGACCCACCTTCAGATTCAACGCCTGGAGCGTCGCGAACGTCTCGGCGTGCCGCTCGGGGCGCCGCTCGTCGCTGAAGAGCCAGAGGTATTTCGTGCCCGTCAACGGCGAGTCCTCCCCGTCGCGGAGAAACGCTCGATGTTCCTGTTTGCGCACGGTGTCGACGGCCTTGGTCATCTCGCGCATGATGTGGAACCGGTCGAACACGATCTTCGCCGCTCCATCGGGCAGGCCGTCTCGCGTGGCACCGATGTACGGCTCCCACATATCCATCGCCACCGCCTTCAACGCGCTGCGCTGGGCGGCCGTCAGCGAGTCGTAATACGTCGCCAAGCTTGTGGTCTCGCGGTCCTCGGCGACAAATTCGACCGTGGACCGCTCCAAGTCACACACGATCGTGTGATAGCGGTGGCCTTTCCGAAACGCCTTCTCGTCGACACCGATGTATGGAATCGGGTGGGCCACCTTACGAGCCCGACCGCGCACCACCGCGCGCACCATCACGCCCCAGGCTTCATCCCACGAGATGCGGGCAATGCGACAGGCCCCGGTCACTGTGCTGCACTGCTGAATCAGATCGATGACGAGCCGTTCCATCAACAGCGTGAAGCGACTGCGCGGTTCCGCCCAGGGGACGCGCGCTTGTTTCACGCCATGCGTCGGGCACTGCACCCGCGGAATCTCGGCGTGCACGTGCGTCTGAAACTGGCAGGTGTCCAGATGCCGCCAGACCCGCTCCTCCGCATGGTCGAACCCGGGCAGCAGCTCGCCGCATTCCGGACACGGCCACCGAGTCGGATCGTGCGTGAGCCACAAATCCACCCGTTGCTCGTTGGTGTTCAACTCCACGCGCGCGATATGCCACGGCGCCTGCAATCCCAAAATCGTCTCAAAGAGCTTCGTATCCTGCACCCACGACCTCCCTCCGTTCGTCGCGCTGGTGCGATCGTAATCGGTCGGTGGTCGTCGGCGCTGGCTGGCTGGCCAGCAAGCGTCAGCTTGCTGGCGATAAGTGCTTCAGGCTACGAGCGCGACGCGGGGTCCAGGGGCGCCGAAGGCGCCGCGCGTCGCGCGCGAAGCCCTGGACGCCGTGGCGCGATCGTGGCACATCACCATCAACTTACCCACGGAGATCTCTGAAGGACCCTTTCTTTAGGCGATCGCGTACGACCACGATGAGCAACTCCAGCATGCGGTGATCGTGGCTGGCGTTCGCGGGAAATTCAACCCGGACGAGTGTTGGCGAGGGTCAGGATACCGAAACGCAAGTCCCTGTAGCAGCGTTGTCATGGTCGGCGCCTATTGCTCGTTCTTGTATGCGCGCGGTCCTTCCTTGTATGTCTTCCACTGCACATCGATCAGGTATGCATGAAGAGCGTCCGCTTCTTCCTGTGTCATCCCGGTCTTGACCCACGGCCAGCCTGGCGCGGTGCCGTATTTCGGCATACCGCGTTTTTGATTACTGCCGCCCAGGACGATCGCGTCGAAGCGCCGATGAACACTGAGCGGCATGTAGCGGAGATCGGGCACTTCGCCATCGAGCGCCCACGCGCCGCTGCCATCCGCCTCAGGAGAGTGGCACTTCTGACAGAAGAACTTGTTGTATACGCGCTGACCCTGCTGAATCTTTTCTGCGCTCGCCGTCTGTTGCGGCGGCTCCGGGACCGGCGGGATGTACGCTTGAATTCGCGGCATCGGTGCTTTGCTCCCCAGCTTGAAGGCCAGGAGTTCGGCCGGGCCGCGTTTGGTTTCGAGCGTGGCCATGTCGCTGACGCGCCCGAACAGCCGGAAGCCGCCGCCAAGCCCGATCGGCATCAGCACGTACTGTTCGCCGTTGACAGCATAAGTGACCGGCACCGACTGGATCGCGGACCCGGTTTTCACGGACCAGATCTTCTTGCCCGTGTCGGCGGCGTAAGCCGAGAAGTCTCCGCTGGCGTCGCCGTGGAATACGAGATTGCCGGCCGTGCCCAGCACTCCTCCGTTGACCGACAGCGGCAGCGTGATGACCCAGCGTGGTGCCTGCTTGATCGGATCGTACGCGACGAGCTTGCCATGCGCTAACGTCCCGCTGCCCGGCCGGACCGTTTCGTACGCGGGAATGTAGACCAAGCCCGCACGCGTGTCGTAGCTCATAGGGAACCATGCATGGCCCATCGTCGTGAGCGGGCCGTTGGCGTTGTTCCGCACCGCCTCGCCGCGGGCGAGCGTCGCATTCTCGTCGGGAGCCGCACCGGAATACGTCCTCACGGGCGCAGAGGACGCCGACGCTGGCACGGCGCTCAAATCCATCTGCGGCAGCGCGGGGACCGCCGTGCCATCGATACCGCGCGGAGGGAGAACCGCCTTGCCGGTGCGCGCGTCGAGCGTGTAAAACACGCCGTTTCTCGGGATGGTCATGACGACCCGCTGTTCCTTGACGTCCACCGCCAGATTCGCCACAAGGATGTGGAACTCCTCCGCGCCGTTCGGAGGCGTGTTCGTCTGGTAGTGCCACACATACTCGCCCGTCGAGGCGTTCACCGCTACGACCGAGTTGGCGAACAACCGGCTCCCACCCGACTTGATCCCGGTAAAGTCGCCAACATCCTCGCCGGTGGTCGACGTGCCGAAGAGCAATAGGTTCGTGACCGCATCGTAGGTGATCGCCGTCCAGACGTTGGCGCCACCGAGCTTCCAGGATTCGCCCACCCAGGTTTTCGCAGCGGCCTCGATTGTTTTCGATTCGTATGGCTTCGACGGATCGCCGGGTGTGGTCCAGAATGTCCAGGCTTTCTTGCCGGTCTCGGCGTCGAGTGCTACAACGCCGCCGCGCACGTCGTACTCCATACCCGCCCAACCGGTGAACACCTTGCCGTCCCCCACGCGCGGCGCTTCGGTGATCCCGGTCTGATCGGGGTCGCACACAGTGGTCTCCCACGCCTGCTTGCCGGAAACCGCATCGATCGCCACCATGCGGCAGTCGCCGGTGCCGACATAGACCTTGCCGTTCCACACCGCGACGCCGCGATTCTTCCGCCCCTCATAGGAGTTGCGCCACGGCCCGTCGATGCGGATGTGCGGATCGAATTGCCAGCGGACCTTGGCGGTCACGGCATCGATGGCGTATACCCGGTCGAAGGGAGCGCCCAGATAGATCACGCCATCGACGACAATCGGCTCCGCGGAGAGACCCATCCGACTGTCGATCGGGAGTGACCAGGCCAACCCCAGTCCGCTTACGTTCTGGTCAGTAATGTTCTTGAGTGAACTGAAGTGCTGTGACTCGAAGTTACCGCCGTTCACGAGCCAGTTATCACCGCGGCCCGCTTCCGCCAGCACGCGCGCTTGAGTCACATTGCCCGCTGCGCCAGTGGCTCTCACGCCACGTCCCGCAGGAGTAGTCTTCCCGCCGCCTTGTGGTCCAGCCGTTTTGGTGGGCGTCTGTGCGCCGATTGCTGCGTACGCCAGCACACACGCCGCGAGCATCGCGATCGACCAGCCCTTCATCGCAAGTTTCCTTCGCGCGATCTCACGTAATCGGCGTTTTAGACACCGACCTCGGACAGCTCCTTGAACTGCCCTGTGCTGTCACCGATTTTCTCAGTCGGCACGCCGAGGAGATTCAGGAGCGTGAGCTGCAGGTTTGTCAGAGGTGTGTGCACCGGATAGACGAGATGACGGCCGCCTTTGAGCGTGCCGCCGCCGCCGACGAGCAGCGTGGGGAGAGGCCCGTGCGTATGGCGATCGCTGTTGCTGATGGCGGCACCATACTGAATGATCATATGGTCCAGCAGCGAACCGTCGCCGTCTGGCGTGTTCTGCAGCTTCTCGAGATAATCCGTAAATAGTTTCAGGTGGTACCGCTGAATGGCGGTGCACTTTTCCATCTTCACCGGATCGTTCTGGTGATGCGTGACCGGGTGGTGCGGCTCGGGCACGCCAATCTGCGGATACGTCCGCGGACTCTGCTCGCGGCCGTACATGAACGTGATGACGCGCGTCATGTCCGACTGATACGCGAGGAGCTGCAGGTCGTAGAGCAGCCGCGCGTGCTCGTCGAAGCTCTCCGGAATGCCCGCAGGCCGCTCGACATCAGGAACTTCCTTGGCGCTCTGTTCCTCGGCCTTCTGAATCCGCCGCTCCACGTCGCGAAGCGACGTCAAGTAGTCATTGACCCTCGTGTTGTCCGCCGCGCCGAGCCGCCGCTGCAGTTGTTTCACCCGATCGGTCACTGAATCGAGGATGCTGCGATCCTGGCGCAGCCGCGCCGCGCGCACCTTCGGATCCGTGCTGTCGCTTGCGCCGAACAGCCGTTCGAACACCACACGCGGATTGTTCTCGGTCATCAGCGGCAGCGTCGGCGTGAGCCACGAGATCGTGCTGCTGTACGCGCAGCTGTAGCCGACGTCGCAGGATCCGACGAGGCTGTTGTCGTCCATTTGCAGCTGGAGCGACGAGAGCTGTGTCTCGCCCTCGAACGCCCTGGCCGCAATCTGGTCCATCGAAATGCCGGCCTCGACAACCGTGTCCGACTTCTTGACGTGCACGCCGCTCAAGTACCCACCGCAGGCACGGGAGTGATCGCCGCCGCCGTCTCCGAGCGCCTCCGCCAGGTCCATGTAGAGGTTCGTCACGACGATCAGCTTGTCCTTGAACGGCTGCAGTCCTGCGAGCGTGGGGGACAGCTCGAAATCGGCGCCGACGCCCTTCGGCAGCCACTTGTCGTAGATGACGCCGTTTGGATGGTAGACAACGCCCAGGCGACGGACAGGCTTCGCCGGCGTATTGGCCGCGGCCGTCAACGGCGGAATCATGGCGTCGAGCAGCGGCAACGCGACGGTCGCGCCCATGCCGCGAAGAATCGTGCGACGCGAGATCGCCTTCTTGGTCACGATCATGAGCCCGCCCTCCTCATCCGAAACGGAGCGCTCTTCACCAGCGCCAGAATCGTCGACGACCACTTGTCGTCGTCAGCCGCAGCCGCTCGCGCGATTCCGCGTATCGCGGGCGCATCGTCGTATTCGAGCCCGCGGCCGATCGCGTAGGTCAGCAGCTTGCCGGTCACCGTTCTGACGAACTGTTCTTTCTGTGTCACGAGGGCCCGGCGCAGCGCCGCAGGGCCGTCCACCCTGGTGCCGTCCAGCAGCACACCGGATGCATTGATCGGCGTGCCGGCGTCCGTCGTGCGCCACTGTCCGATCGCGTCGAAACTTTCCAGGCTCAGGCCGAGCGGATCCATCCGCGCATGACAGCTCGCGCACGCCGGATTCTTCCTGTGCACCTCCAGCATGTCGCGCACGGATCGCGGCTTACCGTCCTTGCTGCTCTCTTCGAGCGCCGGAACATTGGCCGGCGGTGCGGGCGGCGGCGCGGCAAGGATGTTCTCGAGCAGGTATTTCCCGCGGATCGTCGGCGCCGTTCGAGTCGAATACGACGTCACCGAGAGAACGGCAGCCTTGCCGAGCAGGCCAAAACGATTCTCGTCGGTGAGCGTAACCGGCCGGAAGTGGCTGCCGTATACGCCAGAGACACCGTAGTGCCGCGCGAGCTGCTCGTTGAGAAACGTCTGGTTGGAGGTCAGCAAGTCGACGATGCTGCGGTCTTCTTTCAGTTGAGCGTCGAGAAACAGCTCTATCTCTTTGGCGAACGCCACTCGCAGGTTGTCGTCGAACCAGGGAAACTTCTGGTTGAGATCCGGCTTGATCAGCCAGATATTTCGTGTCTGCAGCCACTCTTCGAAGAAGTTCTGCACCAGCGAAGTACGTGCGCGTTTGTCGCTCAACATCCGCCGTACTTCCCGCTCGAGCACCGACGGCTCGTGCAGCTTCCCGCGGACGGCCGTGTCGAGCAGCTCGTCATCGGGGATGCTGCTCCAGAGGAAAAACGACAAGCGCGAGGCCAGTTCGACGTCCGACAGGTTGTACGCCGTTCCCGGCGCGACGCCGGCCGGATCGGCCTCGATCCGGAGCAGAAAATCGGGGCTGACGAGCACGCGCTCGACGCCCGCGCGAATACCCGCGTCGAAATCTCCGCCGGCGCGAGCGGCCTGATAGAAGCCCACGAGCGTCTGGATGTCATCATTCGTCGGCGTGCGCCGGTACGCACGGCGCGCCAGCGTCGACAGAATCTTCGTCGCGCAGGCGGTCTCTTCACGACTGCTGGCGGGGTGGCAGACGTAAATCCGCTCTCGGCCAGGCGAGGTCTGTGACACGCGGGCGCCGTACGGCCCGCCAATGAGCAGCGACGAGATCATCGCGGGGTTATTGGGTTTGGTCGTGTGCTCGCGGCTCCATATCGGAGTTCCATTCAGCGCGAGTCCTTCGGTCTCGAGGTTATCGGTCTTCACGAGCGTGGCGATCACCTGACGCATGCCGGCCTTGACGGGCGCACGAACTTCCAGCCCGCTATCGGCCGTCATCAGCGGGTTCCTCGACGCGGCGTAGTCTGGATTCTCGATCGAGTTCGTGTTCGCGCCAGTGAACTCCGGCGTACCACCGATCGTCAGTTGGCCGACGCGCGCGCCGTCGACGCGAATTTCGATGTCGTTGCGTGCCGACAGCCCACGAATGAGTCCCGTATCGGTGCGGTCCATCCGAACCTTGAAGACGTAGTCGCCGTCCACCGGGAAATAATGGCGCGCCACGATCCCGCCGCGCGACCCGAGCGGAAACTCCTCGCCGATCCGCTCGTTCTGCGAAAACCATGTGGACTCGTTCGAGTTGTCTTTGAGCGCCGTGTAACGCTCGAAACCGGGAGGAATCGTCGGATCGCCGACGGCCAGCCGCGTGATCTTCGCGGCCGCGCTGAGATACCGATCCAGGAGCGCAGGCTGGATCGACAGCGCGTCGGCGTTGGTGTCGAACCCGTGGGCCTGCTCGTCGGGCGGCAGCATCATCCTCGGCTCGACCTCCACTCCCAGCAGATCGCGAACCGCGTTGGCATATTCAGCGCGGTTGAGCCGATGGAGCGCTGCCGGCCTGCCAGGATTCACGTGCGCTGCGGCCGCCCGGTCGAGCTCCGTCTCGAGCCACATGGCCACCTTGTCATATGTCTCGTTGTCGGGACGCCGAGCGCCCGGAGGCGGCATGGCGCGGCTCCGGAGCTTCACGACGACCTTCTCCCACTCGTTGGCTGAATTGGACACCCGATCGGCATCCACTTTGTCGAGCATGAGATTGGCGGTCTTGACCCGTTCGTTGTGACAGCTCACGCAGTACGTGTTGACAAGCTGGCGCGCCGGCGTGGTCGCGGGCGCCGTTGTCGTCGCGGTTTGAGCTAACAGCCCGTGGTGCAAGTCCCGGCGTCGCACCGAGGGCGGCGAGGCGCCCCGCTGGTAAGGCGCGACGACCGAGAATACCGGGAGTATTTGCAGGGAGTCGCAACGCAGCCAGCGGGGATGCATCGCCGGCCGAATGCAGCCGGGACTTGCACCACGGGCTGTTAAGGCCGCTGATGTTCCCGCCTGATGTGCGGACAACACTACTGAGATCGTCGCGGCGAGCGCGGTCGCTCCGCAGGCGATCGTCACGGTTACGTGCTTCTGGCGAATGCGCACCGGAACCTACTCCGGACGACACCGGTTCTGCGCTTGGCAGGGGTGACCGAGCTTCGGATCGGCCCCGTGCTTGAGCAGAATTTCAGCTCCTGCGTTGTTATACAGAACGCCGCCGAGACGGTCGCCGAAACCTGAGGCCGCAAGGTAGGGTGTGACGCCAGCCTTGTTGACAACGTTCACGTCGGCGCCCTTTTCGATCAGCAGCTCGAGCATCCTGTTCCAGCCGCGATAGCCAGGGCCGAAGAGCGCGTTCTCGTTGTACGTAGTCACGGCCCTCACGTCAACCCCCGCTTCCAGGAGAAACTTGACGGCCGCGATCGCCCGATCCTCATCGTCGACGATCTCGCCGATTCCGCGGTTGAGCCCGGTCGCGGCGAGCAGCGCATTCGAGTTGGTCTTCGTCACGAGATGAGGATCCGCGCCGGCGGCGAGGAGGATGCGCATCATCTCGACGTCGGCGGCGTTGGCAGCGACGACAAACGCCGTGGCGCCAACGGCGTCGTTATATCCGCCGGTTCCAGTCCCGCCGTACCCGGGCGGCCGGGCTGTCATCTGGAGATTCGGGTTTGCGCCGTGCGCCAGGAGCGCCTTGACGAGCCGCAGCTTGGCGTCGCGATCGGGAATTCCGCCGACCGGATCGACGAACCCATACACAGGATTTGACAGGCCGTTTTCCCAGGTGCCCGCCGCCCAGAAGAGCGGAGTGAAGCCGGCATCCATGACATTCGGATCGGCGCCGTGGTCCAGCAGGAACAGCGCGAGCGGCACATGCCCCCGCACCGTGGCGACGAGCAGCGGGGTGCTGCCCGGAAACGTCGAGTCTGCGCGGGCACCGGCACCACCGCCGGCTGCGCCTCGGGCGGTGCCCGCACGGCCGGGCGCAGCTGCTCTTCCTCCAGCTCCTGCTTCCGCCGCGCCGCGTCCCCGGCCGCTTTCAGCGTCTCGCTGGTATCTGATGTTCACGTCGACGCCTGCGTCCAGCAGCATCCTGGCGGACTCGAGATCACCAACCCGCGCGGCAAAGTGCAGCGGCGTGAATCCAGTCTTCGTGTGCGCCTTCAGATCCGCTTTCACCTCGATCAGCGTCCGAAGCACCTGCGTATGCCGCTCGGCAGCCGCCCACATCGCAGCGGTTTGATTCTGTGTTGGCTCTTTCGCGTTCACGTCGGCGCCATGAACGAACAGCATCCGCACGGCGCTGACGTTGCCGGTGCGCGCGCACGTCATGATCGGTGTCTCACCGGTCGCAATCGGCGTGTTCGGATTGGCGCCGGCCTTCAGCAGCAGGTCAACCAACGCGCTGCTTGCATTCGTGCACGCTTGAGAGAGCGGCGTCATGCGAAAGTCATTGGCGACGTTCGCATCCGCGCCGGCCCGGATCAGCAGTTCAGCTGTCCGAACATCGTTCCAATGCGCGGCCCACAACAGCGCTGTCGAACCGTCCTCGGACCGGACGTTCACATCCGCCCGCTGACCCAGGAGCGCGCGCACCTGCTGCGAGTCTTGATTTTTCGCGGCGTCGACGAGCCGGAGATCCTCGTTCTCGGCGGCTGCGCCGACCACCATGAGCAGCGTCAACAAGAACGCGCACAGGACGCCTGGTCGATCGCGGCGGTCTGGCATCTCGACAGATCAGTCTACAGGAAACCATTGGTCCAGGCTGAGAATTCCGAGAGGGCGATGTCAGCCGGCGAGCTATGTTCACGGACATTCTGGAATTTTGATCAGATGAAAGGGCCGTCTTTATTCGACCGCCGCAGATAATGCCGTGGTTCCAATCACCGCATTTGCTCCGGGCCTCGAGAGGAGGACAGCCCTATGGAGCGAGAGTATATCGGCGTCGACCTACATAAGGAGTTCCTGCAAGCGTGCGCCGTCACGAGCAGTGGCACGCGCGTGTGGGAGGGGCGTTTCCAGCCGATGTCGGTTGTAATGATCAATGAACACCGAGAGGGCACCCAAGGTGACGCCTGTTGGCGATCAGCAGCCAATCGAGGCACTCGGAGCGAACCGTCCGCACGAATCGTTCCGCGATGCCGTTCGCCAGCGGCGCTTGAATCGGCGTGCGCACAATACGAATGCCTGCGCCCTGAAACACCTCATCGAAACTTCGTGTGAATTTGCGATCGTGATCCCGAATCAGCAGGCGAATCGGCTTCGGGCGTTCGGCGAGCGTCCGCGTGACCTGACGTGCCTGCTGCGTGACCCACGCGCTGTCGGGATGGGCGCTGCAGCCGGCGAAGTGCACGCGCCGCGTGGCCACTTCGAAAGAACAAGACGTACAACCGTCGCAGCCAGACCGTGAAGAAATCGACGGCGATGAGGCTCTTCGCTTGCAACTGCAGGAATTGACGCCACGATGGCCCCGATCGGCCACCAGCCGAACCCACTTGTTCCTCGCGGAGCACGTTCCGGACGGTGATCGCCGATACGACGACACCGATTCCTTTCAGTTCTCCGACGATGCGCTGATAACCGCATCGCGGATTCTCGCGCGCGATCCGCAGGATCAGCTGCCGAATCTCGCGGCGGGTCGGCTTTCGGCCTACACGGCGACGATAGGTCCAACGCGCCTGGCGACCGACCGACGATGCCACTCGAGCAGCGTGGCCGGTTTGACGAGGAACAGCGTCCAGAACGAGCGTGGCAACACCCGACTGGTGGCGGCCAGGAAGACGCGATTGTCTGTCGTGAGTCGCGGCCGCGCGGTCTGGCGGCGCAAGACCGCCACTTCGTGGCGAAGCACGACGATCTCCAGCGCGTTGACATCGCGGGAGCGACACCGAAGAACAATCAACTGGAGCACGTGTTGAAGCGCAACGTAGCAGATTGACAGGAACACGACGCCTCCGGAATCAACAAGCACCGGCTATTTTACGCACGCTGAATTTGTGCACCCCACACGCCGCGTCACTTAGCTTTGACCAGCTTTCTCACGTTGGCGCCGTTGACCTCGGCGATGTAGATCGCGCCCTTCTCGTCGACGGTGACTGCGGTCGGATTCTTGAGCCCGTCGATGCGCTCGATCACAGCGCCGTCCTTGATGCTGGCGATGTACAGGCAGTTGCTCTCGGTGCCGTCGACGACGTAGAGGCGATCGCCCTTGACGAAGACGCCCCACGGCGTGCCGAGATTCGTCCACTGCGTGATGAACTGGCCGCGCTGATCGAACACCTGGACGCGCTTGTTGCGGCGATCGCCGACGTAGAGCCGTCCCTGCGCATCGATGGCGATGCTGTGCGGCTCGTCGAACTTTCCCGGCTCGGTCCCCTTGCCGCCCCACCAAGTGACGAACTTGCCGTCCTTCGAGTACTTGACTACCCGCGTGTTGGTGCTCTCGCCGTCGGCGATGAAGATGTCGCCGTTCTTCGCGATGACCAGATCGGCCACGCCGTTGAACGCATCGCGCGACTCATTGTCGCCGGCGACGCCCTTGCGGCCGAGCGTCATCAGCAGCTTGCCGTCGGCGCTGAACTCGAAGACCTGGTGGTCGCCGCGATCGGTGACCCAGACATGCCCCGCGCGATCGGTGCGCAGAAAATGCGTCGTCTTGAACATATTCTGGCCCCAGGCGCGGAGGAAGCGGCCGTCCTTGTCGAACGCCATGATCGGCATCGCCGGGTTGCGGTGGAAGACGTAGATGTTGCCTTTCGCGTCGATGTCGACGCCGGTCGCGCTGCTCCACGCGGTCATGCCCTCGGGAAACGTCGTCCAGTTGTCGACGAATCGATACGACCCGGAGTCCGCGGCGATCGACGGGCGGCTGGCGGCGAATTGGAGCACCACGGCGGCGAACACGACGGCGATCCGCACTCGGCTCATCACGGGATCCTTTCGAAGAGCATGTTCGGTCGCTGTAATCCTACGCGAAGCGGCGCAATCGACGTGTGCCTGCTGAAAATCTCGTCGGACCACTTGCACCCAGCCATCGAGAGCGGATCGACTTGAGTCGGGAGCCTCATTATGAAGAAGCCCCAGCCGGCTTCGCTCAGAACACGTCGGGACGGCGCGCCACAAGGCCAGACGCATTTCGGCTGATGTGCTGCAGACTGCAACTCGCCTGCTGGAACGGAATAAATCGTGGACTACGCCGCGCGCCGTTCGTCGTGGTGGTGCAAGTCACCAACGTGCGGGATCGACACGATCGTCCCGCCGGTCGTCGGCGCGACCGGCGCCTCGCGCGTGCCTGCTGTACCGAGCTGTTCCTTGCGCAGGATCTTCTTGACAGTCGTTGCGGACAGCAATGAACCATCAGGAGGGTGCTCCCGCACTGGACGATTTCCGCAATTGGGCTTACCCGCGAAGCCGCATAATGGGCGATCTTCGGAAACTCAAATCGAAGTGCGGTCCAAATGCCCATCGGGACACTGACAATGCGAAGCGCCGAGTGGGCGACCAATAGGTTCAGGAGGAACACTATGAAGAACACTGCACTGAAAGTCTTGCTTGCGGCGGCGGCCCTGATTCCTCTGGCGGTCTACGCGCAGCCCAGACCGGGAAACCCGACGACCGCTACCGTCATCACCAAGGCGGAGATCGACAAGATCAGCGCCACAGAACAAAACCAGACGACCCGTGACGAGAACGCCATGGTCGTCGATATCGGCGATGGCTGGAGCATGGAGTTGGGCATCGTTCATCGCTCGAAGCAGCGCGTGCTGACGGTCGGGGAGGCCGCTCAGGCTGGCCGTGGTCGTGACAATGCCCAGGCGGCCCGCGGAGGCAATGCTCAGGCTGCGGCCCAAACGACGCCGTGTGGAGAACAAATGGCCAATCCGCCGGCGGACGCACTTCAGGGCGCCATCACGCACGACAATCAGACCGAAGGCTATTACATCGTCTCCGGAGGCGGCACGGCGTTCATTGACGGCAAGGTTGTCAACGGCCGGCGCAGCACGAACAACCCAGACGGCGGACCGAACGGTCCGGGCTGTGGCGGCGGCGTGGCGGTTGGCTCGCGTAAAGTCGAGTTGAAGGTCGGTGACGTGCTGATCGTTCCGCCCGGCGTCATTCATGGCTGGTTCGACATTCCCGATCATGTGGACTATCTCAGTTTTCGTCCGTCGCATGGCGTGATGAAGAACGGCTGGGTGAACCCGACCATAGCCTCGAAGTAGCGCTCTCGCGTTCTGTCGGAGGGTGCCAGTAGTGGTCGGCGGCCAGTAAGGCCTCTTCCGTCAATCGGCCGCCCTCGTTCGTTAGATCGATCGCTTGGAATCCAACCAACCAAGGGCGCGTGGGCTGACATGAATGCCGCCCGCCGCGCAGCGGCGGTCAACGCCCCACGGGCACTTCGAATGCGGGCGGCGCCGCCGCCGCCACTAACAATCAGCGTGATCCGCAAATGTTTCGTCGTCCAGGATCCGCGCGTTCGCAACGCAGAGCACGTGGTCGTCGAAGCAGGCAAATGGCTCCGAATCGAGGCGCTGGATCTGACGGCTCCGGCATCGCCGATCCTCCGACAGATTACGGACGTCGCTGGGCGCTCTGGACTGGCTTGGCGAACTCAGCTAGCGGGCAATAGCGGGCAAGGCGCCACGGCATCGCTGGCATTCACGGTAACATCGGCATTGTAGAATCTGTAACTTGCAGAATCTAAAGAGTCCTGCCGGGTTCGAATCCCACCCTCTCCGCCAACTCCATCGCCTTCGGCTCAGTCGTTGGCGGGTCGGGTTGTCTTCAGGCTTCGCGCGGCTCGCTCACGCTCGCCGCGCTCGGCACGAATCCCACCACCCTCTCCGCCAACTCCTTCGCCTTTGACTCAATCGTTGGCGGGTCGGGTTGTCTTCAGGCTTCGCGCGGCTCGCTCACGCTCGCCGCGCTCGGCACGAATCCCACCACCCTCTCCGCCAACCACTACAAACCGTGGGTGAAACACTCGAGAAGAAGCTCGAAGACGAAGTCCGGAAGGCCTGGGGCTAACTCTGCTAATCTGGACAGCGACGATCATGAAAAAGAAACAGCCAAGCCTGACGCGGGTCCGAATCCTCAAGACTCTGCGCGATCACGACGAGGCGCTCAAGAAGTACTCAGTCAAGCGGATCGGGCTCTTCGGCTCGTACGCGCGGGGCAGGCAGAAGCGCGGTAGCGACATCGATTTTCTCATGGAGTTTGAGAAGTCGACGTACGACAATTTCTTCAATCTGATCGTGTATCTGGAGAAAGTTTTCGGCAGGAAGGTCGAACTTCTGACCCCAGACGGCGTCGACAGCATCAGGGTTCCCGAGGACGCCTGCAGCATCCGAGACAGTGTCGTCTATGCCTGAGCGCGGCGACGTTCCCGCTCTGAAGGACATCCTCGAAGCGATCGGCCGAGTGCAACATTACGTTGGAACCATGAGCCTTTCGGACTTCATGGAGAACACCGAGAAGCAGGACGCGGTTGTCAGGCATCTGGAGATCATCACTACTTCGGCGTGAACTTGAAGATTGTCTGGGATGTTGTCCAAGAGAAATTGCCGGTGCTGAAAAAGCAGGTTGCCCACTTACTGCATCACGAGGGCGAACAATAACCCGTCAGACCGGCAAACATGAAAACCATCAGGGTGCTCTTCGACAAGACCGGCAATATGGCGTCCGGACGAGAAAGTCGATTACGACGCGGCTGCAAAGTATCAGGAGATGCGGAACGCGATGTCGTCGCCGCCGCCGACGCGTACTTCGCCGCCCTCAAGTGGACCACTGTCCGAGCAGCAGCGTACTGACCTAATTTCCGAGCGGCCCACCCACGGCCGATCCGCAAGGCCATCTCGCGGGTCGTGAATCTCACGCACGAATCCATTTCTTCGGGCTCACTCAGTTGGAACGAGCCCCAGCTCACGCAGCACGCCGATCCGATCCCATTCGGTCCAACTCTCGATGATCTTCCCACCAGCCAAGCGGCTGCGCGTGATCCCTGTGAGCGATTTCTGGTTCGACAGGACGGCACTGCCATCCGTTCTGGCGGCGGACCCTCTCCTGGCAGTCCAGCGGAGCACGACTGTGTCCTCGTCGGTGCTCAATTCCTCTACCACAACGCAAAGGTCGGGAAATGCCAGGCGGTGCAACGCCGCACTGATCCTGATTGCCTCGGGACCGAGTAGGAGATCCGTAATCACACCAGCGTGGTTGACGTAGTCGGCGGCGAACAGATCGTCGGCCACGTCGAGATCGCCGCGATTCCAGATTGCCTCGATCGCCCGACGCACCACGGCTTCGTTGGCTGAGTCAGACATCGCACTACGCGTGCGGCAGGTGATCGAGTTTCCGACGGCGATTGGGAAAACAACGCACTTCAGATGTGACACTCCACAAGCGTCGCACCATGGAGCGGCTGTTTCATGAAGTTCTGTCATCCGCTCCATTCAGCGCGAACGATAACCACCGGGAGCCGGCCACCTGGGTGCGTTGTCGCTCGGACGGAGGGGACTGGTCAGATACAGAGTTCGCTGGATCGGGTAACATCGGGGAGAGCATCGGGCTGCCGTGCATCCCGGAGCTGAGCATTATGACCTCGCAGGACCAGCGGCTGCGCGGCCCGGCTCGCGCGCTACTGGTGATTGACCAACCCGTGCTTGCCGACGTCGTGAAGCTTTCGCTCAATCACGGCCACTACCGCACGCGTATGGCGCAAACGGTCGAGGAAGCCGCAACGGCGCTGAGTGAGTGGCGGCCTCATCTCGTCGTACTCGACATGGACATTGCGGGGAGCACGATCTTGGAGCGTCGCGGCGACGCGACAGTTCAGGACGGCCGTCTCCCCGTCATCGCGCTTACGCGGCGCGGCGACCTCAAAGCCAAGCTGGCGGCCTTCGAACGAGGAGTGGACGACATCCTCACGGTGCCGTTCTCCCCTGAGGAGTTTGTCGCGCGCGTCCTGGCGGTTATGCGGCGGACCTACCACGACGCTGTGGTGTTTACCCCAGTGCTTCGGCTGGGGGACCTGGTAATTGACATCTTGAATCGTCGCGTGCGAGCCGGTGACAGGGAACTGCACCTCACGTCCCTCGAGCAGAGTCTGCTCTATTTACTGGCTGCCAACGCGGGCCGCCTGCTGACCCGCGACGAGATTCTGGACTATCTCTGGGGCGCCGGCTACGTTGCGGAGAGCAACGTTGTGGACCGCCACCTCCGCAATCTGCGCATCAAGCTGCAGAATCACTCGAGTCGATCGAAATACATCGCCACGGTTGCCGGCCGTGGATACCGCTTCCTGCGCGCGGCCGCGGCATCATCTGGTTCTACGCTCTGACACCGACCCGCAATCTAGATCCACTGCCGAGCTGGTAGAGGCGTAGCGCCGGTGCGCACGCTCGCCCACACGCCTACTTCGCGCGCGGCGCGTGCGTCTGAACCAAGCGAGCACAAGGTGATCGGATTTCAGCAACGGAAATTGTCGAGCACCGGTCGCCCGATCGGCGAGCGAACGATTCTCTCGAACGTAGATCCGGCATGACGAAACTTCATCACTCTGCCCTGCCAGTTTCGGATACTGGCCGACGATGATTACGACGAGAGCGCGGACAACTCTGAAGCCCGGAAAGGTTCCGCGAGAGGATTAAACCCCAAAGGGCAGCTCTGATCGGGCGAATTCTCCGGGTGCTGTACTCAGCTTCCGCGACGCTCCAAGGACGGCGCCATCCGCGGCATCGGCGAGAGAGCGAGAGAGTTCGTGGCGAACCCGGTGACTGGGTCCGTGCGCTGGAACGTGGGCATCGCGATTCACCTGGCCGTCAGGGAGAGGGGTCTCATGCACCTTCGAATTCGCCGACAACTTACTGGATCAATCGACGGCGTACGGCTTGATCGTTTCCGCGCGGGTATTGTGTACGAGGTCGGCACCCAACTCGCCAGCGTATTCCTCGCCGAAGGTTGGGCGGAACCCGCCGCAGAGGTTGGTGCGGTCGCAGCCGTCTGTCCGGCGCCGAGCAGGACCGCCGCCCTCGTGTTGGTGGTTGATGATGAAACTCGCGGGCGACGGTTCACGACGAGGCTTCTGACGGGCAAGGGGTACGAGACGGAGGAGGCAGGGGATGGCAGGGAAGCGATAGTGTGCCTTTGCGAACATTCGCCCGACCTCGTGCTCCTCGACCTCTACATGCCTTTCATGGACGGCTGGCAGTTCCGTGCCGAGCAGCAACGGCTGCCGGACAGACGGCTGGCAGACATACCTGTCCTCCTAGTGACGGGGGCGGACGTCACTATTGATCATGCGGCAACGCTGAGGGCGGTGGGACTGGTCCAGAAGCCGTTCTATCCCGAGCGACTGCTCGACGCCGTCAGGAAAGCCTTGCCGTCTTAGACGCGCTGACCGCCGTCATGGCGGACAATTTCTGTTAGAGCTTCTGAAACTGTTTCGACCGGCTGCATTTCGGCGGAGTGTTGCTCATCTGGCGGCACCGAGGTCGTCAGCCACTGCACGGGTTCCTTTCGAACTGGCTACCTGACGGGGAAGTTTACCCGACGATGGGATCACCTCTCCCGCTCACGAAGTCGGAGCCGCTCCCGAAGGTCGAGAGCATTCGAGAGACGGCGGGGCGCCGCGTCGCCCGATACGTCGCGGTGTGCACCGCGCTGGCCGCCGTGTACATCGCGGCCGGCAAACTCGGGCTCGGGGTTGCCCTTGTCCACGCGAGCGTCACGGCCGTCTGGCCACCGACGGGCATTGCGCTGGCCGCACTTCTGCTCTTCGGCACGCGCGTCTGGCCGGGAATCTTTGTAGCGGCGTTTCTCGTGAACGCCACGACAGCCGGCAATCTGGCGACCTCGATGGCGCTCGGCGTGGGCAACACGCTTGAAGCAATTGTCGGTGGCGCGCTGGTCCACCGGTTTGCGCATGGGCGCGCGGCGTTTGAACGCGCGGACAACGTGGTCAAGTTCGCGGCGTTCGCGGCGGCGGCCGCCACCGTGAGCGCGACGATCGGCACCACGAGCTTGGCCTGGGGCGGGGTCGCCCCGTGGACGGCTTACGAAGCGATGTGGCGCACGTGGTGGCTCGGGGACACGGTCGGAGCGCTCCTTATCACACCGCTGCTGGTGATCTGGACTGTCCAACCTCAGCCGGCCTGGAAGCGCGCGCAGTCGCTCGAGGCCGTCTGCGCGCTGCTCGCGCTGCTCGCCATCGCCTTATGGCTGTTTAGTGGCTGGTTCCCCGTAAACAGCCCCGATCTGCAGCTGACCTTCCTCTGTGGCCCCTTATTAATCTGGGTGGCATTTCGGTTGAGTCCGCGCGAGGTCGCGACCGCCAACGTCGTCCTGTCTGGCTGGGTGCTCTGGGGGACCCTGCGCGGTCTTGGCCCGTTTGTGCGACCGTCTCCTCAACAGTCGCTGCTGCTCCAGCAAACCTTCCTTGGCGTCCTCAGTCTGATGGCGCTGGTGGCCGCAGCGGCCGTGGCCGAACGCAAGCGCGCCGAAAGTGCAGTGCTGCAGGCCAACGAGGCCCTCGAGGACCGCGTCGCCGAACGGACGGCGACGTTACAGCAGACCAACGATATGCTGAGCGATCGGATCCGGAAGCATCAGACAACGGAGGAGGCGCTCCGACGTAGCGACGAGCGCTATCGCCAGCTGTTCGAGAGTGCGAACGACGTGATCTACACAACCGACCTGCAGGGCTTCTTCACGTCGATGAACCGCGCCGGGGAGCGGATCAGCGGCTACAGCCGGGATGAAGCCCCAAGCACCCACATCGATCACATCGTGGCGCCCGAATATCTCACGCTCGCCCGGCAGATGTTCGCGCGGAAACTGCACGGTGAAGTAACGCCGGCCTTCGAAATAGAGATTGTCACCAAGCAGGGACGGCGTGTGGCCCTGGAAATCCGCTCGCAACTGCTTTCTCGCAATGGGGTGCCCACAGGCATGCTGGGCATCGCCCGCGACATCTCGGAGCGCAAGCACGCGCAGCTGGCCCAGCGTCTCTCTGACGCGCGTCTCGCGGGTATTCTCGAAATCGCCGAGGACGGCATCGTCTCCGTCGATGAGACGCATCGCATTTCCGTCTTCAACCAGGGTGCCGAACGCATCTTCGGGTATGCCGCGGCGGAGATCCTGGGACAACCGCTCGCGCGACTCCTCCCTGCACATCTCGCGGAGCAGCACGAGGCGCACGTGCGGACGTTCGCGGGCTCCGGCGAGACGGCGCGGCGCATGGGCGAGCGGCGGGAGATCTTCGGGCGACGCAAGGACGGGACAGTGTTTCCCGGGGAAGCCTCAATCTCGAAACTCATCCTGCACGGAGAGACGACGTTCACCGCGATTGTGCGCGACGTCACGGCCTCGCGAGCACTGGAAGAGCAACTGCGTCAGGCGCAAAAGCTGGAAGCCGTCGGACGCCTTGCAGGCGGCATCGCTCATGATTTCAACAATCTGCTGACCATCGTGATCGGAATGAGCGACCTCCTGCGGGCCGAGTTCTCCGACGGAGATCCTCGGCGTCAGGATATCGAGGAAATCCGAAAGGCCGCCGACAGCGGCGCCGTCTTGACCCGCCAGCTGCTCGCCTTCGGTCGCAAGCAAACGCTGCGACCGCAGTTGCTGAGCCTCAGCGCGACGCTAGCCGGCATGCAGACGATGCTCCCCCGGCTCATTGGGGAACACATCAAGTTGGCGCTGGTCTCCGAGCCACACCTGGGCCTCATCCGAGCTGACCCGACGCAGATCGAGCAGATCGTGTTGAATCTCGCAGCTAACGCGCGCGATGCGATGGCCAACGGTGGCACACTTGTGCTCGAGACCTCGAACGTGACACTGGACGATAAGGAGGCCACTCCGAAGCTGATGAACGTGACGCCGGGGCCGTACGTCCAGCTCGCGATCAGCGACAACGGAACGGGCATGGACGCTGAAACACAGGCGCGGATCTTCGAGCCCTTCTTTACAACGAAGGCCCGTGGCCAGGGCACCGGACTTGGACTGGCATCGGTATACGGCATCGTCAAGCAGAGCGGCGGCTACGTCTGGGTCGACAGCGAACTCCAGCGAGGGACGACGTTCAAGATTCTTCTGCCACGAATCGAAGGCGTCGCGGATGTGCCGGCGGCGACGTCCTCAAGGCTGGAGCCATCGGATGGAAGCGACACCGTGTTGTTGGCCGAGGACAACGCTAGCGTCCGCGATGTGGCCTGTCGGGCGCTGAAGCTCCGCGGCTACCAGGTACTGGAAGCTACGACGGGTGACGACGCGCTCGCCCTAGCCAGCCAACACGCGGGCCGCATCGATCTGTTGGTCACCGATGTTGTCATGCCCGGCATGGGCGGCCGAGAGCTGGCGACGCGGCTCGTGGCGCGGAATCCGCGCATCGCGGTACTCTTCATGTCTGGGTATGCAGAAAACCAGATCATGCACCACGACCTGGTTGACCTCGGCACCGCCTTTCTCGACAAGCCGTTTACGCCGGCGCAGCTGGTGGCGAAGGTCGACGAAGTGCTTCGCGGACGGGCGACGAGCCACTAACGTCGTCGTTGCCAACCGAGCTCGGTCGCGTCATCAGCACGAGTCGAGCGACGGTTTTCGCGCGACACCTATCGAGCGTGAGCTCTTCGCAGGCCAGGCCCGCTACGTCGGCGAGCGTGGCTTTATGAAGCGTCATCGTGGATGGGGCATCGAGGGTGGCCGGAGCGGCTGTGATGTAGGCGTAGTAGAGGCGGGTGTACCGGCCGATCGTGAGCCCGATGCTGGGCGTGATCGACGTGGTTGTCATAATACTTGGTGTCCATCCTTTCGTATCGAAGAAGAAGTGCCCGATGTCCGATCGGCCATTTTGCGTCGAGGGCCATCACGTAAGAGCCAGAACCGGGCTCGACCGAGGGTCTCGTCAAGGCCGAAGCCCCCAGCGGGGTCGAAGCGAAACGGTACAAGAGCCTTGACGAACCCGCGGCGAGCCGGACAATGTGCCGCGTGATGGGCTCGCAGTCGGTGACGCGGATCGCACAGCCGCGCAATTCGAGAGCGTGCATGCGGAGGTGACCGCAGCCCGCGAGGCACTTGAAGCCGAACGACGCCGAGTCACCGATGCGATCGCAAGCTATCAACAGGAATATCCATCAAAGCTGCAGTTCGTCTACGGCACACCGAAGTACGAGAAACCCTTCCTCGTACGGGCGATCTGGAACGACGGCCAGTTCACGTACGTCAAGACGGACGCGATGGAACTGCCAGCCCTGTACGAGATCAAGGACGGCACGCCGTCGTTGCTCGATTTCAGGTGCGCAACGGCACGTATGTCGTGCCGAACGTACTCGATCGAGGCTACCTCGCTCTGGGTAAGACGCAGTTCACCTTCGGAGCGCCGAGGGGAGCACAGGGGCGATGAAGATGCCCGAGCCATCGTCCACGTCCGGCACTGCACCGGTTTCCGACCATCCGCCCGTTCCGCAAGGCGTGTTGCCGTGACGTCTGCAAATGTGGCTGATGGTCGGTGTCGCCGCCGGGATGCTGGTGATCATCGTGCTGACGGGGCATCGCAGCCGGTGCCGCGTGTCACGTCGGCTTCCGCCCCGCCACAACTAGCAGGGTTTCTCAACCGATTGCCGACGATCACGATCCGCGAAGGACATCGTGTGAAAGTGTACTTGACGAGCGACTTGGAGCTTCCAGCCTACAGTGACAGTGAACCGACTGCGGCGTCAGTAACAGGGGCTCGCATTCGATAGGAGCAAATGATGCGTCGCACTTTCAACGTGATTGTTCGCGTCCCGACGACCGCGTGAGTATGCCCGCTTGCTCACCAGGCTCAAGGCTCGTCGCGTTGCTCCGATCCGCACGGCGGGCGGGCTGTCGGCCTTGATCGGGGCTCCGCGCGCTGCCAGTTTTGCAGCTATCGTCGGCCCGAGATTTAGCGTCCGTTCAGCTGTGGCCGAAGAGATCGTCGGACGACGATCTACGCTGCGAATACAGAACAGGCCATTCACACGAATCGAGCAGCGCCGGCACGATTCGCGGCTCGAGGGCTCCCGATGTACCGACTCGCGTTCGTTGCGGCGCTTGCCATGCTCACGCTGCCGCTCGATTGGTTGCGGTACGGCGGGCATCGCGATTGACGATTACGAGTCGAAACGATTGGTCCTGGAATCAGGTGCGGCAGGAGTGACCCGCCAGATGCCCCACTGATCGTCGCGGCGGCTGTGGTACGCGACGCGGCGCCCATCAGGCGACCAGGCAAAGTCTCCGACCGTCGCATCGGTCAAGACGAATTTTGTCGTGCCGTCCCGCGCGTCGAGCACCCATCCTCCGCTGCCCGCGACTTGGAAGATCACGAAGGCGCCGTCGGGCGACACGGCAGGCGCGTAGAGGAAGCGCGCGGCCACGGGCGATTTGAAATCCTGAGTCGCGCCGGTGCTGATGTCGACGATGACCAATCGATCGCCGTGCGTATAGCAGATACGACGTCCGTCGGCGAACCACGAGGCTGCCGACGTTTGTCCCTGCTGAAATCGGGTGAGCCGTGTCAGCTGCCGGCCGTCGAGCGACGTCAGCCAGAGGTTCCACACGTCGGAACGATCGGATTCGGCGCGCACGAACGCGATGTGCATGCCGTCGGGAGACCAGGTCGGCACGGCGGCGAATTCGGCGCCGGTCACGCGCCTGACCTCGGTTCCATCGGCGCGTGCGACGTACACGCCGCGCACCCCGTCGCGATCCGAATCGAACGCGACTTGCGAGCCATCGGGAGACCGTTGCGCGTGGTAGTTCCTGGAGCTGCCGCTCTCCACGGTGATCACGCGTAAGTCGTCGCTGCCCGCGTCGGCGGACGGTAGCGCGCTCGGGCTGTCCGGCGACGGTTCGCGCTGAACGAACATCGCCGTGCTCGTCGAAGCAAAGGTCGGCAACCAGCCTGGATCGCCAGCGCGAGCGACCCGAATCACCCGCGGTTTGTGAGTCGGTCCGCGATTGACCGAGATTCGATCGCGCGCAGTCAAACGACCGCCGACGGGTGGCGCGCTATCGATCACGGCAGGTGCCGCGGCGCGCGGTGAGCTCTCGGCCCGCGCCGGCATGTCCGGAACGTGTTCCACCCACTTGACCGCTTCGTAGCCCGCTCCGACCGCGATGAGCGTCGCGACCGCGGCGGCGAAGACCCACCCGCGAACGTCGAAGCGCAACGACGCAGCACGCTTGGGAAGGGAAGCGGTTCGTGCGTGCGTCTCGGCGATCCTCGCCCGGAACAACCGCTCGTCTGCCTCTCGAAGCTGGCGGCGCAACTCGGCCGGTGAGGCGCCGCGCCGTCGGCGCTCGAGGCGTACCGCGACGGGTTTGGAATCGCGCTGATCGAGGCGCGCATATAACTTCCGCAGCAGCGCCCTGCGATCGCCGGCCGCGTGGCGCTCGAGCGCGGCCGCGAAATCGCGGAGCGAGTGGAACGGTGGAACGTCGACTTCGTGCAGGCCGCGCGCGATGGTGTATCGCAGCGCGCCCGGCACGCGGATGCGACTGTCGTGCGGCAGCATGGCGTCGAGCAGGAGCGCGATCTCGAACACGGCCGGCGAGGTCGCACAGGCGCGGCAGGTGACCGACCCGTCGCTCTCGAGCACGACGTTGTCGAGCGACGGCGGCCCGAACGGCGGCGCCACGTCGACGCCGGCCGCGATCGAGGCGATGAGCTCCTTGGCTATCGCGATCGCCGTCTGATGATCGAGCGCGACACCACTCTTCAACACGTACGATATGGATCTCGCTTGGGGCATGCGGTCGACCGTTGTGCGAGATGCGCGCCAACCGACCGCTCGCGGATCACCCGCGCCAATAGTGCTTGGGTTGTCTCCTAGACAGGCCGGCCGACCGTTTCGCGCGACCTCTGCGGTGATCGCAGGCTGGCGTGTCGTGGTCCCCTTCGGCCTGATGAGTCAGGCGCGGGTGAGACCGATGCTTGCGTCGACGATCGAGATGGCGCTCACCGTGTTCGTGACGGATCGCGAGGCCGAGCAGGAGAGAACGTGATGAGCTTTTCGCCGATCAAGTAATCGAGCGCACTCTTCGCGCCAAACGTTCGCTTGATCCTTTTCGTCGCCCCGCACTGCTCCGCCCAGATCTTCTCGAACCGCATGCGGAGACTATAGCGCGCGAGACGAGTGGTCTGCAATCGTCCAAGACGGTCACTGCGTTTTGAGGCGCTGCCGCCCTGGCATGATATCGTCTCGCCCTTGGAACGAGTCACAGGGGAGGAGACATCACGCGCGATGGGTGCAACAGCGGTCCGCAAGCTGTCTCGCCTTCACAAACCGCCGGACATGTCGCTCGAAACGTGGCAGCGGGAGCTCCGGCGGCAGTTCGGGCGCGAGCAGTCCTTCACGCTGACGAACCATGGGACCGAGCGCGTCTTCTCCGAATTCCAAGTCACCAATCCGCGAAGCGGCGGCACGTATCGTGTGGCGATCCGTGGCTCTCGGCTTGGCGACAACTACTGCAGTTGCCCCGACTTTGCCACCAATTCGCTCGGCACGTGCAAGCACGTCGAGTTCGTTCTACAGAAGCTCGAGGGGCGCACACGAACGCGGGCGATGCTGGAGCGGGGGTTCCAGCCGACGTACAGCGAGATCGTCGTGCAATACGGCGCGAAGCGAGACGTGCGCTTTCGGCCGGGCACGTCGGCTCCCCGGGCACTGACGGCGCGGGCGATGAGGTATTTCGACGCGCAGCACGTCCTGCGCGCCAGCGCTTACGCGGAATTCGAATCGTTTCTCTCTCAGGCCGCGAAGTTCAATCACGATCTCCGATGCTATGACGACGTGCTCGGGTTGATCGCGGAAGTGCGGGATCGATCGCGGCGCGAGCGGTGCATCGCCGAAGCCTTCCCTCGAGGCGTCCGCGACCCTGAAGTCCGCAGGCTGCTCAAGAGCGAACTCTATGAGTATCAGCGCGAAGGCGCCCTCTTCGCGGCTCGCGCCGGTCGCTGTCTCATTGCAGACGAAATGGGTCTGGGCAAGACGGTCCAGGCGCTCGCAGCCGCCGAGATCATGGCGCGCCACTTCGGCGTCGAGCGCGTGCTGATCGTCTGTCCGACATCGCTGAAGCACCAGTGGGAGCGCGAGATCGCACGCTTCACGGATCGCCGGCCGGTGGTCGTCGCGGGCCTCCGCGCGCGGCGCGAGCAGCAGTACGCCGCGCACGACAGCTTCTTCACGATCACGAACTATGACACCGTGCACGCGGATCTGGAGGTGATCGCCAGATGGTCGCCGGATTTGGTGATCCTCGACGAAGCGCAGCGAATCAAGAACTGGAACACGCGCACGGCCCGCAGCGTGAAACGCATCGCCTCGCCCTACGCGATCGTCCTTACCGGCACTCCGCTCGAGAACCGGTTGGAGGAGCTCGTGTCAATTGTCGGGTTCGTCGACCGGCATCGGCTCGGGCCGACGTTCAGATTCCTGGCCAATCATCAGGTGCGTGATGACAACGGCAAGGTCGTTGGCTATCGCGATCTTGACCGAATCGGCAAGACGCTGGCGCCAGTGCTGATTCGCCGGACCAAGAATCAGGTGCTGACGCAACTGCCGGAACGGCTCGACAAGAACTTGTTCGTGCCGATGACACCGCAGCAGCACGTCCACCACGAGGAGAATCGCGAGGTCGTTGCGAAGATCGTCGCGAAGTGGCGCCGCTACAAGTTCCTGTCAGAGGCGGACCAGCGCCGGCTGATGATCGCCCTGCAGAACATGCGAATGAGTTGCGACAGCACCTATCTGCTGGATCACCAAACGGATTTCGGCGTCAAAGCTGACGAGCTGATGACGCTGCTGGACGAACTGCTCGAGCAGCCGGGCTCGAAGGTCGTCGTGTTCAGCCAGTGGTTGCGGATGCTTGAGTTGCTGGCCAGACGACTCGAGAAGAAGCGTATCGATCATGTGCTGTTCCACGGCGGAGTCGACGGATCGCGGCGGAAAGCGCTCGTCGATCGCTTCCGCCAGCACGATCGCTGCCGCGCCTTTCTGGCGACGGATGCCGGTGGAGTCGGACTGAATCTGCAGCACGCATCGATCGTCGTCAACATGGACCTCCCTTGGAATCCGGCGGTGCTGGAGCAGCGCATCGGTCGAGTCCATCGCCTGGGGCAGCAAAACCCCGTTCGCGTGGTCAACTTCATTGCCGAGGGGACCATCGAAGAGAGCATGCTTTCGGTGCTCACGTTCAAGAAATCGCTCTTTGCCGGAGTCCTCGATGGCGGTGAGCGCGAGGTATTCCTTGGCGGGAGCCGTCTGAGCGGCTTCATGGAGGCTGTCGAAAAGACGACGATGGCGATTGCCTCACCGCCCGGCGTCGACGGCGATCGCAGGCGTAGGACCACGCGGCACGTCGAGAACGAGCGGCGCCCCGGCGCAACGATCACAGTTCCTGCCGGCGGGGCAGGTCACGGTTGGGCGACGCTGGTGCAGACGGGGCTGGCGTGGCTCGAGCAGTTGGCGGCGGTTTCAGCCGCTTCAAAAGATGACCCCGCCGACGGGCTCCGATTCGTCCACCGTGATCCCCAGACCGGTGAGGACTACTTGAGAATCCCGATGCCCAGCCCCGAAACGCTCGATCGGACGCTCCACACGATCGGTTCGCTCTTGGATCGGTTCAGGCGATAGCAATCCGGACCTGTACTTCTACTTCGCCAAAATGAAATCCAGAGATTGACATCCAATACCGACTGCAAGAGATCATCAGTGCTATGCGAAAACGTCTGGCAAAGAAGCCGGCGGGCCACGATCCGATCTTCGCCGCCTCTCTACCTGAAACTGAATCGCCGCATAACGACACCAAGCAATCCTGTACCGAACAGAAGGAGACTTGCCGGCTCAGGCGTCGGCGAGAACGCGAATTCAGCCGTGTCAACTGCGGACACATTGAGGCGGCTGACGCTCTCTCCGTGTACCGTCAACGTGCCAGCGCCGATCGTTTCAAAAACGAGGAGACACACGTGCGGCGCATTCATATGTTCGCGATCGCAACCGCATTGGTCGCGCCCTGTCTCATCGCCTCTGAGCTTGGCGGTCAGGGGCAAAATACACCCACGGTATTTGCGCCGACAACCGGCGATTATGCGACTGCAGATATCAGAGTCATCACCCCGGGTGTGGTGTTCGCTTCCGGCCTACCCGACATCGCCGCCGTCTTTACAAAGGAAACAGGGAAGAAGGTTGGCATCATCGTCGTCGGCATGGGCACCATCGTCGAGGAGATGACGAAAAAGAATCCGCCGCCTGATGTCATCGTGCTGCCGTTCCAATTGATGACCACGCTGTCCCTGGACGGCGGCGTCGCGCCGGGCACGTTCAGTCCGCTGGGCCGCACGCGGATGGGTCTCGCGGTGCGAGCGGGCGCACCCAAGCCGGACATCTCGACCGTTGAAAAGTTCGCCGCCGCGCTCAAGAGCGCGAAGGCGGTGATGCGCTCTAATCCCGCTTCACGCACCATGGTTGCGATGCTGATCGACGACGTGCTGAAGCGGCCGGAGTTCGCCGGCGTGAACGCTCCACCCAGCATCAAGGGGGAAGGAGGTCAGGCACTTGCGGCCGGCGAGGGCGACATGGCCATTCAGACGATCAGCCAGATCCTTCCTTACAAGGAAATCGAGCTGGTCGGCCCACTGCCCGCCGAACTTGGAGCGTGGATCGACACGGCTGTCGCGGTGTCAGCCAGAGCCACACATACCGACGATGCGCGATGGTTCATCCGATATCTGTTGCGGCCGGAGTCTGTCGCGGTGTGGAAGCCGAGAGGCCTCGAACGGTTCGAGTAAGCGTAAGCCATCGGTCGCACGCCGGGGTTGCCAGTTACCCTTCGTATTGCAGCACGTGCATTCCACCATTCCAGTCGGTGACGTACATCAGTCCATCGGTCGTCACGTAGACATCGCATGTCTTCGCGGCAAGCCCAACGTTTGGCCGAGGATCGATGAGCTTCTGTGGGACTGGTGGCACCCACGAGGCGATTTCCTTTGGCGCAAATGCGTCCCTGATGTCGAACACGCGTAGGCCGGCGTTGTTGTAGGTTGCGAAGATTATCTCCTCGCTGCGGAAAGAACCGGGCCGATTTTCGTGGAGGTTGTGCGGGCCGAACACGCCCGCAGAGCAGAAGTCCCGGTCTCTCGGCGTCGGCAGTGTAGAGATCGGTACCGGATTCTCCGGCGCCCGCACATCCACAATGAACGTGTAGAACGTGCCTTTCGCGCATTTCTCCGCGTTCGCTTCATCGACGACAACGGCGAGATTGCGACCCGGCAACGGGAGTGGCGTATGTGTGCCGCCTGGAAACGGCGGCGACCAGTTGATGTGCGACAGCAGCTTCGGGCGCGCGGCATCGCTGATATCGTGGATGGTGAACCCGCCGTCGCGCCATGCCGCATAACCGCGATCGCCGGCCGTGATCATGTGGTGCAGCGCGACCCGCCGTCCCGCCCGAAACGTCGGCGTCTCGCCGGCCGCGCGATTCATTCCAGGCAGCCACCAGCGCGACACGATCTCCGGCTTCATGATCTCTTTCAGGTCGACGATGCACAGGATGTGGTCGATGAAGCCGTCGAAGTGCGCGGACACGTACGCGTAGCGCCCGCCCGGCCACCACAAACGGTTGATGCCGAAGCCAGGCATTTCGAGGAAGGCGATCTCCTTCATCTCCGCGGGGCGGGAAATATCGTGAATACTGAGGCCCGAGCGGAATTTTCTGCGATTCGTAATGCTGTCGGCGAGGTTGTTTTCGAAATAACCGCGCATGTTGTCGTAGGACTGCATCGCCACGATGTTTGCGCCGTTCGCGAGCAGCATCACATCGTCGGCGACCTGCAGATGATGCGTGCGGGTGCCGGCGCCTGCGGTGAAGAAGCCGACCGGCTTCAAACGGCGAGGATCCGCGGCGTCGAGAATCGTGACACCATCGTTGAACATGTGGCCGACGTAGACATGCCGGCGGTTCACCATGATCTGCACGCCGTCGGGGCGGCCGCCCTGATCGCTGTACGACAGGTGCCGGATCCGCCGCCCGATGCCGTTTGACGGAATGGAGGTTCGCGAATCCTGTGAGGATCGCCCGATCTGTCCGGCCGAGCGCACGTCGAGCACGCTCCCCGCCGCGGCAGCCAGACCGAGCAAACCTCTCATGTGCTCACGGCGAGTCATGGATGTCAGACTATATGGGAACCGAAGCGGTCACGCAGTTCAAAATGATGTCGACGATTACTCTCGTGCATGTGCTCTACGGACGGACTGCAGCCGCGTGTTTCTCGATAGCGCAGTGTCCGTCGGCGCCGGCTTGATGAGCCATGCGCCGGTCAGGCACACACCTGCGCCGACAATCGCGATACGACTCACCTGTTCTTGACGAATCGTGATCCCGAGCAGCAACGAAACGACCGGGATGATGAAGTTGTTCGCCGACGCTCGTGTGGCATCCATACGCCCGGCTGCCGTCGCCAACAGCGCGTAGGCTACGCCCGTCCCCAGTGCGCCCAGTGCGACGAGCGATCCAACCGAGCGTCCTGTCCACTGGGCGTTGGCGAGAGCGGGCGCACCGAACGGCGCCGTCAACACGAGCGCCACACCAAGCGCCCGCCAAATCACCGGAAGCGCGCCGTTGCGCTGCTGGAGCGGACGCGCGAGGCTGTACGCGAACGCGTAAGACACGAGCGCCATCAGGATCATCAATATGCCGTTGGTCTGACCGGCGACGCGGTGTGTCGTTGCCGTCGGGCTCGGAAGGCTTGGAAGTGCGATGAGCGCGGCGCCGGCGAAGCCGATCGCCAGGCCGGCCGCGACGCGACGTGACGGCGAGCGCCGCGCCAAGACACTCGCGACGAGCGCGGCAAAAAGGGGCGTCGCCCCGTTGAGCATTCCGGCAAGCGCCGACGAGACGTGCTGCTCCGCAAAAGGGAACATGCTGAGCGGAAACGCGAGCCAGAGGATTCCCAGGAGTGCGGTCTTCAAGCGATCGCCGCGCACGATCGGGCGCCGTGCCGATGGCAGGAGCGACAGAGTGACGAATCCGATCGCGATCCGGACAAACGTCACGCCCATCGGCGCAACAGCTTGCAGGCCTTCAGCGATGAACAAAAACGACGCGCCCCAAATCAGGCCGGGGACGACAACGAGGAGCCACCCCATGTGCTTGTCTAACAGAGATGATGCGCGACTGACGTGCGCCGTGGGTAGGAAATCAAGAAGTCCACAAGAGTACCGGACTACGAGGTCGGCGACTACTGCGGCCGGCGGGCGGCGCTCGGATCGCCGGTCGGAGGGGGAGCGAGATCTGTCGTGCCAGGTGGGCCGAGCAACTCACGAAAGATCGGCTTCAATGCGTCTGCCCAGATCTGGTACCCCTTGATCGTGGGATGCAGCTTGTCCCGTTCGTTCAATACGCCATCGAAAAGCTTGCCTTCCGGATCCGCCAGACGATCGTTGATCGTCAGGAACCGAACGCGCGTGCCGTCTGCGAACCCGGCGAGCTTCTCGTTGATTCGGTTGATCGTCGGCATCACGGCCAGGTTGTCGTTCCTTGGGAAGATGGCCATCAGGACGATCGTCGCGTTCGACGTCTTCTGCTGGCAGATGTCGATAATGGCTTTTATCCCGCGCGCGATTTCCGCGACCGTCTGCTCGTCGCGCGGCTGCGTTCCGACGTTGTTCGTGCCTGCGAGCAGGACGATGACCTTGGGATCGACGCCATCCAGCTCGCCGTGTTCGAGTCGCCACAGGACGTTCTGCGTCCGGTCGGCGCCCCAGCCGAAATTCGCGGCATTCCATCCGAAGAAGTTCGCCCGCCAGTTGGCGAGCAGCTCCGGGTAATCGAGCGCCCCCCAACGTCGCACGATCGAATCGCCTTCGAAATACGCATCGATCCTGCCCTGCTTCGCTTTCTCGAGCAGCTGCGCGTGCGCAGTCATCGAGTTCTGATCGGTCCGCGGCGCCGACCGGTCGGCCGGTCCGTTGGTGGACGTTTCAGTGGCGGGAGTCTCCTGTGCGCGAGCCTGCATCGCGGTGGACCGCGCGTTTGCGGCTGGCATCGGAAGTGCGACAGCGGCCGAAAGAAGCAGCGTCGTGGCCACTATCCCAGGATTCACCATCGTTCTGCTCGCGGTGAGGCTACGTACACCTTTCGGCCATGGAGGTGAGCCAGGGTCGGAAGCAATCGAACGTGATCTTCGGTCATTTCGGGTTCACGCGGCAACGGCGCTACTCATATCGCAGCGCCTGCGTCGGAGCGATCCGCGCCGCGCGCCGCGCGGGCACGTACGCCGCCAGCATCGTCACGACGAGCAGCGATGGGACGATCGCGTAAGCGAGGATGTCGACGCCTCTGGCATTGAACAAGAACGGGTTCAGGACCCGCTCGAGACCGAGCCCCATCACCACACCGATCGCTGGAAAAGTCGTGCACCAACACGTCTCTGCGAGGATCTCGAAGGTGCGCGTCGACGCAGAGGCTGTGAAATGCAGCGCTCTGCGTCGATAGAGAAGCGTTACTGAACCGCGTTGATGATCACCGCGCCGTAGACGCGATGACCATACTGCGTCTGCTGGCCGAAGAACGCCGGCGCGCTGTCGTTCGATCGTACGGCGAGGAAGCGATAGTCGCCGCGAAGACCCCAGCGGCCATTTGGTGCGTACCACTTCAGTCCGCCGCCAACGTTGCCGGTCAGGAAGGTCTCCGTGCTGGCGACGCCGAACTCCGCGCGATCGTACATCGTCAGTCCGCCGATGCCTCCTGTCACGTACGGCACAACGGCGTGATGTGAGACGGCGTTGACGACGACGTTCCCGCTGTAGGTGAGCATATCCGGCGTTCTGGCGTTGCTGCCCGACGGAGCGAACGACAGATCCTGTGAGATACCGAGCGTTCCACCCACTTCACCTTCAACGCCAATCCATCGGCTGAAGTTGTACGCGACTCCGGTGCCCACCTCGTAGTTCCCGAAACTCGGACCGTTGCCTTGCGCGGTGAAGAACGTGCCGCCCCCGGGGATCAGCGTGACTTCGACGGTGCCCGGACCGGGCGTGGTCTCTTGCGCCAGTGCCGGTACTGCGGCGAGGGTGAACAGAGTGATCAAGACTCCCATCCAACGTGTCATAACCGCCTCCTTGGAACCATGCCGTCTCACGAAAGGGCAACCGCAATGCCGGACGCGATCGAGCGATTGCGGCGCATTTCGAGACGTGGGCTCTCGGAGCGCTGGTTAGAAATGCGCATGTGCGTGAACATGCGCAATCGATCAACGGGTCGAGCGCGCCTTCAGCAGCAGGCGACGTTGATTGCGAGCCGCTGCTGCATACGAATCCGAAGCGTGCGGTCGCCCTGGAACGGCGGCGGCAATGGAAGCGGCGGTGAATCGCTGTCACTCGCCTTTCAATCGAGCTCTGCTATTGATCTCACGGTCCTCTGGAAGTTGTCCGCACGAAGACTCGATCGGCGCGCACGAGCCACTTCCACCGCCTCGCCGTGCCAACCGGCTCGGACGTTGACGATGCTTGACACTCGTCAAGCATGGTGGGCATCGTGTTTGCTGCAGGTTCGTGACGCCCGGCGCCAGGCGTACGCTGGTTGCTTATCGCCACCGCCGCGCGTTACCACGTCGAACGTGCTGTCAACCTGGAGGATCGGGCGATGGCTGTCCAAACCGGCGCGCCGCTGGCCGCCGAGCTGATTGTCGCGAATGCCCCGGATCCTGTATTCGTTTGCGACCTAAACGGCAAGATCCTCGTCGCGAACAATGCAGTCTCCCAGCTCCTCGGCCTCCGCCGCGACGAGGTCCTCGAACAGTCGCTTTCCCGGTTCCTGAGCGCGACCGAGGCGAGCGAGTTCGTGGCCGCGGTGCGCGAGGTCATCGACCGCGGTGTCACGCGCAATGTCCGGCTCCGCCCGCGGAGCGCCTCAGGCGATACGATCCCGACCAGCCTGAACGCCGCGGCGCTGCGCGATCCTCACGACAAGGTGATTGGGGTCATCGGCGTGCTGCGCGACATGCGCGAGCTCGACAAGGCGCGAGCCTACGCCGAAAGTCTCATCGAGAATGCGCCCGATCCGGTGTTCGTCTCCGATCTCGACGGAAAGATTCTCCAGGCGAACGATGCCGTCTTCCACCTCCTCGGATTCCGACCGGCGGAACTGATCGAACAATCGTTGTCGCACATCATCCCGCCAGACGAGACGCGCGAGTTCGTTGCTGCGGTGCGCGAGGTCGTCGACAAGGGAGCCACGCGAAACGCGCGCCTTCATCCGCGAAGTGCGTCAGACGAGATCATTCCTACTACGCTCAACGCGTCTGCGCTGCGCGACGCGTCGGGCAACGTCATTGGCGTCATCGGGATCCTTCGAGATATGCGTGAGCTCGACGAGGCGCGGCGTTACGCGGAGAGCCTGATCAAGAACGCGCCGGATCCCGTGTTCGTCACGAACCTCGAGGGAAAGATCTTACAGACCAACGACGCGGTGTCGGAGCTTCTGGGCTTTCGCGAGGACGAAGTCGTCGAGCAGTCGGTGTCGCGGTTCATCAGCTCGCGGGAAGCCGGCGAGTTCGTTGCGGCGCTTCGGGAGATTGTGGAGCGCGGGGTCACGCGAAACGTACGACTGAACCCGCGGAGTGCGTCGGGCGACGTCATTCCCACGATGCTCAACGCGTCGGCGCTGCGTGACAACGAAGGCCGCGTCACTGGCGCCATCGGGATCCTGCGCGACATGCGTGCGTACGACCGCGTCGTGTGCGCGCTCGAGGAGTCACGGCGGGAACTTCAGGCGGCCGACCAGGCCAAGGACCGTTTTCTGGCGGTGGTGTCACATGAGTTGCGCACGCCGCTCACAGCAGTGCTCGGTTGGGCACGCATGCTCCAAGGCGGCCTTCTGGATCACGCGAGCGCTGTTCGTGCCCTCGAAGTGATCGAGCGCAACACGACGCTTCTCGCGCAGCTGATCGACGACCTCCTCGACTTGTCGCGAATCGTGTCCGGCAAGCTCCAGTTGGACCTGCGGCCGGTCGACCCCGTCGGCGTCGTCCAGGCGGCAATCGAGGCCGTCCGTGCCGTGGCCGACGCCAAGCATATCGCGCTCAAAGCCGTCGTCGACCCGTCGGCCGGTCCCGTGGTCGGCGATCCCAAGCGCCTTCAGCAGGTCGTCTGGAATCTCCTCTCCAACGCCATCAAGTTCACGCCACAGCAGGGCGTCATCGAACTGACCCTCGATCAGGCGGACGGCGACGCGCGCATCACTGTTCGCGACAACGGACCGGGAATCAGTCCTCATCTGCTGCCGCATATATTCAAGCCGTTCCAGCAGGGCACCGACGCGCGCCGACATGGTGGTCTGGGGCTCGGCCTTGCGATCGTGCATCAGATTGTCGGACTGCACGGCGGCAGCGTGCGCGCGAGCAGCGGCGGCGACGGCCATGGCGCAACCTTCGTCGTCGAACTCCCCATCAGGCGCGAACGCTTCGAAGACAAGGAGATCGAGGCAGAGCGCGTCCGGCGAAGCGGCTCGGAGCACGATACGAAGCTGGAGCTCTCGAATCTCGACGGCGTGCGGGTACTGGTTGTCGAGGACGATCCGGATGCGCGTGAAATGCTGACGGGAGTGCTGCAACAGGCCGGCGCGGAAGTCATCTCCGTTGCCTCGGCCGCCGAGGCACTGGACACCCTCCATCACCGGCGGGCTGACGTCCTCATCAGCGATATCGGCATGCCGGATGAGGATGGGTACGCGCTGATTCACCGGGTGCGAGCGCTCGACCCGAAGAGCGGCGGGACGGTGCCGGCCATCGCTCTCACGGCGAACGCGCGAGCGGAAGATCGGTCCCATGCGCTCGCTGCGGGATTTCAGATGCACCTCGCAAAGCCGATCGATCCCGGCGAGTTGACCCGTACGATTGCGGAAACAATCCGCGTGAGCTCCTTTGCTCGGCGATCAGGCGCACCGGATCAGAACATTTTGTAGCCGACGATTCGCACGACGTGCGTGCCGATCGTGCCGTCCGCGTTCACACCGCGCGGGCCGTAGCCCCATTCGGCGGCGAGCAGCCAGCCGAACGGCGCCGGCGCTTCGACGGCGGCGCCAAGTCCCGGATAAGAGCGGCTCCGGCGGTCGTCGGGCCCGCGGACGACTCCGAGATCGCCGAATCCATCGAGTCGCACGCGGGCCGTCGGGGTCCATGTCGCCACGCTGCGAACGACGGCGCCCGTATCGTATCGGATGCTCACGCTTGGATAACCGCGCAGCGGATTGTCGAAGCTGCCGAGAGCGAACTCGCTGAATCGATCGAGCCGTCTGCCGGTCATCCATGCCATCTCCACGTGTGCGACCGCTCGCGGCGACCAGACGATCGATCGCGCGAACGTTGCGCCGTACCGTTCGAACGTCCGCGCCTCGAGTTGAGTGGTCGAGGGTGCCAACCCCCATCGTCTCCATTCCTTGCGGCGCGCCGCGCTGAACCACGCGATCGCGTTCCACGGACCGTGCTCCGCCTCCAGCGCGAAGCGGGCGCCGTGCTCGGGTGTGCTCGCGGGCACGAGAAAATCCACGGCCGTGGTCTCGGCGCGTGCGTATCGCGTGTATCCCAGTTCGTAGGCCGCGCGCAGGCGCACGGCCGGCGCGATCGTTCCCACCATCGCGAGCGACAACTGCGTCGGCCGCTGGCGAATGTTCTCGTCGTAATGCTCGACACCCGTGCGAAAGGCACGGTCGTTGTAGAACACCGCCACGCCGGATGCGTCGCCTGCCAGGCGCCATCGGTTCCGGACGAACGGCCGCGTCGCCCAGGAAAGGCGCCCGTACGTGCCGCCGAAGAACGCGTTCAACTGCGTGCCTGTCCTGAACAGGTTGAAGTCAACGTAACTGACGCCCGCGAAGACGAGCGGTACCGAGATATTCGGATCGAAAAGGCTTCCAACGACCGCTGTTGCCACATGATCGCGGCTCGACGAGGCCAGTCGCCGCGGCTCTCCACTCGCAGCATCGGGTTGCCGCGCGAGGAACCGGTAGCCTTGCAGGGTGTCGCGGAGCATCACGGCGTCCGACCGATGTGCTTCGTCCAGACGCGACGCGTAATCGGCCGCATCGACCTCGCATTCGTCGAACGTGACGATGCGGTGAATCGGTGTCGATGCGGTAGGACCGACATATGCCTGGAAGGTCTCCGCGCGCTGCACGAACGACATCGCGACTCCGGCCCGCACAGTCGCTCGGTATTCATCGACCTCGCGAGACGAGGCGATGGGCCCTCGCAGTCGCGTCTGCGTGGCGTCGGTTCTGAGCAGCACGAATGAACGCGCGTCGATCCATGCGCGGCCGTCGAACAACGTCTGCTGCGATGCGCGCGGTGTAAACGAGACGAGATAGGCATCGCGGCCGTTGACGCGCTCCCGCCCGCGCAGCGCGTACGCATAGGCTTCCGTCAACATGATCGTCAGCGGCGGCGCGCTGACGCGCTCAGGCTCGATGAGCGGAAGTTTCGGCACCGCACCGGCCGCACGCGGCAGGTCGAGGCCATCGACTCGGATCTGGTCCTCCTCGATCTCCGTCTGACCGAACCCGGCGAAGACGGTCGTACGCGCCGTCACCGTCAACGGCCCGGGAAAGCCGGGCACTTGAAATGTCAGGACCGTCGACCCGGTCGAGATAAGCGTCCGCACGGCGCGTTCTTGACGCGCGCGCGCGATCTGGTGCCGTGCGACGATCTCGTCGACGGTCAACTCTCGCGCGCCCGTCACCTCCATTCCGGTGGCGAACGCTTCGTTCGTCGTGCCGCGCCAGCCGCGGATCTGCAGGACGAACGGCGCGACCGTGGCCGGCAGATCGAGCCGCGCGCCGATGGCCCGTACCTGCACGTCGCCGAAGGTCGCCAGTGCAGTGGCCCTCGGCGCAACGGTGACGCGCGTAATCGCTGCGTGCGGTCGCACGATGGCCACGGCGTCGAGTGTCTGTGGATTCAGGAACACCGTTCGGTCACATGCGGCGTCGCACATCACGCGGACGTCCGCCAACGGCGTCAGTCCGGTTGGCAACACGTCGCGCATGGCGCCGATCGCGGACACGAGATCGCGACGACCCGCAGGCACGTGCACGAGGAGATGCTCAGAATGGGGAATCCTCGCGCGTGTCACGACGTCGAGCGCCGACGGCGGCTCAGGGAAAACCGCATCGGTCCAGAGGGACATTCCGGGCAGCCGAGTCGAGACGGCTGCGGAGTCGGCATCGGCCGGCAACACGAGGAAGTCGATGTAGCCCGCGAGCGCGTCAATTGATGCTTCGCGTATTTGGGAAGAGAGAAGCTCGACGCCGACCAACGTGTCGCGCGCAGCCCGAACTGCTGTTGCTAATGTGCGGAGCCGGTACCGCGACTCATCGGCCAGCGGGCCGACGGTGCGCGCGTCGAGGACGACCGCGACTGCGCGACCTTGCGGAACCGTGGACAGCAACGCGGCAACGTCGTCAGTGGCCTCTGCGGGGACGACCAGCGCGACGGGCACGTCGCCTGTGCCGGCCATCTGGAATTCCGGTGGCGCGATGGCGAAAACGACGCACGCCGCGCATGGCGGTGCCGCTTCCTGAGCAGCCGCGGCGACGGGAATCGTTATGGCGATGACGAATGCGCGAAGAGATCGCCCGTGGTACGAGGCGATCGGCTGCAGGCGCTGCCAGTCGCGCATCAGAATATTGTACGGGCTGAAGCTCATCGACCTTCGTCCGGCTGCGTGGTGTTGAAGTGCAGCGCGGCGTCTCGTCCGCTGGAGATCGTGAACGGTGTTCCGCTGGAGAGCGTCAAGATCCCATTGGGTTCATGAACGGAGAACCGAGGTACCTGGTACGCGGCGTTGTGCGCGTATCGGATACCCCCTTTACCGGTTAAGTACAGGACAGATCGTGATGATGACCTTCCCTTGGATGTCATCCTCAATCATGTGACGGAAAGCCTCGCGCGCCTCACTCAGACGGTAGATGCTGTCGATGACCGGTGTGATCTTGCCCGCTTCGAGGAGTTCCCTCAGGACGGCCATCGCCTCCTTCTTGGTGGGCATCGGAATGCAGGGACCTCGGAGTTGCTTCACGAAGCGTGAGAGGAAAATCAACATGAGGAAGTACGGGATGCCGCCGAACACACGCTTGCCGGACGCTCCGAAACGCTCATGCCCGATCAGTACGTATCGGCCGTCAGACTTGAGCGCGCGCCTGCAAGCGGAGAATGGGCGATTCCCCGGAACGTCGAAGATGAGATCGTAGCGAACCCCTCGTCGAGTGAAATCCACCTGCGTGAAATCAATGAGCTCATCTGCCCCCAGCGATCGCAGCATGGCGAGCTTACCCGCACTGTCCACGGCAGTCACGTGCGCGCCGCAGGCCTTTGCGATCTGTAAAGTGAGGGTCCCCACACCGCCTCCGGCGCCATTGATCAACACGGTCCGTCCCGGCCGTAGCCGTCTCCAGTCGCGCAGGTTCTGAAGGGCGATGTAACCGGAGGTAGGAACAGAGGCGGCCTGTTCGAACGTGATGTTGTCAGGCTTCGGCGCCAGCAGGTCTTGTCGGACAGACACATATTCGGCGAAGGCGCCGCCGTTGATCCATTGGTGGGCGGCGATGGTCTCGCCGAATACCGGGTCACCCGCCCGGAACCGGGTCACGCCTTTGCCAACGCACTCGACGATCCCGGCCATGTCCGTGCCAGGGATTGGGTTCTTAGGTCTGAAAAATCCAGCTCCCATCAGGCGTAGGACGTAGGGCTGCCCATTCACGACGTGCCAGACATCCGGATGGATCGAGGCCGCGCGCACGCGAACCAGGACGTCGTCATCGCCGACCACCGGCTTCTCGACTTCCCGGAGCTCCAGATCATCAGGAGAGCCGTACCGCTCTTGGACGATCGCCTTCATCGCGTCTTCAAGTCCCCGATTCCGGTTGTCAGGTGTTCCGAACTTCACTCGCGATTATCTGCAATCGTTCAGGTCATCGGTCGGGATAGTTTGGGAAGGTCGTTACCTTCCGATCAGGTGCGCCCGGTCCTTTTCGTTATCGTTGCAGTGATATTCCAGCAGATCCGTGTCCAGCAGAATCTTCTGGTTCAGCGTGACGGTAAACGGTTTCGTGTAGGCCTTTTGATCGTCGACCGTGACTTCAACCTCGAGGCGACCATAGTTCACGCGACGGAACCTCTCCGTGATTCTGGCCTCGTCGGTCATCGGGCTGCCCCGGCGATCGAGCCATCCATCTCGCAAACCGTTCGTCTCGACCACCAGCGTGTCCTTCACCCATCGGCCGGTCGAGTAGCCGTTGAACGACGGTTCCGGATCCTTCGGCAGCGGACGTCCATCCGTGAAGATTTGGCGGTACGTGACATCGCGCTCCGAGAGAATGACGACGAGCCCGGCGAGCTGGAGCACTTTCCTGGGCGGCGGGAATGTGAGAAGGCGCAGCGCGCCAGCCGGCTTACACAAGGTCACCGGATCATCTTTTCCATTCTGCTCCGATCGTTGCTTGACGAGAGCAGCGGCCCAGGGTTGATAAGGGAGCCCGTTCGGAAGCCGGGCGCCAAGATTTCTGAACTCCGGCGCGACCGGATAGTCGCCAACCTGATTCACGCCTTCGCACCCTTGTGGAGGGCAGGACGTGTCGAGCTGCCAGAGACCCGACAGATCCGGCTTCCCATCGGAAGTTCGCGGCGCCGGCGCAGCGAGATTGGCTTTGCCGTGCGAATCACGCGGAACTCCGGGCGTCGGGTACTGCAGCCATTGGGCGGCGGCAGGCGTCGTTGTAAGAACTGCCACGACAAGCGTCAACGGCCAACGCGTCATAATCCACCTCTCATGGTTTACTTCTTCGCCACTCCGGCAATGACGATGCCGATCGCGACATAATCTGCCGGAGGTCGTGTGAAACCGGGCATCATCGCCTCACGGATGTAGTGAATCGATCTGCCGGGCTCGTGGTCGCGAAGAGAGCTTCATCAACTCGACGACGATGGGATTCGAAGGAGTTTGATCAGATTTCCTCCGAGAATCGCTTCCTTTTCGGCGTTAGCCAGGAATGGCGCGTTGAGGACGAAATCGATGCCAACGGGCCAGTCAAACGGATAATCGGTTCCGTAAAAGATGTGATCGACGCCGACCTCGGCCACGATGTGACGCAACCCCTCCTCGTGAAAGATCATCGTGTCGATGTAGAGCTGGCTGCTGAAATAGTCGCTCGGCTTTCTCTTGAGCGCCTTGCAGTCGGCCCCCCCACCGCGTCCGCACAACGCGTCCGACCGACCACTGTATGACGGGAGGTAACCGCCGGCGTGAGCGGCGCAGATCTTGAGTCCCGGGAAGCGATCCAGCGTTCCCTCGAAAATCAGGTGTGAAAGGAACACCGTCGTCTCCAACGGGTTCCCGATCGTGTTACCCAGACCGCCCTTCCCCTGGAGGCGCGGGTTCTGCGTGGTCCCTTGTGCCGGCTGCGGATGCATGAACAGCATCACACCGAGTTCCTCGGCCTTGGCCCAGAACGGATCGAACTTTCGATCGGAAAGCTCTTGCCCTTCGACGCTGCCCCCAATCGCGGCGCCTCGCATGCCGAGCTTCTTGACCGCGTCATCGAGCTGATCGGCCGCCAGATCAGGGTGCTGCAAGGCGACCGTCGCCATTCCGACAAAGCGGTCCCGATGCGCCGCACAGTACTGCGAGATTTTCTCATTCTGGAGCGCGATCAAGTCGCGAGCCAGCGCACGGTCTGCTGAGTACCCCCAGGCGTTGACATTGATGGCTTGGACGTCGATGCCCTGGGCGTCCATGTCGATCAGACGCTGCGGGTTGCCGAGCGCAATGTTGCCCGTCAGGTTCCCTTTGGCCGCTGCCGCGAGCGGCGTAGCCTTCACCAGGTCCCAGACCTCCGGCACGAACGTATGCGCGTGAATGTCCACGGTCTTGACGCGACGACCGCCGATGACGACCTCACGCCGTTTGCCTGGCGCGGCACCAATCTGCGCGGCTGTGAAGCCGGCATCGGCAAAGCCAGTCCTCGTGACGAACATTCCGGCCGTGGCGCCCGCGAATTGTTTCAGAAAGGCTCTGCGATTGCGCATGGTCTTCTCCTTGCTCCCTCGCGGCTGCGATCGGCGTTCCAAGCAGATCCAAGGGTGACGTGGACGCTGAATATAGCTAGACGTCTCGTGACCCGCAAGAACCGCGTTGGTGGTATAAGAGTGCGGCGCGCTTCAGATGTTCGCCGGGAGGCATCAAATGCGGAGCCGGATTCGAAGCGTGTTGATTCCCGTTGGATCGGCCGCCGCCGTCGCGCTCCTGTGGCTGGTCGTGACGGCTACAGCGGGTCAGGCGCCGACCGCTGGGCGCTTTCCCTCCTACCGGGCGCCTCGTCTGGCCGGCCACTCGGACTTGAACGGCGTGTGGCAGGCATTGGTCACCGCCAATTGGAACATTCAGGATCATGACGCGCAGCCGGGAGTTCATCCTGAGCTCATGGGCGCGTACGGCGCAGGCCCCGCCGGGCAGAGTGTGGTGGAGGGCGGCGAGATTCCCTACCAACCGTGGGCGCTCGCCAAGAAGAAGGAGAACTTCGAGAAGCGGATGATGGTGGACGTGACCGACGACAAGAAATGGCACGACCTCGGCGACCCTGAGCTGAAATGCTATATGCCTGGCGTGCCGCGCGCGACCTACATGCCGTTTCCATTTCAAATCGTGCAAGGGTCGGGCGACTACATTCTGATCGCCTACGAGTTCACCACCACGACTCGCATCATCCGCATGAATTGGAAAGGGGAGGCGCCAGCCGACTCGTGGATGGGATGGTCGCGCGGCCGCTGGGACGGCGACACGCTGGTCGTCGACGTGACGGACCTGCGCGAGCAGACCTGGTTCGATCGGGCCGGCGATTTTCACAGCGACGCGCTCCACGTCGTTGAGCGCTACACGCCCATCAGTCCGTACCACCTCATGTACGAAGCCACGATCGAGGATCCGAAAGTGTTCACGCGGCCGTGGAAGATCAGCTTTCCTCTCTATCGTCGAATGGAAGATCACATTCAGCTCCTCGAATTCAAGTGCGTCCCGTTCACCGAGGAGCTGTTGTACGGAAGGCTTCGCAGGCAGCCGGGGCAGGCGAGCCAGTAAGCGGAGGCGCCCTATGAGTCGACGATTCGTGTCGTCAGTCGGTACGGCGCTCGTCGCGGCGGTCGTGTCGTTTCCGGCGCTGGCGGGTCAGGCGCGGAAGGCGCCGGCGAAGACGGCGACGTGGACCGTGCCTCACACCCCGTGGGGCGACCCCGATCTGCAGGGTGTTTGGAACGACGCCACCAGCACGCCGCTCTCGCGGCCAGGCGGCCTTTCAGACAAACAGGTGCTCACCGACGAGGAAGCCGCTGAATTCCAGCGGGAGCTCGCGTACAACCTGACGCGCGATCGCCGCGACGGCGGTGCGCAGGCCGATGTCAATCGCGCGTACAACGAGCACTGGATGGACGCTCGGCGGCTGACGATCACCAAGGACCACCGCACGTCGCTCATCGTCGACCCGCCGGATGGAAGAATTCCTCCGCTCGTGCCGTTGTCGCCGGAGCGCCAGCAGGCGCGGGCCGCGCGGGCCGACGCCGCAGCCCGCTTCGCCGCAGGCCTGCCCGACAACCACGAGGATTTGTCATTGCCGGTACGGTGCATCATCCGGACCGACTCGCCGCCGTATCTCCCCACGATCTACAACAACGATTTCCAGATCTTCCAGAGCCCTGGGTACGTCGCGATCGCCCCTGAAATGATCCACAGCGCGCGGATCATTCCGGTGGACGGTCGTCCGCACATCGGCAGCACGCTGCGTCAGTGGCTCGGCGACTCGCGCGGCCGCTGGGATGGCAACACGCTGGTCGTCGAGACGTCCAATTTCCGAACCGATCAGGGAGTGATCTTCCAGGACGCGGATCCCGCGACCTTTCGCATCACCGAACGGTTCACGCGCGTCGACGCGCAGACGATCCACTACGAGTTCACGGTCGAGGATCCGCACACCTGGACCAGGCCCTGGACCGCGATGATTCCGTGGACCCGAATCGATCCTGCCGAACAGATGTACGAGTACGCGTGTCACGAAGACAACTACGACATCGTGCATCTGCTGCACGGCGCGCGCATCCGGGAGAAGAACGGCGAGACGGTGCCGAAACGGATTCCTGAGAGGTGACTCCGATGCGAACACGGCTGTCCTTCGTCGCCGGTGGAATTGGTGCGCTGCTGGCGCTGGCTGCGACGCCGGTCGTGGCCCATCACGCATTCAACGCGGAGTTCGACGCGAACAGGCCCGTCAAGTTCCGGGGAACAGTCACGAAGATGGAATGGGTCAACCCTCATGCGTGGATCCACATCGCCGTGAAAAAGCCGGACGGCACGATGGAAGACTGGATGATCGAGGCCGGCACGCCGAACACGCTGTTCAGGCGAGGCTTGACCAAACAGTCGCTGCAGCCGGGCATGGAGGTCATCGTCGACGGGTACCAATCCAAGGACGGCGCGCTGCGCGCAAATGGCCGCGATCTCACGCTGCCCAATGGCCAGACGCTGTTTCTCGGCTCGTCCGGAACCGGCGCGCCGTACGACACCCCACCAAAAAAAAAGGGTTGATGACACCGTACAAGGAGGCACAACTTACACAGGATACCCACCGCGTCTGACCTGCGGCGCTGCCAAGCCTTGAATGGAGGAACGCGATGACCGTTCAGCGATTTTTGCGGTTCGTCGTCGTGTCGGGATGTCTGCTCTTCCTGCCCGCTGCCGCGTGGGCGCAAGCCGAGACTGGTACCATCGCGGGAGTCGTGCGAGACTCATCGGGCGCACTGATTCCAGGCGTCACAGTAGAAGCCACCAGCCCCGCCTTGATTGAAAAAGTCCGCTCCGCCACCACGGATAGCCAGGGCCTCTATCGCATCGTCGACCTGCGGCCGGGCACGTACACAGTCGTCTTCACTTTGACCGGATTCAGCACGCTCAGACGGAACGGGATCGAATTGACGACAGGGTTCACGGCGACCGTGAACGCCGATCTACGAGTGGGGACGATCGAGGAGACCGTGACGGTCACCGGGGCATCGCCGGTGGTGGACGTCCAGAACGTACAACAGCAAATCACTCTGTCGCGCGCGATGCTCGATGCGCTGCCGACCAGCAGACGTCCGGCCCAGTTGGTCACGCTCATCGTGGGAGCCAATGCCGGAGGCACGAACTTTCACGATGTCGGCGGAGTGGGAAGTGACCGAGGCTTTTTCGGCGTCCACGGCCAGCGCCCGGACGATATGACCTACAACGTTGCCGGCATGGATTCGAGAGTGTTCAGCGGCGGCGGCTTTCAATATAACGCTCACACCTTTCAGGAAGTCGTCGTCGAGACGGCGGCCGGCTCCGCTGAAGCGACAACCGGCGGCGTGCAGATCAACATCGTGCCGAAGGACGGCGGCAACAGGTTCTCCGGAAGCTTGAGCGCCGAGTTCACTGGCCCAGGCCTGACGAGTGACAATCTGACGGACGACCTGCGCGCTCGTGGTCTGACCGCGGCGCCATCGGTCAGAAGGTACTATGACGTTGGAGGAGGGCTGGGCGGCCCGATAAAACGCGACACGCTGTGGTTCTTCGTTGCCTCGCGGCGGGAGGACAGGTCGCTGTATCAGGTTGGCAATTACTACAACAAGCGACAGGGCACCTTGTTCTACGAGCCAGACTTGAGCCGGCCAGCCTACAACCGTGATTACTCCAGCGATTACTCACTCCGCCTCACGTGGCAGGCCGCGGCAAAGCACAAGATCGTTTTTTCCCACACGCAGCATCCGGCCTGCCAATGTACGTTTGCAATTCTGGAGCAGGTAAGCCCCCTCTTTGCGCCAGAAGCCGTCGCGGAACACCATTACGACCCTCAGTTCTTATCGACGGCCATCTACACCTACCCGGTCACTGACCGGCTCCTTGTTGAAGCCAGCGCGGCGATGAACAGCTATCACCGTAATCAAAAACGGATGCCGGGCGTGGGGAATGACGACATCGCGATCAACGATGTCGGGCTGAATCTCAGGTACGGCTCGAGGTCGGTCACTGGCCCCGGCTACCAAGTCCTGACCGACGAGCGATTTCACGAACGGCTTTCTCTCGCGTACATCACCGGCACGCACAGTCTCAAGATCGGCGTCGACCTGAACCACTTCAGCGTGGGCCGTCAGAGCTACGGCGACGCCAACATGGTCAACCAGGCCCGATCGTACACATTCAGGAATCAAGTGCCGACGCAGGTCTCGATCTATGCGACGCCGTTGGGCCCCTATAACACCGCGATCGAGAATGGCGTCTACGCTCAGGATCAGTTGACCATCCGGAGGCTGACATTGAACCTGGGCTTGCGGTACGCCGTGTATGACGCGTTTATCCCGGCACAGCAGCTGCCGGCGGGCCCGTGGGTGCCCGCCCGCGATTTTCCGGCCGTGGAGCACTCGCCGCGCTGGCAAAACCTCAGCCCTCGCGTGGGCGCGGCCTACGACCTGTTCGGCGGTGGCAAGACGGCACTCAAGGTGTCGCTGGGCCGGTATGCGGCGCGCAATACAGGCATCGGTGTCGACATACCCGTGCAGAACCAGGCTGTCAGCACCACGAGACCATGGAACGACACGACCTATCCCGTTGGTGATCCTCGCCGAGGAAATTACGTTCCCGATTGCGATCTCATGAACCCCTCACCCAACGGCGAGTGTGGACAGTGGTCGGATCTCAGCTTCGGCCAAGTCAGCGGCGGCAATACGCGCCGGGCGGCCGATGCGCTGAGCGGCTTCAATCGTCAGAATTACAACTGGCAGGGCTCGGTCTCGGTGCAGCATCAGCTGCGGCGGAATATCGGACTCACTGCCGCGTATTTCCGCACCTGGTACGGCGGATTTCTGGCCGTCGACAATCAGTCCGTGACGCCGGCAGACTACGATCCATTCTGTATTACGGCGCCGGTAGATCCGCGATTGCCAACCAGCGTGAGTGGCCAGCAGTTCTGCGGGCTCTACGACGTCAAGCCGCAGAAGTTCGGCCAGATCGACAACCTCGTCACGCAAGCGTCGCACTATGGGAGGCAGAGCGAGGTCTTCAACGGTCTCGATGTTCTCATCGACGCGCGGTTTGGGCACGGCGCGCAGATCCAGGGGGGCCTGGGCACGGGGCGTACTGTCCTCGACAACTGCTTCTCTGTTGATTCGCCGTCCACGCTCGTTGCCGGTCAGCCCGTCGCCGTGGGCGGGGTCTTGGTGATCCCGACACAGGACCCGCGACCGGGATTCTGCCGCATCAGCCAGCCGTGGGGAGCCGCGACCCAGGTCAAATTCTCGGCTGTCTACCCGCTGCCCTGGGAAACGCAGATCAGTGCCACGTACCAAAACGCTCCCGGGTTCCCGATCGCGGCGAGCTACGTGGCCAGCAATGAAGAAATCAGGCGGTCGCTGGGCCGGAACCTCGCGGCATGCCCGAGCCAGACGGTGGCTACATGCAACCAAACCGTTACCATCGATCTGATTCCACCCAACACACTCTTCGATGATCGAATCCAACAATTGGATCTTCGTTTCAGCCGGACCTTCTCGATGGGCCGAGCCAAGGTGCGGGGAAATTTCGACATGTATAACGTATTTAACGCGAGCACCATCCTCAACGAGCAAACACGATACAGCACGCAGAATAACCAGTGGCTGAACGCGATACAAATAATGGGCGCGCGGCTTTTGAAATTCAGCGCTCAATTGACGTTCTAGAAACGGCGGCCGGGCGGCGCGGTGATTGGGCGAAGGAGGAGAAACCAAGCCCGCGCCCGCCGGTTTCTACGGCTTCGTAGCCGGATCCCAGTGCTCGTCCGCCTTGCCGTCTGCGAACCGCCACATGTCGAACCAGGTCGACGTGTACGTTTTCGACGGATCCTTGGAATCCTTGTACTCGCGCGCAATCACGACTGTAACCAAATCGCCATCAGCCAATACGGCGACGACTGGAGTGGTCAGCTTGTCGCAGGTCGGCGTCTTCGGTCGGCTCCCGAAAAACTTCACGACGGCGTCTCGCCCCGAGGCGACGTTTGGATTGTGCTGAATGTAGCGCGCGGTCAGCCACTTGTCGGCTTCGTCCCAATGGTTGCACTGCAGCAGCTCCTTCATGATGTGGAGCGCCGCCTGCTTGTTCGTGTTCAGCTTCGCGTTCTTGTCTGTAAAGAGCGCTTCGGGATTCGCGCCGCCTTTCACAGGTTCTTGAGAGATGCCTGACGCGGCTGGCTCCATCCCTTTCGCCCTGATCACTGGGAGTGCATCTGGCGCCGTGAGGAACGCGATCAAGTCTCTGGCGGCGCTGCTTGCCTTCGCGCGCGCGTCGATTGCGGCGACCATGACGATGTAGCTTTGCGTGTCCGCAGGGAAGGTGCCGAGCAATTCGGCTCCGCGAATCGGCAGGATTTCACTCACCGGCAGCACGCCGAGCTCTGCCTCGCCGCGGACGACCGCCTCGCCGACTTCCTCTCCCGTTGCGGTCAGCTTGCTTTTGGCTTTGAGATCGTCGGCGATTCCGAGGCGTTGGATCAACGCCGCGAACGCGACGCCGCTGGCGCCCTCCTTCGCGTACGCGATCGATTTCGCGCCAAGGAGTGAGCGCTTGAAAGCTTCGGACGTGGTGATGTCGGGCTTGTGGGCGCCCGCACGTATCACGATTCCCAGGCCGGACCGCGCCAGGATCGTGCGCGAATCGGCAGCGACTCTCCGCTCTTTGATCAGGTCGTCGATCGCGGCGGGCGTGAGAATGGCTAGATCGAAGATCTCGCCAGCCTCAATGTGCTGCTTGAGTACCGCGGCGAGACCGTATCGGACGGCGACCTTCTGCTGCGTCGCGCGCTCGAATTGTGGAGCGAGATCCTCCATCACGGTTTTGAAGCCGGTGGAGCACAGGACCTTGATGTCTCCCGTCTGCGCAGCGACAGGACAGGACACCAGGATCGCGACGGCGAATCCCACCACAGAGGCCGACCGGTTGAATTTCATGCGTCCTCCGAAAACCCTGCGATTCCGTTCCTCGCTACTTCGCTGCAAACTCCGGCGGGATCGCCGTAATCGATCGGATCGCGATGTCACGAAAGAAGACCTCGGCGCCTTCCGATTGGAGGATGATCTGGCCGGATGTCACGGGCGCCGGCACGTCGCCATCGATTCGCACCGGTCCGTGAAGACGCATGACCACCTTGCCGTTCACGATGTGAATCGCGTCCTCGCCGAATACAATCAACTCCACAATGTTCCAGTCGCCGGTCCGCTTTTCGTTGTCAGGCTGTTTGATGCATCGACCGGACGCGCCCTGGCTTTGCGAAAAGAACGTCCACTCGCCGGCAGGATCGTAGTCGTATAACGGCGGCTGCGTGCCGGCGCGCGCTTTCGCGCGAACAGCGATCGCCGACCCGATCGCGTAGAGATCGCCGACATCATGCTCCTGGATTTGCAGCTCAATCGAGCGTGCCCACGTGCGTCCGCCGACTCCCGGCGGCGCGTGAACGTGGTACAGCAGCCCGCTGTCGCGCGGCGTTGCTGGTCCGTCGCGCGGCGGCCATTTCTTTTCGCCCCATTTGAACTGCAGTTTCAGGTGATAGTCCTTGAAGGCCTCTTTGCTCCTGAGCTCGCCGAATACCTCGCCCGAAATCCGGATCGCGGGCCGCCCATCGACATCACGGAGAACGGTGAACACCTTGAGCGGGTCGCGGCCGGACCCGATTGGCTCGGTATAGTTCCCGTTCGCGTCCTTCTTCAGTCCCGGCACGTCGGAACCTGGCTCGGGTTGTCGCATCCACGTCGTCCAACCGTCGAGATCCCTGCCGTTCCAGAGCGGCGTCCAGCCGCTTTGGCCGTGAATGGCGACGGCGCCCAGCAAGACGCTCAGGAGGATTACGGCCGACGGCTGGCGAGAGGCTGCCATGAGTGGCGAATTATAGGTGTCAAGACAGTGCTATCGTCAACGCGTACTCCGAGCGATCTCTTCGGTTGTCTGCTTCGCGCGACCGCATCTTCCTGACCGCTGCGCGTGACGGTCGCCTGATCACCATCTGCCTTGATCGACACACAGGACGCATTCTCTGGGAGCGCGAGGCGCCGCGGCCGCGCGTGGAGAAACTCGACAGCCGGAACGGCCCTGCCGGGCCGACGCCTGCCACTGATGGCGTCAACGTTCGCAAACCTCCCGAACGGCAACGCGCGTTCGTGGATCGACCTCGATTCGAACGGCGTCGTGTCCGCGAGCGAGTGGGCTATTTCTTGAAATACCTGTTCCGTGGATCCTTGCCGACGATGTGAGGGAGGTCCTTGTTGTTCTCGTTGCAGATGTACTCCATCAGCTCGTCGCCGTGCTGATAGGTCGAGTGGCCGTACAGAGTAAACGGCCTTGTATAGGCTCCCGGATCCTCGACGGTAATCTCATAGTCCAGACGATCGACGTCCGGACGCCGATAGCGCTCGATGATGTGCAGTTGTTCCGTGTGCGGGTGGCCTGCGAAATCGAACCAGAACCTGTCGTTGAATCCCACTGAATCCACAACCAGCGTGTCGCCTTCCCACCGGCCAATCGAGTGGCCGTACCAGGTCGGATTGGGATCCTCGGGATGCTTCCGGCCGTCGAGGAATATCTGGCGATAGCTGTGGATGTTGCCTTCGAACAGGAAGAACAGGTGCGTCGCTGTCTGGAGAATGCGCCACGGGTACGGGGCCTGCCGGGGAACACCGGCCGGAAGGCACTGAGCCTCCGGATCATCTTTGGACATGCGCTCGCGCGCGATCTTTTCCGCCCACGGCTGGAGAGGAAGCTCCTCACCGTTCTTCAGCGCATCGTGGATGTCGAAGATGAAATTCCGATCCGCGCCCCAGATCCCGGAGAAGTCCACCTTGCCATCAGCCGCCCGCGGCGCGGGCGCGGCCTTGGCCTTCTCAGCGACTGCTGCTCGTGCACGACTTTCTTCTTGCCGACCGGCGGTAGCGAGAAAGGTGATCAGCACGACGCCGGCGAGGGTGACCGCCGTGACGATTGGGCCTGGGAACCGCTTGATCATCAGGGGCCTCCTTCGTCTGTCGTTGCGCTGCCGTCACGCGTGTGTTCGAGCGCGAATCCCTGGCGGTTGCCAATCGTCCGACGGGACCGTCGGGAGCGTGCGCGCGTGATGGCATCTTACCAGTCAGTCTGAACGCCGCCAAAACCATTCAAGAATGTCTGAAAACTACAATGAGCGGATGGCCGGACGCGAGTGCCACCATTGCCACGAGTGGATCGAGGAAGGCGCAGCGCACGACTGTTGGACGACGACCGAGGCGGCGCTGACCGAGGACTTGTCCGATGACTTGCGCGACGCGTGGGAGCGGCTGCGCGACACTGCCGCCGCCTTCGGCGACCAGCGGATCTACGCGTCGGGCACTGCGATCATGTTCTCGCGCCAGTCCTGCTACTTCTTCGTGCGTCCGCGGAGGAGTCACCTGCAGGTGTGCGTGTTCCTCGACCGTGCCGTCCGCGCGCCACAGGTCCGCCGTGTCGAACGCAAGTCAGCGTCGAAGCTTGCGAACATCATTCACGTCAGACATCGAGACGAGGTGGAGCCGCCGATTACGGACTGGCTGCGCGAAGCCTACGATCTCCCTGACAAACTGGCCGCGCGTGCCGACAAACCAACAACGCGCAGGAAATCGAGGACGAAGGGCACGGGTCGTCGGGTAAGCAGGGGATGACGCTCATCGATCGCGGCGTCGACTCGACCACCGTTCATTCCGATCGAAGCGCTTGCAACACATCGACGCGCGATGCACGCGCAGCCGGCATCAGCGACGCCACGGCCGCGGCGGCGGCGAGCAGGATCGCCGCGCCGATTACAGCCAGCGCGCCCGGCAGCTGCACCTGTCCGAAGAATTTCGCCGCGACCCACGCCAGCGCGTAACCGCCGACCGCTCCGGCCGCGATCCCGATCGCCGCGATCCGCACCCCTTCCGAGAGGACGCGCGCCAGGACGTGACGCGGCGCCGATCCAACCGCGAGGCGCACGCCGAACTCACGGATCCGCGCGCTGACCGAGAAGGCGAGAACGCCGGCCACGCCGACAACGGCGATCAGCAGTGCGATGCCGGCGAACGTGGAGAAGACGAAGGCGTTCAGCCGCTCCGGCGACAACACCTGCGCACGGACGTCCTCCAGCGTGGCGGCGCGCTCGACCGGCTGTTCGGACGAAATCTCCCGGATGACGCGCGTCACTGCCGGAACGAGCGCGTACGGTTCGCCCGCGGCGCGGACGAACAGACGGCCGGCGAAGCCTATCTGCTGGACGGGCTGATACACCGTCGGCTCCGGCGTGCGGACGAAATTCTCGTCGTCCATGTCCGCGACCACTCCGACAATGCGGCACGGTTTCTGGAGCCCGAACAGTTTGGCGATCGGGTCGGTCCATGACAGCTGTCGGTTCACGGCGTCGCCGTTCGGAAACAGCCGTTGCGCGAAGCTTTGACTGACGACGACGACCGGTTCGCCGCCACGGCGATCATCATCGGTGAAGTCACGGCCGGCGAGGATCGGGAGGCCGAGCACGGCAAAGAAGCGAGGCCCGACAATGCGCATCCGCGCGTACGGATTTTCTTCGCCGTCCGCGCGTGTGTAGCCCTCGACTGTGAATTGCATGCGAGGCATGCCGTGATCGCGCCATGGTACCGTGGCGCCGACGGACACAGCGTCGACTCCAGGCAGCGCGCCGACGCGACGCGTCGATTCCCGAAAGAAATCGACCTCTTTCTGACCGAACACCCCGGTCGCTGACGGGGGGACATCGAACACCAGCACGTGCCGCATGTCGATGCCGGTATTCGCCGTCTGGAGCGTGACGAGCGTCGTGACGAGCATGCCCGCGCCGGCGAGGAGCACGAAGGAGAATGCAATCTGCGCAGTCGCGAACGCGCGCAGGCGGCGATTGGTTCCCGGCGTAATCCGGACGCCGCCGGTCGCGAGACCGAGTCCGGCCGGCGCGTGCGGCGACGGCAGGCGGGGGACGTACGCCAGCAGGACGGCCGCCGCCATCGCCAGAGCGGCGCCCACCCACACGACGCTGTTGTCGACGGTCACGTCGAGCGCGCGGACCGAAAAGCGCGCGGCATACCGCGCGACGATCGCGACGAACGGCTGCGCGAGTATCACGCCCAGCACGGCGCCGGCGCCGCAGAGCACGAGACTTTCGGCCAGCAGCGTGCGTCGAAGCGCGCCGTGCCCGGCGCCGAGCGCCGCTCGCACGGCCAGCTCGCCTTCGCGGCGCACGGACCGCGCGAGGATCAGGTTCGCGACGTTCGAGCACGCGATGATGAACACGACGGCGGCCGCGGCGAGGAGCACGATGAGGATCGTCCGCGCGGGCGCCGCAATCTGATCGCGCAGCCGCTTGACGCTCAGTTGTACGTTTGCCTTCGCCGAGTACGCCTCCGGGTGCTCGCGCACGAGCGCGCCCTCCACCGTCGTCAGCTCCGCGCGCGCCGCTTCGATGGAAGCCCCGGGCGCGAGGCGGCCGAAGAGCTCGGTCATCCGGTGTGTGCGGTTGGTGACCATCGTCGCCCCGAGATGATGCGGGCTGGTGACGACGTTCGCGATGATCTCCGTGTCGGCGGGATAGGGCACCGACGGCTCGAGCACGCCGACCGCGGTTGCAGTGCGCGGCCCGAGACGGACGGTCTTCCCGATCACGCTCGGATCGCTGCTCAACGAATTGGTCCAGAACCGATGCGTGAGCACAACGGCTGGCATGGCGTCGGGACCATCGTCTTTCGCGTTCAGCAGCCGGCCGAGTACGGGACGAAGGCCCATCACCTCGAAGTACGTTCCGTTGACGACGCCGGCCTTAACGACGCGCGGCTCGCCGACGAGACCGATCATCGTGAAATCGACGGTGGAGAATTCACCCAGCGCGCTGACGGTCGTAACGCGCGCCCTGATGTCGTTGATTTCCGGGACGGAGAACGTCATGTTCGCGGCCCCGATCCCCCGTCCGCTCTGGCGGATGTAGATCAGGCGATCTTCGTCGCGGTTGACGAGCGGCCGGAGCAGGACGCCGCGGACGACGCTGAAAATGGCGGCGTTGGCGCCGATGCCGAGCGCGAGCGTCACGACGACCGTGGCGGCGAGGCCCTTGGCGCGCAGCAGCGAGCGGAGGGCGAACCGGAGATCCCGTCCAAGCGCCTCGGCCGCGTCGAACCAACGATGGCGCCAGACGCCTCGTATCGAATCGCGTGTGAGCGTGATGTTGCCGAATTCCTTCAGCGCGGCCAGTCGGGCGGACGTCGGATCCTCGCCGCGCTCGATGCGCTCCTTGATGCTGATAGCCAGATGGCCGCGAATCTCTTCGTCGAGCTCGTCGTCGTGAGGCCGCATGGCTACTCCTTGTTCGCGGGCGCCGGGTTCATGACGCGTCCGATTGCGTCCACGAGCTGCGACCACCGATCCCGCTCGCGCGACAACTGAGCTTTGCCCGCCGCCGTCAGCCGGTAGTACTTCGCCCGCTGGTTGGCCTCGCTCACGTCCCACTCCCATTTCAGCCATCCGCGCTTCACGAGCCGGTGCAGCGCGGGGTAGAGGGAGCCGGTTTCGACCTTGAGCAGGTCGTCGGACTGCGCGCGGATCGCCCGGCCGATGCCGTGGCCGTGCTGCGGTCCCCATTGCAGGGTCCGGAGGATAAGCATGTCGAGTGTGCCCTGGAGAAGCTCCAGGCGCTCTTCGTCTGGGTGTTTGGCCATAGTCGTAGACAGTCTACGGCTTTGGACGTAGACAGTCTACGGCTTGTTCCGTCTGCGAAGGCTTCATACATCCTTTGGTAGTGTCAGCCGTTGTCATCCCGGCCAGATTCCGTCAGCCAAGAATTGTCATTACGACTTCCTGCGATGCACGGCTCATCACGTCTTTGCACGGTACGTCGTGACCCATCGTCGTCTTCAATCGCTGGACGACTCGTTACGGCCCTCGGCATTGCGATTGCTGTGTCGCAGGCGAGACACACACCGGTTGCGGTATCACTAAGGAGACTTGGAATGAAGATTCGTAACGCGAAAGGTTTCACCCTCATCGAGCTGCTGATCGTCGTCGCGATCATCGGCATTATCGCGGCGATCGCGATTCCGGGTCTGCTGCGCGCCCGCATGTCGGGCAACGAAGCGTCGGCAATCGGATCGCTCCGCGCGATTAACAGCGGCGAGGCGGCGTTCTCGTCGAGCTGCGGCGGCGGCGGGTACGCGACGTCGCTGGCCCAGTTGGCGGCGCCGGCCACGGCGGGCGGCCAGGGCTTCATCAGCCCCGACCTCGCGGGCGCCGGTGCGACGATCGTCAAGAGCGGCTTCACGGTGACGTTGGCGGTCGGCACGAGCAACACGGTCGTGATGGCGAAGGCGTCGACCTGCAGCAACAACGCCGACGCGCTGGCCAGCTACTTCGGCAAGGGTGATCCGGTCACGTGGGGCGGCACGGGCAGCCGTCACTTCGGCACCGACGAGCGCGGAACGATTTTCCAGGACAGCAGCAACACCTCGTTTGCTGCGCCCGCGAATCTCGTGACGGGCGGCACCGTCGGACCCGTTCAGTAGGCTCGGTCGTTCGATCTCGACAAACTGGCTCCGGCCGCACTGCCGGAGCCAGTTTTTTTTCATCCTTCCACCTTTGCTGGGTGCCACTCGAAGTTCCCTCTTGACAACTCGCTCAGTGCCGCGTTAAACCCGCACTCGCCTCGCCGCACGACGCCCGGATCGCACGTCGAGTTCCGCTCGTCCCACTTTTCTTTCGGGGAGGGCTGCCGTGAAGCTGACTGACTCGGTCGCGCGCATCCTCAACGGCAAGGGAATCCACGTCCACTCAGTCGGACCTGACGTGACGGTCTACGAAGCTCTGCTCAAGATGGCCGACGAGGACATCGGAGCGCTCCCTGTCATCGACGGCACCACGCTCGTCGGAATGTTTTCCGAGCGCGACTATGCGCGCAAGGTGGTGCTGAAGGATCGATCGTCGCGGGAGATGAAGGTCTCCGAGATCATGTCGTCGCCCGTCGTGACGGTCACGCCGCAGACCACGGTCGACGAGTGCATGCACTGCATGACGGCGAACCGCTGCCGTCACCTTCCGGTCGTGGACGCCAACACGGTCGTCGGACTGGTGTCGATCGGCGACCTGGTCCACTGGATCATCACGACCCAGGATGGCGTGATCCATCAGCTGGAGAGCTACATCTGCGGGAAATACCCCGGCTAATCGTGCTTCATCGGCCGCTACGAAGCAGGTTCTGAGCCGGTCGTTGTCAATTCGTCGCCACTCTGTTCTAGACACGCCCGAGCGCTACGGCGCGACGGCGTCAGCGCGTGGGGTGGGGCTCCACGCGGATGAAGAAATGTTCGCCGTCGCGAGGAGAGAGCGCAGGAAGAAAAGAGAAATAAAACCGAACGCAGCTTGGAATGTGGCAGTGCCGCGTCAAGGGTATATGCCGATCATTGCGGGACCAATTGCCTTCTACTACCTGGCGGCCGCCAGCATCGCCAGCGCGGTTCTGGCCGTCACTCGCCGAAATCCGATCCACAGCATGCTCTGGGTCCTCGCGCTGTTTCTGCACGTAGCAGGCATCTTCCTGCTCGCGGGCGCGGAATTCCTGGCAGCGGTCCAGGTGATCCTGTACGCGGGAGCCATCCTGGTCTTCTACCTGTTCTTCCTGATGCTCCTCGATCTGCCGGGCGAGACCGCCGAGGCGCGCTTCGGCGCCCATTGGCCGCTCTGCGCGGCGGCCGGCTTCGGCTTCGCGGCGCTCGCCTGGTTCGCGCGCGATCCCGGTCTGGTACCGACTGCGGAGCACGCGGCCGCGACCGATCCGTCGCCGGGCAGCCTCTCCGCGGTCGGACACGCGCTCTTTACCCAATTCACGCTGCCGTTCGAGATCGCCTCGCTGATCCTTCTGGCCGCCATCGTCGGCGCCGTCGTCGTGGCGAAGCGAAGGGCCGGCGCCTGATGGTACCGGTCGGCGCGTGCGTCGCACTCGGCGCCGTGCTCTTTGCGATCGGGCTCGTCGGCTTTCTCGGCCGGCGCAACATTATCCTCATGCTCGTGTCGATCGAGATCATGCTGAATGCGATCAACGTCACTCTGGCCGCGTTCAGTCAGCATCTGCACGATTCGCGCGGTCAGATCGTCGCGCTCTTCGTCATCGCCGTCGCGGCCGCGGAGGCTGCGGTTGGTCTGGGTCTGCTGCTCGCTCTTGCCCGAACGCGGCCTGGAATGAAGGTCGAGCAGCTGACGGAGCTGAAGTGGTGACCTCCATTTGCCCGTTGTTCGCGGTTCTGGCTCCGGCGATCGGGGCCCTGCTCATTGCGAGCACGGGCGAGCGCCGCGCCAATCTGCGGGAGTTCTGGTCCGTCGCCGCCGGCGTGCTGCAGGCGGCGTTCGTGATCGCGATCATCCCGGATGTCCTGGCGGGCAGGACGCCGGAGTGCGTGCTCTTTCGAATCCTGCCTGGAATCGAGCTCGCATTCCGCGCCGATGGCTTCGGCGTTCTCTTCGGGTTGGGAGCCTCGCTTCTCTGGATCGCGACGTCGTTCTATTCGATCGGCTACATGCGCTCGCTTCGCGAGCACGCGCAGACCCGCTACTTCGCGTGCTTCGCGCTGGCGCTGTCGGCCACGATGGGCGTGGCGTTCTCCGCCAACCTGTTCACCTTGTTTCTTTTCTATGAAGCGCTGACGCTGGCCACGTTCCCGCTCGTCGGTCACAAGGAAACGGCCGAAGCGGTGGCGGGCGCGCGGAAGTACATCGTCTATCTGCTCGGCGCCGCCAAGCTTTTTCTCGTGACCGCGCTGATCCTCACCTACAACGTCGCAGGAACCCTCGAGTTCCGAAAGGGCGGCATCTTTCCGTCATCGGCGCTCGCCAGCGAGCCGACGCTTCTGTACGTCGTCTTCGCGTTGTTCCTGTTCGGCTTCGCCAAGAGTGCGGTGATGCCGCTGCACAGTTGGCTGCCCGCGGCGATGGTGGCTCCGACTCCGGTCAGCGCGCTGCTGCATGCCGTTGCGGTGGTGAAGACCGGAGTCTTCTCCACGCTTCGAGTATTCCTGTTCGTGTTCGGTCCCGTCGCCATGCGATCGCTCGGCGCAGACAAGCTGGCGCTGGTCGTCGCCGCGGTGACGATTCTCGGGGGGTCGCTGCTGGCCCTCGGCCAGAACAACCTGAAGGCGCGGCTGGCATTTTCAACCGTCAGCCAGCTTTCTTACATCGTGCTGGGCGCCGCGCTGCTCACACCGAGCGGAATCCTGGGCGCCGTGGCGCACATCACCAATCACGCGGTCTCCAAGATCACGCTCTTCCTGTGCGCGGGCTCGATCTACGTGTCGACGCACAAAACCGAGGTCAGCCAGATGCCGGGCCTGGCCAGGCGAATGCCGTGGACGATGGCGGCGTTCGCGACCGCGTCTGTGAGTCTCGTTGGGATTCCTCTCGCCTGCGGCTTCGTCTCGAAGTGGTACCTGGCCGTTGGATCGCTCGAGCGTGGCAACGTGTGGTTGCTCGGTGTGCTGCTGATCAGCTCGCTCCTCAACGCCGCCTACCTCGGACCGATCGTGTTCCGGGCGTACTTCGAAGAGGAACCCGCCGGCTCGCGTTCCGACGCCGTCGTCGAAGTGCCATGGATGATCGTTCCGCTGGGGCTCACCGCGCTGGCCACGTTGATTCTCGGCGTCTATCCGAATCCTGTGCTGGCGCTCGCGGGAAGGGTATTGCCGTGACGCCGAAGCGCTGGCTCTATGCCGTCCTCGTCGTGTTCGCCGTCGGCGAAATCGCAGGACCGCATCTCTTCCCGGCGGACCACGCGCATTTCTGGTTCGAAGACATTCCGGCGTGGGGCTCCATCTACGGGCTGGTCTCCTGTCTCCTGATCATCATCGTCTCGAAGCTCCTGGGGAAACTGTGGCTCACGCGTCCGGAAAACTACTATGACTCCTGAGTGGATCCATCCCGGACTCGTGCTGATCGCCGGCGCGTGGATCCTGCCGTTCTGCAGGGGACGCGCGAAGCGAGCGGTGATGATCCTGCTGCCGGCGGCGGCGCTGGTCGACTGCTTCCTCATTCAACCGGGAACATATGGCGTCGTCCGCTTCCTCGGACAAGAGGTGGTATTCGGCCGCGCGGACAGGCTCAGTCTGGTTTTCTCGTACGTGTTCGCACTCGTTGCGCTGGTCGGAATGGTCTATTCGCTGCACGTGAACGACGATGCGCAGCACGTGGCCGCGCTGACGTACGCGGGTGCTGCGCTTGGAGCCGTCTTCGCCGGCGACTTTCTGTCGTTGTTCCTGTTCTGGGAGCTGATGGCACTGTCGGCCGCGCTCCTCGTGCTGCTGCGCCGGCGGCCTGCTGCGTCCGCCGCCGGATTCCGCTACGTGCTCGTTCACGTTTTCGCCGGACTGTGTTTGTTCGCAGGCATCGTGCTCCACTTTACGCAAACCGGGTCGCTGAGCTTCGGCAATCTCTCGCCGTATGCAGGAAGCGCGGCGTTCACGCTCATCCTGGTCGCTTTCCTCGTCAACGCAGCGGTGCCGCCACTCGGCGCCTGGCTGCCAGATGCTTATCCGGAAGCCACAGCGACCAGCGCGGTGTTTCTCACCGCCTTTACCACGAAGTCCGCAGTCTACGCGTTGATTCGAGGGTTTGCCGGCGCCGAGATCCTCGTGTGGTGGGGCGCGGCGATGGCGGTGTACGGCGTCGTGTACGCCGTTCTCGAGAACGACGCCAGAAGACTGCTCGCGTATCACATCATTAGCCAGGTCGGTTACATGGTCTGCGGCGTGGGGCTCGGCACCGAGCTCGCGCTGAACGGCGCAACCGCCCACGCTTTCGCGCACATCCTCTACAAGGCGCTGCTCTTCATGGGAGCGGGAGCCGTGCTTCAGGTGACCGGCCTGCGAAAGCTGAGCGACATGGGCGGGTTGTACAAGACGATGCCCGTCACTCTGGCGCTCTACATGGTTGGTGCGTTCGCGATTTCCGCAGTGCCGCTCTTCAGCGGATTCGTCACCAAGTCGATGGTCGTTTCAGCGGCGGGTGAGTCGCACCGGCCGGCGATTTACCTGCTGCTCACGCTGGCCTCGTCAGGCACGTTCCTGCACACAGGGCTGAAGCTTCCGTATTACATGTTCTTTGGAAAGGATCGCGGCCTCCGAGCGCAGGAGCCGCCGCGGAACATGCTGGTGGCGATGGGACTCGCCGCCGTGGCGTGCGTCGTGATTGGCGTGGCGCCGATGGTCTTGTATTCGCAGCTGCCGTTTCGTGTCGACTACATTCCGTACACCGTACGGCACGTCACGGCGACGCTCGGACTGCTTGGATTCACCGCGCTCGGCTTCTTCCTGTTGCTCGAACAGCTCGATCCCGAGCCGGTCGTGAGCCTCGATACCGATTGGTTCTACAGACGCGGCGGTGCTGCGATTCAGAAATTTACCCAGGGCGCGCTCGCGCGGCTCGAAGGATCGGTGAGCCGGGTCTCGGATGTCGTGATGCAGCGGTTCGTGCTGGATATCGGCGCGCAACTGGGCAATATCGATTTGCGCGGCGTCGACGCGATCATGGAAGGCGTCGGCCGCGTGACCGAGGAGGTCAGTCGCGATCTGACGCTCACGTCGACTGGCCACGTCCAGCGGTACGCACTCGTCATGGCGGCCGGCATCCTGGCGGGCGTCGCGCTCGCGGTGTTCGCGTGGTGACGACGTACCCGATTCTCAGCATGATTACGTTCCTGCCGGTGCTGGCAGGAGCGGCGATCTTCGTGTGCAGCGAACGTGTCGCACGGTGGCTCGCGCTCGCCGGGTCGCTGGCAACTCTGGCCATCTCGGCGCCGCTGTACTCGCACTTCGACAAGGGCTCGACCGGCCTGCAGTTCGTCGAATCCGTGCCCTGGATTCCGTCCTGGAATGTCGTCTACAGCGTGGGCATCGACGGCATCAGTCTGCCCTTCATCTTTCTCTCGACGGTCGTGAGCGTCCTGTGCGTCGGCGCGTCGTGGACCGCCGTCCAGATGCGCGTCCGCGAATTCTACGCGTCGCTGCTCCTCGCAGAGACCGCGATGATCGGACTGTTCGCCGCCACGAATCTCTTTCTCTTCTACGTGTTCTGGGAGCTGATGATCGTTCCGATGTTCCTCCTCATCGGCGTGTGGGGAGGTCCGCGCCGCATCCACGCGGCGATCAAGTTCCTGCTGTTCACGCTCGCCGGCAGCGTGCTGATGCTCGTCGGACTGATCACTCTCCTGCGAGCGAGCGGCACGTTGGACTTCCAGGCGCTGGCGGCGACGAGGCCGAACGCAGCGCTGCAATCCTGGCTGTTCGTCGCCTTCACGGCTGCGTTTGCCGTCAAGGTGCCGATGTTTCCCGTGCACACCTGGCTGCCGGACGCTCACACCGAGGCGCCGACGGCCGGCAGCGTGATCCTCGCGGGAATTCTCCTCAAGATGGGCGGCTACGGACTGCTGCGCATTGCGCTGCCGATCCTTCCCGATGCCGTGCGGCTCTTCCGCGGGCCGATGCTGGCGCTGTCGGCGATCGCAATCGTGTACGGCGCGTACGTCACGCTCGCGCAGACGGATGTCAAGCGGCTGATTGCGTACTCGAGCATCAGCCACATGGGATTCGTGACGCTCGGGATCTTTACGCTGAATCGAAACGGAATCGAGGGCGCAATCCTCCAGATGGTGAACCACGGGATCGTCACCGGCGCGCTGTTCCTGTGCGTCGGCATGATCTACGAGCGCACGCATACACGCGAGATCGCCGCATACGGCGGAGTGGCGAAGCTCGCGCCCATCTATTCGACGTTTCTGGCGCTCTTCTGTCTGGCGGCGGCCGGCCTCCCCGGTCTGAATTCGTTCGTCGGAGAATTTCTCATCATCAGCGGCGCCTTCGACACCCGGCCGTGGTACGGCGTGATGGCCGTGTGGGGCGTCGCGCTTGGGACGACTTACATCCTGTGGCTCTACTACCGCGTCGCGCTTGGCGAGGTGAAGCCGGGATTGCGAGCGCTGCGGCTCGATCTCGACCTTCGCGAGGTGGCGACGCTCGCGCCGATGGCCGCTCTCGTGCTGACGATCGGTCTTTACCCGGAATCGGTCCTGGGTTTTCTGAGAACGTCCGTGGCGCAGCTCGTCGTCGCGTCGGCGGCGTCCGCCGCGGTCGTGGGGGGCATGTGATCGCCGTTCTCCCGGAGCTGATCCTGAGCGGCACAGCCGTGGTGCTCATCCTCGTCGCACGCCGTGTCCGGCGCGCGCGGTCTGCCGCTCCCTGGGTCGTCGCCGCGGCCGTCGCCGCCGCCATCTCGCTCTGGGCGTTCCCGCCCGCCTCGTCGACGACCGCGTTCGGCGGGACAATCGCCGGCGATCGATACGCGCGATTCTTCGGCCTCTTGTTTTCAGGAAACCTCGCGCTGGCCTCGCTCCTCTCGGTGAGGCACCTCGACTCGGAGCGCGTTCCGCCGGCCGAATACTTCGCGCTGCTGCTCCTCGCATCGACCGGGATGATGCTCGCGGTTTCCTCGGTCGATCTCTTGATCCTGTACCTCGGGCTCGAGCTCATGACGTTGTGCTCGTACGTGCTGGTGGGAATTGCGCGGGACCGGCCGGCGGCCAACGAAGCATCGATCAAATACTTTCTCCTCGGCTCGTTTGCGTCGGCGCTGCTTCTGTACGGCATTGCTCTTACATACGGCGTGACGGGCGCGACCGACTTCGCCGCGATTGCTTCGACGGTGTCGCGAAACGGTGTGACGCGGCATCCGCTGCTGCTCGCCGGCGTGGGACTGGTGGCCGGCGGCCTCGCGTTCAAGATCGCCGCGGTGCCATTCCACGCCTGGGCTCCGGATGTCTACCAGGGCGCCATGGCGCCGATCGCCGCGTTCCTGTCCGCCGGATCGAAAGCGGCAGGTCTCGCAGCGCTCGTTCGCGTGTGCCTCGTGGCCTTCGCGCCGGAGCAGCGCATCTGGTCCGTGATCGTGGTGGCGCTCGCGGCGCTGTCGGTGATGACCGGAAGCCTGCTCGCCATCTCGCAGTCGCGCATGAAGCGGATGCTGGCGTATTCGTCCATCGCGCACGCCGGCTACGCGCTGCTCGGCCTGGTTCCTGGAACTCCGGAGGGCGCTTCAGCGACCATGCTGTATGCGTTCGTGTATGCGTTCATGACCCTTGGAGCCTTCGGCGTCGTGATCGCGCTCGGGCCTCACGGCGAGAATCTGAGCGGCTATCGGGGCCTTGCAACAAGGGCGCCCGGGATGGCCGCGGTGATGTTTCTCTTCCTGTTGTCGCTGACGGGAATCCCACCGACGGCGGGGTTCACGGCAAAATTTGCGGTCATCCTCAGCGCCGTGCGCGCGGGCTACACCGGCCTGGCGGTGCTGGCGGTGTTGTGCAGTGTCGTGTCCGCGTTCTTCTATCTGCGAGTCGCAGTGCTGATGTACATGACCGAGCCGGAAGAGGCGGAACCGGCGCGCCTTCCTATTCCGGTTTATGCAGCCCTGGCGATCGCTGCGGCGGTGACGATCGTCGGCGGAATCTTTCCAAGCACCCTGGCGGTCTGGGCAGTGCCGCCGTAGTTGCGACGAAGGCGGGACGGGCAGGAAAGGCGGGATGGTTGCGAGGCGCGAACGCGCCGAGCAACAGCGGCGGGGGTGGGGCCCCGGCGCAAGTTAGCAACGTGGGGCCCCACGCGAGAGTGAGAGAAGTCAGTGATGCATGAGTACCTCGGGATAGTGGTCGCGTTCGTCCTCGCCGGAGGATTTGTTGCGGCAAACATCATCCTTGCATCGACGCTCGGCCCCAAAAAGCCGTCGGCCGTGAAATCGGAGCCGTTCGAGTGCGGGCAGGTTCCGTTCGCGCTGCCGATCGGCCATCTGTCGGTCAAGTTCTACCTGACCGCCATTCTCTTCATCCTGTTCGACGTCGAGCTCGTCTTCCTCTATCCGTGGGCCGTCGTGTATCGCACGCTGGGCGGATCGGGTCTCTTGGAGATGGTCATCTTCCTCGCGGTTCTGATGGTGGGCTTCTTCTACGCCTGGGACAACGGCGCATTGGAGTGGCACTGACATGTCTGGCGACGCGGGATTCGTAACCAGTCGGCTCGACGAAGCCGTCGGCTGGGCTCGCAAGTACTCCATCTTTCAGTACCCGTTCGTGACGGCGTGCTGTGGCATGGAGTACATGGCGACGGCGTGCTCTCACTACGACATCGACCGCTTCGGCGCCGGCCTGCCGCGATTCTCGCCGCGACAGGCGGACGTGCTGTTCGTCGTCGGCACGATCAGTCAGAAGATGGCGCCGGTGCTGAAGCGGATCTACGACCAGATGGCCGAGCCGAAATGGGTCGTCTCGTTCGGCGTGTGCACCTGCACCGGCGGCTTCTACGACAACTACGCGACGCTCATGGGGATCGACACGATCATTCCAGTCGACATCTACATTCCAGGTTGTCCTCCGCGGCCGGAATACGTGCTCGACGGATTGCTCAAGCTGCAGGCGAAGATCCAGGCGCAGCACGAGAGCGGGACGCGGCCGGCCCCCGAGCCGAGACCGGAGCTGGAGCTCGAGCCATGGATGCCGCAGCGCTGATTCAGGCGCTCACCGAGCGCTTCCCGGACGCCGTGAGAAGCTCACATGCATACCGGGGCGACGCGACGATCGTCGTCTCGCGTGAGGCGCTGCTCGATCTCGCGCGGGCTCTCAAAGGCGATGCCGCCTTTCAGATGAATTTTCTGATGGATCTCACGGCGGTCGACTTCTCCACCTTCGGGAAGAAGCCGTCGTCGGCGTTCTTTGCTTCGTCGGGCGTCGCGGTAAGACCTTCGGCAGAACTTCCCGACGAACATCCGTGGCCGGGACCGCCTCGGGTCCCCAACGCGGCAGCCGCGTTGGGGGCGCCGCCTGGCCCCGCGCGCTTCGTCGTCGTCTATCACTTTTTCTCGCTGCCGCTGAAACATCGACTGCGTGTCGAGGTTCCTCTGGAGGAGAACGACGCGGAGGTCGATTCGGTGACGTCTCTCTGGGCGGGCGCGGACTGGCTCGAGCGCGAAGTGTGGGACATGTTCGGCATCCGATTCCGAGGACACGCGAACCTGAAGCGCATTCTGACTTACGAGCAGTTCGTCGGTCATCCGCTGCGAAAAGACTATCCGGTCAACAAACGGCAGCCATTGATCGGACCAGACGGCCATGCCTCGGACCATTCCTGATAATTCGGTTCCCGCAGCGGCGGCCGCTTCGGACGCGCTGGAAACGCGCGACATGCTGCTCAACGTCGGGCCGGCGCACCCGGCGATGCACGGGATCATCCGCATCGTCGCCCGGCTGGATGGAGAGCAAATCGTCGATGCCGACGTCGACATCGGCTATCTCCATCGCGGGTTCGAGAAGATGTCCGAGACGGTGGACTACAACGGGGTGATCCCGTACACCGATCGCCTGAATTACGTGTCGCCGCTCATCAACAACGTCGGCTACTGCATGGCGGTGGAGAAACTGCTCGGCATCTCGGTTCCGGAACGCTGTCACTACATCCGCGTGATCGTTTCGGAGATCTCGCGCCTCACCGACCATCTCACGTGCGTCGGCGCCAGCGCCATGGAGCTGGGAGCCTTCACCGTCTTTCTCTACATGATCAAGGCACGCGAGTACCTGTGGGAGCTCGTCGAGAGCGTGACGGGCGCGCGCCTGACCGTGTCGTATTGCCGCGTGGGCGGAGTGAAGGCCGACCTGCCGGAAGGCTTCGCAGAACAATGCGCGAAGGCGTTCGAGGAGACGCGCAGAGTGCTCGCCGAATCGGATGCGCTGCTGACTCGCAATCGTATCTTCGTCGACCGGATGTCGGGCACGGGCAAAATCTCGGCGGAGGAGGCCGTCTCTTACGGCATTACGGGCCCCTTCCTGCGCGCCAGCGGCGTGCCGTACGACGTCCGTAAAGATTGTCCGTACGCATCGTACGACCGGCTCGAGTTCGACGTGCCGGTGGGAACGAGAGGCGACAACTTCGATCGCTATCTCGTCCGGATGGAGGAGATGCAGCAGTCGATGCGGATTGTGGAGCAGGCGCTCCGCGATATGCCTCCGGGTCCGTTCCAGGCGAGCCCGCAGACAGGACGTTCGCTGCCCGCTTCCGAGATGGTCGATCAGGGGAAGGTCGGAAACATTCCAGCAATCCGGGACGCATGCGCCGTGACCGATCCGACGCTCGACGGCTCGGCCAAGCCTCTGCACGTGAGCATCGCGACCGCCGAAAAGCGCGTGTTCCTTCCGCCGAAGGAAGACACGTACGGAAACATCGAGGGCTTGATGCAGCACTTCAAGCTCGTGATGTACGGGCACGGCGCGCGGCCGCCGAAGGGCGAAGTGTATTTCGCGGTGGAAGGCGCCAACGGCGAGCTCGGATTCTATGTCGTGAGCGACGGAGGCAACACGCCTTATCGTGTGCGCGTCCGTCCACCGTGCTTTGCCATCATGTCGGCTCTCCCGAAGCTCGTCGTCGGCGACATGATGGCGGATCTCACGCCGACATTCGGATCGATCAACATGATCGGCGGAGAGCTGGACCGGTGAACCTCGCAGCGCTCGAGCCTCGAGCCCGGGAAATCATCGGACGCTACGACGAGCCGCGGGCGGCCATGCTGCCGCTGTTGTGGCTGGCGCAGAGCCACATTGGTCACATCCCGCCGGAGGCCGAGCGCTGGGTCGGAGGGCTGCTCGGCGTCGCGGTCTCACATGTCCGGGAAGTCGTCTCGTTCTACTCGATGTTTCGGACGCGTCCGGCGGGCCGGCACGAGCTGCGCGTCTGCACCAGCCTTCCGTGCATGCTGCGAGGAGCAGAGAATGTGCTGGCGCAGCTCGAAGCGCGCTTCCACGTCCGGCCAGGCGAGACGACGTCGGACGGGGAACTGACGCTGACGGAAGTCGAATGCCTCTGTGCATGCGAGATCGCTCCGGCGGGACAACTCGACGAGCAATTCGTCGGCCCGTTGGACGATGACACCATCGAGGCAATCGCGGGCGGCGCGATCCGGCCGCCCGCCGATTCGCCGTCGATCGTTGAGCGGCAACCGTTCGTGTCGACCGACGGGCCGGTGATCTCCCCGCGTTTCAGGAATGTCGATGGAACGTGGTGGGACGCGTACGTCGCGGACGGAGGTTATGTCGCCGCCGCGAAAGCGCTGTCGTCGATGACGCCCTCGCAAGTCGTCGACGAGGTTTCAAAGGCCAACCTCCGCGGTCTGGGCGGCGCGGGGTTTCCGACCGGCAGAAAATGGTCGTTCATCCCGAAAGGCAGCCCGAAACCCAAATACCTCGTCGTCAATGCCGACGAAGGGGAACCAGGAACCTTCAAGGATCGATACATTCTCGAGCGCGATCCGCACGCCCTGCTCGAAGGCATGATCATCGCTGCTTCCGCGATTGGAAGCCACAAAGCCTACGTCTATATTCGTGGCGAGTACTTCCGGCCGGCCGAACGGTTCGCCCGTGCGGTGGCCGAAGCGTACGAGCGCGGCTGGCTTGGCAAGAACGTTCAGGGAAGCGGCTTCGATCTGGACGTCGTGATCCATCGCGGGGCCGGCGCCTACATCTGCGGCGAGGAGACCGCGCTGCTCACGTCGATCGAGGGAGGAAAAGGCTTTCCCAAGCTCAAGCCGCCGTTCCCGGCCATCTCTGGTCTGTTCCAGTGTCCAACGATCGTGAACAACGTCGAGACGCTGGCCTGTGTTCCGTTCATTCTGCGCGAGGGCGCGGATCGCTTCGCCGCGCTGGGAACGCCGAAACAGGGCGGCACCAGGCTGTTCTCCGTCTGTGGACACGTGAATCGGCCCGGGCTCTACGAGGCGCCGGTGGGGATCACGCTCCGCGAGCTGATCGATCGCCACGCGCAAGGGGTGCGTCGCGGGCACAGCCTCAAGGCGGTGATCCCCGGCGGAATGTCGGCGAAGGTGCTCGCGGCGGAAGAGATCGATGTGGCGATGGACTTCGACTCGCTGCTGGCCGCGGGCACGATGGCAGGCTCCGGCGGCGTGATCGTGATGGACGACAGCGCGAGCATGGTCGAGGCGCTCCAGTCGGCGGCGAAATTCTTCGCGCACGAGTCGTGCGGCCAGTGCTCGCCGTGCCGGGAAGGGACCGGCTGGATTCATCGCATCGTGCGGCGGATGGCGAGGGGGGAGGGGAGGCTTCAGGACCTGGACGACCTGCTTTCGATTGCGCGCGCCATGGAGGGGAAGACGATTTGTGTCTTCGCCGACGCGGCCGCCTGGCCCGTCCAGTCGTACATCACGAAGTTCCGCGCGGAGTTCGAGGAGCACATCACAATCCATGGGATTGCAGATTGCAGATTGCAGATTGCAGATTGTCGCCCAATTCAATCAGCAATCAGCAATCAGCAATCTGCAATTTCACGTAGCCAGATATGCCGAACCTGACGATCGACGGCCGCCAGATCGACAGCCCGGACGGCAGCACGGTGATTCAGGCTGCCGAGAAGCTCGGGATCTTCATCCCGCGCTACTGCTATCACCCCGGGCTGTCCATTGCCGGGAACTGCCGCATCTGCCTCATCGAAGTCGAGAAAAATCCCAAGCTGCAGATTGCGTGCAATACGACCGTCGCCGACGGGATGGTCGTGCACACGAGCAGCGCGAAAGCCGAAGAGGGTCGGCGCGCCGTGCTCGAATTCCTTCTGGCGAATCACCCGCTCGACTGTCCCGTCTGCGATCAGTCGGGAGAGTGCGACCTCCAGAACTTCTACATGAATTTCGGCCTCTACGATCCCAGGTTCAGAGAACAGAAGATCAAGAAGAAGAAGGCCGTCGCCGTCGGACCGCACGTGATGCTCGATCAGGAGCGCTGCATCCTGTGCTCGCGCTGCGTTCGTTTCACCGACGAGATCTCGAAGACCGGCGAGTTCGGCATCTTCAATCGCGGCGACCAGGCCGAGGTCGCGCTCTATCCTGGTCAGAATCTCGACAATCCGTACTCGGGCAACGTGGTCGACATCTGTCCGGTTGGCGCCCTGACCGATCGCGAATTTCGATTCAAGGCAAGGGTCTGGTATCTCTCGAGCGCCCCGACCGTCTGCAACGGCTGCGCGCAGGGCTGCAATGTGGACGTCCATTACGTGCTCGACAGACCTCACCTCAACGACGGCGCGCGCATTCTGCGCGTGAAGCCGCGGTACAACCCAGACGTCAATCAGTGGTGGATGTGCGACGAGGGACGGTACGGCTTCGGCTGGGTCGACAACGGACGGCTGACGAAGGTTCGCCGTCACGGTGCCGACGCGACGTGGGAGCAAGCCGTCGCGGGGATTACGGAGGAACTCAAGAGAATCGGCGAGGATCACGAACGGGGAACCGGCTCGCGTCTCGGTGTGATCGCCTCATCGCAGCTGACGAACGAGGAACTGTTCCTGATTAGGGAGATCTTCCAGCGAGCTCTCGATGCGCGCGTGACGGCATCTTTTCCGATGGCCGCCGGCTACAGCGACAAATTCCTGATCAAGGCTGATAAGACCCCGAACACGCGCGGTGCGATGGCGATCGCCCTGGCGGGTCCCACCGCGCCAGGTGCGGCGACGATCGTCGCTGACGCAGTCGAAGGACGGCTGGATGCATTGTGGGTTTTCGGTCACGACCTGACGTCCCTCGTCGCCGACGCAGACCTGCAGCAGTTGTCGCGCAGCCTCCGTCTGTTCGTGTTCTCGGGGACGAACGAGAATGCCACGGCCGCCCGGTCGCATTGGACGTTGCCAACCGCGGCGTATCTGGAGAAGGACGGGACGTTCGTGAACGTACACGGGCGAGTCCAGCGTGTCGGCTGCGCCTTCTCGCCGCTGTCCGATTCGCGGGCAGACTGGAATGTGCTCCTCGAGATCGCCGGCCGGCTGAATCTCGGGTTCGCGTGGCGCAGTCCACAAGAAGTTTTCCAGGCGTTGGCCGCAAGCGTCGCGCCTTTCGCCGGGTTGACGTACGAACGGATTGGTCTGCAAGGAGCGTCGCTCACGACCGACGCGTCGATTGCGGAGGCAGTCGCCACATGATCGACCTGGCGGTCAAGCTGGTGCTCGCGCTGTTCGTGTTCTTCGGCGTGTTGAACCTCGCCGCGCTGCATACGTGGCTGGAGCGGAAGCAGTCGGCCCTCATGCAGGACCGCATAGGAGCCAATCGCGCGAGCATTCTGGGATGGCGATTGATGGGGCTGTTCCACCCGCTGGCGGACTCCATCAAGATGTTCACGAAGGAAGATATCGTCCCGGCCGGCGCGGACAGAATCCTCCACACGCTCGCGCCCGTCTTTTCGGTGTTCTTCGCGCTGGTCACCTTTGCCGCAATCCCGTTCGGCGATCGCTTTCTCCTCGGCGGCCGCGTCATCGAGCTCCAGGTCGCCAAGATCAACGTGGCGCTCCTCTACATCTTCGCGATGCTCTCGCTGGGGGTCTACGGCGTGATCCTTGCCGGGTTTGCCTCGCGCAACAACTACGCGCTGCTCGGCGGACTGCGTGCGACCGCCCAGATGATCTCGTACGAGATTGCGCTCGGCATCGCGATCGTCGGCGTCATCATGATCTACGGGACGATGGACCTGCAGGAGCTGGTGCGCGCTCAGGGCCGGACGCTCGCCGGCTGGATTCCGCTCTGGGGCATCGTCGTGCAGCCGGTCGCGTTCGTCGTGTTCCTCACGGCGGCTCTGGCAGAAACCAAGAGGATTCCGTTCGACCTGCCCGAGGGCGAATCCGAGATCATCGGGTATTTCGTCGAGTACAGCGGCATGAAATTCGGGATGTTCTTTCTCGCCGATTTTCTCGAGACGATCCTGGTCGCCTGTCTCGCCACCACGTTGTTCTTCGGCGGGTGGCAGGTGCCGTATCTGACGTCCAGCGGGTTTCAGTTTCCCTGGGGCGCAACGCTTCCGCTCTCGCAGCCTGTTTATGTACTGCTGGGCGTAGCGAGCTTTTCAATCAAGGTCGTGATCTTCTGCCTGCTGTTCATGCAGCTTCGCTGGACGCTGCCGCGGTTCCGGTACGACCAACTCATGCGGCTCGGATGGCTGGGGCTGTTTCCGATCGCCGTGGTCAACGTGCTGGTGACCGCTTCGGTGCTCGCCTTACTCAAGGTCCGGGAGGTCGGGTGGCTCGCGTGGGTCGGATAGGTCACGTAGATCGATCGGTACAAATGTGATGGCGGTCAAAGTACTTCGCAGGCGCGAACTGACGGTTTGGGAAAAGCTCTACATTCCACAGATCGTCAGCGGCCTTAAAGTGACGACGGCCCACCTGCTGCGGAACCTGTATCTCCACTCGGCGCATCGCCTGGGATTGCTGCAGAACCGGCGCGCCGCGGTTACCTTCCAGTATCCGGAAGAGCCCAGGCCGCTCGCGGCACGATTCCGGAGCCGCCATCGCCTCACCGTTCGCGACGATGGGACACCGCGCTGCGTCGGCTGCATGCTGTGCGAGACCGTCTGCCCGGCACACTGCATCACGATTGTGGCGGGAGAGCATCCCGATCCGAATGTCGAGAAGTATCCCGTTCGCTTCGATATCGACCTGGGCGTGTGCGTCTATTGCGGGTACTGCGTCGAGGTCTGTCCGGAAGACGCGATCCGGATGGACACGGGCATCCTGGATGTGGCCGCCTATTCACGCGACGCGATGAAGCTCGACATCCATGAACTGATGAACCCGTCGCTGCGGAAGCCCTTGCTCGAGTGCACGCTCAAATTTCCGCACAAGTGCCGTCTCGCGGGCGGCGAGGCGAGCCGCTAAGCAGTTCTGCAGACAACTTCGCGCAAACGCGTCCGGGAATTCGGCCGCGCCGGGCGTTGACACCAACGCGCTGGATCGGCGTCGATCTGCGAATTTCCGGGTCAGATCGTGGTTGACTTGCCCTACAGCGGGGCGTAGCCTTCGGCTCGTTTCCGCTGCCGCCCGTGCGCGCAGCGGACTTCCGTTTATACCGTTCGCGCAGGCTTCATTGTTCGTTCGCCGGCGGTTCCCTTGGTCGCGACGCCCTGTTCTCGAAAGGAGCCTCTTCTTATGCGCCGGATTCTGTTCGTGGGCTTCACCTGGTTGCTGCTGGGCACGCCAGGTTTCGCGCAAACGCTGGGCACCATCACCGGAGAAGTGAAGGATTCCACCGGCGCCGTCGTTCCCGGCGCCACGGTGACCGTGATCAACAAGGCGACCAACGCCACCCGTACGACCTCGAGCAACGAAGTCGGCCTATACGACTTTCCGGCGCTGCCGCCCGGGCCGTACACCGTGAAGAGTGAGCTAGACGGTTTCAAAACCGCGACGAGCGACGTTGAATTGCAGGTGAACCAGACGGCGCGCGTCAACTTCACGCTCGAGTTGGGCACAATCTCCGAACAGACGCTGGTGACAGGGGTCTCGCCGCTGGTCGAAACGTCGAACGCAACCGTCGGCACTGTCATCGAGAACAGACGCATCGTCGAACTGCCGCTCAACGGGAGAAATTATCTCCAGCTCGTCGCCCTGAGCCCGAACGTCAGCGCCGAGTTCGCCGGCCCCGGCCAGGCGGGCGACCGCCAGGGCGGCACGCGCGCCAACCAGCAGCTGTCTATTTCGGGGCAGCGCCGCGAGTTCAACTACTACACGCTGGACGGCGTCGACAACACCGACGTCAACTTCAATACGTACATTTTCCTCCCCTCGGTCGACGCGCTCGAAGAGTTCAAGGTGCAGACCGGGGTCTACTCCGCCGAATTCGGGCGCGAGGCGAGTCAGGTGAACGTGGTCACGAAGTCGGGGACGAACAGTCTGCACGGAACGGTATTCGAATTCCACCGCGACGATGCGCTGGACGCGAGACCGTACTCCTTCACCGCGTCGCAGGCAGCCGCCCAGAAGGCGCCGTTCAAATGGGATCAGTACGGCTACACCGCCGGCGGTCCCGTGTGGAAGAACCATCTGTTCTACATGTCGAATTTCGAGGGGTACAGGGACCGGAAACAGTTCCAGACTCTCTACAGCGTGCCGTCGGCGGCGATGCGGAGCGGCGACTTCTCGGAGCTCCTGGCGAACCTCGGGGCCGTCAACCCACAGACGGGACAACGAGCGGGCATCATCGTCAACCCGACACAGTGTGCGGTCGTCGGCACGACGCGGACGTGCGCGCCGTTTGCCGGCAACCTCATTCCCTCGACCCAGTTGAATTCCATCTCCAAGAAGCTGCTGGAGTTCTATCCGGAGCCCAATAACGGCACCGCCGGGCTCACCAACAACTATCTATCTCTCCAGAACCGCGTCATCGACAAGTACCAGTACACGCAGCGGATGGATCTGGTCCAGAGCTCCGCGTCCGCCTGGATGGGCCGCTACAGCTACGCCAAGGAGAACGAGGTGACGCCGGCGTTGAAGTTGAACGGCACGAAGCTCGACACGCGCGTGCATCAGGTCGCGCTCGGAAACACGTGGACGCTGTCGTCGACGCTCGTCAACGAATTCCGGTTCGGCTACAACTACTTCTTCAACACGTTCGGACGCGAGCTGGCGTTCGAGCGCGACGTCATCAAGGAGCTGAACATCCCGGGCATCTCGCTGAATCCAGCCGAGGCCTGGGGGATTCCGTCGATCGGCATCACAGGGTTCAGCGGCTTTGGCGACAGCACCGAAGGGCCGTACACGAACCGGAACCGCGCGCTCGAGTTCAGCGACAACGTGTCGTGGATTCGCGGACGGCATGCGTTCAAGGCCGGCGGCACGCTCCGGTACGACATGTACAACCAGGTGGGCAACCAGTTTGCGCGCGGCAATTTCCAGTTTCAGCCCATTGCCACGGGCTACGCGTTCGCCGACTTCCTGCTCGGTTATACGCAGCAGGACGAATCAGCGGTCGCGCTCGCGGTGACGAAGTTCCGCGCGCTCAGCCATGCCTATTACTTCACCGACACATGGAAGGTCCGCTCGAACATGACGTTCGATCTCGGCCTGCGGTACGAATACACGCCGCCATGGCTCGATGAGAACGGCACGTTGATGAACGCGTCGCTCCCGTGCCACGACACGACGCCGAACGTGCAGAATCTCGCCTGTCATCCGGTGATGGTGCGCATCGGCAGCGGCGACGTCTACGAGAACACCGTTCTTCGCTTTGCGCCGAACATTCAGGTGGCTCGCGACGGTCGCCTTGGCGACCGCCTGATTTTCGACGACAAGAAGAACTTCGCGCCGCGGGTTGGCTGGGCGTGGACCCCGAGCGACAAGTGGTCGTACCGCGCGGGCACGGGCATCTTCTACATGCAGGACACCGGCAACCCGCGGTTCGACATGGCGCGCAACCTGTCGGGACGCCGTCGCGACAACACACTGCTGCTGACCCCGGACCTGACGCTCGACGCGCCGTTCAGGGGGGTGGGGACCGCGAACGATTGCGGTGTGGCGCCGCCGCTCGTGTGCCTCACGAACATTTACGTGCTGGGCAACATGCCCGATCGCAAGACGCCGTACATGTGGCAGTACCTGTTCAACGTCCAGCGTGAGCTCGGCTCGTCCACGGCGCTCGAAGTCGGCTACCTCGGCTCGCACAGCTTCCGGCTGGAGCGGATGTTCGACTGGAACGAAACCATCCCCAGCACCATCGGATCGGTGCAGAGCCGGAAGCCGTATCCGGAATACACGAAGGTCCAGGAGATCGGGAACGTCGCGGAGGCCAAGTACAATTCGCTGGCGATCAAGCTCACGCGGCGGCTGCACCAGGGACTGTCGGTGCTCGGTGGCTATACGTTATCCAAGTCAACGGACAACGGAAGCGGCATCCGCGTCCTCAATGGCGACACGCTCTTCCCGCAGAACAGTTTCTGCCTCGAGTGCGAGTGGGGACCGTCGGTGTTCGACGTGCGCCATCGGTTCGTCGCGTCGATCCTCTACGAGCTGCCGTTCGGCGACGGGAAGCCCTTCATGCAATCGGGTCTCGGCAGCGCGATCCTCGGCGGATGGCAGATCAGCACGATCATTTCGAAATCGAGCGGATTCCCGAGAACGGCGTACGTTGGAACCGACCGGTCCAACACCGGCGGCGGACAGGACCGTCCGAACGTCACCGGACAGGATCCGATTCTGCCGGGCGATCAGCAGACGATCCAGCGGTGGTTCAACACCGATGCGTACGTTCTGCAGCCGCTGGGTTCGTTCGGGAACGCCGGCCGCAACACGTTCTTCGGCCCGGGCATCACCAACGTCGACGCGTCGATCATCCGGAACTTCCGCATCAGCGCCAGGACGCTACAATTCCGGCTCGAAGGGTTCAACGTTCTGAACAATCCGATCTGGAACGATCCGAACACGACGTTGACCAACCCGCTCTACGGCCAGATCAACAGCACCAGAAAACCGATGCGCGAAGTCCAGCTCGGGCTGAAGTTCGTGTTCTGATTGCTCGTCGACAAGGCAGGCCGACGGTGCGTCGCCCATCCACGCGACTCCGACCGTCGGCCTTCCGTCTATGGCCGGCATTCCCTTTCTGCGCGCCGACCAGACTCAGTCCCTGCGAACAAGTTCCCGATCGAAGAGAAAGCTGAGGTGAACCGTCATGCGCACATGGACATTCGTGGCTTTCGGTTTCGCCGCGGCGGCCGCGTCGGCGGCATGCGGCCAGCAGGCGGGCACGCTGCAAGCGGCTGCCAACAGCCTCAAGGCAGCGGACATGAAGACGATCGAGTACTCCGGCACGGGCAAGTGGTACCAGTTCGGCCAGGCGCCGAGCCCCACGCTGCCGTGGCCGCCGTTCGACGTCAGCGCGTACACGGCGTCGATCAACTACGACACGCCGGCAGCACGGATTCAGATGACCCGGAAACAGGTCGTCGAACCGGATCGCGTCCGTCCGGCGCCGGTCGAACAGAAGGTAGACCAGTACGTCAGCGGCGCGGCGGCGTGGAACATGGCAGCCCCCGCCGGCGCGGCGCCAGGCGCGGCGCCGGCCCCGCAACCGCAGTCCGCGGCCGTCGAAGAACGGACGATGGAGATCTGGTCGACGCCGCAGGGATTCCTGAAGGCGGCGCTGGCGAACAATGCGACGTCGCAGCCGGCTGGAGCCGGTTCTGAGATCACGTTCACGGCCGGCAAGAACAAGTACGTCGGCACGCTCAACGCTCAGAACCAGGTCGAGAAGATCCGAACCTGGATTGACAACCCGGTGCTCGGCGACACGCTCGTCGAAACGACGTTCGCGGACTACCGCGACTTCGACGGCGTGCCGTTCCCGGGGCACATCGTCCGCACGCAGGGCGGATATCCGGTGCTCGACCTGATGACGTCGTCAGTGCGGTCCAACGCAGCGGTTGACCTGCAGGTGCCCGACGTTGCTCGGAACGCGACGGTGCCGCCCCCGCAGGCGACGGCTGAGAAGCTGGCGGAGGGCGTCTGGTACATCAAGGGCGGCACGCACCACAGCGTGGCGATCGAACAACGCGACCACATTGTCGTCGTGGAGGCGCCGTTGAACGAAGCGCGCTCGCTCGCCGTCATCGCCAAGGTCAAGGAAACGATCCCGAACAAGCCGATCAAGTATCTCGTGAACACGCACGCCCACTTCGATCACTCGGGTGGTCTGCGGACGTACGTGGACGAGGGAGCGACGATCGTGACCCACGAGATGAACCGGTCCTACTACGAGCAGGCGTGGCGGGCGCCGCACTCGCTGAATCCCGATCGACTCGAGCAGTCGAAGAAGCCGGTGTCCTTCGAGACGTTTTCGGACAAGCACACGCTGACCGACGGCCACCGGACAATCGAGATTGATCCGATTCAAGGCAGCGGCCACAACGACGCGTTCGCGATGGTGTATCTGCCGGCCGAAAAAATCCTGGTCGAAGCCGACGCGTACACGCCGGCGCCCGCCGATGCTCCGCCGCCCGCGATGCCGAATCCGTTCTCTGTGAACCTGTACCAGAACATCGAGCGGCTGAAGCTCGACGTGCGTCAGATCGCTGCCCTTCATGGACCGCGCCTCGTCACGCTGGCCGATCTACGGAGCTCGATCGGGCAAGGCGCGAGACCGACGAACTGACGGCTGCTGAACAGCGGGCCTTGGTCTACCGGCATGTGCTTGCCGCAGCGGAACCTCATCTCGCCGCCACGAAAATCACGAAATTCACGAAAAATTCATTCAAGGTTTTTCGTGGATTTCGTGATCGAGAGGGGCCCTGTGACCGGAGGATCGGATGACATCACATCATGTTCGTGTCGCCACGGCGCTCGCCGGCCTTGCCGGCCTGATCTTCGGCATCGTGGCGGCGTCCGCGTTGCAGCGCGACGCGTCCGCGCAGCCGGCGCGCGGCGCACGTCGAATCATTCGTCCCGAGAAGGCGCCGAACACCGGGCTTCCGTTCAGCCCGGGCGTGCTCGCCGGCGATACGTTGTATGTATCGGGCCACCTGGGACGCGACCCGGTCACGAACGCGCTGGTCGGCGGCGGCATCGAGGCCGAGACGCGTCAGTCGCTCGCCAACATTCGCGAGGTGCTCAGAGCAGCGGGGATGGACTTCAAGGACGTCACGACCGTGACCGCGTACATCACGAGCTTCAACGACTTCCCGAAGTTCAACGCCGTCTATCGCGAGATCTTTCCGAACGATCAACCGGCGCGGGCGACCGTACAGGTCGCCGCGCTGAATGACGGCGCTCACGTCGAGCTGCAGATGATTGCCGTCAAGCGGTAATAACGGCACGTACGAAGGCGCATCTGCTCGAACGCGGAGGTACCGCGCACTCCGATTGAGCGAAAGGCCGGGCCCGTACGATACTGTCGGTGTGCCAGACGTTTCTCACATCGGAGTGTTCGTCGGTGCCGCGATCGCTCTGCTTCTCACGCCCGGCCCAGCGGTCCTGTACATCGTCACACGCAGCGTTGAGCAGGGCCGTGCCGCCGGCCTCGTATCGGTCGTGGGCATCTGCAGCGGCACGCTCGTTCACGTTGTCGCTGCCACGCTTGGTCTTTCGGCGCTTCTCGTTTCCTCGGCCCGCGCGTTCACGACCGTCAGATATGCCGGTGCGGCGTATCTGATCGTTCTCGGCATTCAGACGCTGGCCAGGCGACCGCCGCCTGTGGCCGACATCGCCATCGAGCGTGCGGCTCTCCGCAGCGTGTTCACCCAGGGCGTCATCGTCAATGTGCTGAATCCGCACACGGCGCTGTTCTTTTTCGCGTTCCTGCCGCAGTTCGTCAATCCCTCCCGCGGACACGTGCCCGCGCAGATGCTTGCGCTTGGCCTGCTGTTCGTTGGCTTGTCCGCGACGACCGACTCGGGCTGGGCGATTGCAGCCGGGACGGCGGGTGATTGGATCAGGCGGCATCCGCGCTTCACGGCTGGCCAGCGTTACGTGACCGGCGGCGCGCTGATTGGATTGGGTGCGGCCGCGGCGTTCGCGGGGAACGGACGGAAGTAAGGTCGATCGGTCCGTCGCTGCTACGGCCTCACCCTGACGTACTTCTGCAATCTCTTGGGACGGGGCTCGCCTCCATAGATGTTGCCGTCCCGATCGATCGCCACGAACTCCGCTCCGTTGCCGGCAGTATCCCGTGGATCGCCCCACGGATACAGGATGAACGCGTTGATCCATCCGGTCTTCGCGTCGCCGATCCGGATCCCCTCCTCCCAGCCGGGGTTCTGCACATCGTCGGACTCCGAGTCCGCCACGTAGATCTGATCCTTGCTGTCGAACGCAATTCCGCTCGGCTTTCCGAATTGCGTCCACGGAGTCGTCAGCGACTTCCCCTCCTGATCGAAGATCTGGATCCGGTTGTTCCCGCGGTCGCCGACGAAAATTCGTCCCCTCGAGTCGATAGCGATGGCGTGGAGAGCATGGAACTCGCCCGGCGCCCAACCGGGTTTGCCCCACGCCTTGATGAACTTTCCGTCCTTCGAAAACTTCACGACGCGGTTGTTGCCGTTGTCGTTGTGCCCGTCGGCGACGAAGACGTCGCCGTTCGGCGCCACCGCGACGTCGCTTGGCGAACTGAAGTGATCGGGCCCGCTGCCGGATTGTCCGGGTGCGCCCAGCGTCATCAGCACCTTGCCGTCCGGGCTGAACTTGACGACCTGCTGCCCGCGTTTGTCGCCCTTGGGCGTCCGGTTCTCGGCGACTGCGTCCGTCACCCAGACATTGCCGTCGCGATCCACGTCGAGCCCATGCGGCCAGATGAACATTCCGCCGCCGAAGCTCTTCACGACCTTGCCGTCGGGACCGAACTTGATGATGGGATCCGTCCGGGAGTCGCGGCATTCGTCGCCGAACCGCGCTGGATCCTCCAGCCGATCGCATCGCACGATCGCCCAGACGTGTCGACCGTCGGGATCGATCACGACCTTGCCGACGGCGCCCATCGGCCGGCTGTTCGGGAGCTGCGGCCAGCCTTCGACGAGGCGATAAGGATTCGGAAGGACTTGCGCGGAGACCGTCGGTCGGCTACCCAGCGGAGCGACGAGAACGAACGCGACCACCAACCCGAGTCGCTGCGTGCTTCGCATACCGCACCTCGCGGTCGCGATTATACGTAAACTCGATGGATGCCATTCAAGAGCCAGGCGCAGCGTCGAAAGTTCGCTCAGTTGCTCGTCGAAGGCAAAATTTCGGCTGACACGTTCGAGGAATGGAATCGCGAGACCGGTGCGAAGAAGCTGCCCCAACACGTGAGAGGGAAGCGACGGACCGCGTCACGCGCGCGCAAGACGAAGTCTCGCTGACGTCGTGGACGCCGTCATAGTTCGCCGAGAGTCGCTCAGTTGTCGGTGGCTTCGAAGCGGTCCTCGATCTCCGCGTCGGTACTGACTTTCTCTGCGGCGCTGTCGGGCCCATTCGCCTTGGGGAGCGGGTGAGCTGGATCGGCGCTCTTCTGATCCTTCACGAGGTCATCAGTCGGAACGTTGCCATCAGGACGATCGGTAGTCGGTTCTTTTTCCATTTCGAGCTCCTCGAGTGATCCGAGAGGCGTGCATCAACTGTACCGCTACGCGTTGTAGAATCATCGCCTGCAGGAGGCTCATTTTATGAAGACAGCGGCGATCGGGTTGACCACGGTCTTGATTCTCGCATCCGGATCATTTGGACCGGCGAACGCGGACTCGGCCACGCCGCTGCTGGTGCCTGGCTACGAGGCCGCTCGCGATCTGCCGGGGGCGCGCGAGTTGCCCGATCCGAAGACGGATTACAAGGTAGTGTTCGCTGACGGCCAGGATGCAAAGAATCCTGGCGACGTGAATCCGATGCTGCCGACCATCGCAACGTATGTCAACACGCTGGGGAAGCACGGCGTTCCTGCGGAACATCGCCACATCGTCATCATGTTCCACCAGCGAACCCCCGACATCGACATCGTCATGACCAACGACGCGTACAAAGAGCGCTATGACCGAGACAACCCGAACATCGCTCTCATTCACGCGTTGAAGCAGGCGGGCGTCGATCTCCGCGTCTGCGGTCAGGGACTGCTCGGCAGGAAAATCGATCCGAAGCAGGTCAATCCCGACATCCAGATCGATCTCTGGGCCATGACAACGCTGGTGAATCTGCAACTGAAGGGATACGTGCGCGTCGGCTGAGGCGCATGCAGGATCTTCGTCTCGCGCTTCGTTCTCTGGCCGCCGCACCGATCGTCTCCGGTGTCGCCATCATCTCGCTCGTGGCTGACGATCATCGGACGACTTCAGTCGGGCCAGACGGTTGAGAGTGCCGGCGCAGGACTGAAGGCCGTGGAGCCGCAGATTCGTCAGGCGACGATTCCGCCAAATTTTCCCAAACAATTTGCTGACCGATATTTGGCGGGCCGTGAAGGTTTCATCGCCGTTCCGGCCGCGACCGGCAAGTCGGCAGAGATCAGCGGTGACTTCACAAAGGCGGAAGCCGAGCGGATTGCGAACGGCATGAGCATCCGATGACCGGATGGTTCACGAGCGCGATTCCGCCCCTTCATTCCTTGACCCACCGCATGAATAGAAAGTATGGGATCCGCGTGAGCTTTCTGAACCGGTGTGAAAGGCGCAGCTCTTCGTCCGTCACGCTTGGTTCGTGGAATTCACCGAGTCGCAGCCCGCACTCGAGCGGCGCCGCCATGTAGTCTTCGAGAGGACGGTGGCGACGAAGGACCTGCGAATGAAACGCCGCCGTGATCTTCTGGGGCCACGCGATGCGCTCGAAATAGCGATCGACGGCGAACACCCGCAGCGAGCCGTCGGCGTCACGAATCCACTCGGAGAGAGGCGCCGAAAAGCATGGATGCGTAATGCTCATCACCAGCTCTCCGCCGCGACGAAGCACCCGCTGTACCTCGCGGATCGATCCGCGGTAGTCCTCGACGTCCATCAGACTCATCGGCGCCACGACGACGTCGAACCGGTCTGATGCCGCTTCGGGCAGCGCATTCGCGTTGGCGTGCACGAACCGGACGTCGACTCCTTCGGCGCGCGCACGCTGACGCGCGACCTCGATGAGTCGCGCGCTGCCATCCACCCCGGTGACACGAGCGCCGCGCCGCGCGAGCTCGCGCGCGTAGCCGCCCTCGCCGCATCCGAGATCGAGCACCGCCTTGTCGGCGACCTCCCCGAGCATGGCCAGCATGCGAGGCAGCAGATAGTGATTTCGGTAGTCGTTTGCGTCGGCGTGCAGCACCCACTCGTCGGCTATGCCGTCCCACGAACGAGTTGACGTGTCGTCAGCCAGCTCAATCCGTCCTTTGCCGTCCTGAATATTGCGAGAGCATCCACCATCCTTTGAGGGAGTGGCCGCTTGCCGCCTCGTGCTCCTCACGTTTCCGATTCGCTTCGGCAAGTTTCGGATAGTGCGAATGGAGCAAGACCTTCATTTCGTCTTCCGGCATCGCGGTTATCGAAAACACCCAGCCGATTCCGAACTGGACGAAGTCGCGGCCTGAGGACGCCGCCACGCTCCGCAGTCTCGTGCGCAACGCCTGATTGTCGGCGCGCCGCGCGGCCTCGAGCATCCGGACCAGCCGCAGACACTCAGCGCATTTAAATTCTGCTGGCATCGGCATGTGCATCGGTCAGGTCATTCTCAGAATTTCAATCACATCTCAGGACGACCATCGGATCGACATCGGCCGCGCGGCGTGCGGGCACCCAACACGCGAACATGGCGACGATCCCGAACAGCAACGATACCGCCACGAACGTCGTCAGGTCGACCGGAGTAACGCCGAATAACATCGCCTGAAGATAGCGCGTGAGCGCTACCGCCGTCGAAAGCCCCAGCGCGAGCCCGACGCCGACCACAACGGCGCTCTGCCCGAGCACGAGCGCCATCACATCGGTACGGGCGGCGCCGAGCGCCATGCGAATACCGATCTCGCGCGTGCGCTGCGCGACGGAACATGCGATGACGCCATAGATACCAATCGCGGCCAATACGCCGGCAACTCCCGCGAAGACGCTGAGCAGCACGGCGTACAGACGAGGCCGGGAAATCGAATTCGACACGACCTGTTCCATCGTCGCGACGCTGTCGACCACCGCACTCGGATCGAGCTGGCGGACGATGCCTCGAACACTCGGGACGAGCGCGATCGGATTCCGGTCTACGCGGACGGCGAAATACGGATTGGGATTGCCGGTCGGGAGCTGTCGAATGTCGAAGAACGCTTGCGGATCGGGTTCCTGATCCAACCCGTACTGATGCACGTCGTCGACGATCCCGACAACCTCCCACGGAAAGGGCCCGGCAAAAACTCTAGTGCCGATCGGATTCGGGCCGAGGAAGCCGCTGCGGGCCAGCGTGCGATTAATCAGCATCACTCTCGGCTGCCCGGCGCGGTCATTTTCATTGAACCCGCGTCCTTCGATGACGCGCACCCCCATTGCACGCAGAAAATCACGGCTGACGGTGCGCGAGTCGATTGGACCCGGAGGCGTGTTTTCTGGCGATGACGATTGCGCCGGTCTTATCGGAATGCCAGTCCTGAAACGGACCATCGGCATCAATTCGGCGTAGCCGACCGAGCGGACACCATACAACGATCGCAATCGCTCGACGAGATCTTCGTTGAACGGCGAAGCGGCTCTGCCTGCAGATGGAACGTTGAACGTGAGGAGGTTGACCGGATCATATCCAGGGTTCACGGTCGACACCTTGATGAAGCTATGTATCAGCAGGCCGCCGCCGACAAGCAGCAGCATCGCCGTCGCGATTTCGACGACGACCAGAACACCCTGCGTCCGCTGATGCCGAAGCAGGTTAAAACCCGGGCTCGCGGACGAGAATCCCTCGCGCAGAAAATCGGAGTGCCGGCAATTCGACTGACGAAGGGCCGCCGCCATGCCGAACAGCATGCCGGTCGACACGGCCAGGACGAGCGTGAAGGCGAGCGCGGACATATCGATCCGGATCTCGTCGAGCCTCGGAATGCTGACGCCTGGCGTGAGGTCAGTCCGCGACAGGCTCGCGCCGAGGGCGTGCAGAAGCTGAAGACTGCCAATCGCGATCAACGTTCCCGCCGCGCCGCCGGCGACAGCCAGCAACGCGCTCTCGGTGAGCAACTGGCGCGCGATCCGTCCGCGGCGGGCGCCTAACGCCAGACGGACCGCAATCTCCCGCCGTCGCGCAGCACTGCGTGCCAGCAGCAGATTTGCAACGTTTGCGCACGCGATGAGCAGGACGGCGGCGACCGCCGCCGCCAGTGCGAGCAACGCCGGTCTGACCGGAGCCACCAGCTGTTCCTGCACGCGTTCAATCCCGAACTCAGGAGGATTAGCCGTCTGCGGCGCGCTGCTTGTCCGGAGATTATGGAGAATGCCGCTGACTTGCGCCGATGCCGCTTCGAACGACACACCATCGGCCAATCGCGCGATCGGCTGTAGTCTCGCCCGCGTCGTACCCAAGGCGTACGGAGTCCAGACTTGCGTTTGGGGATCGGGGTATTGAAAACCGTTCGGCATCACGCCGATGACCGCGAAACTTCGCCCGTCGAGGACGAGGCTCTGGCCCAGGACATCGGTCCTTCCACCGAAGTACTGTTGCCACACTGCGTGACTCAGCATGACGGCCGCATCGGTCCCGGGCGTCTCTTCTCGCAGTTCGAACGTCCGACCGATTCGAGGGCGAACACCGAGCATCGCCAAGATGGAGGGCGATAGCCGCGTCGCTTGCAGCCGGATGGGCTCGCCATGGCCGGTCCACATCATCGCCGTCCCGACATACACGCCCACGTGCGAAAGCGTCGTCGCTTCCGCACGAAAGGCGGGCAGGTCCGTCGTCTGTACGCTCGCGAGCTGTTGCGGATAGCCGATTGCATTGCGGGCATCCGGGGGACGATGCTCGATGAATCGGACGAGACGATCCGAGTTCGGGTACGGCAGCGGACGGAGCAGGACGGCGTTGATGACGCTGAACATGGCCGTCGTGGCGCCGATTCCAAGCGCGAGCGTCAGCACCGCAACGGTCGTAAAGCCCGGCGAGCGTCTCAGCGTCCGGATTGCGTAACGTAGGTCCTGGTCAATGTCTCGGAACCAACCCATCGCGTTGTCTCATGCGAGCCAAAAGGTCCCGATTCGCCCGGCTGGAAAATGTGAAGGCGATCTCCGGTTTCGAATTATCGATTTCCGTAATAAACTTGTCGAGGGCGCCTGGCGCGACGAAAATCACGAGGCACGAAATCACGAGATACATTCAAGCGCTTTCGTGTCTGCGGTCACATCGACGCTGCGAGCGCCTTCAACCCCGCCTCGGGCGGAAACGGCTGCTGGAACGTGAACGCAAACGGCGTCGGACCGTCCCGTTCGAGCCGGGCGAGACGTTCCTTCGCCTCGTCGACTGACGGGATGTGACCCGCCGGGATCCACCAGAGCGCCGCGTACGGCCGCTCGAATTTCTCGAACCACTCTTCTCGCGCGCGCAGCAGCTCGACGTGCCGGCTGCGATACACGAACTCGCGCAGCTCCTCCATCGTTCGCCATACCGACAGGTTGACGAGAATCCGGTCGTCGTCGTACGGCCGCAGCGCGGTCGCATTGCCCTCGTCGGTCTGCAGCCGCCAGACGAATCCTGGCGTCGTCTCGGCCAGCGCGTTGATGTCATCCAGTCGCGACACGAAGCCGGCCATGATCGGGTCGTCGAGCGGCGCCTTGATCCGACCGATGTTCACCTGGGCGAGATGCATCGCTGACGTCACGCGGGGTTTCTCTCCTTGGTCCGCATTGCTCTCGTCCCGCCGACGCTCATGATCGTATGTGTTGGCCGTTCGCCGCAAGAGTCGGGCGTGCGCTCGCAGCACGATCATTTGCTTGAGCCGACGAGCGATTCGATTCAAGATCCGGAGCGTAAGCGACGGCAGCGCGGGGTGGCCCCCACTGCGACGTTCTGTTCTAGATACACGCGACCGCTTCTGGAATTTCGACATGTCGTCCGCGCCGCTCCTCGCGGACATCCATGTGAACGGACGTCCGATCAAGGCGGTCGCAGTCCCGGCCAAACAAGCGTTCCTGTTCATGTTCGACCGAATGACCGGTCAGCCGGTCTGGCCGATCGAGAGGAGCGGCCGGTGCCGCAGTCCGACGTGCCGGGCGAGAAGACGAGCCCGACGCAGTCGTTTCCTACCAGGCCTCCGGCATATGCGCGGAACTACGACAAGACAACTGGCAGGGAAGTGGGAGCGGTGTTGATGGCGGCGCCTCAAAGCGGATCGCCGATGACCTACTCGATCGGTGGAAAGCAGTACATCATGGTTGCCATCAGCGGCGGCAAACTACTTCGGCGAGTAGTTGTCGTTCAGTCTGCCGGGCCGGTGATTTCAGCGTTTCGGCTTCCGTTTGCTGCACTACAAGCCAAGCAGCACACGCAGACGCTCGCGTACATCGGTAACGATGTCCGCGGGAGCCTTCGCGACGAACACGGCTCGCCGAGTCTGCCAATCGAGATTCTTCACGTGATCCGCGAGAACGACCCCGGAGATCCTGCCGCCGGGCGGCAGCGACACTTCGAACGGGTATCCCTTCACGTGACTGGTAATCGGGCAGGCAATGACGAGCCGAGCTTTCGCATTGTAGGCGCGCGGCGAGAGGATCAGAGCGGGACGCCTCCCGCGCTGCTCGTGACCAGCCTGAGGATCGAACGTCAGCCAGATCAGATCGCCGGCGTCCGGCACGTACGCGCGAGCTACCACACCTCGTCGCCGACCGGTTTGCCCCAGTCGCTCTCATCGTGGCGATTCCGAGGCGTGATCTTGGCGACGAGTTGTTTGAGAGAGTAGGCCGGACGACTTGGTCGGATCACGATCGCGCCGTTCTTGACCAACACGTCGACGGAGTCACCCTCGTCGACCTGGGCCTCGAGGGCCACCGACTTGGGAAGCCGAAGACCCAGACTGTTGCCCCACTTTGCAATCTGCGTTGTCGCCGCCATGTATCTACATTGAATATACGCCTGACCGGCCGGTGGTGTCAAAGGGCATCGTCGAACGATGTCAGCGCGGACCATTGGCGGGAATCAGGCCTCGCCGCGGGTGGCGAAATACTGGTAGCTCACCCAGTCGTCGCCGCAGCGGCGATCGTCCTCGACCGCGACGTGCGGACGCCGCAGTCCGCGAGCACGTCGAGGACCGTCTCCCGCGCGAGACCGTACATCGGAAAAGGCTCGACGGCCGTCAAGCCTGCGACGGGCAATCCGTCGTCGATTGACGCAAGCACGTGAGTGATCTCGCCGCCATTGTCCGAGGAGCGTATGGCGACGACGCCATGCGCGGCTCACGATGAAGTCGAACCGCTCCGATCCGAGCACGCAAGCGGCGGCTGGACTCGAGCGCCTCGCTCACCGTGGCCATGAGGGATCGGGGTGCGGCGGACGCCGACGATCTCGATCTACGATGACGACGTGTGGACCGCGATCAAGCGCCAGGGCACTCTATGAAGACTGAGGGTCACAGAGACGACGATCGGGCGGACCTGCTGCGCCGGCGCGCGGCGATGACGAGGCCGGTGCCGACGAGCAGGAGTGTTGCCGGTTCAGGCGTTGGACTCGGCCCCTGCGGCTGAAATGCGAACGAATAGACATCGGACCCAAGACCACCGTTGAAAGCAAACAGCCGGATGCTCGCCTCACCCTGACCGGTAAGTGGCTGTGAAAAAAGTTGTGGACCGCGCTGCGGACCGGTTCCGCTGTTCTGAATGAGCTCGAATCCCTCCAACGTGCCGTTGAACCGAAACGGAAGAGTCAAGAAAACGGGCTCTCGAGGCTGCGAAGGTGCCGTCACCGATGGCGTGACGAAGGCGAAATTCGACGCATGAAGGAATAGCTGTGGATACACGATGCCATTCACCGTCGCCGTCGCCGCAGTGCAGCACGTAGCGATGGAGAAGAACGTATCGAACGTGTGCGTCAGCGAAAAAGGGACTCCTGGCTCAATCGGAGTCCGAAGCCACGAGAAGTCCGATCGCGCTCTCCCGTCTGTTGACAATCCGGCTCCGCTGATGCGAAGCAAGGTTCCATCGTCACCTGAAACAAGCGCGCCTCCGGTGACAACGATCGGATCCGCGCTCGCAGTCGCGGCAACCGTCACGAGAACGACGACAATACTGACGAGCAGCCTCCGACATCCCATAGGGGCCAACTCCTTCCGATACCTGGCAAACACGTGAAAAAAGTTACCGATCGTGGGCATCGTGGCGTATTCGTGGTCGGTTATGCGCGAGACGCGTCCCGAACTGCAAGTGACGTTCCTCGCGAGGCTGTGAATGGAAACGCGAGCCATTTACGCGCCGTCTTGCGCGCGTCCCATCGAGGCATTCCGTGAGCCTTCCAGATGGGACGACATTGGCGGCGATGAATCAGATAGGAGTCGCGGCAGGTAGAAGGGCGGCGTCGCCACGATCGTCGGCCCGGCGTCACCCCGGCCGACGATCGCCCGAACATCCTCGCGTCCGCACGTCGCGGACGTTCAGAAATTAATCAGCACCGCCAGCCGCATCAGGCGTCCCTGCAGCACGTTCTGCGGCTGACCGAGGCTCGACCCGAACGACTGAACCTCCTGCAGCACGGTGTTCGCGTTCAGCACGTTGAACACCGCGAGCTGACCCTGAACCTCTTTGCGCGAGAATCGGAACGTCCGCTTCACGCTCAGATCGAGCTGGTTCCACCGCGGTTCGAATTTGGTGTTCGGCGCGACGAGATTGAAGCCGGGGGCCTGCGTCTGCCCGCCGGCCGCCAGGAGAATCGGCGCCGACACGACCGCACGCGTGCGCTGACCGTTCGGAAACGCTGACGCCGGCACGGTCCAGTACACGCCGAGCGACGGATCCTGCGCGGTGTAGCTGTTGCCCTTCCCCGCGAAGCTGATGAACACACCGCTGATGTCGACGTCCCACGGCAGCGGATAGTTCGCCGACAGCTTGAAGTCGTTCCGGAACGGCGGCGTGCTCGTCGCGCCGAACTGCTGGAACGTTTCGCCGGTCTGATCGCAGAACCGCAGCTTGTTGGGATCGTACTGATCGCAGGAGATCGTGATCAGCCGATCGTTGCTCCATCCGCCGAACACGTGGGCACCGCGCGGCAGCCGCGCGTTGAAGCTCACCTCGAACCCGTCGTAAATCGTCCGGTTGATGCTCGAGTTGATGTCGACGAGCTGTTTCGAATAGAGCCCCGCCTTCGCGGCGTTCAGGTTGAACAGCGTCATCGTCTCGCCGTTGCCGATCGGATTGACGACCTGGAATGGATTCCAGTCGCTCAGCGTCAGCAGCGGATTCTGCTGCGCCTCCTGGTTGTAGAAATGACGATGGTAGTAGCCGCCGAACACCGACAGTCGCGGCAGCAGCTGGTGCTGGACGCCAACCGTCGTCTCGACGTTGTACTCGCGCGAGAGTCCCGACGCCGGCGCGCGGCCGGTCGAGACGCCGAAATTCGCGTTGCCGCTCGGGCCGATCTCGTTGTCCTCCGCGATGTTGTCGCGGTTGAGATCGGTCCAGTTGCGCGTTTCGTTGACGGTCGTGAACGGGTCGTACCGTTTCGCCCAGCCCCCGGCCCACGGCAGCATGTACTTGCTCACGCTCCCTTTGACGGCCGTCTTCGAATCGCCGAACAGATCGTACACGGCGCTGAACCGCGGCGACACGTTGTTCCAGTTCGGCATGTCCGGAATTCTGTCCCGGCAGAACGCGCCGACGAATCGGCCGGCCGCGCGGCATCCCGCCTGGATCTCCGCGTTGAAATGATCGAACCGGAAGCCCGGACTGAGCGTGAGCCGCTTCATCGTCCACACATCCTGCGCGTAGACGCCCACGTCGCCGTTCACGTACTCGAAGTACCGCGTCGGCGTGTTGTAGACGGTGACGGAGTTGGCGATCTCGACGCCTGCGGCGTTCAGGATGTAGTTCTGAATGATGTCGCCCGTTCTGATCTGCGAGTTGCCGTCCACGCCGAACGACCACTGCGCGCCGGTCTTGAACGCGTGAGAGCCGGTGACGTACGACACCGCCGTCGACAACACTTTGCGGTCCGGATACGTGCCCGTCGACCCGCCCGGCGCCGCACCGTCGACGTTGGTCGTCGTCTGGTTGTTATGCGTCACCTGCGAAAACCATTCGGGCGTGAACGGGTGCTGCGCGATTTCCTCGATCGCCGGCTGATAGCGCTGGCTGAGCCGCTCGAGGTTCGTCGAGTAACCCGCTTCATACAGGATTCTGTTCGTCAGCGTCGAGGTGAACTTGATCTGTCCGACGTAATAGAGAGCATGCCTCCAGTCGCGAATGTCGGACGCCGTCACCGGGTCGACGTTCGGCGCCAGCTCGGGATCTTTGTGCTTCCAGATCCGTTCCATGTACGCGCTGAGCTTTGCCTTCGGTGTCACCTGATACGTGAGGCGCGCGAGCACATCGCGTACGAACTGACCCTGAATCGCGGGATCGCCCACCTTGAACGTCTCGTACGGCACTTTGTAGTACGTGTTGGCGACGCCTTCGTCGACCGACACGTGACGCGCCGTGCCGAAGAACCAGAGCTTGTCGCGGACGATCGGTCCGCCCATGTTGAAGTTGAAGTCCTGCACGTGTTGAACGAAGTTGCGATACAGGAATCCTCTCGCCCTGAGCGCATCGTCGTTGTTGTCGCTCTGCCATCCGTGCGCCGTGCCGCCGAAGAAGCCGCCGCCCTTGAAGGTGTTGCCGCCGTCCTTCGGGATCATGTTGACGCGCACGCCTCCGGCCGCGACTTCGGCCGGCAGCGCGCTGGTCTGGAACACGACCTGCTGCGCGAGGGCATCGTCGTTGTACGCCTGGATGTTGCCGTCGCCCATCGAGCTGTTGACGATCATGCCGTCGACCTGCATGCTCGTGTGCCGATCGTCAGCGCCGTGCGTCCGCATGTACGCCTGTTCCATGCCTTGGGAGCCGCCGACGTCGGGACGACTCAGCTTGACACCGGGAATCGGCGCGCCCACCGTCTGCATGTTGCGCGTCGTCGGCAGCGCGTCGAGCACGGAGCGCTCGAGCACGTGCGTGCGCTGCGCGTTCTGCACGTCGACGAGCGGCGACTCGCCTGAAACGGTGACGCTCTCTTCGATCGATCCGACCTTCAGATCCACGTTGATCGGAACCGTGGTGTTGCCCGGCAACTCGATGCCGTCGCGCACGACGGTGGCGAAACCGGTCAGTGCAAACGCCATCCGATACGTTCCGGGGCGCAGATCGACGATCGTGTAGCGTCCTTCGGCGTCGGTCACCACCGAGCGGGTCTTCTCGATGAGAACCGGGCTGGACGCTTCGACCGTGACGCCTGGCAGCACGCCGCCGCTCGTGTCGCGGACGACGCCGGAGAATGCGCTCTGTGCGGATGCGGCGAGCGGCAGGAACAGGAACGACGCGACGGCAACGACGAGTACGACCCGCAACCTTCCGGACATCATGACTACCTCCCGCGACACGTAGTCACCCGTGGACGCAGACGCTCGACCGACGCTGAATGGAACGATCCGCCTCTGTTTTTCGCGGCCCCATCATGCCCAACGCATGGGCCGTTCGCAAGACAAGATGCTGCGTGGCGCTGATTCAGGTCAGAAAAGACCGCGCAAGATCCAAAGTTGGCGAGTCAGTCATCGAGGACTGCCAGCTAGAGCTGGCGCAGGCGCGCGGGATCGCCGATCGCGTCGGCACGACGCAATCGTGTCGGCGACGTTCGGGCAACATGAGGGGACCGAAGAAATTCTGGCCGCACTCGGTTTACCTGGGGTATAACTGCGCCCATCCAAGTGGCCAAACGGAATCCCGGATAATCAGCGACTCGGATGGGAAACATGGCGACGCCTGCCTGGAACGTGAGCGGCCAATACTACGAAACTTGCAATTGCGACTTCGTCTGCCTCTGCGTCCCTGGCCAGCTGGCCGTGCGACCCACAAAAGGCGACTGCCAGTTCGCGATGGCGTTTCAGATCGAACGCGGGTCCTACGGCGCCGTCCCGCTTGACGGCCTCGGCTTCATAATCCTCGGTCTGTCGCCGGAGGAGATGGGCAAAGGCAACTGGTCGGTCGGCCTCGTCACGGACGCGCGCGCCACCGCCGAGCAGCGCGACGCGATGACGGCTATCGCCAGCGGCGCGGCCGGCGGCCCGATGGCTGCCCTGTCGGGCCTCATCGGGAAGTTCCTTGGCGTCGAATCGGCGCCGATCGTCTTCGATCGCCAGGGCGCGAAATGGTCCGTCAAGGCGTCGAATTTCGTCGACATGGCCGCCACGGGCGCCAAGGGCTTGAACCCCGATGCCGCCGAGTTGCGCCTCGAGAACACCGGGCATCCCGCCAATAATACGTTCACGCTCGCGCACGCATCCAAGAGTCACGTCCACGCGCTCGGCCTCGGTTGGGACGACGTAAGCGGGAAGAACAACGGTCAGTACGCACCCTTTTCCTGGAAGAGCGCTTAGCGTCCTCGACCGCGGCGTCCTTCGTGGCCTTCGTGAGTCCATCCCAAACCGCGGCCCTCTCCCGTCGCGATCGCGTCATCATCTCGAGCTGCCTCGTCCTCCTGACCGCGCTCGCGTGGATGTATCTGTTCCACCTCGATCACCAGATGTCGGCCGCGATGGAGCACGACCGGATGATGGCGGACATGGGCATGACGATGGACATGCAGTGGAACACGGCCGACATATTTTTCACGTTCGCGATGTGGGCGGTGATGATGGTTGGAATGATGATGGCATCGGCGGCACCAGTGATGCTCCTCTTCGCGGGGATGCAACGGGCGCGCGGCGCACGACGCACGCCGCCTGTTGTGTTCGCCTTCAGCGCGGGCTACCTGCTCGTCTGGACCGCGTTCAGCGCGTGCGCAGCGCTGGCGCAATGGGCGCTGCATCAGGCGGCGATGCTGTCACCGGCGATGACGACGTCGAGCGCACGGCTCAGCAGCGCCATTCTGATTGCTTCCGGTGTCTATCAACTCACTCCGTTCAAGGGCGCGTGCCTGACGCACTGCCGAAGCCCGCTCGGATTCCTCATGTCCCGCTGGCGGGATGGAACGGGCGGCGCCATGCGCATGGGGATCGAGCACGGCACGTACTGCCTGGGCTGCTGCTGGGCGTTGATGTGCGTCCTCTTCGTCGTGGGCGTGATGAACCTCGTATGGGTGGCGGCGATGGCGATCTTCGTACTCGTGGAAAAAATCGGACCAGCAGGCGCGTTCGTCGCGCGAGTCGCGGGCGTCGCGATGATCGCGGTCGGTGCTCTCGTCTGGAGCGCACATCTCTAGGTCGGGCTCCTGCAGTTTGGTGACCAGAGAAATGTTGAAGCGCAACTCACCATAACGTGCTCGTCTCTGAAAGGATCTGCCTCGTGAGAAGCACCATCGTTTTCGTCGCGGCACTCGCGGCAGGCGCCACGGCACAGACGCCACCAGCCAACACGCTGACAAACGGCGCCCGCATGCACTACGGGATGATTAAGGGCTACGTGACGCGCGCCGCTGCGAAGATGCCGGAGGAGCACTACGGGTTCCGGCCGACGCCGGAAGTTCGTACCTTTGCACAATTGATCGGCCACCTTGCCGATGCGAACTACAGGCTCTGCTCCGTGCTGGCCGGCCAGGATCCCGCTACGGACGCCGGTATCGAAAAGAACAAGCAGGCGAAGCCCGATCTGATCAATGCGCTCGGGGATTCGTTCGCGTATTGCGATCAGCAGTACGCCGCGATGACCGACGCGGCGGGCACGCCGATCGTCAAGTTCGACGCAGGCGGCGAAGGGTCGCGCGTGCCGATTCAAATGCCACGATTGACGGTTCTCGCGTTTCACACGGGACATGCGTTCGAGCACTACGGAAACATCGTGACCTACATGCGGCTGAAGGGCGTGGTGCCTCCGTCATCCGAGCCGCCGTTCGGGACGTACAAGCCGAAATGAGCTGTGTTCACGGTCCGAGTTGCGCCGGCTCGTTGCGGCCGCCCACTGACGGCAACGCGTCCGACGCTTGCGAACGGCAGGATCCATTTCATCGAGATGCCTGCGACCGAACATCGGCAAGAAATCCTGAATGGATAGGGGCCGCGCGATGCCACCGATCAGCTTCAAGACCGTCGAATCGATCGGCCGCGCCTTGCCGGACGTCGATGTGACCACCGCCTGGGGTCAGCCCGCGCTCAAAGTACGCGGGAAGATGTTTGCCTGCATCGCGTCGCACAGGTCCGCCGAGCCGAACACGCTGGTGGTGATGATCGATTTTGGCGACCGCGATGCGCTCCTGGAGGATGATCCTGGCACTTATTACCTGAAAGAACACTACTTGAACTACCCATGTGTCCTCGTGCGACTGTCACGCGTTCGCGCCGACGCGCTGCGGGACCTGATCACCGGTGCGTACCGCTTCGTGAGCGCCAAGGGGCGCAGGAAGTCGGTCGGACGCAGTCGTCGTGGAGTCGCTCGGCAATCACGTAGCCGCTGACGTTCGTTACTTGAGTGCGTTCGCGCCGGCCTGACCGCATTGGCCATCCTGCTGGCTGGTTCCGCCCGACACGCCGATCGCGCCGACAAGCTTGTCGTCGATGACGAGTGGGACACCGCCTTCGACCGGCACCGCATTCTTCAGCCCGAGAATCCGGAGGCCGTCTCCACCGGCGGCGAGCGTGTCCTGAAACGCTTTGGTCGGCCGCCTGAAGAGCGCCGCGGACCGCGCCTTCGCGATTGCCACCGTCACGCTGCCGTTCTGCGTCCCATCCATCTTTTCAAAGTACACGAGATGGCCGGCCGAATCGACGACGGCGACCGCCATCATCCAATTGTTCTTGCGCGCTTCGGCGAGCGCAGGGCCGGCCGCCTTTTTCGCGCTGTCCAGGGTGATGACGCCGTACGGATTTGTCAGCATTTATTCTCCATCTCCGAACAGAACGCCGCCGCGCCGCGACGGATCGTGCTCGTATCGCTCAACTACTTGACCCTCCGACGAATTCGCTTTGTCTCAGGAACCTTGTCGGTGGCCCACAGGCGAACCGTCAGATCGACGGCGCCCACTTTGATCACGTCGCCGTCGGTCAGCGCGACTTCCGCGTGCACCGGAGCGCGCCGGAGAAACGTGCCGTTGGTACTTCCCAAATCCGCGAGTGTGACACGCCGACTCGCGCTGTCGACTCGAATGCTCGCGTGGCGGCGCGAGACGCCGGGCGCATCCAGCCACACACTGCATCGCGGATCTCGTCCGATGACGTTGTCGCCTTCCGAGAGCTGGCACGTCTTCGAGCCCCAGGCAACCCAGCAGAACAGCGGCTCAACTGCGGCACGCGCCGACTGGACGTCGACCGCAGTGCCGCAGAACGCATATCCAACGCCATGGACGGTTCGGATGAAGATCGGCTCTTGCGCGCTGTCACCGATCGCCCGCCGGATTTCATCCGAACCGTCCATGGCGTTGGATATGCGTTCT
>Ga0209474_10000082_pt1 | contig 110491 bp, 98 predicted proteins | sample GraSoiAngelo_145_FD_185902 | JGI IMG/M metagenome (GOLD analysis project Ga0209474, IMG submission 185902) | Grasslands soil microbial communities from the Angelo Coastal Reserve, California, USA - 14_1009_05_20cm (SPAdes) (version 2) | ecosystem: Environmental > Terrestrial > Soil >...
CACGAAGCGCCAGGCCGGGCGGCCGAGGATGTCCCACGCGGTGGCGCGATGACCGCGCGCGTGCAGGTCCTGGGCTCCCCAGCGGGCATAGACCATCATCTTTTCCAGGTGATGGGTGAGGTCACGGTACGGCACATGCACGATCGGCCCGCGCAGCTCCCCCACATCGTGCACCGCCTCGAGATGCTCGTGCACGCGCTCTTCTGAAAAGCGGCGGTGCCTTCGGAACAGCCGGACGTGCCAATCACGACCCCAGCGGCCGCGGCTGCGCTCCCGGCCCAGGAAGTAATTCTCGCAGCGGACGCGGTAGGCCTCGTGCGCCGGCGTCGCGAGCACGCGCACGAGCTCCTCACGCAGCGCCTCGGTCACCCGCTCGTCCGCATCGAGCGCGAGCACCCATTCGTTCCGCGCGCGTGCGATCGCGGCATTGCGCTGCAGCCCGATGCTCTCGCCCCGCACCTCGATCACGGCGGCGCCGTGGCTCCGGGCGAGCTCGGCCGTCCGGTCGCTCGAGCCGCCGTCGGCGACGATGACTTCGTCCGCCCAGCGCAGCGCCTCGAGCGCGGCGGCGATCTGTTTCTCTTCGTTCAACGTCGGGATGACGACGGTCAGCGGCACCGGCATGACCACACCTGCCTTCCTCGGGATCGTGGGAAACGAAGCATACGCCGGACGGCGGTGTGGGTCTATCGGCTGGAAGAGCGCGGCGCAAGCCGCGGCTCGGCTACCCTAGATAGTGATCGAGCGACCAGGCGATCTCGAACTCGCCGCCGCAGCGTGTGCAGGACATGCTGGGGACGCGCTCGCCGAGCGGCGCGCGCGCGCTGCAGTTCGGGCACACCGCGTAGCGGTCGCCCCAGCTGAGCGGCAGGTCCACGGCGTCGAGCGGACGGGGGACGACGGACCACACCTGCGGGCGGATCGGGACGATGTGCAGCAGCTCGGCCGGCACCGTCAGACTGCGCTGATTGACGTCGATGAGCGCCTCGCCCTGCGTGAGGCGCACGACTGGGTACCACGCCCCACGACGGAGGTGGTAGTTCACACTCGTTCTGAGCCGCGCCCACTGGGGGACGTCTGGCATGTCGAGACTCCGGCTGTCCGCCGGGCGCATGCTCTACGTATAGGGAACAGAGCGGGCGGAAGTCAAGAGATCGGTTGAGATCCGGCGCCGTAACTGTGGGTCGCTACTCGCCTTGCCAATCCAGCCGAAGGTGGTGTGGCGTGCGCGCCGCGGCGACTGGATCGCTGAGCGCGAGAAGGCATTGGCCCTGCTCTTGCGGCATCCAGGCGACGCCGAGCGGGTGCGGCGGGGCCTCGGTGCTACAGCGGCACGCTGATCCGGCGCCGCCGACGCATCCCCATTGATCGCCGGAGCCTTTGACTGCCCCGCCCGGTGTGGGAGGTGGCCATGTCTCGACTCCCCCGCGGGCTGTGGCTGCTGTGCGCGACCGCGTTCACCCTGCAAGCGTGCGGCGGAGGCGGCACCGGTCCCACGCCCGCCAAGCTCGCGAACCCCGCCAACACGGCCGCTCAGCTCCAGTCGCTCTCCGCACCGACCGCCACCGGCACGTTCCAGAGCTTCGCCGTGCTCATCGCACACTTCGTCGCGGCCGGCTCAAGGGGCTTGGTGACCGCCGCGTCGCCAGTCGCCGCGCCCGGGCGCGCGCTTGCATGGGGCGCAACGGCGGCCGGGGCGCTGCGCGAGGCGTTCGCGAGTCAGCCGATCGCGGCCGCGATCTTCCCGGACAGCGCGCGTGGCAAGACGTTCGTGTGGGACACGACCTCGGATTGGTATGTGACGTCGACCGCGGCCGGCGCCCCCGCGAACGGCGTGCGCTTCCTGCTCTATGCCGTCCAACCGTTCGCGATCGTGCCGGCGCGCCCGCTGAGTATGATCGGCTACGTCGACCTCACCGACCAGACTACCCCCAGCGCGGCCGTGCTCGGCGTCGCCATCGTTGGGACGACGGGGCCGACCCCGATGACGTACGCCAACTACACCATCAGTCGCCTGGTCGGCCAGAGCGCCGGCGCGTCCGTCGCGGGCTTCGTGAGCGACGGCGTGACGCGGCTCGATCTCACCTCGGCGCTGACCGCGACGCTCACGGCGTTCACTGTGCAGACCACGGTGGACGTCGCCGCACAGGGCGTGCACATCAGCGAGACCGCGAGCGTGTCCGGTGCGGCGTCGGTGGCCATCACCACCGATTTCAGTCTGACGAGCGGCGGCGAGACCGTGCGCGCCAACGGGACCGTCACGGTGGACACCGCTACCCGTACGGTCGGCGGAAGCATAGCCGTTACGGTGAACGGGCAACCGTTCGCCACCATTACCGTCGGGCCCGCCGGCCCGAGCTATTCCGGAGCGAGCGGCGTCCAGCTCACGCCGGCCGACCAGACCGCGCTCAGGAGCCTGTTCACGGCCTCGATCAACCTGTTCGCGACGGTCTTCTTGCTGACGGAGCCGGCGCTGGTACTCAACCTGTGAGAGCGTAGGCGGAACGCGTGGCAGGGACTTCGTAACCGCAACCGAGCGCCAGGCGGCGCTGGTGCTCCTCTTCCGAGGAGCGGGCGCAGCTCATACTCTACCGAACGCCATGCGACTCCAACAGGCCGTGCTCTTCGCGGTCGTTGCGACGGTGGCCGCCCAATCCTCGACGCGCCGACGGACGGCGGACCGGCCCGTGGAATGGCCGCTGTATGGAGGCGGACCCGAAAGTATGCGGTACTCGTCCCTCACGCAGATCAACCGCGCGAACGTCACGCACCTCCAGGTGGCATGGACGTTCGATGCCAGCGACAGCACCGTCGGCACCGAGCTGGAGGTCAATCCCATCGTGGTCGACGGCGTATTGTACGCCACGACCGCCAGTCTCAACGTCGTGGCGTTGAATGCCGCCACCGGCGAGCTGCTGTGGCGCTTCGACCCGTACCACGGCCGCAAGGTGCGCGGAGAAGGCGGCCGGGTCCGCGGCGTTACCTATTGGGGCGACGGCCCGGACCAACGGATCTTCATCGGAGTGCAGCAGTTCCTCTACGCCCTGGACGCGAAGACGGGGCGTCCGATTAGCACGTTCGGTCATGGCGGGCGCATCGATATGCGAGACGGTCTCCGGCCCGGCGAAAAGCTCATGGTGTCACTGGGGACGCCCGGTATCGTCTACAAAGACCTGCTCATCCTCGGGAGCCGCACGGCCGAGAGCCTCCCTACGCCGCCGGGCGACGTGCGGGCCTATGATGTGAGAACCGGGGCGTTGCGCTGGACCTTCCACACCGTTCCGCGGCCCGGGGAGTTCGGGTACGACACATGGCCGAAGGGCGCGTGGACGTATACCGGCGCCGCGAACAACTGGGCCGGGATGTCGCTCGACGTGAAGCGCGGCCTCGTGTTCGTGCCCACGGGCTCGGCGGCCGACGACTACTACGGTGCCAATCGCGTGGGGGACGACCTGTTCGCCAACTCGCTCCTCGCGCTCAAAGCGGAGACCGGCGAACGCGTGTGGCATTTTCAGTTCGTCCGGCACGACATCTGGGATCGAGACCTGCCGGCGCCCGCGAATCTGGTCAGCTTGCGTCGCAACGGTCGCCGGATCGACGCGGTCGCGCAGATCACCAAGTCGGGCCACGTGTTCGTGTTCGAGCGCGAAACCGGCAAGCTGCTCTTTCCGATCCAATACCGGAGGTACCCGCCGTCGGACGTCGAGGGTGAGGTGGCCGCCGATTCTCAGCCGCTCCCGCTCGTCCCAGAACCGTTCGCGCGCCAGCGACTGACCGAGGACATGCTCACCGATCGTACGCCGGAGGCACATCGCGCGGTGCTGGAGCGATTCCGAGCGGTGCGGAGCGGCGGTCAGTTCGTCCCGGCGAGCCTGCAGGGCACGATCGTGTTCCCCGGCTTGGACGGCGGGGCGGAATGGGGCGGCGCGGCCTTCGATCCCGAGACGTCGGTGCTGTATGTCAACGCGAACGAGATGGCGTGGATCGTCGCTCTGGTGGAGCGCCCTCCCGCGACAGGCGCGGTCAGCGGCAGGGAGCTGTACACGAGGGAATGCGCGGGCTGTCACGGCATGGACAAGAAGGGGACACCGCCGACCTACCCGTCGTTGCTCGATCTGACGGACCGACTCACGACGCCCGAAATCCACGCCGTCCTCTCGGACGGGAGCGGGCGGATGCCGGGCTTCGCGCGGCTCGGCTCGGATGCGTTGTCGGCGATCCAGCGGTACATCCTGTCCTCACCCCCTGGCCCCCTCTCCGTTCCGGAGAGGGGGAACTCGGAGCGTCCCCCCTCTCCCGAAAGGAGAGGGGGACAGGGGGTGAGCTCGCCGATCGACCAAAAGTACCGCTCCCAGATCGACAGGTTTCTCGATCCTGATGGATATCCCGCCGTGAAGCCGCCGTGGGGCACGCTCAGCGCCATCGACCTCAATACGGGCAAGTATCTCTGGAAGATCCCACTGGGCGAGTATCGCGAGCTGGCGGCCCAGGGGATGACGAACACCGGATGCGAGAATTACGGCGGTCCGGTCGTCACGGCGGGCGGCCTGGTGTTCATCGGGGCGACGAACTATGACGGCAAGTTGCGCGCGTTCGACAAGGCCACCGGCGAGCTGTTGTGGCAGACGACGCTGCCGGCCTCGGGGAACGCGACGCCCGCAACCTACGAGGTCAACGGGCGGCAATTCGTCGTGATCGCGGCGAGTAGCGGCAAGTCGCGAACGCAGCAGGCACCTGCGAGCTACGTGGCCTTTGCGCTCCCACCGGGGCGGCAATGACGAGCGGAGGGCACAGGACTCGAACCTGTACGGGCTTGCGCCCAGCGGTTTTCAAGACCGCCGCCTTACCAGTTAGGTCTAGCCCTCCCAACTACGGTATGCTTGAACCTACGTACGCCGGCGAGCCCGCGACAGCGGGGGCTCAGGAGCGCGTGCGACCACAGACGCGGCCGGCGCCCCGGAATCACTGCTCGCGCCCCCGGACGCCATTAGCTAGAGTCGCTCGGTGATCATGCTACGGCTGTCGGACGATGGGATCGTCACGCTCGTCGTGTTCGGCGGTGTGGCTGTGGTCGCCGGTGGCGTGGCGCTCGTCAACTGGCTCCTCACGCGGCGCCGCCGCCGGACGTACGAGGCGTTCTGCTTGGAACGCGGCTACCGCTTCGACTCGGAGCGTCCCGGCGAGGAGGCGCATCACGCGGCGACGTGCAGGCTGTTCACGGAGGGACGCGGCCGCCGCTGGACCTTCACGATCGCCGGAACGAGCGGCGGCACATCCTTCACCGCCTTCGAGTATCGCTGGACGACGGGCTCGGGCAAGAGCTCGCGATCGCACCGCATCGGCGCTCTGCTGTGGACCCTGCAGCGCTCCCTGCCGCAGTTCTTCCTCGCCCCCGAGGGATGGTGGGATAAACTGGCGGCTTACTTCGGCGGGCAGGACATCGACTTCGACGATTCGCCCGCCTTCTCCCGCTCCTACCGCCTGCGGGGCGCCGACGAGGGCGCGGTGCGGGCCCTGTTCACCCCCGCCCGCCGCCAACGCTTCGAGCAGTTCGCCGAGCAGCATGTCTGCGGCGCCGGTAACGAGCTCATGTGGTGGCGCAACGCGGCGCTTCCGACTCCGGACGCGTTCGACGACTTCCTCATGGAAGGCGAGCGCGTGCGCTCGGCCTTCACCCAAGACTAGCGATCACTTTAAGGCTCGGTGGGTTACAACGAGAGGTCCGTCAGAACGTCGGCAAGCACCTCGCCTTCCTCCCGCGTTAACGCATCCCACACGCCCCTGCTGCCATCCGCCCGCACCACTTCGAACACAGCCCGAGCGGCCGGACGCCCCTCGACAGTCCAGCGCGGTCGGGCGATCCAGAACCCGGACGTGCCGTCGGCGTCATTCTCGTAGGATTCCGCAATCCGGCAGGCCACTGCGTGGCAAGCAAAGCCCTTGGGCAAGGACTCCTGGCTCGCCGCCAACGCCGCCTCGACTTGCTTAACAACGCCGTTCGCCTGCTGGGTGGTCATCGTTTGCGCCTGGGTACAGGGAGTCGTGTGGGGTCGTAATCCCTCCGAGGATGGCGACCGGCACGTCGGGGTAACGGTCCCGAATCCCTCCCGCATCGGCCCCTCACGCGAATGGCGACAGGGCAGGTGGGGAAACGCCCCCCCACCTCAAGGGAGTGGTGCGCCGGTCAACGCTCCGGCGGCGGGACGAACCCGTAGCTGGTGTTCTTGAAGATCGAATCCGCCAGCACCAGCGCCTTGGCTGCTTCCTGCGGCTTCTGCTTCTGCAGCACCTGGGCCAGTCCCTGGTACACGATGCCGTAGGTCGCGAGGATCCCCTCGGATGGCCGGTCGACCCAACCGCGCGGCCGCGGGCGCCCCGCGGTGTCGCCGTGGTACACCTGGAACGCGAGCGCCTCGGTGCGCGGGATGTTCACGTAGCCGAGTCCGGAGATCGCCTTGATGCTGTCCGACTCCGTGATCGGGTCCTGGTGCAGCTTGCGCACGAACCCCTGGCCCTCGAGGTACGACGTGAGGCCGAACTGGTCGGCGTAGGGCCCGACGGTGCGCGAAAAGTATATGGGCCGCTTTCCCAGCTGGTCTCGGATCGCCTGCAGCGTGATCACGTCCGCCTTCTCGAGATACTGGCGACCGAGCTGCGCCGGATCGAGCGTGACGCCGATGCCGCCCAGGCTGACGGTGGTCTTCTTCTCCAAGAAGTACACGGGCTGCAGCCCGTCGAGCTGCGTGTCGCTGAAGCTGAGCAGCTTCCCGGTCGGCTTGGGCCAGGTCCGCCCGCGGTAGATCGCGGGCGCCTTGTCGGCGTCGAACTCGTAGATCGGCCGGCGCTGCAGCTGGCGCAGGTACCAGTCGGTGTTGGCGAGCGACAGGTTCACCACGGTGACGTCTTTACGGATGCCTTCGACCTCCTGCGCGTACCACAGGGGGAAGGTGTCGTTGTCGCCCGCAGTGACGAGGATGCCGTACGGCTCTGCCGACTGGAGGATATCGGACGCGAAGTCCCGCGCCAGCGTCTCGCCCGCGCGCGATGCGGTGAGCCGGTTGCCGGCGAGCGGGATCAGCGCGAGCAACAGCAGGGGGGTGGCGAAGCGCCAGCGGCGCTCGGGGTCTGGCTCGCGGTCTTCGAGCCACTCCGCCGCCCACTCCATCAGCGTCGCGAGCCCCAAGCCCACCCAGACGCCCCACAGCGCGAACGACGTGATGAAGAAGTAATCGCGCTCGCGGACCTCGCGTGCCAGCTGCGACCGGTCGAGCAGCTGCGAGTAACCGTACTTGAAGTTGAGGTAAAAGATGAGCAGCAGCGTGAACGTGACCATGAGTGCAGTCATCGCGAGCGCGGCGCGACGGTCCGCGCGCCAGTGCCGCCAGGCGCCGAGCAGGCCGAGCGAGAGGAACACGACGGCGAGCCCGCGCTGCAAGCCGCCTACCCAGTCGTGGGCCCATTGCCAGCCGAAGTATTGGACCCACATCCCGATCTGCGCCGTGATCGTCGCCTGCCGCTGGCTCACGGGCGGCTTGCCGTACTGCTGGCGCGTGAGCACGTCCCAGAAGGCCTGCCAGTTGGTCGGCTCCCCTTCGTTGATCGGCGGGAAGTGCCCGGCGCGGATTGGCAGGAACAGGTAGACCGAGATGCCTGCGACCGCGACGACGAGCACTGCGAGCGCGAAATCCCAGTTCCGGGCGCGGAACAGGGCATTGCCGAGCGCGGCGAGGAACAGCACGACGGCGGCCTTCAGGGGTGCCGCGTTCTCGAGGCCCGTGGCCACGATCATGGCGTACACGCTGCAGAACAGGAACCACTGGGACCACTCCACCCGGCGCGACTCGTCGTCCGGCGGGCGCTGCGCCTTGAGCGACGGCAGCAGCAGGACCACCACGACCGGCCCGACCAACACGCCCATCATGTGGTTGGTCGCGGTGAGGGCCAGCAGGTACACGATCAACAGCAGGTGATGGTCGTGTGCTTCGCCGGGGGGCTGGTCGTCCCAGCGCAGGATCAGCCACAGCACCAGGGCAACCGAGAGCAGCGACAGGGTGTACACCTTCTCGTTCACGACCGACTGGTTCCACACGGTGAACGCGGTCGCCGAGCAGATCGCGCCCGCCAGCGCGGCGAGCCGCCGCGGCCACGTCGCCGGGACCCACGCCCGCATCAAGCGCTCGCCCACCAGGAACCAGCACCCCGCGGCGACCGCGCTCGTGACTGCCGCGAGGAGGTTGATCCGCATCGCGTACCCCGCCGCCAGCGGCAGCAGGCCCCAGACGTGTGCCAGGATCGTGAACAGCGGGTTGCCGGGTGGATGCGGGATGCCCAGCACGTACGCCGCGGCGATGTACTCGGAGGTGTCCCAGAACTGCGTCGTCGGCGCCAGCGTCATGACGTAGAGAACCAAGGCGCCGAGCGACACTAGCCCGGCCATGAGGTACGGCGGGGCTTCGGGCGCCCGCCCCTCTCCGACGACGGCCGACGCAGCGACCACCCGCTCGGTCACCGGGATCTTCACCGCTTGCTGTGCTTGGCTCACGCGCGTCCTCTAGTTAATTGCCGGCGGCGCGCCGCTCGGCGGGCAGCGTGTATGTCGTGTTGGCGAGGATCGCGTCGCGCAGCTCACCCGCCCGGAGCGCCAGCGCCGGCTCTCGCTCCCGCAGCACCGCCGCGATCGTATCGTACACGAAGGCGTAGCCGAACAGGTTGCTCTGCGACGGGACGTCCACCCAGCCGCGCGGCCGGGGGCGAGCCGCGGTCTCACCCCCCGAGTACACATCGAACGCCAACGCGCGCGTCCGCGGTATGTTCACGAACCCTCGGCCCGGCACGAGCCGCACGGTGTCGCTCGGCGTGACCGTCCGGGGCACCACGCGACGCACCAACCCTTCGCCCAGCAGATAGGGGGAAAGCCCCAACTGGTCCGCGTAGTTCCCCGTGGAGGTGGAGAAGTAAATGGGGCGCTTGCCCAGCTGATCCTTAATGATCTGTAGCACCGCCAGGTCGGAGCGCTCCAGGTAGGGACGCCCCAAAGCGCGGGGGTCGACCGTGACCTCAATCGGCCCGAGGTAGCCCGTGATCGGCTGCGCGAGGGGGGCGTACGGCGGGAGGGTGTCCGCGGGCTCACGCAAATAGTATCGGCTCATCCACGGCGTCGTCGGCCGCGGCCAGTTCCGGTTGCCGTACAGGGCGGGGGCAGACCGGGGGTCGAAGATCGGGGGAGGCCGGCGCTGCAACTGGCGCAGATACCAGTCGGTGTTGGCGAGCGACAACACGAGCACGTTCACGTCCCGGCGTACACCCTCCACTTCCTGCGCATACCACAATGGGAACGTATCGTTGTCGCCGGCCGTAACCACGAGCGCGTAGGGGTCGAGCGACTGCAGCACATCGCGGGCATAGTCACGGGCCATCGTCTCGCCCGCGCGCGAGGCGGTGAGGCGATTGCCGAGCAGCGGCACGAGCGCGACGAGCAGGACGGGCGTGCACACCGCCCAGCGCCGCGCGGCGTTCGGCTCGCGGGCGCTCAGGCCGCTCTGGAGCCACTCCATCAGCGCTGCGAGGCCCATTCCCACCCAGATCCCCCACAGCGCAAACGACGCGATGAAGAAATAGTCGCGCTCCCGCACCTCGTGCTCGAGGCCCGGGGCGTTGTAGGGCTGCGAGAACCCCCACCTGAAGTTCAGGTAGAAGACGAGCGCCACCGTAAGCGTGATGACGAGCGTGGTCATCGCGAGCGCGGCACGACGCTCGGCGCGCCACTGCCGCCGGGCGCCCGCCAGGCCGAGCGCCGCGAAGGCCAGCGCCAGGAAGCGCTGCACCGCCGCGTCCCAGTCGTGGCCGAACTGCCATGTGAAGTACTGCAGGTAGTTCAGGAGCTGCTGTCCGTAGAGGACGAGCGTGTGGCCGGGGTTGTCCGGGCCGGGCGGATACATGGGATTAGCGAACACCGATGGCTTTCCGAACTGCGCGCGTGCAAGGACGGCCTGGAGGGCCTGCCACGTGGTCGGCTCGCCCTCGTTCAGGTAGGGATCGAAGTGCGCGCGGATCGGCATGAAGAGGTCGACGCTGGTCCCCACCGCCGCGACGAGGGCCGCCGCGATGAGGAAGCGGGGCCGCACCAGGGCGCGCGGATCGGTCACCAGGACGTAGACCAGCAGGGCGGGCGCGGCGAGCACTCCCATGAGGTGGTTCGTTGCCGTGAGCGCGAGCAGGTACACGATCAGCACGAGCTGGTGGTCGCGCCGGGCCGCGGCGGGTTGATCGGCCCAGCGCACCGCGAGCCACAGCACGAGCGCGATCGAGAGGACGCTCACCGTATACACCTTTTCGTTCACCACCGACTGGTTCCACACCGTGAACGTCGTCGCGCTGACCATCACCCCCGCAGCCGCGCTGAGGCGCCGCGGCCACGTGGGTGACACGATCGGGCGCAACCAGCGCTCCGCGATCAGGAACCAGAACCCTGCGGCCGCCGCGCTCGTCGCTGCGGCGAGCAGGTTGATGCGCCGCGCGTAGTCGGCGCCGAGTGGGAGCAGTCCCCACGCGTGCGCCAGTAGGATGAAAAGCGGGTTCCCGGGAGGATGGGGAATGCCGAATGCGTGCACGGCGGTGATGTACTCCGACGCGTCCCAGAACTGCGTCGTCGGCGCGAGCGTCACGATGTAAAGGATCAGCGCGCCCAGAGCGACGACCAGTGCGGCGACATAGGGAGGGCGCCCGGCGTCGGTGTACGGCGTGAGTTGGTCGCGCATGCTCGTCATGTGGTTAGTGCCGGAACTGCCGGACGCCCGTGACCACCATCGCTAGCCCGTGCCGATCGGCGGCCGCGATCACCTCGGCGTCGTTGACCGAGCCGCCGGGCTGGATAATCGCGCGCACCCCGGCGCGGGCTGCCTCTTCTACCCCGTCTGCGAACGGAAAGAACGCGTCGGAAGCTAACACTGCACCAGCCGGATCGTGGCCTTGCTGGCGCGCCTTGTGGACCGCGAGAAACGAGGCATCCACCCGCGACATCTGCCCGGCGCCGATGCCGATCGCGGCCTCGCGCTGGGCGAGCAGGATCGCGTTCGACTTGACTGTCCCGACGGCCGCCCAGGCGAACCGCAGGTCGGTCCATTCCGCCTCGGTGGGAGAGCGCCGCGTGACGACTTTCCATTCCACCTCGGCCGCCGCCCGGGCCGGTCGGGAACGCTCCTGGACGAGGAAGCCGCCGCGGATCCGCTTGAAGTCCCAGCCCGGCGGGTCCGGATCGGCGGCGAGCCGGAGGACACGCAGGTTCTTCTTCTCTCGCAATACGCCCAACGCGTCATCCCGGAATGCGGGCGCGACCACCACCTCGACGAACAGCTCACGCATCGCCTCGGCGGCGGCGCGGTCCACCCCCGCATTGAACGCGATCACCGACCCGAAGGCCGACGTGCGGTCCGTCGCGAGTGCGCGCTCGTATGCTGCGGCAGGGACCGGGCCCAGGGCGATGCCGCACGGGGTGGTGTGTTTGATGATGGCGCACGCCGCGCGGTCGGAGCCGCTCCACGGCGCCACCGCCGCGAGCGCGGCGTCCACGTCGAGCAGGTTGTTGAACGAGAGCTCCTTGCCGTGCAGCTGCTCCACGTCGCGGATGCCGGGCTCGTCGACGGCGTACAGCGCCGCCGCCTGGTGGGGATTCTCTCCGTAGCGTAGCTCCTGGCGGCGCTCCAGCGCCAGCGTGATCCGCTCGGGCCAGCCGGGGCGGTCCCGGACCAGATAGCCGTGAATGGCCGCGTCGTATGCGGCGGTGTGGGCGAAGACCTTGGCGGCGAGCTCCCGCCTCAGCTCGGGGCTGACGCCGGCTATCCCCGGGCTGACGCCGGCTATCCCCGGGCTGACGCCGGCTGTCCCCGGGCTGACGCCCGGGGCTACGGCGCCCGACTTGAGCGCGGAGAGCACGACCGGATAATCATCCGGGTCGACGACGACGATGACATCCTGGTGATTCTTCGCGGCCGAGCGCAGCATCGACGGGCCGCCGATGTCGATCTGCTCGATCGCCTGCTCGAACGTCACGCCCGGCCGCGCGATCGTTTCGCGAAACGGGTAGAGATTGACCGCCACGAGATCGATCGGCGTGATGCCGTGCTGCTGGAGTGCCGCCCGGTCGCCGGCATGACCGCGCCGCGCCAGCAGGCCGCCGTGCACCTTGGGGTGCAGCGTCTTCACCCGCCCGTCCATCATCTCGGGGAACCCGGTGACCTGTTCGATGGGGGTCACCGGTACCCCAGCCTTGCGCAGCGTGTCCGCCGTGCCGCCGGTGGACACGATCTCGCACCCGAGGGCCGCGAGCTCGCGAGCAAACTCAACGACGCCCCGCTTGTCCGAGACCGACACCAGTGCTCTCACCAGGTCTCGCCCACCGCCTGGATCATGTCGGCGAGGCTCACGACATCGCGCAAGTCCACGACCTCGGCGGGAGAGCGGGAGTAGCGGAGCGGCCAGCCCATGGCGACGTCGACGACGCCGTACGGCGTGAACACGGAGCCATCGTTGCCCCCGTTGGTGGTGCCGACCTGAAGCTTCACACCCCGCGCACGGGCGACTTGGACGAGCGAATCGACGTAGGCGGGAGGTGTGATGGACGAGTTGTCGAGCGCCCGTGCGACCACGCCCTGGCCGATCGGTGCCACCGCGAAGTTCGGCAGCTCCAGTGGCGAATCGGCGGAAACGAAGGTGTCGATGACATGCACGCGCCGCGGCGTGGTGCCAAGCACATACGGTGCACGCTGCAGCGTCGTGCTTGGCCGAGCCCATCCTTTAGGATGGGGATCCATCGCGCCGTCGACTCTCATCGACAAACCTCACCGCAAGTGTGTTCTGCGCCGCGAACGCGGACGCATCGGGAAACAGTCGCACGGGAACGCTCGGCATGCCTCTCCGAGCCAACTCCAGGACTACCAGCGGCAGCAAGCGATGCTCCACCTCGAGCACGCGTGCCGCGAGCGTGTCCGGCGTGTCCCCGGGACGCACCGGCACGGGCCACTGGGCGATGATCGGCCCGTGGTCGTATTCCTCGTCCACGTAGTGAACCGTCGCCCCCGAGATCGCGGCGCCGCTCGCGAGCACCCGCTCGTGCACGCGGCGCCCGTACATGCCGGGGCCGCCGAAGGCGGGGAGCAGCGCCGGATGGATATTAATCATCCGCAGCGCAAAGCGGGCGACCGCGGCGGACGGCACCCGCTTCAAGTAGCCGGCCAGGACGACGAGGTTGGCGTCGCCCAGGCTAGTGATGACCTCGGCGGCGTCGGCGGGGTCGGAGAGCACGGTGGCGGGCACGCCCCGCTGGCGGGCTCGCTCCAGCGCGCCGGCGTCAGCGCGGCTCGAGATTACGCCGGCGACCCGCGCGACTCCCGATTCCGCGAGCGCGTCGAGCAGGGCGAGCAGGTTCGTGCCGCCGCCCGAGACGAGCACGGCGAGGCGAACCGGGGGGGGCGTCACCGCGGGCAGGGGCTGAGCGACTTGGGCTTCGTCCCGACGCTCACGCTCAGCGAGAACGGGCCCGTCGCGAACTTGTCGGTGCTGGTGACGACGATCGTATAGTCCCCGGTCCGCGGCAGTCGCACCGTCAGCCGCGCGTTACACCGGCCGCCCGAGTCGTCATCCTGCGGCGGGCGGTCGAGGCCGGGGCCGAGCAGGAACTCGTACGCGTCGAACGCGTCGGAGGTGAGGTCGATCGTGACGATCTCGCCGGCGGCGCCGGCGAGCCTCCACGGCTGGGCGTAGGTGCTCTCGGCCGCGAGCACGAGGTCGCGGGCTCCGAGCGAGTCCCGGATCGTGGCCCCGGGCGCGATCGCCCCCTTCGGCGTCGGCGGCGCGGCGGGAGGAGGCGGGGACGGCTTGTGCTGTGCTGCAACGGAGCGGAGGACGGGCAGCATCAGGAGCCACAGCGCCGCGAGGACGCGGACCTTGAATCCCGTGCGGGTGCGCTCCATGTCGTTCCGCAATCTGCCGTTGCTATTCCCCCTGCACAATCCGGTCGACCGCGGCGCTCAAGTCCGGCACGACTGTCGTCCCACGCGCCTCGGCCTCGACCCGGTCGGTCGCGCCGCTCCCGGTTTGCACGAGGATCGCCTGCGAGGCGGCTGCGCCGAGGGTGCGCGCCGGCGCGACGTCGCGCCACCGGTCGCCCACCCAGTACGAGCGCCGGAGGTCGATCCCCAACGCCGCCTGGGCGTCGCGGAACAGCTTCACCCCCGGCTTGCGACAGTCGCACGGCCCGTCCGCGTCCGGATGGTGCGGGCAGAAGTAAGCGGCGTCGATGTGCGCGCTGTGCGCGGCGAGCAGCTCCGCCAGCCGGCGCTGCACTGCGGCGTACGCGGCCTCGTCGTACAGCCCGCGCCCGATCCCCGACTGGTTCGTCACGATCACCACCAACCAGCCCGTCTGGTTCAGCCGGCGGATCGCGGCGGCAGCGCCGGGAAGCAGGCGCACCTTCCCCGGCTCGTGCAGGAAGCCGGGGGGCGGGTCGTCCACGATCGTGCCGTCGCGGTCCAGGAACACCGCGCGGTGCTTGCCCTCAGGCATCCAAGGCGGCGCGGACCGCGCGGGCGACCTGCTCGATCTGGTCGGGGAAGATGGTCCGCGGGTCGAGGACGACGTGGTCGTCGGCGATGCGAACAATGACGGGCGGGTCCGTCGCTCGGAGCCGCGCGGCCAAGACCTCAGACGTCAGGTGGTCAGACGTCAGCTGAACCAACCACGTCTTGAGGGTCTTGCCTGGGAACGAACCGCCGCCGACTTCCGATTCTCCCTCGATTACGTCCGAACCTTTGCCCACGCCTTTGTGCAACGCTTCTGCGCGTCGACGTATCTGCGTGACGTCTTCGGTCAGCATCCGGAGTACCGGTATTTCACGCCGGGCGATCTCCGGATCGCGATAGAGCGCCAGCGTCGCTTCGAGCGCGGCCAGGGTGAACTTATCGGACCGGACTGCCCGGGCGAGCGGATCGGTGCGGCAAGCGTCGATCGCCGGCTTCGTGCCGAGCAGGATCCCGGCCTGCGGGCCACCGAGCAGCTTGTCGCCGGAGAAGACGACCGCGTCGACGCCGCTCGCCAGCGCCTCGCCGACGCTTGGCTCTCCCGCAAGCCCCCAAGCGGAGAGGTCGAGCAGCAGGCCGCTGCCCAGATCGAACAGGCTCGCGATCCCGGCGCCGCGCGCCATGGCGGCGATGTCGCGCGCGGGCACTTCGCTCGTGAAGCCCGTCACCCGGAAGTTGGAGCGGTGCACCTTGAGGAGCAGGCGCGTCGCGGGGCCGATGGCGCCCTCATAGTCCTTGGGGTGCGTGCGGTTCGTGGTTCCCACCTCGACGAGCTTCGCGCCAGAGCGGGCCATGATGTCGGGGATGCGGAACGCCCCGCCGATCTCCACCAGCTCGCCGCGTGACACGACCGCGTCGCCGTCGCGGGCCAGGCCCGAGAGCGCGAGCAGCAGCGCGCTGGCCGCGTTGTTCACGACGAGCGCGTCTTCCGCGCCCGTGAGCTCGGTGAGGAGCCCGCGGCAGAGGCCGTGGCGTGAGCCGCGCGCGCCCCGTGCGAGGTCGTATTCGAGGTTCGAGTACGCGCCCGCGATGCGCGCCATCGCCTCGATCGCCGGACGTGCGAGCGGCGCTCGGCCGAGGTTCGTGTGCAGCACTACGCCGGCCGCGTTGATCACCGGGCCGAACGACGGCGCGGCGAGGCGCCGTACCTTCGCGAGCACCGCCCGGCCCCACCCCTCAGGCGGCGCCGTCCCGCCGTTGGCGCGCGCGACGTCGATCGTCTCCCGCACGGCGCGCAACACGAGACTGCGGGGGTGAGCCGCGAGCAGCGCCGCCACGTCGGGCTCGGCGAGCAACGCCTCTACGGCGGGCAACCGGCGGCGCGGGTCGGTCATGGCGACTTCGAGGTGTCGCGCGGCGCCCGGGTGGTGTCCCGGGCGGCCGGCTTCGGCACCGGAACGGTCAGCACTCCCTGCGCGTCCGCGGCGGCACCGTTCAGATTGGTCGCGCCGTGGAAGCGGATCAGGTACTTCGAGCCTGGCGTGAGCGGCCGCGCGGCCTGCAGGACCACGCGGTCGAAGGGCACGGGGCGCTGCTTGAGCAGCTGGCGGACCTTCGTCGTGTCGGCTGCCGCTGCGCGCGGAGCTGCCTCCCCGGGAAGCGCGGGTGCCCGCCGGGCTGCCGCGGGCGGACGTGCCGCTCCCGCGCGCACCGTGTCGCGGCGAGCGGTCGTGTCTTTCGCACGGCGCACGGAATCCGCGCTGGCTCGGGCCTTCGCCTGCAGCGAGTCGTACTGTGCGGTGGTGAACAGCGCCCGCACTGCCACCGGGGTCGTGTCGGGCAGCGCGTACAGCCGCACCTGCGCCGCGTCCAGCGGCCGGCGCGGATCGAGCGGCGCCGTGAACTGGATGCGACAGGCGAGCGAGTCCACCGCATCGACGCCGCGGATGCGCGGCCCCACGGTGTCGTGGGCGAACACCCACAGCACTGCGCTCCCGGACGAATCGATCGCGACCGTGGTCGAGTCGAACGGCTCACGCCGGTCGAGCTGGCGGTTGCTGTTTTGGTCTTGGATTGCCCAGACGCGGTAGCGCGCCCGCGGGATGTCGCTCAAGTGGAAGTCGCCCGCCGAGTCGGCGACGGTGACGTATGCGACGGTGTCGGGCAGCGGCGCCGCGCGGATCACCGCCCCCGCCAGCGCCCGTTGCTCGACCCATTGCAGCACGGTTCCCGCCAGAGCGGCGTGGGGGAGGGGAGCACCGGTCGAGAAGATCGCGGTCTTCCCCTGCTTCAGGATGTTGCGCCGCAGGTCGACGATGCCGGGGAGCAGCTCGAGGTGATACACACGGTTCGGCTTCCACCCTTCGGCTGGCTTCACATGGATCGCGCTGCGGTGCCACGACACGTGCACGTCGCCCGCGACCGGCGAGAGCACGATCTGGCCTGCGAGCCCGTTCACCGGGGCCGCTCCCCCTCCGCCGCCGCCCCCTCCACCACGCGCTCCACCGCCTGGCATCTCGTCGATCACTTCGTCGAACTGGATGACAGCGTCGCCCTTGAAGCCGGGGAGCACTGCCCCGGACTCGGGAACGAACCGCACCACCTGGGGCGGCGCCTTGTCGGGCGGCCCGCCCGGCGGTGGGCCCTGGTTGGCGCACGCGCCCAGCCCGGCGACTACGAGCAGCCGAGCGACTTGAGCTTGTCGGCCAGCGCCTGCCGCTGGTCGCGCCACGCCCGCTCCTTCTCGCGCTCCTTGGCGACCACCTCGGCGGGCGCCCGCGCGACGAAATTCTGGTTGGTGAGCTTCGCCGCGAGCCCGGTAAGCTGCTGGTCGAGCCGGCTCAGGTCGCTCGAGAGGCGGCGGCACTCCTGCTGCACGTCGATCTCGCCCTCCAGCGCCACGAACACGTCGCTGCCGTCGGCTAGCACCGCGTGCGCGCCCACGCTGCTGTGCGTGCCGTCGAAGGTGAGCTCGGACAGCTGAGCGAGCCGCAAGATCGTCTCCCGCTCTCCTGCCAGCGCGCGACGCACCCGCTCGCTCTTCGGCTGCACCGACGCCGCGAGGCGTGCCTTCGGGGGCACCCGGTACTCGGCACGCAGCATCCGGATCGACGAGATCGTTTCCTGCACCAGCGGGAACTGCTGATCCGCCGCGGCGTCCGCGAGGGCGGCGCGCGGCGCCGGCCACGCCGCCACCACCAGCAGCTCGTCCGCGGTCCGGCCGGGCAGCTTTTGCCACAGCTCTTCGGTGATGAACGGCACGACGGGATGCAGCAGCCGCAACACCGTGTCGAAGCAGTAGGCGAGCACGGCCGCGGACACCGGAGCGGAGGCCTCCCGTAGCGACTGCGTATTTTTGTCGCGCAGGGAGGCCTCCGCTCCGGTGACCGCAGCCAGTCGCGGCTTGACGGCCTCCACGTACCAGTCCGCCAGCTCCTTCCAGGCGAACTCGAAGCACCGCTTCGCTCCCTCGTCCAGCCGGAACTGCTCGAACGACGCGGTGGTCTCGCGGATCGTCGCCTGCAGCCGCGACAGGATCCAGCGGTCCGCGAGCGGCAAGCGCGGCACATCGAGCGCATCGATCGACTGGACCCGCTCTGGCAGCTGCGCCAGGATGAAGCGGCCGATGTTCCAGACCTTGTTCGCAAAGTTGCGGCCCGGGGCGAACGTCGTCTCCAGATCGTTCGGGTCGAGGATCACGTCTGCGCCGAGCGAGCTGCCGGCGATCAGCGTCCAGCGCAGCGCGTCGGCGCCGTACAAGCGCACCACGTCGAGCGGGTCGATCCCGTTGCCCAGCGACTTGGACATCTTGCGATGCTGGGTGTCGCGCACGGTCCCGTGCAAGTACACCTTCGTGAACGGCAGCTGGCGCTCCATGAAGTGGTAGCCGGACATCAGCATCCGGGCTACCCAGAAAAACAGGATCTCCGGCGCGGTGACCAGTGTGTGGCCCGGGTAGAAGCGCGCGAGGTCCGGCGTCTCCTCCGGCCAGCCGAGCGTCGCGAACGGCCAGAGCCACGACGAGAACCAGGTGTCGAGCACGTCCGGATCCTGCTCCACCGGCCCGCCGCACTTGGGGCACGTCGTCGGGTCCTTCCGGTCGGCCCACTGGTGGCGGCACTGGGTGCAGGTGAACACCGGGATGCGGTGGCCCCACCACAGCTGCCGGGAAATGTTCCAGTCCCGGATGTTCTCCATCCAGTTCTCGAACGTCGCGTGCCAGCGCTCAGGGACGATCTGGAAGCGCTGCTGGCGGTACTGCGCGAGGACCGGCTCAGCGAGCGGCTGCATCTTCACGAACCACTGATCGCTGAGCCGCGGCTCGACGATCGTGTCGCAGCGATAACAATGGCGCACCGCATGCGTGTGCGGCTCGACCTTCTCGAGCAGCCCTTGCTCCTTGAGCATCTCGACAATCTTTTCGCGCGCCTCGAACCGGTCGAGCCCACGGAGGGACGGGGGGACCCTTTCCCCTTCTCGCTTCCCCGGCTCTTCCCCCATGGTGCCGTCTTCCCGCATGATGAGCGGCATCTCGAGCTTGTGGCGCGTGCCGATCTCGAAGTCGTTGGCGTCGTGCGCCGGCGTCACCTTCACGAACCCCGTTCCGAAGGCCGGGTCCACGGCGTCGTCCCCGATGATCGGGATCGGTAGGCCTGCGATCGGGAGGCGAGCCGTCTTGCCGATGAAGCCCTTGTGCCGTTTGTCCTTCGGGTTCACGGCTACCGCGGTGTCCCCGAGCATGGTCTCGGGACGCGTCGTGGCGACTGTGAGAAACGGCGCCGGGCCGCCCTCGACAGGGTAGCGGATGTGATAGAGCGTGCCCGCCTGGTCGGCGAACTCGGCCTCTTCGTCCGAGAGGGCAGTGCGGCAGTGCGGGCACCAATGGATCACCCGGTGACCGCGGTAGATCAGCTTTTCTTCCCAGAGGCGCACGAACACTTCGCGCACCGCGCGCGAGTAGGCGTCGTCGAACGTGAAGCGCGTGCGGCTCCAGTCGCACGAGCACCCGATCACCTTGAGCTGCTCCAGGATGGTGGAGCCGGTCTCGCGCACGAACCGCCACACGCGCTCGACGAACGTGTCTCGCCCGAGGTCGAAGCGAGTCTTGCCCTCCTTTGTGACCAGCCGCTCGACGACGTTCTGGGTGGCGATCCCAGCATGGTCGGTGCCAGGAAGCCACAGTGCCTCGCGGCCGCGCATGCGTTCGAAGCGGATCAGCACATCCTGGATAACGTTGTTGAGGCCCTGGCCCGTGTGGAGGATCGCCGTGATGTTGGGCGGCGGCATGACGATTACGTACGGCTCGTGTGACGAGTCGACGCGGGCGGTGAACACCCCGCGGTCGAGCCAGCGCTGATACAGCCGGCGCTCGACGTCGTGCGGGTCGTACTGAGGGGGGAGGTCGAACGCGGTCTGCGGCATTCCTTAATAATGTAGAGAGTTCTGATGTAGCGGGTTCCGCTCGGAGGTTCCCAGGCTGAAGCCTGGGCTCGGCGGGACACTGTCCTGAAGGACGGGGATGTGCTTCAGCACAGCGCCGTGCCGAGCCCATCCTTCAGGATGCGAACAGCATCGGGCCCGCCTGTCCGCCCGTCCGCCGCCACACTAGAATATCCCCCATGGCCGACGAATCCAACGTCTTACCCACGAGTCGCATCGTGCGCTGGCTTGCGATCGGCGCGCTGATCGTGCTCGCCGTCGCGCTGTACTTCCGCGACGCCCGCACGCTCCCGCCGCTCACGGCCTCCCCGACTGCGCCGGCTGACCAGCCTCCGAACTGATTCGATGGCCGCTGCCGAAGTCCGCGTCACGCTCCCCGACGGGAGCGAGAAACGGTTGCCCGTGGGCGCGACCGGCGCCGACCTCGCGCAGGCGATCGGCCCGGGCCTCGCCAAGGCCGCCGTGGCGGCGCGCGTGGACGGCCAGGTCTGGGACCTCACGCGCCGCCTCCCCGACGGCGTCACGGTCGCGATCCTCACCGAGCGCGACCGGCAGGCGCTCGACGTGCTGCGCCACTCCTCCGCCCACGTGCTCGCCACGGCGGTGCGCCAGCTCTTCCCCCACGCGAAGATCGGGTTCGGGCCTCCCATCGAGGACGGCTTCTACTACGACTTCGAGGTGCCGACACCGTTCACGCCCGAGGATCTGGAGCGGATCGAGGCCAAGATGCACGAGGTGGTACGGGCCGACTACCCCTTTGTACGCGAGGAGGTAGACCGGGCGGAGGCGAAGCGCCGCTTCGCCGACGACCCGCTCAAGCTCGAGCGCATCGAGGACCTGGGCCCGAACGAGGTGATCTCCGTCTATACCGACGGCCCGTTCGTCGACCTGTGCCGCGGGCCCCACGTCGCGAGCACGGGGAAGATCAAACACTTCAAGCTGCTGCACGCGGCGGGCGCCTACTGGCGCGGCGACGAGCGCCGCCAGATGCTGCAGCGCATCTACGGGACGGCGTGGTTCACCAAGGACGACCTCGAGGCGTACCTGCGGCGCCTCGAGGAGGCGAAGAAGCGCGACCACCGCCTGCTGGGCCGGCAGCTCGACCTGTTCTCGATCCAGGAGGACGTCGGACCGGGGCTGATCTTCTGGCACCCCAAGGGCGCGATGATGCAGTTCCAGCTGCGGCGCTTCATCGAGGACGTGATCCTCGAGCGCGGCTACCAGCTCGTGTACACGCCCAACCTGACGCGCGAAGAGCTGTTCTTGCGCTCGGGGCATCTGCCGCTGTACGCGGCGAACCAGTTCCCGCCCATGGCCGCGGGCGAAGGCGAGGGGGAGGGCGTGCACTACCGGGTGAAGCCGATGAACTGCCCGATGCACATCCTGATCTACGCCGCGCAGCAGCGCAGCTACCGCGACCTGCCGATTCGCCTCGCGGAGATCGCCAACGTGTATCGCAACGAGCGCTCGGGGACCTTGCACGGGATGCTGCGGGTGCGCGGGCTCACGATGGACGACGCGCACATCTTCCTGCGCGAGGACCAGATCGAGCAAGAGATCTTTCAGCTGCTCGACATTGTCGAGTTGGTGCTCGGCAAGACATTCGGGCTGTCCTACCGGCTCGACCTCGCGACCCGCCCCGAGAAGAAGCTCGGCACGGATGCGACCTGGGATCAGGCAGAGCGGGCGCTCGAGCAGGCGCTCAAGCACCGCGGCGCTACCTACCGCATCGATCAGGGCGGCGGCGCGTTCTACGGACCAAAGATCGACGTCAAGTTCAACGACGCCATCGGCCGGGAGTGGCAGGGTGCGACGATCCAGCTCGACTTCGAACAGCCCGAACGCTTCCAGCTCGAGTACGCGGGCGAGGACAACAGGCCGCACCGCCCGGTGATGATCCACCGCGCGATCTACGGCACGCTGGAGCGGTTCTGCGGCTTTCTGATCGAGCACTTCGCCGGAGCGTTTCCGCTGTGGCTCGCCCCCGAGCAGGTACGGGTGCTGCCGATCTCGGACGCCCAGATTCCCGCGGCACGCGCTGTGCAACAGCAGATCGCGGCCGCAGGCCTCCGTGCGCACGTGGACGAGCGCAACGAGACGCTGAACTACAAGATCCGCGACGGCGAGACGCACAAGGTGCCGTATATGGCGGTCGTGGGGCAGCGGGAGGCGGATGCCGGGACGGTCGCGGTGCGGGTACGGGGGGCGGGGCAGAAACAGGTCGTGCTGCCGGTCGCCCAGTTCGTCGCGCGCCTGTCAGAAGAGCTCCAGACGAGAGCGCTCGTGCCGGCGATTCGTTAATTTGACGAAGGAGGGACCAGGGTCGCCATGAACACCGATCAAGTCACGCCCGTCATCGTGAGCGCCTGCCGCACGCCGGTCGGCAAGTACCTGGGCGGGCTGTCGCCGCTCCCGGCCCCACGGCTCGGCGCCCTCGTGATCCGCGAGGCCGTGCGACGCGCCGGGATCGACGCCGCCCGCGTGGACGAAGTGATCCTCGGGAACGTGCTGCAGGGCGGCGTGGGCCAGGCACCGGCGCGCCAGGCGGCGATCCACGCTGGGCTGCCCGGCACAATCCCCTCGGTCACCATCAACAAGGTTTGCGGCTCGGGCCTCAAGGCCGTAATGCTCGCCGCTCAGGCGATCAAGGCCGGCGACGAGCAGTGCGTGGTCGCCGGCGGAATGGAGTCGATGTCCAACGCGCCGCACTACGTTTACGGCATGCGGGGCGGGATCAAGGCGGGCGATAGCCAGCTCGTGGACGGCATGATCCACGACGGCTTGTGGGACTCCTTCTCGAACACCCACATGGGAAACCTGGCTGAGTACACTGCGAAGAAGGCAGGCGTGTCGCGCACGGACCAGGACGCGTTCGCACTCGCGAGTCATCACAAGGCCGTGGCTGCGATGGCGGCGTGCCGGTTCAAGGCGGAGACGGTGCCCGTCGAGATTCCGGGAAATAAGGGTCCGACCGTGATCGACAAGGACGAATGCCCCCGCGCCGACACGACGCTCGAAGCACTGGCCGCGCTCAAGCCGTCGTTCGAGAAGGACGGCACGGTGACGCCCGGGAATGCGCCGGGGTTGAACGACGGCGCGAGCGCCCTGGTGGTGACGTCGCTCGCGTTCGCCAAGGCGCATGGGCTCACGCCCCTCGCGCGCGTCACCGCCTACGCCACGGGCGGTGGGGAGCCGAAGGACCTCTTCTTCGCGCCTATCGTCGCGGTCCAAAACTTGATGGCGAAGGCGAAGACGCAGATCTCGGACTACGACCTGATCGAGGCCAACGAAGCGTTCGCGGTCCAGGCGCTCGCCGACGGGCGCGCCCTGGGGTGGGATTGGGACCGCGTGAACGTAAACGGGGGCGCGATCGCGTTAGGCCACCCGATCGGCGCCTCCGGCGCGCGCGTGCTCACGACCTTGCTGTACGCCCTCAAGGACCGGCACCAGACGACCGGACTCGCCACCCTCTGCTTGGGCGGCGGCAACGCAGTGGCCCTCAGCGTGGAGATGCTCTGATGCCGGTGTCGTCAGCCGTGCTCGCCGCTCAACCGCTCACGCTGCGCCGCGCCGGCGCCATCATCCTGGGTGCCGCCCTCGTCGCGGTCGCGGCGCAGGTCTCGATTCCACTTCCCGGCACGCCGGTGCCGCTGACGCTGCAGCCGCTCGCGGTGCTGCTCGTCGGTGGTCTACTCGGGCCCGCGCTGGGTGCGGCGAGCATGATTCTGTATCTGGCGCTGGGCGCGGCCGGGCTGCCGGTGTTCACGCCGTACGGCCTCCCCGGGCTCGCCCGGCTCATCGGACCGACCGGCGGCTACCTGCTCGCCTACCCCGTCGCGGCGTTCGCTGTCGGGAGGCTCGGGGGAGATGGGCGGCGCTGGGGGCGCTTGGCGCTCGGGTTGCTCACAGGACTCGCGCTCATCCACTTGGGCGGCCTGGCACAACTGCTGATCCTGACGGGCAGTGCCGCGAGCGCTCTGCGACTTGGGACCCTGCCGTTCGTGATCGGCGATCTGCTGAAGCTGGGCATCGCGCTGCTGGTGTTGCGACCCACCGTGAGTCCCCTCCGCGCGCGCCTATGACGGCGCGCGTTTCGTTTCAGGACCGGCTGCGGCGCCTGGGCCTGGCCCTGGCGGGGGTCACGGTCTTCGCGCTGGTCGGTTTCGGGGGCTCGCTCCTCCTGCTGCGGTTCATTCGGGTGGCGGAGCCCTCGCCCTGGTCCCTGGCGGTGAACGCCCTCAGTCTGGGACTCTCCTTCGGGTTCGCCACTTGGCTCGTCGGCGTGCGGCTCGCGAAACGCTCCTGGGACCAGCTCGGCTGGCACACGACGGATGGGATGACGCACCGACTCGTTAACGGGGCGACGCTGGGCGCCGTGATGGCGGCGCTCGCGATCGCGCTCGCGTTCCTCGGCAGCGGAGCGCGCGTGCAGCTCACCCCCGACTGGTCCCGCTGGGCGGCGCAAGCCGCACCGCTCGGTTGCGCGTTGATCTTGGCAGCCCTGTGGGAAGAGCTCACGTTCCGCGGCCTCCCGCTGCGCCTGCTCGCCGATGCGCTCGGCCCGGTCGCGGCGATGCTGGTCCTCGCCCTCGGCTTCGGTATCGCGCATGCGCGGAACCCGCACGCGGGGTTCTTGAGCACGGTGAACGTCGCGCTCGCCGCGATCTGGCTGTCCTTCGCGTTCTTTTCCCCCGGCGGCATGGCGCTCGCCTGGGGGCTCCACTTCGGCTGGAACGCCGGTCTGGCGCTGCTGTTCGACGCACCGGTGAGCGGCTACACCTTTCAGGTGCCGGCGGTCGAGTACCACCCCGGCACGCGCGTCTGGGTGGACGGCGGCGCGTTCGGGCCGGAAGGCGGGGTCGTCGCCACGATCGTGCTGTGCACCGGGACGCTGGCCGTCATCGGCAGCCGGTTCAAGCAGCCCAAGGACTGGCTCGCTTGAGCCGGGTCGCGGTGGTCGGCGCCGGGACGATGGGCAACGGCATCGCGCACGTGTTCGCGCTGCACGGGTGGGACACCGCGCTGATCGACGTGGCCCCCGGGCTGCTCGAGCGGGTGCTCGCCACCATCCGCACGAACTTCGAGCGCCAGGTGAAGAAGGGAACTGTCAGCGCGGAGCAACGCGACGCCGCGCTGGCCCGCATCCGGACCTCGCCCAGTCTCGCTGCCGTGGCGGATGTCGAGCTCGTGGTGGAAGCCGCGACCGAGCAGTCGGAGACCAAGTTCAAGATCTTCCGCGAGCTCGACCGGTTGGCGCCGCCCGCGGCCGTGCTGGCCAGCAATACGTCGTCGATTTCCGTCTCCACGATCGCCGCGCAGACCAAGCGCCCCGCCCAGGTGATCGGGATGCATTTCATGAACCCGGTGCCCGTGATGCCACTGGTCGAGGTGATCCGTGGCCTCGAGACGGCGGATGAGACGGTTGTGAAGGTTGTGGAGATTGTGGAGGCGTTGCACAAGACTCCCGTCGTGGTGAACGATTCGCCGGGGTTCGTCTCCAATCGCGTCCTGCTGCCCATGATCAACGAGGCAGTCTACTGCGTCATGGAGGGCGTCGCGACGCCGGAGGCAGTGGACACTGTGATGAAGCTCGGCATGAACCACCCGCTCGGGCCGCTCGCCCTCGCCGATCTGATCGGGCTGGACGTGTGCCTGGCGATCCTCGAGGTGCTGCAGCGCGACCTCGGGGACGACAAGTACCGGCCGGCGCCGCTGTTGCGAAAGATGGTTGCGGCGGGGCGCCTGGGTCGGAAGACCGGCCGGGGTTTCTATGTCTATCGCGATTGAGGCCACGGGCCTCACCGAGATGCAGCGCCAGATCGTGGATCTGGCGCGCGAGTTCGCACGCACCAAGATCGAGCCGCACGCCGCGGAGTGGGATCGCAGCGCGCACTTCCCGCGCGACGTGATCGACGAGCTGGGCAAGCTCGGCTTCCTCGGCATGGGCACGCCCGAAGATTACGACGGGATGGGGCTCGACACGCTCACCTACCTGCTCGCGCTCGAGGAGCTCGCGGCGGCCGACGCGAGCATCGCGGTCTCGGTCGCGATTCACAACGCCATCCCCACGACGATGCTGCTGCGGCACGGCAGCCCCGCGCAGAAGGAGCGGTGGCTCAAGCCGATGGCGCGCGGCGAGCTGCTGGCAGGGTTCGCCCTCTCCGAGCCTGACTCGGGCTCGGACGCCGCGTCGCTCTCCGCGCGGGCGTTGCGGTCGGGACATCACTGGGTGCTCTCGGGCACCAAGGCGTGGGCCACCAACGGCGGCACGGCGGATGTGATGATGGTCATGGCCCGCACCGATCGACCCGAGGCGCGACGCGGCGCGAAGGGAATCTCCACGTTCATTGTGCCGACCGATGTCGCGGGTTATCGTCCGGGGAAGCCGGAGGATAAGCTGGGCTTGCGGGCCTCCAACACGACCGCGATCACGCTCGAGGACGTCCGGCTCCCGGTGGAGCACCTCCTGGGTGAGGAGGGACAGGGGTTCGTCTACGCGATGGAAGGGCTGGACGTAGGGCGGCTCGGCATCGCGATCCAGGCGGTAGGAATCGCGCGGCGGGCGCTGGAGCACTCGGTTGCCTACTGCACCGAGCGCAAGCAGTTCGGGCAAGCGCTGCGGGAATTCGAGGCGGTGCAGTTCAAGCTCGCCGACATGGCCACCCGGGTCGAGGCGGCTCGCGCCCTGGGCCACGCGGCGGCGGCGCGCAGGGACCGGGGCGAGGAGATCACGACGCAGGCGAGTATGGCCAAGCTGTTCGCCTCCGAGACCGCCATGTGGGTCACGACTCAGGCGGTGCAGCTGTTCGGGGGGTACGGCTACATGCGGGACTTCCCCGTCGAGAAACTGTTTCGCGACGCGAAGGTGACCGAGATCTATGAAGGCACCAGCGAAATCCAGCGGATCGTCATCGCCCGCGGCCTCTATCCTGAAGCCTAGCTCCGGGCGTGAGCCCGGGGCCGCTGGTGCGCTCGCGCTCTTCTCCCTGCTCGCCGAGCACGACCACGAGCAGGTGAGCGTGTACCACGAGCCGTCCTGCGGCTACCGCGGCATCATCGCCATCCATTCCACGGTGCTTGGCCCCGCGCTCGGCGGCACGCGGTTCTGGAGCTACCGCACCGACGAGGAGGCCCTGGTCGACTGCCTCCGGCTGGCGCGCGGCATGACCTACAAGGCCGCGGTGGCCGGGCTGAATCTGGGCGGTGGCAAGAGCGTGATCCTCGGCGACAACCGCACCACGCGGCGGGAGGCGCTGTTTCGGGCGCACGGCCGGCATGTGGAGTCGCTCGGGGGCCGCTACATCACGGCCGAGGACGTCGGCACGTCGACCTCGGACATGGAGTACATCAAGGCGGAGACGAACCATGTGACCGGCCTGATCGGCAAGTCGGGCGATCCGTCGCCGGTCACGGCGTACGGAGTGTACCGGGGCATGAAGGCGTGCGTCCACTACCGCTCCGGATCGGACCGTCTTACGGGGAAGACGGTGGCGCTGCAGGGATGCGGCAGCGTCGGGTACCACCTGGCGAAGCTGCTGCACGCGGAAGGCGCGCACATCGTATGCACGGACATCGACCCCCAGCGGGTGCGGCGCGTGGTGGAGGAATGCGGGGCGACGGCGGTAGCGACGAGCGAGATCTACGACGTGCGCGCCGACATCTTCGCTCCCTGCGCGCTCGGCGCGGTGATCAACGACGACACGATCCGGCGGCTCCGGGTGGAGATCGTGGCGGGCGGCGCCAACAACCAGCTGGCCGAGGACCGCCATGGCGATCTGCTCGAAGAGCGGCACGTCACGTACGCTCCCGATTACGTGATCAACGGCGGCGGGTTGATCAACGTGAACGCTGAGCTGCACGGCTGGTCGCCGGAGCGGGCGCGCAACAAAGCCGGGGAGATCTACGACACGATCCTACGCGTGTTCGAGATCGCGCGGGAGGAACGGATCCCGAGCTACCAGGCGGCGGACCGGCTCGCCGAGCAGCGTATCGCCACCATCGCGCAGGTGCGGCGCAACCATGTCTGAGCAGATCTACATCGGCGCGGACCACGCGGGGTTTCAGCTGAAGCAGAAACTGGTCGACGAGCTCCGGCGGCTCGGGTACGAGCCGGTGGACGTGGGCCCGAAGGCGCTGGACCCGGCGGACGACTTTCCGGACTATGCGAAGCCCGTCGCCGAGGCGGTGAGCCTCGGTGCCGTGCGCCGCGGCGTCCTGACGTGCGGGACGGGGCTCGGCATGGCCTACGTCGCCAATCGGTTCGCGCGCGTGAGGGCAGCGGTCGCCTGGAGCCCGGAGATCGCCGAGCTGGCGCGCAAGCACAACGACGCGAATGTGCTGGTGCTGCCGTCGCGGTTCGTGAGCGAGGAGGAAGGGATGGAGATCCTGCACCGGTGGCTCGAGACGGGGTTCGAAGGTGGACGCCACGCGCGACGCGTCGCGAAGATCGACCATGGTTGACCGGCGCGCCCACCTGGCCCAGGCCGACCCGGCCATTTACGCGCTCATCCAACGGGAGGTGGAGCGCCAGGAGCACGGGCTCGAGCTGATCGCGAGCGAGAACTTCGCCACGCTGGCCGTCATGGAAGCGATGGGCACGGCGCTCACCAACAAGTACGCCGAGGGACTGCCCCGGAAGCGCTACTACGGCGGTTGCGAGGTCGTGGACGAGGTGGAGCAGCTCGCGATCGACCGCGCTAAGGCGTTGTTCAAGGCCGAGCACGTGAACGTCCAGCCGCATTCGGGCGCGCAGGCCAACATGGCCGCCTACCTCGCGATCGCGAAGCCTGGCGACACGCTGCTCGGGCTCGCGCTGTCGCACGGCGGCCACCTCACGCACGGCTCGCCCGTCAACTTCTCGGGGATGCTGTTCCGGGCGACCTCCTACGGAGTGCGGGAGGACACAGGGCGCATCGACTACGACCAGGTCCGCGAGGTCGCGCGCCGCGAGCGGCCGCGCATTCTCGTGGGCGGCGGCAGCGCCTATGCCCGCGTGATCGACTTCGCCGCGCTGCGCAGCGTCGCCGACGAAGTCGGCGCGATCTTCGTGGTCGACATGGCGCACTTCGCCGGGCTCGTGGCGGCGGGCATCCACCCGTCGCCGGTACCGCACGCCCAGATCGTCACGACGACGACTCACAAGACACTGCGCGGCCCCCGCGGCGGTCTGATCCTCTGCCAGGAGGCGTACGGCAAGGAGGTGGACAAGCTGGTGTTCCCCGGCATCCAGGGCGGTCCGCTCGAGCACGTGATCGCGGCGAAGGCGGTGGCGCTGGGGGAAGCGATGACGCCGGCCTACAAGCAGTACGCGATCCAGGTCGTGAAGAACGCTCAAACGCTCGCGGCGGCGCTGCTCGAGCGCGGTTACGCGATCGTCTCGGGCGGCACCGATACCCATCTCATGCTCGTCGACCTGCGGCCCAAAGGTCTGACGGGCAAGGAGGCGCAGACCTTGCTCGATCGCGCGGGAATCACGGTCAACAAGAACACCATCCCGGGGGACCCGCAGTCAGCGTTCGTGACCAGCGGGATCCGGATCGGCACGCCCGCGGTCACCACCCGCGGCTTCGCCGAGTCCGAGATGGAGAAAGTGGCCGACTGTATCGACACGGTCCTCACGAAGCAGGACGACGCGACCCTCGCGCGCGTGAAGGCCGAGGTCCGTGAGCTCACGGAGCAGTTCCCTCTGTACGCGGCGCCCGCCCGCCACACCGTGGGGTCGCGCCATGGCTGAGACCGGCAGCGGGGGGAGCGGGTTCTCCGGCCGGCCGTCGCGCGGCTCGGGATCCTTCACAGTGCATCTCGCCGACGAGCTCGAGGTCTACTTCAACGAGGTCGCCCACGGCCGCCCGGTCGGCTTCGTCGCCTCGTCCAAGTGGAAGCCCCCCACGGACATCTACGAGACCGACGACGCGCTCGTCGTCTACATGGACATCGCCGGCATGACCGCGGAGGATTTCTCCGTCGAGTTCGCCGACGGCATCCTCACGATCGGGGGCGAGCGCAAGCCGCGGCGCGAGGGCAAGCCGCACTACCATGCGATGGAAGTGCAGGTCGGCCCGTTCGAGCGCCGCTTCCGCCTCCCCGTGGCCGTGGACCCCGACTCGATCCGCGCCAGCTACGAGCACGGCTTCCTCGAGGTGCGGCTCACGAAGCTCCCCCCACGGCTCTCGGGTCCCCAATCCGTGAAGGTGCGGTAGATGGACCGCCTGCCGATCCTGCCGCTCGGCCAGGTGGTGGTGTACCCCCACGTCGTGCTGCCGATGGCGCTGACGGACCCGCACGCCGTGCAGCTCATCGACGAGGTGGTGCAAGGGAACAAGCGCTTGCTCTTGGGCATCGTGAAGCCGCTCGCCGGTGCGGAGCCTCCCGAGGGTGCGGTCATGCAGGCCCGGCCGGACGAGCTGTACGAGGTGGGGACGCTCGGGTCCGTGGTCCGGATGCTGAAGCTGGGCGACGGCTCGGTGCGGGTGATGGTGCAGGGGCTGGAGCGGGCGCGCTTCGTCGAGATCGGCCCGGCCGAGCACTGGCTCGTCGCGGGCTTCGAGACGCTCGCGTCCACCGGCCCCGAGGACGCCCGCACCGAGGCGCTGAAGCGCACCGTGCAGGCGCAGTTCTCGCGCGTGATCGACATCGCGCCCTACTTGGGCGAGGAGCTGCACGAAGTCCTGTCCGGGATCACCGACGGCTCGAAGCTCGCCGACTTCGCCGCCGCGAACCTGGACCTGGCGCTTCCCGCCAAGGCCGAGCTGCTGTCGATCGACGACGTGAACCGCCGGCTCGAGCGGCTCGCCGAGCTGCTGGGGCAGGAGCTGCAGGTGCTGGAGGTGGGCACCCAGATCCAGGAGAAGGTGAAGTCCCGGCTCGACGCGAACCAGCGCGAGTACGTGCTGCGCGAACAGCTGCGGGTGATCCGCCAGGAGCTGGGGGAGGACGACGGCGACGACGAGCTGGACGAGCTCGGACGGCGGCTCGACGAGGCCGGGTTGCACGCCGAGGCGAAGAAGGTCTCCGACCGCGAGCTCAAGCGGCTGCGCCAGATGTCGCCGCAGTCGGCCGAGTACCACGTGGCGCGCACCTACCTCGAGGTGTTCGCCACGCTCCCGTGGAACCGCACCTCCGAGGACCGCCTCGACCTGAAGGCCGCGCGCGAGATCCTCGACCGCGACCACTACGACCTGAAGACGGTGAAGGAGCGCATCCTCGAGTACCTCGCCGTCCGCACGCTCAACCCGCAGGCGCGTGGCAGCATCCTGTGCTTTGTGGGGCCGCCCGGGGTCGGCAAGACGTCGCTCGGCCAGAGCATCGCGGAGGCGCTGGGGCGGCGCTTCACCCGCGTGTCGCTGGGTGGAGTGCGGGACGAGGCGGAGGTGCGCGGCCATCGCCGCACCTACGTCGGCGCCCTCCCGGGCCGCATCATCCACGCGCTGCAGCGCTGCGAGACGCGCAACCCCCTGCTGATGCTCGACGAGGTGGACAAGATGGGGGCCGACGTCCGGGGCGATCCGACCGCCGCGCTGCTCGAGGTGCTCGATCCTGCGCAGAACGCCTCGTTCGTCGACCATTACCTCGAGGTGCCGTTCGATCTGTCAGGCGTCATGTTCATCGCCACCGCCAACAGCCTCGCACCGATCCCCGACCCCTTGCTCGACCGGATGGAGGTTCTCACCTTACCCGGCTACACCCCCGGCGAGAAGCTCGCCATCGCGAAGCGCTTCTTGCTGCCGCGTCAGCTCAAGGAGACGGGGCTCACAGCGGAGCGGGCGGGCGTCGCCGACGCGGCGCTCGAGCGGCTGATCGGGGAGTACACCCGCGAGGCGGGCGTACGCCAGCTGGAGCGCGAGATCCAGGGCGTGCTGCGCAAGGCCGCGCTGGAAGTGGTGGAGGGGCGGGGGGGGCCCGTCAAGATCTCCGTGAAGAACCTCGAGAAGTACGCCGGCCAGCCCAGGGTACAGAGCGAGGTGGCCGGGCGCAGCCCGGAGGTCGGCGTGGCCACCGGCCTCGCGTGGACACCGGTGGGCGGCGACATCATGTTCATCGAGGCAATCCAGATGCCCGGGAAGGGCCAAATCACCCTGACCGGGCAGCTGGGCGACGTGATGAAGGAGTCGGCGCAGGCGGCGTGGAGCTTGTTGCGGGCCCGTGCCAGTGCCCTCGGTATCCCGCTCGAGGCATTCACGCAGACGGACGTGCATCTGCACGTCCCCGCCGGCGCGGTGCCGAAAGACGGGCCCTCGGCGGGGATCACGATCGCCGCGGCGCTCGCGTCGCTCCTGTGCCAGCGTCCCTCGCGCCATGACGTGGCGATGACGGGCGAGCTGACACTGCGTGGCCGGGTGCTCCCGATCGGGGGGCTGAAGGAGAAGCTGACGGCGGCGGCGCGCGCCGGCGTGAAGACGGTGCTCGTGCCGGCGCGCAATCAGAGCGACATCGTGGAGGTCCCCGACGAGGTGAAGAAGCTGCTCGAGATCAAGCCGGTGGAGACGATCGACGAAGTACTCGAGCTCGCGCTGCTCGAGTCGCGCCTGCCGCGGCCGCTCGACGTCCGCGCGCGTAAGCCGGGGAGCCTCGAGGTCCGGCCGTGAGCGATTTCGCGACCCTCCAGGAAGCGTTCCAGCGGATCGGCCAGCAGGACGGCCGCTACCACGAGCGCGGCTATCTGTTCGTGCTGGCGGCGCTCGAGTACGCGCAGGGCAAGCTGGCGGCGCGCCGCCACCTGAGTGGAACCGAGCTCGCCTGGGCCTGCCGCGACTTCGCGCTCGACCAGTTCGGCCTGCTGGCGCCGACCGTGCTCCGTTTCTGGGGGATCACCAGCACGGAGGATCTTGGGCGCATCGTGTTTTCCCTGATCGACGTGGGGCTGCTCGCGCGGCAACCGAGCGACAAGCTCGAGGATTTCGATCGGGTGTACGATTTCACGGAAGTGTTCCGGGTCGGGTACCGCTGGCCCGGCCTGGAGCGCAGCTAGCGGGCGCTGGATCGGGGGAAGGGGGTGCCGCATGAGCACGGACGCCAGGGAATGGCCCGCCTGCCGGAAGTGTCAGCAAGGTCTACTCATCCCGCTATCGGACTACGGCCGCGACGGGGCGCCGATCACCTACAAGGCCTGGGTGTGCAGCAACCCGGAGTGCGGGTTCAACATCCGCATCGATAACGGGGAGATCTCCTTCGGTCGCGCGATCGGCCAGAGCTTCAAGTAAGGCTTGGACGCGGTGCGCGCGCCCGCGGTGAGCGGGCGCTTCTACCCGGGGACGAAGCGCGAGCTGGAGCGCGCCGTCCGCCAGCTCTTCGAGGCCGTGCCGCCGACGCGCCCCGCGCCCGCCCGCGCGGCCGTAGCGCCGCACGCCGGCTACGTCTACTCGGGGCTGACTGCCGCGCATGTGTTCGCCCGTCTCGACATCCCGCCCGTCGTCGTGATTCTGGCACCCAACCACACCGGCGTATGCGGCGCGCGCGGCGGCGCGTCACTGTGGGAAGCCGGCGTGTTCCGCACCCCGCTCGGCGACGTCCGAGTGGACGAGCGGTTCGCGGCCGCGCTGCTCGATGCGTCGCCCCTGGTCGCCGTCGATCATGCGGCTCACGCCCGCGAGCACGCGGTGGAGGTAGAGGTGCCCTTTCTCCAGATGCGCCGCGCTGACGTGCGCATCGTCCCCTTGGTGCTCGCCTGGGACGCCTGGGAGGGTTGCCGCGGTCTGGGGGAAACGCTCTCGGGCCTTACGGCGCGCTGGTCCGAGCCCGTGCTGCTGCTCGCCTCGAGCGACCTCACCCACTACGAGCCCGCCGCCGTCTCGGAGCGCAAGGACCGGCGGGCGCTCGAGGCCGTTGCCGCGCTGGACGGCGCCGAGCTGTTGCGGCGCTGCCAGAGCGAGGGCATCTCGATGTGCGGCCGTGCGCCGACAGCCACGGTCATCGCCGCGGCCCGAACGCTCGGCGCGGCGCACGCGGAGGTCGTGCACTACAGTCACTCCGGGATGGTGACGGGTGACGATGCCGCGGTTGTGGGCTACGGCGGGGTGGTGATCCCGTGACCCCGATCCCGGTGCTCTCGGCGACCGAAGCCGCCACGTGGGACTCGGTGGCACGCACGCAGTACCGCATCCCGTCGCGCGTGCTGATGGAAGCCGCCGGCCGGGCAGTCGCCCAGGTGATCGTGCGCGAATTCCCCGCGGTGATTACGCGCGGCGTGCTGGTCGCTGCGGGAGCGGGGAACAACGGCGGCGACGGTTGGGTGGTCGCACGCGCGCTCCACGCGGCGGGCGTGCCCGTCTGGGTCTCCGGGGTCGATCCCAAGACCGACGACGCCATCGACAACCGCGCGTTGGCGCGCGTGGACGGCGTGCGCGAGATCGGCCGCGACGAGCCGTGGCCCGCCGCCGCTGTGGCGGTGGACGCCCTGCTCGGCACCGGGGCGGCCGGCCCCGCGCGCGGCGACGTGTTGGCGCTGGCCCAGCGGCTCGTCGCGTACGGCGCGACCCTCGTCGCCGTCGACGGACCGACCGGGCTCGACTTGTCGAGCGGCGAGCCGCATGGCCCCGTCCGCGCGGCGCTATCGGTGACCTTCGGCGGCCCGCGCCGCGGCCACCTGCTCGCGCGCGAGTGGTGCGGCAAGATCGTGGTCGTGGACATCGGCTTCCCGCCCGCCGAGCCATCATGGCCGATCCTCGTCACCGACGCGTGGGCGGGCGCGCGGCTCCCCAAGCTGACCCCCACGATGCACAAGGGCGACCGCGGCCGGGTAACGGTGGTGGGCGGCTCGAACGGCATGACCGGCGCCGCGCTTCACGCCGCGCGCGCGGCGCTCGCCGCCGGCGCCGGGCTCGTGAAGCTCGTGGCCGGGCCGGAGACGATCCAGGCCGCCCGGGCGAGCCTCCCCGACGTGCTCACCTTGGAATCGGCGCTCGGCCCGGAGCTCGAGCCGGCCGCGGCAGAGGCGCTCGAGTGGGCGGACGCGCTGGTGGTGGGACCGGGGCTCGGCCGCGCGCCCGCGCGCGCCCCGTTCCTCCAGGCGGTACTGGCGCGTCGCCCCCTCCCGACGGTGGTCGACGCCGACGCCCTCGCGCTCTTCGTGGGACCAGTCGAGCGCCCTGTCGTGCTCACACCGCATCTGGGCGAGTTCCGGGCTCAGTTCGGCGACGAGTTGGCCGACGCGGCGGCGAACGACCGGTGGGGAGCGGCAGCGAAGGCGGCGCAGAAGGTGAAAGGGACCGTGCTCTTGAAGGGCGTCCCCACCGTGATCGCCGATCTCCGCGGCCCGATCCACGTGGTGGCGAGCGGTAATCCCGGGCTCGCGACCGGCGGCTCGGGCGATCTGCTCGCCGGATTCATCGGGGCCTTCCTGGCGCGCGGTAGTGCGGGCCCCGAAGCCGCGGCGCTGGGCGCGCACGTGCTGGGGCGGGCAGCCGAGCATGGAGCGCGGCAGTGGACCGCGCGTAGCCTCCGGCCGGCGGACGTGCTCGCTGCGCTCCCCGACATCTGGCGCGCGTGGGCGAGCGCGAAGCCGCTCGGTCCTCCGGTGCTCGCCGAGCTCGAGCTTCCGGAGACGGAGTGAGGACCGTCGGACGGTCGGACCGTCGGACAGTCGGACTGTGCATTCTTACCGTGATCGCAGTCCTGTCCGACGGTCCGACTGTCCGACAGTCCGCCCGTTGGCGCCCCGAAGATCGAGTCCTCATCAGTGACTTCTCCGTCATCGAAGCCGTTGCCGCGTCCCCGTTCACCGTCTTCGCCGCGACGACCCACGGGCTCACGATCTACGACCGCCAAGCGCGGACGTGGCGTCTGCCGGTCACCGCGCTCGACGGCTATCCCCCGGCCCGGGTCTACGCCGCGCTGGCGGACGTGGTCGACAACGCCGTATGGCTCGGCACTACTGACGGGTGGGCGCGCTACGATGCCAACGTCCGGACGTGGGAGCAGGGACGCGTCCCAGGCGGCGTCGCGAGCTTGATGCTCGACGCGCGCGACCCGGCGAGCGGCATCTTCGTGCAAGGCGCGTTCGGGTGGGGATTCCTCCCGCGCGGCGCGCTCGTTCCCGTGCCGGACCGGCCGCTGCCGCCACCGGGGCAGCGCATGGTGCCGCTCGATGCCCGCACCGCGCTCGCCCAGACGCCGCTGGCAGACGCCATGCGGGCGCTCATCCTCACCGACCCGCGCCTCTCCCACTACCGCTTCACCGCAGCGGCCCGCTCCCCGGACTTGAGCGAGCTGTTCCTCGGCTCGGACGGCGTGGGCCTGATCCGGCTTGATCCATCGACCGGGCAGTGGGACCGGCTCGGGTTCGGGCTAGTCGCCGCGCGCGCCGGGGCGGTCGCGGCTGGGCCCGGCCGGGGGGATGGGGAGGGCGTGTGGGTGGCGTCCGCGGGGCGAGTAGCAGAGCGCCGCGGGCTGACGTGGGTCGCGGCGGATCTCTCGGCCGACACCACGATCGAGGGGTGGGGCACGCTCGGGTTCCCCTGCGTCGACGGGCGCCGCTTGATCGCGAGCGGGCCCTCGCTCTGGCTCGCGTGCGAGCGCGGCGTCGTCAGGATCGACGCGGGTGGCTCGCGGATCAAGCTGTTTGAGCTGGACCCGCCTACGGCCCTCGCCCGGGCGCCGGATGGCGTCTGGGTCGGCAACGCGCGCGGCCTCTTCGTCGTCACGAACGACGGTAAGGTGGTCCGGGTGGGTCGGGCGGACGCGCCCGTCCTCAGTCTGGTCGCCGGGCGGGAGAGCCTCTGGGTCGGCACGGCGGGTGGCCTCGGCCTGCTCGCGCCGGGGGAGGACGACGTCGCGGTACCACCCGACGTTGCAGCGCAACCGTCGCTGGGCGGGCCGATTCTAGCGCTCGCGCTGCTGCGCGACACGCTCGTCGCCGTCACTCGCGACCAGCTCGGCTGGCGCGATCCCGCGACGCGACGCTGGACGCTGGTGCGCGGGCGACCCGAGCTCGGCCGCGTGACTGCACTCGCTGCCGATGCCGGCGGGGCGGGGAGCGGGGGGGCGGCGGGGGCCGGGGTATGGCTGGCAGCAACGAACGGACTGGCGTTCTGGGACATCGCGCACTCCACATTCCGCGTGCTGGGCGTGCCGCTCGACGTGCCGTCACCCGTGCGCGACGTGGCGGTCGATCCGCCCTACTTGTGGGTCGCTACCGACAGCGGGCTGGTGCGCTTCGCGCGAGACGCGGCGCTGCGATGAGCGCCGCCCTGCGCCTCGGCAGGGGCGGGGAATTCGACCGGCTGCGCCGCATCTTTGCTCGGCTGGGGCGGACCGGGCAGAGCCTGGGCGATGACTGCGCGCTGATTCGCGTCGGGCGCACCTGGCTTGCCGTCAGCATCGACCTGAGCCTCGAGGACGTGCATTTCCGGACCGCCTGGCTCTCGTTCGCCGATATCGGGTGGCGGTCGGTCGCGGCGGCCTTGTCGGACCTCGCTGCGGACGGGGCTGAGCCGATCGGCGTCGTGGTCTCATTGGGCGTCCCGGGAAAGGGCCGGGGAAGGGGGAAGGGGGAAGGGGATCCCGCGGCGGAGATCATGGCGGGAGTCGGCGCGGCCGCGCGGAGAGTGGGCGCGCACGTGCTCGGGGGGGACCTGGTCCGTTCAGATCGGTACCTGGTGGACGTGTGCGTCCTGGGGTGGACGGTGCGCCCGGTGCGTCGCCACGGGGCGCGTCCCGGTGATGGGGTGTGGGTGACGGGAGCGCTGGGCGGCGCGCAGCTGGCGCTGCAGGCGCTCGCGGCGGGTCGGCGCCCGCCCCCCGGGTTGTTTCGTCGCTTCGCGCGCCCCGTGCCGCGCATCGCCGCGGGACGCCGGCTGGCCGCGCTCGGCGCGCGGGCGATGATCGATGTCTCCGACGGGCTCGCCGCCGACGCGGCCCACCTCGCCGCGGCGTCGGGCATCCGGGTCGAGATCGCCGTGGAGCAGGTGCCGCGTTTTCGCAGCGTCCCTGGGCACGTCGCCGTGGCGAGCGGCGAGGAGTTCGAGCTCCTGGTTGCACTGCCGCCCCGCTTCACGGATCGGGACGCGCGATCGTTCCGAGTCGCGACACGCGTTCCGCTCACCCGGATCGGTCGCTGTGTCCGAGGGTCGGGTGTACGGCTCACCGACCACGGCCGGGCGATCGCGGCCCCCAAGGGCTTCGATCATTTTCCAGCGGGATGATCCGCACCATCTGGTTCTACCTCGTGCTGGTGGTGTCGAGCGTGATCCACGCCGGCGGGGTGATCGTGGCGGCCTTGCTGGGCGTGAAGCGCCGGCCGGGCGGGATCTACGACTGGGGCGCCACCGACTGGGCGCGCGACATCATCGCTGCGGCGGGCACCCCCGTGGAGCTTCAGGGGGCCGACCGCATCCCGCGGAACCAGCCCGTCGTGTACGCCTCGAACCATTCCTCGATGTTCGACATCTGGGCGCTCGCCGCGACGCTCCCCGGATCGGTGCGCTTCGTCGCCAAGCAGGAGCTCGTGAAGGTCCCGCTGGTGGGTCGCGCGATGCTCGCCGCCGGTCACGTCGCCATCGACCGCTTCAATCGGGCCCGGGCGTTCGAGGCGTACGAGCGGGCCGCCGCGGTGATCCGGGGCGGTATCTCGGCCGTCGTCTTTCCGGAAGGCACCCGCAGCCGCACCGGCGAGCTGCTGCCGTTCAAGAATGCACCGTTCGGTCTGGCGATCGCCGCGGGCGTGCCGGTCGTTCCCGTGTACGTGCACAACAGCTTCCAGATCTTGCCCAAGGGCGGGGTGCGGCTGCACCCGCGCCCGATCCGAGTCCTGATCGGCGAGCCGATTGCCACCGCCGGCCTGTCCCTCGACCACCGGCAGCTGCTCGCCGAGCGCACCCGCGCCGCGCTGCTCGCGTTGCGGGCGCGCGTTGACTCGGGGGACGGCTCCCGCTAGGGTAGGGGCCACCATGAGTACCATCATTTCCGTGCACGCCCGCGAGATCCTCGACAGCCGGGGCAACCCCACCATCGAGGCCGATGTTACGCTGGCGAGCGGCGCCGCCGGCCGCGCCGCCGTGCCCAGCGGCGCGTCCACGGGCGAGCACGAGGCGGTCGAGCTGCGCGACGGTGACCAGAAGCGGTTCCTCGGCAAGGGCGTGCTCGAGGCGGTCAAGAACGTGAACGAGGTGATCGGGCCGCGGCTCGAGGGGATGTCGGCGGAGGAGCAGATCGCGGTGGACTACGCTATGCTCGAGCTCGACGGCACGCCGAACAAGGGCCACCTCGGCGCCAATGCCATCCTCGCGGTGTCCATGGCCGTGGCGCGGGCGGCGGCGCAGGACGCTGGGCTCCCGCTGTACCGCTATCTCGGCGGGCCGGTCAGCAACGTGCTGCCGGTGCCGATGATGAACATCCTGAACGGCGGGGCGCACGCCGCCAACACCGTGGACTTCCAGGAGTTCATGGTAGTGCCGATCGGCGCCGAGAGCTTCCCCGAGGGGCTGCGCATCGGTGTGGAGGTGTTCCACGCGCTCAAAAAGGTGCTCGCGAAGCGCAACCTCTCGACCGCGGTGGGCGACGAAGGCGGCTTCGCGCCCAACCTGCCGAGCGACGAGGCGGCGCTCGAAGCGGTGATTGCGGCGATCGAGGCCGCGGGCTACGAGCCCGGCAAGGACGTGGCGATCGCACTCGATCCGGCCGCGTCCGAGTTCTATCAGGACGGTTGCTACGTCTTCAAGAAGAGCGGCGCGGGAACCAAGACGGCCGAGGAGATGGTCGCGCTCTACAAGGGCTGGATCGACCGCTACCCGATCGTCTCGATCGAGGATGGGCTCGCCGAGGACGACTGGGCCGGCTGGGCGAAGCTCACGGAGGCCCTTTCCAGTCGAGTCCAGCTCGTCGGAGACGATCTGTTCTGCACCAACGTCGAGCGCCTCGACCGCGGGATCGAGGACGGGGTCGCGAACGCGATCCTCATCAAGTTGAATCAGATCGGCTCGGTCACCGAGACACTGCAGTGCATCGAGCACGCCCGGTCCAACGGGTACGGCGCCGTGATCTCGCACCGCTCCGGGGAGACCGAGGACACCTTCATCGCCGATCTGGCCGTCGGCACGGGCGTCGGGCAGATCAAGACGGGGAGCGCCTCGCGCACCGACCGCGTCGCGAAGTACAACCAGCTCCTCCGGATCGCCGAAGAGCTGGGCGACGCGGCGTATTATCCGGGCCGCGACCTGTACGGACTATGACCCGCACGCGCATCGCCGGCATCGCCGGCGCCGTCGTGCTCGCGGGGCTCGCGTTTCAGGCGGGCGAGTACGGCACCGTCGACTGGCTGAAGCTGCGGCGCCAGCTCGCGGACGAGCGCCGTGCGGTGCGCGCTCTCGAGGTGGAGCTCGACTCGCTCGCCCGGCTCGCCCGCGCGCTCGAGACCGACCCCGCCGCGCAGGAGCGCGCGGCGCGGGAGCAGTTCGGCATGATTCGCAAGGGGGAGATCCTCTACCGCTTGGTGCCACAAGTGGACCCAGCCCCGCCGCTGCCCAGGTAATCGACGCACCCGGCCGGCGGCTTGGCTAGCGCGGCCCGATCCCCACCGCGAAGCTCACGGCCTCGACTGACTCGCTCCGACTCCCGCCTCCGAGCTGCGCGCCGTCCACACGGTAGCCGAGCCGCATCCACAGTGCCGACCCGCGCGGCCGCAGCACCACCCCGGCTTCCCCACCTTGCACGTGGTCGACTGCCTCGGGGAGGTTTACCTTGGCCGACAGCGCGCGCCACAGTTCGACGTACGTCTCGAGCGGCGTCGACGCCAGCGCCGACTGCGCGCGAGCGCGCACTGGCCAGAGCACCCAGCGCTCCGTCACGGCGCCGATCACGAAAGCGCGCACGTGCGGCCCCACGCTCAATCTGAGCCACGGCCATGGCTGCACACCCAGGAACGCTCGCGCTTCCACGAGATCGCGCGCCACGGAATCCGAACTCCCGCTGCTCGGCTGCACACGCCCCTCTAGGTAGCCCGCGCCCAGCATGAGGCTCCCGAGACTGACGCCGGCATCGACGCCGAAGGTCGGTCCGCTGAACGACCCAGCGGGCCCTCCCACTTCTCCGAACCGCACGATGGCGCCGTCGGCGAAGACGGTGCCCCGCGGGCGCTGTTGCGCCGCCAGCGGTAATGCGACCAGCGTGAGGGCCCAGGCGAGGCGCGCCAAGGTCTTCATTGCGCCCCCTGCTCCAGCAGCGTCGCCGGTCCGGCGCGCACCCGCAGCCGGATCTCGGCGAGCGCCTTCGCGTTCTGCCGCCGCACGTCCTCCAGGCGGCGCTTCGCCGCGTCGCGCGCTGCGGCGCTCGCCCCGGCGACGACGTCGAGGGGAGGTGCGGACCGCTGCGCGAAGAAGCTCGCCAGCCCGGCCCCACCGATGGCGGCCGCCACCGCGAATCGCCCCTTGATGCCGTCGGCGTCGTGGGCGACGATCGACGGCAGCACGACCACGGCGACCGCCGCCGCCAGGCCTCCCGCGAGCGAGCGCACCGCCGGCCCGGAACGCACTCCCGGCGACGTCGCATCGCCCGGCGACGGCCACGGCTGCGTGTCCGGGCGCGCCCGCTCGATCTCGAGCGGGAGCTGGCGGACCAGCTGGCGCGCGCCGGCTGCCGCCTGTGAGGTGACCCGCAGCAGGTAGTGGCCGCTCTTCACCGCCTCTCCCCGCTCCGTGCCGTCCCATGTCACCGCGAGGCTGTCGTCAATCGGTCCGCTATAGAGTGAATTCACGACGGCCCCGTCGTCGCGGGTGACTGCGACGGCGATGTCGTGCGGCGTGCTCGCCACCAGCCTGGCGGTGAGGCGCTCGGCGCGGGCCCGAAACTCGGTCTCGGGCGGGACCCGGATGAAGACCGTCCTCGTTCCCTGGCGCACTTCCTGGAACAAGCTGGTCACCTGCGGCGGGAAGATGATCGCGCTCGGGCGGTAGGTCGGATCGGTGACTGCGATCTGCCGGAACGCGGCTACGGCAGAGTCGCGGCGGCGCCGAAACAGCTCGGTGGCGCCGAGATACGTCAGCGCCTGGAGCCGCTCGGGGGTGGAGAAGGTGTCGCTCGTCGCGCGCAGCAGGCCTTTTCGCAGCGTCGCTGCTGCCGCCTCGTAGTCGAGGTTCTGGTACGAGCGCATTCCGGTGGTGAGCAGGTCGGTGGCGGACTGGGCCGCGACCGTGGGGCCCCGGGTCACGAGCGCAAGCGCAGCGACCACGAGCGTCGTGACCAGGCGGCGAATCATGGGGCGAGCTCTCGCAACACGATGTCGGTGATCGCTAGCCGCTGGCCCGACGCGATCTCGAAGGTGCGCTCGTACGGCTGGAAGCCCTCACGCTCCACGCGCAGCAAGTGCGTCCCGGGCCAGACGGGCAGGTCCCTCAGCGGAACGGTCCCGAGTAGCTGTCCGTCGACGTACACGTTGCCCCAGGGCAAGGCGTTGACGGACAGGCGGCCGAGCTCCATGCGATGCGCCACAGCGGGCGGCGGTGCGGACTTCTTGACCGCCGGCGGTTGGGGCGCGGTGCGCGTCACGCGCGGGGCAGTCACCCGCTTGGTCGCCGGAGGCAGGGGACGAGGGGCCGGCAGACTTGGAGTCACCGACGCCGGCTGGCTGTCGCGCGGTGCGCTATCGGGCGGCGCCGTCGAGGGAGGGCCCGACGTGGGCGGGATCGGGACCGCCGTGGTCGCGGGCGGGCGTCCCACTCCCAGGCGGCGCTGGAGCGGCGGCGCGGCGGGGAGCGTCGACAGGCTGAGCCACACACCGCCCGCGCCGAGCGCGAGCACGATGCCGGCAGCGGCGGCGAGGCGGCGCCCCACGCGGCGCGGCTCGGGCTCGTCGTCCATGATGACGATCGGCGAGCCGGGTCCCCGGCGCGGGTTGAGCGAGAACAGGGCGGCGCGCTGCCCCGCCCCCGGCGACGTCCCGCCGATCGCGCCGACGAAGTCGAGCACCGTCGGGAACCGCTCGGTGGGGCGGCTGCTCAGTGCGCGCCGCAGCGCCTCGGAGACGTGTGCGGGAATCTCCGGGCGGACGCCGCTCAGGTCGGGGATCGGTTCGTTCCCGGGCGGCCTGGCGCTCAAGCATTCGTACGCCAGCGCCGCCAACGCGTATTGGTCCGCGGTGGGCGTCGGGCCGCGGGCGTTGAAGACTTCGGCCGCGGTGCGACCGGTCGCCACCACTTCGGCGACGGCGAAATCGCCCACCAGGGCCCACTCGTTCGCGTCGAGCATCACGTTGCCGGACGAGAGCGCCCCGTGGAACACGCCCCGCCGGTGTGCGTAGTCCAGCGCGCTCGCGACCTGCTCGAGGATCCGCAGGCAGTCGGCGAGGTCCATCGGTCCGTTGGTGCGGACTAGCTCCGCGACGGAGCGACCCTGGAACTGCTTGGTGGAGAACCAGAGGAAGTTCGCCGTGGCCCCGCACCGGTAGATCGGCAAGATGTGGGGATGATCGAGTGCCGCGGCCGCTTCCGCCGCGCGCCGGAATCGGTCTTCCGCTCCCGCGTCCCGCAGCGGCTGGCGTGGCGCGACCTTCACCTCCACCTGCCGGTCCTGGCGCGGGTCATAGGCCAGGTAGACGATTGTGGAGCCTTGGTCGCCAGGCTGGAGCAGCGCCTCGATGCGGAATTCGCGCGTCAGCTCACGGCGCGCGTCCAGCTCCGTGAGGACAGCCGGCGGGGCCTGTTTAGCTTCGGCCCCGGGCAGCTGGTAGCCGCACACTGCACAGCCCGGCGCGCCTTCTGGGATGTCGAACAGCGAGCAGCGCGGGCACTTCATCGGGGCACCCCGACGAGCGCCGCGAGCGGGAGGGTCCTCATGGCTTCCCTAGCGCGGCATGCAAGCGCCGCACCGCGTCGGCCGCTCGGCAGGGGCTCGCCGCCCGAACACCAAGCCAGCCGTGCCACCCCCCCTGTGGCAGGCAAGCAACGGATGTGTCGGGCGCCCAACGCCAGCTGCAAGGCCATGGTGATCAATCTTAAGCCTTCGTCAAGGATTCGGGGCGGTACTGCGACGTTGTCGTTTCCACCCCGGCCCCGTTCGCAGACGATAGGCCCGCGGGCTGACGCCGAACTCGCCGCGGAAGCTGCGGTTGAAGTTCGACACGTCGCCGAAGCCACACTCGAGAGCGATGTCGATGATCTTCGCCCGTTCTGCCACCAGCCGCAGCGCGGCCTCACGCAGGCGCGCCCGGAGCACGAACTGATGCGGGGTCACGCCCGTCACGCGCTGGAACGTGCGGAGGAAGTGGTACGGGCTCAGACCCGCGTCACGCGCCAGGCTTCCCAGGCTGAGTCGCGCGCTGGGACGACGTTCAATCGCCCGCACCATTCGCGTCACGCGCGCCACCGCGTTGCCTGGCGCACCGCTCCCGCTGGCGCGGAGTGCGCTCACCAGCTGCACCACCTGGGCCGCCAGGTGGACGCTCACTTCCTCCCACGCCACTGCAACGGACCCGGCCAGACCAGCGCACGCCTGTGCGACGAGCGGCGCCAACTCTCGTAACGGCGGCAAGCGAGGCAGCCGGAACGCCGGCGCGGCGCCGGAGGCTCCCGCATCCGCCGCGAGGCGCTCGAAATAGTCCGGGGTGTACCGAAACGCGAGGCAGCGGTCCCCCGAACCATGCTCATGCCCACACTCGAAGCATTGACCGGCGGTGCCCAACAGCAGCGAGCCTGGCGTCATCAGCTCGCGACCCGCCGCGGAGCGGTATTGAAAGGTCCCCGCCGCGACCATGCCGATCGAGACGTGCCCGTGATACTCTTCGAACGGTCGGTCCTGGGGACCGGACGTGCAGATCACATCCTCGACGGTCCAGCCCTCGCCGCGAGCCAGCACGCGCCCTGTGACGCGCCCCCGGTCACCGGTCAGAGCGCGCTGCGCCACCGCCCGCTCCACCTCGAGCGCAATTTTTGCCAAGACTTCGCTCCTGTGACTACGTATGATGCTCTCAACTTGAAAGCCCGGGGGACACAAAGGCAATCCCCGGTTGCGCCACTCACGCGGGAGGGCAGCATGAGCGTTGCGATGAAAGCCAAGACAGCGATTCCGGCCGGGCTGGATCCGAGCGTGCTCGCGCGGGTCGTCGAGGAAGGATACGGACCGGGGGCCTGGCACGGTGCCGACCTGAGGGCAGCGCTCGCCGACGTTTCGCCGCAGCTCGCGTTCTGGCGGCCGGCGCCCGGGCGTCACAACATCGCCGAGATTGCGCTGCATCACGCCTACTACACCCGCTCCGTGTGGGGCCAACTCTCTGGTACACCAGCGGAGCCCTTCGTGCTGGAAGGTGACGACTGGTTCGCACTGCCCGATCAGTCCAAGCTGACCTGGCCCGAGATCCGGGCCGTGGTGGAGGCGGAGCAGGGGCGATTAGCCACGGTCATCGCCGACATCCGCGTCGGCCGAGCGCAATCGTCACTCACCGACGCCGAGCGTTTCGACCTGGTCCTCGGCATCACCTGCCACGCTGTCTACCACGCGGGGCAGGTACAGCTCATCAAACGGCTGGGCGCGGAGTAGCTGCCGATGGCCACCGCACTGGCGAACGACGGCGCGTACAGCTTCGATCCTCGTGTAGCGGTCGAGCACGTGCGCGCGTCCGACCCGGTGCTCGCGCGCGTGATCGACGCCGTGGGGCCGTTCCGCTTGCAGCTCAAGCGTGCTCCGAGCAGTTTCGCCGCGCTGGCGGAGGCCATCGTCTACCAGCAGCTCAGCGGCAGGGCCGCGGCTACGATCTTCGCGCGCGTGTGCGCGCTGTTTCCGCGCGCGCCCGCTGGCCCCACGGCCGAGCAGATGCGGCGCGTCTCGGACGTGCAGCTTCGGGGCGCCGGGCTGTCGCGTGCGAAGCTCCTCTCGTTGCGCGACCTCGCGCGGAGGGTGGCCGACGGCGAGATCCCCACGCTCGCCGAGGCGCGTCGCATGAAAGACGAGGCGCTTGTCGAGCGCCTCACCGTGGTGCGCGGTATCGGCCGGTGGACAGCGGAGATGTTTCTGATTTTCCGCCTCGGCCGCCCCGACGTGCTGCCCGCAGACGACTACGGCGTTCGGAAGGGCTTCGCGATCGCGTTCAAGAAACGCGGGCTGCCGGCGCGCGCGGAGCTGGAACGACACGGTGAGCGGTGGAAGCCGTACCGCACGGTGGCTAGCTGGTATTTATGGCGCGCGCTCGAGGGCGCGACCAAAGCGCGGGCACTCCCGTCCCGGCCGGGGCTCCGCTAAGTTCTGTTCCTGCATTCAAGGCGGCGTAGCTCAGCTGGTTAGAGCAGCGGAATCATAATCCGCGGGTCGTCGGTTCGAGTCCGACCGCCGCTACTGCCATCGCCAGACTGGCGCTCCGGGCAGGGGTTGCTCGGACGGTCCGCTCACAGTCGGCCTCCGTGTTAGTCGCGCCCGGCCCGGGCGCGCCCTTACAGGGCACACATTCGCGCCGAGCCCGGGCTCTCAGCCCGGGAATAATCGACCGGAGCATCCGTGTGGGGACGGGTCACGGCAAGTGATGCCGAGCGTGCCGTCACAACGACTTTAGAAACTCGATGATGGCTTCCTGATCGCTCAGAGTCAGCCTACCAAAACGGTTGGACACGTCGCTGGCCTCTCCTCGATGCCGCACGATGGCGTCGCGCAGCGTCAGCGACGCCGCGTCATGCATCAGCCGCGGGCGCAAGCGCACGCCCCATAATGGCGCGGTCCGCACCTTGTTTCGCGTGCGGCCGACGCTGTCGATCGAAAACTCCTTCCACACGGTCTTGTATACGGCGGGCCCGTAGTGCTCCGGCATCGCCATGACGATCCCGTCGCCCGTGCCGACGTTGTGCAACAGAAAATCGCCGAAGGGGTGGAATGCCTTCTCACCGAGCGCCGGCGGGATTGTGTCGGTTCCGCCGTTGATCGCCGTCCCGGCGGCGGCCGTGACCAGGGTGCGAACGTGACACGTGGCGCAGCCGATTGCGTCGAACAATTCCGACCCGCGGCGCGCCGCGGGGGTCGCGGCCAGCACCGTATCGCGGGCGGGCGCCTTGGTGGCCCGCACGAAGCGGGCGAACCGCTCGAAATCGGCGAGCCCGTCCGCGTGCGTCGTATCGTTCGGCTCGGATGCCGTATTGCACAGCGTGGTCACTTCGTCGGGGAACAGGCGGGTGGTGAAGCCCATCTCATTCAGGTAGGCATCCGCCGAGAACGACAGCAGGCTGGCGTGCTGATCTTTCCACCCGAACCGCCCGATGCGCGTTTCCCCCGGGGCCTCCAGGATCGGCACATAGAGCGCCTGACCGCGGATCGTGCCGCGCGTCGCCCGGCGTTGCGCGCGCGCGATCTCGATCAGCGTCTCGTCGGCGACGGCTTCCACCAGCCCGTCGCCCAGCAGGTTGAGCGACGCGCGCGTCGTGCGAATCGTCTCCGTGTCGGGCACCCGTTCTTGAATCTCGGAATCCGGGAACGCCGCGTTCGGGCAGATGGCCCGATCGTTGACGAGCGTGCGACCGGAGATGGTGACCGTGCCACGCGCGATCGGGATGTCCGCATCGCGGAACCGTCCATCCGGTCCCAGATGCCCCACCCGCAATTCGGTGATCTGACTCGCTCCGCCGGAGGTGGGGTTTTGGTGGCACTCGCGGCAGGCCTGCGCGTTGTAGAGCGGTCCCAATCCATCCGCGATTTCTTCCACCTCGTCGAACGCCTCCTGATCGACCTCATGAGTGGAGTCATCATTCGCCCCGTTGCTCCGGTCGTCGAAGCCGGTCGGTGCCTCCGCCGCGCTGCTCGGGATCGGGACGCTGATCGGTGGAGGGGGTGGACTCACCCGGCACGTTGCCAGCGCAACCATCACGGGGGCGAGCCACAGCGCGGGGCGCGAGAGCCTGACGCGAACCATGCGAGCCTCACGAAACGAGTGGATGATCCCTGGCCGGGGTGCCCGGCGGTCGGAGAGCCCACAGGCTAATGGTTGCCTGGTCCGGCATCAACCGCGGGTTCTCGGTCGACATTCGACCACCCGCCCCGCCGGCAGGCTCAATTCTCGATTACACAAGCAGTTAGCAGCGGTCGGGGCGGGTGTGTGGTCCACGTCGCTGTTAGTTTCACACCGGTAATTGCATATTGGTCGCCCCCTTATGGCCAACACCGAGCAGGACGTCTGGGTGTTCCGGATCGTGCACCAGGACACGGGCAAGCCCGCGCAGGGCGTGCCCGTGACCGTGCTCGACAAGACGGGGAATCCGGCCGGTTACTGGGTGAGCGAGGCGGACGGCACCGTGACGATCCCGCGGCGCGATGTTGCCAAGCTGCGGCTGCGGGTGGGGCTCCGCAATGAGGAGCCGATCGAGCTCGTCACCGCGTCGTTGGGGGAAGGGCCGATTGACCTCGCAGCGCCCACCTGGCTGCCGCAGGCGCCGTCGGGCGCGAGCGAGCGGGCCCCGCGAGAGCCCGGCCCGACCGCGACGCCGCGGCCTGCGGAGCCGCACGACGTGCCGGGGCACGTCCTGTACTTCCAGCGGCTCGTAATGTTCGCCGAGGGGGCGCCCGACGCGAAGCACGGGCCGCGCGACGCCGTCGCGGATTTCTTCGCGCTGGCGAGCGACCACGCGGCGCCGATGCGGTACGGTGCGCTCGTCGAGCTCGAGGAGTCGTGGCAGTCGCTCGGCGTGCAGTGGGGCGAGCTGCTGTACAGCGTCTCGCTGACGCCGGGCGACGAGGCGCGGCTCGCGGTGCTCGACGGCCGCTGGCGCCGAGAGGCGGAGGCGCGGGAGCGCCCGCTCCAGATCCTCGCCCGCATGGTCGGCAGCTCGATGCTCGGCGATCTCGTTACGGCGCTGGGCACCGACCTGCAACTCGACCCGCTGACGCTCTCCGAGCCCACGCTCGACGTCGCGGTGACGAACACCGTCCAGCTGATCCGCGAGCGCACCGAGCGCATGAGCAGCGCCCTGCGCCGTCGGCCCCTCGGCGTCGTCGACGCGAATCACGAAGCGCCCTCGCAGGCGGCGATCCGGACGGTGCGCAACACCAGCCCGGACCGGGTCGTCACCTTCCACTTCTTCGAGCCGCTCGAGCGCTTCAAGGTCGCGGTGCGGACTCCGCGCGTGCGCCCGGTGATCTTCGTCCCGTTCCGCCTGCCGAATCTCGCGACGCCGGACGTGGTGCGGCGCTTCGGCTACATCTTCCGGCGCACGCTGCTCGACCGCTCTTTGCAGCCGGACCTCGAGCGCCTGCTGAGCTCGGACGACGGCTGGGGCGCGGACGGCGCCGCCCGCAGCCGGCTGCTCGACCACATCGAAGCGAACCTCCTCTACTATTCGACCGCCATCATCTCGGCGGGCGATCCCGCTGCCCGGTACACCGCGCTGGCGAAGTTGCGCGACCCGGCGGGACGACCCCTCACCGAGCTGGTCGAAAACACCGTGCTGGGCCGCATCGGCAATGCCATCGCGCTGCCGCTCCGCTCGGCCGACCGGCTGCCGCGCGAGTGGCAGGAGGCCCTCGCGACCTATACGACCCGGCCGCCGCGCGTGAACGAAGTGTTCACCGTCACGATCCCACATCCAGGGGTGTGGGTCACGGCGCAGCCACACGACCCCATGCAGCAGCGTGAGGCGGGCGAGCGGAACGCGGCAGGGTGAGCGACGCGCCGCCTGCTCGGCACCGCTAGGGCAGCGTTACGCGAGATCGCTCCAAATGACAGGCTGGATCGGTCGGGACCGCTCGGCAGCGAATCGCTGCGCAGCCGCGAGATGCGCTTCGTACTCCTGGCGCCACGCCGGCGGCAGGTTCTCCCGAAAGTACGCTGCCGTCATCACCATTCCCGGAGGCCGGCTGCTCGCGCCGTAGCCAACCTCCACGACGTCGCCGAGGAAGCACGTCGAGCTGCCAGTGTCCATCACGTTCACGACGCGGCACTCGAAATACGCGTAGCACTCCTCCAGCACCGGCACGCCCAGCTTGCCCAGGCGATGGGGGATGTCGGCCAGCTTGTCGCGCGCGCGCCCGCTCGCGAAGCCGAGGCGGTGGATCAGCTCGAACTGGTCGCTCCGCAGCAGGTGCATCACGAAGCGCCCCGTGGCGAAGATCAGGTCGTGACTGAAATTGAACTTGTGGATGTAAACCGACACCCGTGGGATCGCCGGCACGATCGAGGCACGCACCGCCGAGTCGGAGATCATGCCGTTGCGCTTCCCGTCGCGCTCGGAGGTGATCGCGACGACGGGGGAGGTGAGGTTGCGCAGCAACTGGTAGGTCTCGTCCGGCCGCATCTCGAGCCTCCGGGGCGTGAGGTCGGGGGCCAAGATATCATTATGTATATGGCCCCGCTGCTCGACCGCTTCCGCGCGCACCTCGATCGCACCCGGCTCTTCCCGGCGCCGGGCACCGCGGTGCTCGCGGTTTCCGGTGGCCCCGACTCGGTGGCGCTGCTCGATCTGATGCGCGCGGTCGCGCCGGGGCGCGGTCTCTCGCTCGTCGTGGCGCACGCGGATCACGGAATTCGGGCGGACAGCCGGACCGTCGGACAGTCGGTCGGCGCCCTCGCGCGCCGGTACGGGCTGCCGTTCGAAGTGGCTGAGCTCGAACTGGGGCCGCAGGCCACCGAGACTGCGGCGCGGCGCGCGCGCTACGCGTGGCTCGCCGTCGTCCGGGAGGCCCATGCTGCGCGCTACCTCGTCACGGCGCATCACTCGGACGACCAGATCGAGACGATCCTGCTGCGCGTGCTACGGGGAAGCGGGCTCGCGGGGCTCGCCGGGATGCCGGCGCGCGGCCGCGGGGGTCTCGTGCGGCCGCTGCTCCCGTTCACCCGCGCGGAGCTAGCGGCGCACGTCGCGGAGTCGGGCCTCCCGTTCCACGACGACCCGGCGAACCGCGATCCGCGCCACCTCCGGTCGTGGGTACGGGTCGAGCTGCTGCCCCGGCTCGCGGCGCGAGTCGGAAGCCGGGTGCGCGCCGACATCCTGCGGCTGGGCCGGGCGGCGGCCGCGGATCGCCGCGCGTGGGACCGTGTGTTGGAACTCGTTCCGCAGCTTCAGCTTCACCTCGTCGATGCCGGCTTCGACGTTGCTCGGTCCGCCTTGTCCCGCTATGATAAGGCATTGTCCGTGGCTCTCTTGCGCGCCGCGGCGCGACGGGTTGGGCTGGTATTGGGCCCGCGCCGGGCGCGACAACTGCTGGGCCTCGCGGGGCATCCTTCGGGACGGCGCCTGCCGCTGGGCGGGGGCTGGACGGCCGAGGTGGCCTTCGATCGCTTACGAGTGGGCCGTGGATCCGTCGGCACAGCCAAAGCAGTGGTGGCGAGCAGTGAGCGCGGAAGCGCGAGGTTCGGGTGCTTCTGGGTGGAGTGGGCGCCCGAGGCCGCCCCGGCGCGTCTGCCGCGGTCGGACTGGACGACTTGGATCGCAGGAGCGGACTGGGAAGTTCGCCCGCCGCGGCCGGGCGACCGGCTGGTGCCGCTGGGAGGCGTGGGGCACCGGCCCGTGCGGCGGCTGCTGATGGAAGCGCGCGTGCCGCGGAGCGCCCGGGCGGGCTACCCGGTCGTCGCCCGCGGCGAAACGATTCTTTGGGTTCCCGGCGTCTGTCGGAGCGCGTCCGCTCTCCCGCAGCCCGGAACTCCGGCGGTGCGAGTGCATGTTACCGAGTACGGCGAGCCTGAAGCAGACGGGCGGTCGTAAGCTCGCACGCATCGTTTTCGATGAGGACACGATCGCGCGGCGTGTCGCCGAGATGGGTCGTGAGATCACGGCGGCCTATCCCGACGGCGAGCTGCTCGTCCTCGGGCTGCTCAAGGGGACCTTCATCTTCCTGAGCGATCTGGTGCGGCGTCTCGACCGTCCGCTGCAGGTGGATTTCCTGGTCGCCGCCAGCTATGGAGCGGCTACGATTTCGAGCGGTGACGTGCGACTGCTGTACGATCCGGAGACGGAGCTCCGGGGTAAACATATCCTGCTGGTCGAGGACATCGTCGACACGGGGAAGACGCTCAACCGGCTCGTGACGCTGCTGCGGGAGCGGGACCCGCAGAGTTTGGAGATCTGCGCGTTGCTGCACAAACATCTGGCTCAGCACCTGGTGCTCGAGCCGAAGTTCGTCGGGTTCGATGCCCCGCGCGTGTTCCTCGTCGGGTATGGGCTGGATCACGCCGAGAACTTCCGGCACCTGCCGTACATCGCGAGTCTCGAGTAGATGCCGAACCGCGTCCCGCCGCCGCGCGAGTTCAACTGGGCCCGAACGCTCCGCACGCTGTCGTTCTGGGCGCTGCTGATCGTGGGCTCGATCGCGCTGGTGCAGTTCGCCTCGAGTCGCCGCCAGGAGGCGGTCGAGATCTCCTACACGCAGTTCACCGAGCAGCTCGACGCCGCCAACGTCGCCGCGGTCGAGATCACCGAGCGGCAACAGATCAAGGGAGACTTCAAGCACGCCGTCACCGTCGGCCGGCGCACGGCGGAGCATTTCACCACCCTCCTGCCGTTCGAGTCGCGGGCCGAATGGGTGCAGACGCTCCGCGACAAGGGCGTGGACGTGCGGGCGCGCGAAGAGAAGCAGTCGTTCGGCGTGTTCCTCTTCAGCTTCCTGCCGTACCTGTTCATCCTCGGCCTCATCATCTTCATGCTGCGCCAGATGCAGCAGGGCGGGAACCGGGCGTTCGCCTTCGGCAAGTCCAAGGCGAAGCTGCTCGCGGGCGACACGCCGAAGATCACCTTCGCCGACGTCGCCGGGTGTGACGAGGCCAAGCAGGAGCTCGAAGAGATCATCGATTTCCTCAAGGACCCGCAGAAGTTCCAGCGCCTGGGCGGCCGGCTCCCGAAGGGGGCGCTGCTCGTCGGGCCGCCCGGGACGGGCAAGACGCTCCTCGCTAAAGCCGTGGCCGGCGAGGCGGGACGGCCGTTCTTCTCGATGTCGGGATCCGATTTCGTGGAGATGTTCGTCGGCGTCGGCGCCTCGCGGGTGCGCGACCTGTTCGAGCAAGGCAAGGCGCACGCTCCGTGCATCATCTTCATCGACGAAATCGACGCCGTCGGGCGTCACCGCGGAGCAGGGCTGGGCGGCGGTCACGACGAGCGCGAGCAGACGTTGAATCAGCTGCTCGTCGAGATGGACGGGTTCGAGTCGAACGACGGCGTGATCCTGCTCGCGGCCACCAACCGGCCGGATATCCTCGACCCCGCCTTGCTCCGGCCGGGCCGGTTCGACCGGCAGATCGTCGTCGACATGCCGGACGTGAAGGGGCGGGAGCAGATTCTCCGGGTCCACACACGCAAAATCCCCCTCTCGACCGGGGTGAACCTGGAGCGGATCGCGAAGGGAACGCCGGGCCTCTCCGGCGCCGAGCTCTCCAACATCGTCAACGAGGCTGCCCTCCTCGCCGCCCGCCGCAACAAGAGCGCGGTCGACATGAACGACCTCGAGGACGCCAAGGACAAGGTGATGCTCGGACTGGAGCGCAAGAGCATGGTCCTGTCCGACGAAGAGCGCCGCCTCACCGCCTACCACGAGGCGGGGCACGCGCTCGTCAGTCTCAAGATTCCGGGCCTGGATCCGCTCCACAAGGTCACCATCGTGCCGCGCGGCCGCGCGCTCGGCATCACCTTCTCTCTCCCGGAGGAGGACCGGCACAACTACACCAAGCAGTACATCCACGGCCGCCTCGCCATGGCCTACGGGGGCCGCGTGGCCGAGGAGCTGGTGTTCGGGCCGGAGAAGGTCACGACCGGGGCGGCGCAGGACATCCAACAGGCCACCGAGATGGCGCGGCGGATGGTGACGCAGTTCGGCATGAGCGACGTCGTCGGCCCCATCGCCGTCGGCGATCGGGAGGCCGAGATCTTCCTCGGGCGCGAGGTGGTCCAGCGGCGTGAGATCTCCGACCGCACCGCCGAGATTGTGGATACGGAGCTCAAGCGCATCCTCTCCGAGGCGTACGAGCGGGCGCGCACGATCATCTCCGACCATCGCGCGGCGCTCGACCGGCTGGCGAGCGCGCTGCTCGAGCGGGAGACGCTCGATCGCGATGAGGTGGAGCTGGTCGTGGCGGGCAAGGCACTGCCCCCGGTTGTGCCGCCCGCGCCTGCGACGCCGCAGCCGGCGCCCGAAGGCGCCCAGATAAAGGAAAAGACCCCGGCGCGTGGTCCTGTGCTGGGGAGCCCGCCCCCGGAGCCCGCCGGGGCGTGAAGGTCACCGCGCTCGCCGCCCACACCCCCGAGGCGGTGCGCGCGGCGCTCGCGGCCCGCGGCTGGGACGCCCAGCCCGCGTGGTTCGCCGCCACCGGCGTGCAGCCGCTCGCCGTCATCCTCGAAGATCTCACCGGCGCCGAGCGGGAGGCGCTGGTGCACTGGGGCGCGAAGGCCGGCGCCGATGTGCTCACCGGCGAGGGATGGGCGTTCGTCGGCGCGGCGGCGAGCCGGCTCGCCCCGCTCGCACGACCCGACCGCGTGCCGGCCGGGCTGGAGCGCCTGGGTCCGGAGCTCGGCCGCGTGCTCGCCGCGCATGCGGAGCCGGCGCAGGCGTGGGAGATCGCCGCCCAGCGGATCCTGCTCGACCATCCCGTCATCATCGGCATCATCAACGTCACGCCCGACTCGTTCTCGGACGGCGGGCGGTTCGCCGCGGTCGATCGGGCCATCGCGCAGGCGGAGCGACTCATCGCCGACGGCTGTGAGCTGCTCGACGTGGGCGGAGAGTCCACCCGGCCGGGGGCGGCGGCGGTGTCGGTGGAGGACGAGATCGCCCGGGTCGTCCCCGTGATCGAGCAGTTGGCGCGGCGCCGGCTGGGCCCGATCTCCGTCGATACGCGCAAGGCGCCGGTCGCGCGGACCGCGATCGCCGCTGGCGCCGCCGTCGTGAACGACGTCTCGGGGCTCGCGTTCGATCCGGAGCTGACCCCGGCGGCCGCCGGGGCGGGGGTGGGCGTGATCCTCATGCACATGCGCGGCACGCCCGATACCATGGATTCGCTCGCCACCTACCGCCACGTGGCGGCCGAGGTCGCCGCGGAGCTCGGCGTGGCGGCGCAGCGGGCGGAGCAGGGCGGGGTGGAGCGCGGCCGCATCGTCGTCGATCCGGGGTTCGGGTTCGCCAAGACCCCGGAGCAGAACTTCCGCCTGCTCGACGAGCTGGCAACCGTCGTGGCGTTGGGCTATCCTGTAGCGGTCGGGCCGTCCCGCAAACGGTTTCTCGGGCACGCCACCGGGCGGCCGGTGGAGGACCGGGACCGGGCGACGGCCGTGGCGTGCGCCCTCGCGTGGGAGCGGGGGGCGCGGCTGTTTCGGGTCCACGACGCCGCCGTGGCGCGCGAGGCGCTGCAGGTGGCCCGCGCTACGACGAGCTCACGGTGAACTTTGAAGCGTATCGCTTTCTCATCCCGCAGCTCTGGCCGGACGTGGTCGAGATCCTGCTCGTCGCGTTCGTGATCTACCGCTTCCTCCTGTTCCTCGTAGGCACCCGGGCGATGCAGATCGTCGTGGGTGTGATGATTCTCTCCGTCGCGTATTTCGCGGCGCTGCTCGCCAAGTTCGAGATGATCAGCTTCCTCCTGAAGGTCGTGTTCACCTACGGACCGTTTGCGGCAGTCGTTGTGTTCCAGCCCGAGCTGCGCAACGCGCTCGCCCGGCTCGGTCAGTCGCCGTTGATGCGGCGCTTCTCGCGCGGCGATCGCCAATCGGTGGCGGAGGAAATCGCCGAAGCGATGGACCGGCTGGCGCGGGGCGGGACGGGCGCGATCGTCGCCGTCGAGGGCGACATCGGGCTCGAGGAGTTCATCTCCTCGGGCGTCCCGATGGAGGCGAAGGTCTCGGCGGACCTGCTCACGACGATCTTCACGCCGTACTCACCGCTGCACGATGGAGCCGTGCTGGTGCGCGGTGACCGCATCATCGGCGCGGGCTGCGTGCTTCCGCTCACCCAGTTCAAGGTCGCCGACAAGTCGCTCGGCACGCGCCACCGCGCCGCGCTGGGGCTGTCGGAGGAGACCGACGCCACGGTATTCGTGGTGTCCGAGGAGACGTCCACCATCTCGGTGGCGAGCCACGGGCTGCTGCACCGTCACCTCACGCCGCAGCAGGTGCGGGATCTCTTGTCCGGAGCGATCTCGCATCTCGAGGGCGGCGAGCGCGTTACCGCTCCCGCGAGCTAACCCCTCACCGCGTCGCATTTTCCGCCCACCCTGGATTGTCTCCGCCAGCGTGGGCGGCTACTTTTTGCGGTTATGAATTTTGGGGCCCTGCCCGAGCGGCTGGCCCACGTGCGGGCCGAAATCGCCCGCCGCCAGGCTGCCCGCGGCTGGGCGCACCCGGTGACCATCGTCGCCGTCACGAAGGGCTTCGGGCTGGATGCGGTCGAGGCCGCACTCGCCGCGGGCCTCACCGACCTCGGTGAGCATCGGGTGCAGGAGGCGCTGGAGAAGATCGACACGCCGACCGGACGCCGCGCGACTTGGCACCTGATCGGGCATCTCCAACGCAATAAGGCGAAGCACGTGCCGGGGCGGTTCGCGCTGGTGCATTCCCTCGACTCGCTCGCGCTCGCCGTAGAGCTGGACCAGCGCGCCGCGGCGCACGCAGCGGGAGCGCCCGTGCGCGTGCTGCTGCAGGTGAACGTGGCGCGAGAAGCGCAGAAGAGCGGCTGCCCGCCGGGTGAAGCGCCGGCGCTGGCACGGCGGATCGCCGAGCTGCCGCACCTCGCGCTCGAAGGGCTCATGACGATCGCGCCGTTCACAGAGGATGCGGACGTGCAGCGGCGGACGTTCCGCGGGCTCACGTCGCTGCGGGACGCACTGAAGGAGGATGGCCTATGGCTGGCGACGCTCTCGATGGGGATGTCCGCCGACTACGCTATAGCGGTCGAGGAGGGGGCAACGGTGATCCGCTTGGGTACCGTCCTGTTCGGGCCGAGGGCGACGGGGGGGGCGGGGGGGGCGGGGGGGGCGGAGGGGCAAGCGGGCGCGGCAGCGGGGGGGCGGGGGCGCGGGAAGACGGAGGGGGGGACGTGACCGAACCCGCGTTTCATCTCACGCCGCTCGACGTGCGCAAACAGGAGTTCCGCAAGAGCCTGCGCGGCTACGAGCCGATGGGCGTGGAGGACTTCCGCGTCCGGGTGGCGGACGAGCTGGAGCGGATCTTGCGCGAGAAGTCCGTCCTCGAGGAGCGGGTGGCGGCGCTGGGCGAGCAGCTCCGCGCCTACCGCGACCGGGAGCGCGCGATGAACGAGGCGTTGGTCGCGGCCCAGCAACTGCGCGAGGCGACTCACACGGCGGCGCAGCGGGAGGCGCAGGTCGTGGTGCGGGAGGCCGAGGCCGAGGGGCGGCGCATTCTCGACGCGGCGCGCGCCGCCAAGGCCGAGGTGGAGCGCCAGGCCGCCGAGGTGCAGCGCCAGTACCAGCAGTACGTCGGCGGGTTCCGCGCGCTCCTCGAGCGTCAGCTCGCCGAGCTCCGGGCGCTGGACGGCCAGCGGGGCGGATGATCGACGCGGCGCTTCGCGCCGTCCGCGCACGGACAAAGCTCGTTCCCGACGTCGCGATCATCTTGGGCACGGGGCTCGGTGGCCTGGCCGAGGAGGTGGGGGTGGAGGTGCGGATTCCCTACGGGGAGATTCCCGGGTTCCCGCTTTCCACAGTGGAGAGCCACGCCGGGCAGCTGCTGGTCGGCTCGCTGGCCGGGAAGCGGGTGGTCGCGATGCAGGGACGGTTCCACCGCTACGAAGGCTACACCCTGGCGCAGATCGCCTTCCCGGTCCGCGTGCTGCGTGCGCTGGGTGCGGCCACGCTGGTGGTGTCGAACGCGTGCGGCGGGATGCATCCTCTATGGAGCCCAGGCGACCTGATGCTCATCGCCGACCATATCAACCTGCTCGGTGACAACCCGCTGGTCGGGCCCAACGACGACCGCCTCGGCCCCCGCTTCCCCGACATGTCGGAGCCGTACGACGCCGGGCTGCGCGCCCTGGCGCGCGCGGTCGCGCTCGAGCGGGCGATCGTGCTGCGCGAAGGCGTCTACGTCGCCGTCCCGGGCCCCAACCTCGAGACGCGCGCGGAGTACCGCATGCTGCGGGCGATCGGGGCGGACGTCGTGGGGATGAGCACGGTGCCCGAGGTGATCACCGCGCGGCACATGGGGATGCGGGTGCTCGGCGTGTCGATCATCACGGACCAGTGCCTGCCCGACGCGCTCGCGCCGGCGTCGGTGGAGCAGATCATCGCAGTGGCACGCGCCGCGGAGCCCCGGCTCGGTGCGCTGATCCGCGGTGTGCTGGAGCGCCTCAACTGATGTATCCGATCTTCGATCCAAAGCTCTCGACGGACGCGCTCGAGAAACAGCTGCTTGCCACGTGGAAACACGAGCGGCTGTTCGAGCGGACGCGCGAGGCGATGCGCTACGGGCCGCCGTTCGTCTTCTTCGAAGGGCCGCCCACGGCGAACGGCCGGCCGGGAATTCACCACGTGTTCGCTCGCACCATCAAGGACTTGGTGTGCCGCTACCACACGATGCTCGGCCAGGGAGTGACGCGCATCGCGGGCTGGGATACGCACGGCTTGCCGGTCGAGATCGAGGTCGAGAAGACGCTCGGCATCAGCGGCAAGAAGCAGATCGAGGCCTACGGCATCGAGAAATTCAACAAGCTGTGCCGTGAGAGCGTCTTCACGTATAAGACGGACTGGGAGTCGCTGTCGGAGCGGATCGCCTACTGGCTCGACTACGAGCACCCCTACATCACCTACACCAACACGTACATCGAGACGGTGTGGTGGCTGCTCAAGCGGCTGCACGAGAAGGCGCTCCTCTACCGTGGGCACAAGGTGCTGCCCTACTGCCCGCGGTGCGGCACGGCGCTCTCATCGCACGAGCTGGCCCTCGGCTACGACAAAGTGCAGACCAACTCGGTATACGTGACGTTCCCTCTCGCAAGCGATCCCCGGCGGCAGCTGGTCATCTGGACGACGACGCCCTGGACCCTCCTGGCGAACGTCGCGGTGGCCGTGCATCCCGACCTGGAGTACGGGGAATACGAGCTGAATGGCGTCCTTTACATCGTCGCGGCGGCGCGTGCCGGCGACGTGCACGTCGGCGGCAAGCCACTCGCCACGGGTACACGCGTCGCCGGATACCGCGGGCGCGAGCTCGTGGGGCAGAAGTACGTGCGACCGCTGGAGCTGGTGGAGCTGCCGCAGGAGGGCCAGCGGGCCATCGTCGTGGCGGGCGGCTTCGTATCGGCCGACGAAGGCACGGGGCTCGTCCACATGGCCCCGGCGTTCGGCGCGGACGACTTCACCGCGGCCCAGCAGTACGGCCTGGCCTTCGTGAACCCGGTCGGGACCGACGGCACGTTCCAGGGAACACGCTGGGAGGAGATCAACGGCCGCCTCGTCACGGACAAGGAGACGAACCGCCTCATCATCGAGCGCTTGAAGCACGAGGGCCGATGGCTCGAGACGCGGCCCTACGAGCACCAGTACCCGTTCTGCTGGCGCTGCGACTCGGCGCTCATCTACTACGCTCGCAGCTCGTGGTTCGTGCGCACGACCGCCATTAAAGCCAGGATGCTGGAGGTGAACGCACAGGTGGGGTGGCACCCCCCGGAAGTGGGAAGCGGGCGGTTCGGCGAGTGGCTCGAGAACAACGTCGACTGGGCGCTGTCGCGCGACCGCTACTGGGGCACGCCGTTGAACGTGTGGGAATGTGAGACGGAGCGGGAGCACCGCGAAGTGATCGGCTCGTATGCGGAGCTGGCGGAGCGGGTCGGCGCGCCCCTGCCCACGGAGTTCGATCCCCACAAGCCCCACATCGACCAGTACAGCTGGTCGTGCCGCCACTGCGGCGGCGTGATGCGGCGGGTCCCCGAGGTGATCGACGCCTGGTTCGACTCGGGCGCCATGCCGTACGGGCAGTGGCACTACCCCTTCGAGCACCAGGCGGACTTCAAGGCGCACTTTCCAGCGGACTTCATCTGCGAAGGTGTGGACCAGACCCGCGGCTGGTTCTACTCGCTGCTCGCGATCGGCGTCGCGGCGTTCGACTCCGTCGTCTACAAGCAGGTGATCGTGAACGAACTGGTGCTCGATGCCCAGGGCCAGAAGATGTCGAAGAGCCGGGGCAACGTCATCAACCCGTGGCAGGTGGTCGAGGAGCACGGCGCCGACGCGGTGCGGCTCTACCTGCTGGGCCAGAGCCAGGTGTGGTTCCCCAAGCGGTTCGATCGGCGCCACATCCCAGACGTGGCGGGCGGGTTCTTGAACACGCTGCGCAACACCTACACGTTTTTTGCGCAGTATGCGCAGGACTGGCGCGCGGACGGCGAGGGCCCGTCGATAAGCGGGCGACCGCTCGCCGACCGCTGGGTGCTCGCCAAGCTCGACGAAGTGGTGGCCGCCGTGCGCGATGCCTGGAACGCCTACGACGTGACGGCGGGGACACGGGCGATCATGGACTTCGTCGCGGACGACCTCTCCAATTGGTACGTGCGCACCAACCGGCCGCGGTTCTGGGCGCCGGACCGCGCGGCGGACGAGGCTGCCCTGCGCACCCTGTACGACGTGCTGCTCACCACGGCGCAGCTAATCGCGCCCGCGGCGCCCTTCGTGTCGGACTGGCTGCATCGGGCGCTCACGGGAACCTCGGTGCACCTTGCCTCGTTTCCGTCCGACCAGGGGCGCCGCGAGCCCGAGCTGCTCGCCGCCATGGCGGCGATCCGCAAACTGGCGTCGCTGGCGCGCGCTGCGCGCGAGACCAAGCAGCTGCCCGTCCGCCAGCCGGTGGCGAAGCTGCAGGTCGCGGTGCCGCCCGCCGTGAAGGGCCGGGCGTTCGCGGAGCTGTTGGACGTCCTCAAGGACGAGGTCAACGCGAAGGACGTGGAGGTGGTGACGTCCGACCACGAGCTCGTCAACCTCAAGGGAAAGGCCGACTTCCGCAGTCTGGGGAAGCGCTACGGCAAGGACACGCCGCGCGCGGCGGCCGCCGTGTCCCAGCTCACCGCGCAAGCGCTCCAGGTGCTTGAACGTGGGGACCCCGTGCGGGCCGGGGAATTCGAGTTCCTGCCCGCGGACGTGACGCTGATGCGTGAGGTGATCAGCGACTGGGCAGTGCAGGCCGATGGGCCCTACGTGGCGGCCGTCGATCCCCGGCTCAACGTGGACCTGATCCAGGAGGGCCTCGCCAGGGAGCTCGTGAACCGGGTGCAGCGGCTGCGCAAAGATGCGGGGTACCAGTACACCACCCGTATCGAGTTGAGCATCGCGGGGCCGGAGGACGTGGTCGCCGCGGTCGGGACGTTCAAGAGTTACGTCGAGGGCGAAACGCTGGCGCGCAAGACCGTGCTCGGCGCCGTGCTCGACGAACCCGACGTGACCAGTGAAGTCGACATCGAAGGACGCCGCGTGACCATCGCGCTACGGCGTCATGACGGACGAAAGGGCGGAACCCGATAATGCCGACGAAATCCAAACCGAAGTCTTCCAAGAGCCTCAACAAGAAGCAGCTGGCGCATCTCGAGAAGCGGCTGCTGGAAGAGCGAGCGCGCGTGATGAAGGAGCTAGGCCACTACGGTGAGTCCTTCAACTCGAGCCTTCAGGCGTCCGACGGCGACCTCTCGAGCTACTCGTTCCACATGGCGGACCAGGGCACGGACGCCATGGAGCGGGAGAAGGCGTTCTTGTTCGCGTCGCAAGAGGGTCGCTATCTCTGGCACGTGAACCAGGCGCTGCGGCGCCTCTACCAAACGCCCGAGAAGTTCGGCAAGTGCGAGCAGTGCGGCGAGGACATCGGATTCGATCGGCTCGATGCCCTGCCGCATGCCCGCCTGTGCATCAAGTGCAAGGCGAAGGAGGAAGATGGCAAACGGCGCTGACCGCCGGCTCTTCTGGGGAACGGCGGGTGCGGTTGTCGTGGCCGATGTCGTCACCAAGCTGCTCGCCGAGTCGCTGCTGGCGCGCCATCTCCCCGTGCAGGTGCTCGGCGACTACGTGCAGCTCCGGCTCGTTTACAACCAGTGCGCCGCGTTTGGGCTCTGCCTGGGCGCCTATTCGCGCTGGATCTTCTTCGGGCTCGCCATCGCGGCGCTGTGCGTGCTGCGCTCGATGGTGCGCTCCGCGCGGCCGCGCGACCGGTTCCGCATCGTCTCGCTCGCGCTCGTGTGCGCCGGCGCGGTCGGCAACGTGGTGGACCGCCTCCGCAGCGCGCAGGGCGTGGTGGACTTCGTGGACGTGGGCATCGGCTCCGCGCGCTGGCCTACCTTCAACGTCGCCGACTCCGCCATCACCGTGGGGGCGATCGCGCTGGCGGTCTCCCTCTGGCTCGAGGGCCGGGCGCAGGAACGGGCGAAGGAGGCCAGGGCGGCCGAGCCCTGATGGCCGCCGTCACGTTCTGCGTCGCCGCCCCCGAGACCGAGCGTCTCGACCGCTTCGTCGCCGATCAGCTCGCGCTGTCCCGCACCGTCGCCGCCCGCCTCATCGCCGCCAAACGCGTCACCCGCGACGGCGTGCCGCTCCGCGCCTCGGCCCGGCTGGAACGCGGGGCGGTGGTGACGGTCGAGCTCCCCGCGGAAGACCCGCCCCGCACGTACGCCCCGGCACACCGGCAGCTGAGCTTCGTGTACGAGGATGAGCACCTCGCCGTGCTCGACAAACCGCCGGGCCTGGTGGTGCATCCCGGGCCCGGCCACTGGGACGACACGCTGGTGAACGTCCTCGTGGGGCGGGGCACGGCGCTCTCGCAAGGGTCCGCCGCAGGGCGCCCCGGCATCGTGCACCGGCTCGACCGCGACACCTCGGGACTGCTGCTCGTCGCGAAGACCGACAGCGCGCACCGGCGCCTCGCCCGCCTGATCGAGCAGCGCAAAGTCGAGCGCGTCTACGCTGCCCTCGCCTGGGGCCACTTCGCGAACAGCCCCGTCGACATCGAGGCGCCGATCACGCGGCATCCCAAGGATCGCAAGCGGATGACGGTGCTCGCCGGCGGCCGCCACGCGGTGACGCACGCGGCGGTGGTGGCGCGCTTCGCGCAGACCGACCTGCTGCGGCTCACGCTCGGCACCGGGCGCACCCATCAAGTCCGCGTGCACTTGGCGCATGTCGGTCACCCGGTGGTAGGCGACCCGGAGTACGCGCTGGGCGGCAGCCGGCGGGTCACGCCGTCGGAGCGGCGGCCGGCGGAGCAGCTCGAAGCGCTCGCGCCGCGCCAGTTGCTGCACGCCGCCCGGCTCGCGTTCGACCACCCGATCAGCGGTGTCCGAGTCACCCTGCGCTCGGAATGGCCCGCCGATCTCGCACCCGCGCTAGCCTGCGCGGCAGGAGACGCCACTTTGCTTGCTCAACGCAACCCGTTGCAGTATCTTGGGTTCTTCGCATCGGATGAGTGACGCCGGCGTCGTCCGCCTGCTCGTGTTTCGCGTGGGCAACCTCGTCTGTGCCGCCGAAGCCGAGCGGGTGCGCGAGATCCTGCCGCGACTCGCGACGACGCGGATTCCTGGGACGCCACCGCTGGTGGCCGGTCTCGTCAACGTGCGGGGGACTCTCGTCACCGTGGTGGAGGGTTGGCGGGCGCTCCGCCAGCCGGAGCCGCCCGCGGCCAACGGGACCCAGAGCGGCACGACCGTGCTCCTCGAGGTCGGCGGGGGGAGGAAGGTCCTGGGCTTCACGGTGGACGAAGTCGTCGACCTCCTCGCCGCCGACGCCGCGGCGCTCGATCGCCGTCCGGCGCTGCCCGGCATCGATCCGACGCTGGTGCGCGCCGTCGGGCGCCGCGCTGGCCAACTCTTCGTCGTTCTCGATACCGACGCGCTACTGACCCCCATCTTGTCTTCCTAGGGAGGGTGTGTGAGTCACACTGTCCTCGTCTGCGACGACGCCATCTTCATGCGGACGATGATCTCGGACATCCTGGCGCAGGCCGGCTTCGAGATCGTGGGTGAGGCCGAGACCGGGTCGCAGGCGGTGGAGAAATACCGGCAGCTCAAGCCCGACCTCGTCACGATGGACATCGTGATGCCCGACATGGGCGGGATCGACGCCGTGCGCGAGATCGTCAAGCAGGATCCGGACGCGAAGATCCTGATGTGCAGCGCCATGGGCCAGCAGGCGTTGGTCGTCGAGGCGATCCAAGCGGGTGCGAAGGACTTCGTCGTGAAGCCGTTCCAGCCATCGCGCGTGCTCGAAGCCGTCCAGCGCGTCCTGGGCTGACCGTGGACCTGTCGCAATACGCCGAGCTGTTTCTAGCGGAGAGCCGGGAGCACTTGAGCGCCTGCAACCAACTGCTGCTCGAGTGGGAGCGGCAGCCCGCCGGGCTCACCCCCGTGAGCGGGCTGTTCCGTGCGGTGCATACCGTGAAGGGGATGGCGGCGACGATGGGCTACGCCCGGGTCACCGACCTCGCCCATCGCATGGAGAGCCTGCTCGACGTGCTGCGCCGCGGCGCACACCCGGCCACCGATGAGTTGCTCCAGCTGCTGTTTCGCGCCCGCGACGCGCTCGAGCGCGCGGTGGAGCTCTCGGTGGTGGGGCGGGAGCGTGAGCTCGAGGTCGCCGAGATCGTCGCGGACTTGGACCACGCCGCGTTACGCCTGGCCCGAGCCAAAGTGGGGGCGGCGGCTGAGGGGCCGAGAGAGGCCGGGGGCGTCACGCCGTCAGTCGTGCCTCCGCCGCCGGAGGTCGAGGCGGCCGCGACGGGCCGCTTAGTACAGGTGACGCTGCGTCCGGAGGCGCCCTTGAAGGCCGGCCGGGCGCTGCTGGTGCTCAAACGGGCTCAGGCTTTGGGCGTCGTGCTCGCCGTCACGCCTCCCCAGACGGCCTTCGAAGCGGAGGACTTCGAGGGGCGGTTCAGCTTCCGGCTCGACTCTCCGGCGGCCCCGGATGAGATCGAGACCGCGCTCCGAGCCGCGGGTGACGTCGCGCACCTGACGGTGGGCGGCGAGGAGGTGCGTGGGTCCGGGCTCGAGGGCCTGCCCGCGGCGCCCGCGGAGGGGGGGCGCAGCCGACACATCCGGGTCGACCTGCGGCGGCTGGACGGCCTGATGGACTTGATCGGGGAGCTCGCCACGGCGCGGGGGCGCTTGAACCAGCTCGCCGCCGAGCGGCGCGACCCGGCGATCGACGACGTCGCAATCCAGGTCTCGCGCCTGTCCTCCGATCTGCAGGCGGAGATCATCCAGGCTCGCATGACGCCGGTGTGGCAAGTGTTCGACCGCTTCCCGCGGCTCGTGCGCGACCTGGCGCGCGAGCTCGGGAAACAGGTGGCGTTTCGGGTCGAGGGGAAGGAGATCGAGCTCGACCGTACGATTCTGGACGAGCTCGGCGACCCACTGCTGCACCTGCTCCGCAACGCCGTGGACCACGGGATCGAGCCGCCGGCCGAGCGCCGCCGCCGCGGCAAGCCGCCCGAGGGCGAGATCGTACTCACCGCAGTGCGCGAGCGTGCCAGCGTGGCGATCACGGTGTCGGACGACGGCCGGGGCATCGACCGCCCCAAGATCCTGGAGCGGGCGAAGCGCGACGGCGCGGTGGATGCGCACGCGGAGGCGCTGACGGACGACCAGCTGTTGCGGGTGCTGGCGCGGCCCGGCTTCTCCACGGCCGAGACGGTGACGAGCGTATCGGGTCGCGGGGTGGGCATCGACGTCGCCATGACCCGTATCCGCGCGCTCGGCGGCACGATCGACATCCGGTCCGAGCCGGGGAAGGGGACGGCCTTCGTCCTACGGCTCCCCGTGACGCTCGCTATCGTGCGCGCGATCATCGCCAGCGTCGGGCCGGAGCGCTACGCGTTGCCGCTCACGTATGTGGCGGAGACGGTCGAGCTTGGGACGGTGACCACGACCGTCGTGGAAGGCCGCGAGGCGATCGTGCTGCGCGACCGCGTGGTACCGCTGGTGCACCTGCGCCGGCTGCTCGCTGTCACCAGCGACCGGGAGCCCGCCCGGGCCCCGATCATAGTGCTCGAAATGGGGGACCGGCGGGCAGGAGTCGTGGTGGACGGGATGTTGGGGCAGCAGGAGATCGTCGTGAAGGGGTTCGATGCGCCGCAGGGCACGCTGCCCGTGTTCAGCGGGGCGACCATCATGGGCGACGGGATCCCGGCGTTGATTCTGGACGCCGGCGGGCTCCTATAGGGAGGTGGGATGGAGGACGTCCGGGACCTCAAAGCGCTGCAGATCGACGCCTTGCGCGAGGTGGCCAACATCGGCGCGGGGCATGCGGCGACTGCCCTGTCGCAGCTCACCAACCGCCGGATCATGATCAGCGTCCCGCAGATCAACATCGCGCGCCTGGAGGAGGTGCCGGACCTGCTGGGGCATCCGCAGGATGTGGTGGCCGCGGTGCTGATGCACATGCTCGGCGACCTCACGGGCCGCACGCTGCTGTTGTTCCCCGAAGCGGTGGGGCGCAGAGTGTGTGACATGCTGCTGCGCCGACCCGCCGGGGCGACCGCGGTGTTCGACGCGCTCGAGCAATCGTGCCTCAAGGAGGCGGGCAACATCCTTTCGGGCGCCTATATGAACGCGCTCTCGGACTTCATGGGCATGCTGCTCCTGCCGTCCGTGCCCAGCCTCGTGGTCGACCTCTCGGCCGCGGTGCTCACCACCACCTACCTGAACTTCGGGCATGAGCGCGATTTCGTATTCTGCGTCGAGACCGAGTTCACCATCGACTCGGCCGAGGGGCTGCGGGGCCACTTCCTGCTGCTCCCCGATCTGGCGTCGCTCAAGGCCATCTTTGACGCCATCCGCCTGACCTGACCCGTGACGGCGCCGGCGCTTTCGGAACGCGACCTCGCCGTTCTCCGATCCTTCGCCCGCCGGATCGATCCCTCCGACGCGGGCGCGCATAACAACCTCGGCGTCCTCTACTATCAGAAGGGACTCGTCGCCGACGCCATCGCGGCGTTCACGCGCGCGTTGGAGCTCGACCCGAAGATGCAGGTGGCCCAGCGCAATCTGGAGATCGCTTACCACGACACGGGCTACTACGACCAGCGCGTGGCGCAGCTGCGGGAGCGGCTGCGCCAGGCTCCTGATGAGCGCGACGCCCGTTGGGAGCTGGGGCGCGCCTACGCGATCCTCGGGCAGTACGACGAGGCGATCGGAGAGTTCGAGCAGCTGGTCGCGCAGAAGCCGGACGACGTCGCCGCCATCATCCAGCTCGGGCTCGCCGAGAAGAACCGGGGACGCCCCGAGGCCGCGACCGAGTGGTTCCTGCGTGCCCGGGAGCTCGACCCGGACTCGAGCGTCGTGCAGTTCTACCTGGGCGAGATCTACTACAACCGGGGCCTCAACGGGGACGCGCTCGCCGCCCTCGAGCGCGCCGTAGAGTTGAACCCCGACAACGCCAACGCGCACTACCTCATGGCGTTCGTGCTCGGCGACCTGGGCCGCCACCAGGACGCCCGCGCGGCGTCCAAGCGCGCCATCCAGCTCAACCCCCCGCTCGCCCGCGCCCAGACGAACCTCTCGCTCGAGCGCTACAACGCCGAGCGCCGCCGCCAGCGGCTGCGCACGCGCGCCGTGCCCGAGCCGCAAGTCGTCGAAGGGAACGAGCTCGCCCACTACAACCTCGGGCTGGCCTTTCGCCAGAAGGGCTATTACAACGAGGCCCTGCGGGAATATCGCCTCGCCCTCGAGCGGGGCGAGGACCGCCGGCTGACCCTGCAGGCGATGGCGGAGCTGCATCTCCTCAAGCGCGACTTCGCCGCCGCCCTGGAGCTGTACGAGACCTTGCTGCGTGAAGTCCCTGACTCGCCCAAGCTGTGGAACGAGCGGGGCGTCGTGCTGCACCAGGCGGGCCGCCCGGACGAGGCGCTCGCCTCCTACCAGCAGGCGGTCGAGATCGACGGGAAGTACGCGCTCTCCTGGAACAACCTCGGCGTGCTCCAGGCGCATCGGGGCGCCGCCGAAGCGGCGACCGAATCGCTCCGCAAGGCCCTCCGGCTGCAGAGCGCGTTCAGCGCGGCGCGACTCAACCTCGGGCTGCTGCTGTATCAGTTGCGGCGCTTCCAGCTCTCGCTCGAGGCGTACCGCCAAGTGCTGCAGACCGAGCCGGCGTCGGCCGCCGCCTGGAACGGCATCGGCCTCGTGCTGGTGGAGCTGAAACGCTTCCCGGACGCGCGCAACGCGTTTGTGCGCGCGGTCGAAGCGGACCCCGACCACGCCGGGGCGCATTACAACCTGAGCTTCACGTTATCGAACCTCGGCGACTACGATGGCGCGCTGCGCGCGACCAAGCGGGCGCTGGAGCTCGACCCCTACTACGTCTCGCAGAAGTTTGCGCTCGCGATCGACCTGCAATATGAGAAGTCGACCATCGGGATCGCACCCGAGATCTCGGCGGACGTGGCGGCGGAGACGCTGGGCGAGGACTTTGCGTTCGACCAGCGGTTGCTCGACAACATCTTCCAGGAGCTCGCACCCGTTCCTGCGACCGAGACGCCGGGCGCGAAGCCCGCCGACGACCCGCTCGCCCTGGCGCGCGACTACGTGAGCAAGGGGCTGATGGACGTCGCGACGGCCGAGGCCGTGCGCGCGGTGCAGCGCGGCGCGGACAAGGGCGACGCGGCGGTGCTGCTGGGGGATATCTTCGCCAAGCGCGGCCTGCACGGCGAGGCGCTGGAGCGCTACCGCGAGGCCCGCGCGCTCCACCCGCAGCGCGCCGACGCCCTGCTCGGCGAAGTGAAGGCGCTGCTGGCGCTGGGCGGGGCCCGCGTCGAGGAGGCGCGTGCGCTCGCGGAGCAGCTGCTCGCGCTCACCCCCGACGACGTGGAGGCGCTGGTGGCGGTGGCGAAGGGGCGGGCTGCGGCGGGCGACGCCGCCGGGGCGCTGACGGCGCTACAACAGGCGCAGACGCGCGCGCCCGCGCGCGCCGACCTCCACAAGCTGCAGGGCGACGTGGCGCTGAAGGTCGGCGACAAGCGCGGCGCACTCGCCGCGTACCGGGCCGCGCTCGAGCTCGATCGCGGCTACGTGCAGGTGTGGCTCGACCTGGGCCGCCTCCATGAAGACAAGGAAGCGTGGGGTGAGGCGCAGGAGGCGTACGAGCACGCGCTCGAGGCCCTGCCCACCTTCAACGAGGCGGCCCTGGCGCTCGCGGACCTGCTGCGCCGCAGCGGGCGCACCCGGGCCGCCGTGGTGCGGCTCGCCGAAATGCTGGAGCAGGACCCGTACGACTTGCCGGCGCTGCTGCTGTTGGGGCGCGCGCTGCTCGATGACAAGCGGGACGAGCAGGCGCTCGAGGCGTTCCGGCGCGCGCTCAAGTTTGACCCCGATCAGGTGGAGGCGCTGTTCCAGCTCGGTGTCGTCCTGGCGCGGCTGCACCGCTACGGCGAGGCCGTCCAGGCCTGGGAGAAGGTCACGCGGCTCGACCCCAGTGGGCCGTTCGCGCAGCGGGCACGCCTGCACGCGCGCACCGCCCTCGACCTGCAGCACATCTTCACCTCGGACGCGGCGTAGCCTATGCCCATCGAAGGACCGCTCCGCGAACTCGGCATCCACGACGTCTTTCAGCTCCTCGACCTGAGCCGCAAGACGGGCGTGCTGCGCGTCACCTCCGAGCTGCGCCACAACGCGGGCACAGTGTACTTCGAAGACGGCGCCATCATCTTCGCCGAAATCCGCTCGAATCCGCATCCGCTCGGCGCCCTGCTGCTGCGTACGGGGAAGATCACGGAGGCCGACCTGGAGCGCGGACGCGATATGCAGCGCCGCCAGGGGGACCAGCGCCGCCTCGGCGAGATCCTCGTGTCGCTCGGCGCGATCACGCCGCGCGAGCTGCAGCGCCAGATCCGCTTCCAAATCGAGGAAGTCGTGTTCGAGCTGATGAGCTGGCAGGAAGGCTACTTCTCGTTCACCGAGGGCACGCTCACGGACCTGCCGACGGACGCGACCGTTCGGATCCCGACCGAGGCGCTGCTCATGGAAGGGGCGCGGCGCATCGACGAGTGGTCCAGGATCGAAAGCCGCATCCCGCACCTCGGCGTCATCCCGACCCTCGCCCCCCCCGCCGGGGGCGCGGAGGGCGAGCTCGACCTGCTCCCGCCGGAGTGGGAGATGCTGGCGATGATCGACGGTGAGCGCGACCTGCGCACCATCGCCTCGGAGCTGGGGCGCTCGGAGTTCGATGTGGCGAAGACCCTGTTCGGGCTCGAGAGCGCGGGCATCGTGGTGCTCGTCGACCCCGGGACGGCGAAGCGCGAGCGGACCACTCTGACGTCGGACCTGGCCGAGCTCGTCGCCCGCGCCGAAGCGGCGCTGGGGCGCCGGGAGCTCGAGGAGGCGCGCACGCTGGCTGAGCAGGCGGCGGGGGTACATCCGCACGACCCGACGGTGCATCTGCTGCTCGGCCGCATCGATCTCGCGGCCGGGCGCCCCGCCGCCGTGGACGAGCTGCGGCGCGCCCTGCGGCTCGATCCGCTGCTCGTCGCCGCGCACCGCTTCCTCGGCTACGCGCTGGTCGCCACCGGGCGCTTCGCGGAGGCGGTGGAGCAGTGGGAACAGTGGGAGCGGCTCGCCGCGCGCTCGGAGACCGAGCTGGCGCAGCTGGACGAGGTGCGCCGCGCGAAGACCGCGGCGCAGACGCTCGGCGGCACCGGAGCGGGGCTCCATGCCTGACGAGATCAAGACGCTCTCCTCGCAGCTGGCACAGGACCCCGACAGCCTGGTGTTCCTGCGGCTGGGGGAGATGCTGCGCCAGAAGGGACAGTTCGACGCTGCGCACCGGGTCGCGCTGACCGGCCTCGAGCGGCATCCGCACTTGGCGGACGCTCACGACCTGTACGCCCGCATCCTCGCCGATAAACGCGACTACGAACGTGCCTTCGACGAGTGGGACATGACGTTGCGCATCGCGCCGAACCACATCGGGGCCCTGAAAGGCCTCGCATTCCTCTACTTCAAGGTCGGCGACGTCGGCCAGGCCGTCGCCCACCTCGAGGCGGCTCGGCAGCACGCGCCCGACGACCCGGGCGTAGCGCAGGCGCTGGCGCTGGCCCAGGGCGGTGGCGGGCCTGGCGGCGCTCCCGACGCGGCGCGCGCGGCAGCCGCCGCAGCGGAGGAGTTGGCCCCCGCCGCCCCCGCCGCGGCGCCGCTCGAGGAGGCGCGCGTGTTCGCCGGGCTCGAGGGCGCGCAGGAAGGCCTGCTCCTGCTCGATGCCAAGGGCCAGGTGCTGGGCGGTGCCCTCAAGGACCCACGGGGCCGGGACGTGACCGACGCCGTCGCCGCGTACCTCGCCGGCGTGTCGCACGAGGCGGCGCGCACCACGAAACTGCTCGGGCTGGGGCGGTGGAGCGGGGTCGCGGCGGAGGGGAAGCTCGGCCACATCCACCTCACCCCCCCCGGGGGCGACGCGGTGCTGCTCGTGGTGCGCGATCGCTCGGTGCCGATGGGCCGGCTCGCGATCATCGCCCAGCGCGCCGCTGCCGCGGCCCGCCGCTGGCTGGAGCTCGACCGATGACCGACGCCTCCCGCCCGGCGGGCTACGGTCCGGCGCTGGACCTCGTGACGCGGGTGCGCGGCGTGCGGGGCGCGATGCTCGTGTCGGGGGACGACGGGCTCGTCGTGGCCGAGCAGCTGATGGAGGGGATCAAGGGCGTGGCCGTCGCGGCGCTGGCGGCAAGCTTGGCGTCGCGGCTGCGGCGTGCGATGGAGGCGGCGGGCCTCGGGGCGAGCCTGTTCTGGCACCTGCAGTGCGACCAGGGGAGCCTGCTCGTGGTGCCCGCGCCGTCCGGGGTCTTGATCGTGGCCGTGGCGGAGCCGGACGTGAACGTGGGGCTGGTGCGCCTGGAGCTGCTCCGAGCGGCGGAGGCCGTCGGATGACGACACGCGCCGTGGAAGCGTGGACGCTCGAGCCGCTGGTCACGTTCGTGAAGGAGGCGGGTGCGCGACTCGTGCTGGTCATGACCTCAGCCGGCCAGGTGATGGCCCAGCACGGCTTCTCCCGCGCGGTGGACGTGATGTCGGCCGCCGCGCTCGGCGCCGCGATCATCGCCTCGACCGACGAGATCGCGCGGCAGCTCGCGCAGCCACCCTTCGCGGTCCTGAACCACCAGGGCGAGGGGCACGGGATCTTTCTCGGCGTCGTGCCCACGGGGCGCGGGAAACTCGTGGTGCTCGTCGTCTACGACCTCCACGTTTCGTCGCTCGGCCTGGTGCAGTTATTCTTTGAGCAACTCACCGCGGATCTCCAGGCTGCGAGCCCCCAGGAAGGCGTGTCGAAGCAGGTGCTGGCGGCGGACTTCGAGCGTGAGTTGAGCGAGAGCCTCAACACGCTCTTCGGGAGATAGGCCGTGTCCCTGGTCAACTTCACGACGCGCGAGATCACGTGCAAAATCGTCTACTACGGGCCCGGCCGCTCGGGGAAGACGACCAACCTGCACTACATTTACGGCCGCGTGCCCGACTCCCGTCGCGGGCGGATGGTCTCGCTCGCTACCCAGACCGACCGCACCTTGTTCTTCGACTTCCTGCCGATCGACCTGGGCCAGATCTCGGGCTTCAATACCCGGTTTCAGCTCTACACGGTCCCGGGCCAGGTGTACTACAACGCCACGCGCCGCCTCGTGCTCCAGGGCGCCGACGGCGTGGTGTTCGTCGCCGACAGCCAGGCGCGGCAGCTCGACGAGAACCTGGAAAGCCTCCAAAACCTCCAGAGCAACCTGCTCGAGCACGGCGTGGACATCCGCACCATGCCGCTCGTCATGCAGTACAACAAGCAGGACCTGCCGCGCGAGCTGATCCTTTCCACCGCGGATCTGGATGACGCCCTCAACTTCCGCGGCGTGGCGAGCTTCAGCGCCGACGCGTTGCACGGCGTGGGGGTGTTCGAGACGTTGAAGGGCGTCTCGGAAATGGTGCTGAAACGGCTCGCCGCCGGGAGCACCGCGTGACGACCGCGCTCAACCCCAAGTACACGTTCGACACGTTCGTCGTTGGCACGGCGAACCGGCTGGCGGTCACGGCGGGACGTACCGTGGCAGAGAACCCCGGCTCGGCGTACAACCCTCTCTTCATTTATAGCGGGTCCGGCCTCGGGAAGACCCACGTCCTCATGGCCATCGGGCACGCGGCAAAGAAGCTCGCCCCAACCCTGAACGTCGAGTACCTGACCCTCGACGAATACGTGGAGGCGTTCCACGCGGCGATTGCCGCCGGGCAGGGGGACGCGTTCCGCCGCCGCTTCCAGAACGTGGACGTGCTGCTCGTGGACGACGTGCAGTTCCTGTCGAACCGCAAGGAGATGCAATCCGAGCTGCTGCGCCTCACGGAGGCGCTGCAGGGCGCTGGGCACCAGATCGTGCTCACGAGCGACCGGCCGCCGCCCGAGATCGCGGACCTGGACGAGCGACTGATCTCGCGTCTCTCGGGTGGCCTGGTGGTGGATATGGGCGTCCCCGACTACGAGACCCGCGTCGCGATCCTGCGCCGCAAGGCCGAGGAGCGAGGGACGACCTTCCAGCCCGGAGTGCTCGAGACGGTGGCGGGCCTGGAGTTCGCCAATGTGCGCGAGCTGATGGGTGCGCTCAACCGGCTGGTGGCGTTCCAGGCGGTCAACGACCAGCCGATCAACGCCGAGGCGACGAAGCAGCTGCTCGGTGCCGCCGCGGGACTAGCCCCGGCTATGGCCCCGGGCGTGAGCCCGGGGCCGGGCGTGAGCCCGGGGCCGGGCGTGAGCCCGGGGCCCCCGCCCGCGTCCGGCGACGAGTTCGGCGCGTTCCTCGCGGACGTGACCGTGACCGTGGGAAAGGCCGTCGAGGCGTGGCGCGCGCGGGTGGGTGAGGCGGTCCTGCGCTGGCGCGGCGAGGGCTACCGCACGCATCGCCTCGAGCGCCTGCTCGAGCAAGAGACGCCGCCCGCGGTGGACGAGGCGATCACCCAATTCGTCGAGGACGTCGAGCGGCTCAAAGCCCTCGAAGCGGAAGTCGGGCAGCTCGATCCGCAGGCGTCAGGGGACAGCGTGTTCCGCGATCCCGAGCGCATGGCCGAGGCGGAGGAAGCGGCGGCGCAGGTGCGCGCGGGCGTGGCCCCGCCGCCCGGCCCGTCGGGCGCCTTCCCGCTCGGCGGCTATGCGGTCGGGTCGTCCAACGAGGTGGCGGTGAGCGCGGTGCGGGCCGTGCTCGACCAGCCCGGCAAGAAGTACAACCCGCTGGTGCTCGTGGGCAAGAGCGGGCTCGGCAAGACGCACCTCCTGAACGCGCTCGGCCTCGAGCTAGCCCGCGCCAACGGTGCAGTGGTGGCGTGCCTCTCGACGCAGGCGTTCATCGACGAGCTGATCGCGGCGATCGACGGCAACCGGGTGGACTGGTGGCGCGCGCGCTACCGCCGCGTCACGGCGCTGCTGCTCGACGATATCCACCTGGTCGCCGGGAAGGAGCGGACCCAGGAGGAGCTGTTCAACCTCTTCAACCTGCTGCAGGACCGAGAGCGGCAGCTCGCGTTCACGGCGCCGGCACATCCCAACACGCTCACCGGGATCGAGGAGCGCGTCGTCTCGCGCCTCGAAGGGGGGCTCGTCGCCGAGCTGAAGGAGCCCGATCGGGCAATCAAGCGGTCGGTGCTCGAGCGGCTGCTCGCGGGTCAGAACGTGACTCCCGAGCCGGCGCTGCTCGATTACCTGGCCGACCGCCCCACCGACTCGGTCCGCAGCCTGGTGGGCGTGGCGCAGCGCGTCGTGGCCGCGGCCGCGGCGGAGGACGTGCCGCTCACCGCCGGGCTGGCGCGCGAGGTGCTGGAGGGCCAGGCGCCACGCGAGGAACGCCGCTCGGGCGGCTTCCGCACCAGCGGGATCGTCGTCTCGAGTCTGGGCGGCATCAAGAGCCGCGAGAAGATGGTGTGGGACTGGCCGGAAGTGGCGGATCGCCTCATCGAGGAGTTGCGCTGATGGCCATCAAGGGCTCGCTGAAAGAAGCCTCGCTTCCCGACGTGCTCCAGCTGCTCGCGTTGGGCCAGAAGACGGGGTGTCTCTCGATCGCCGACCGCTCGAACTTCGGGTACATCTTCTTCGACAAGGGCCGAATCTGCTACGCCTCGATCGTCAACCGGCGCGACCGCCTGGGCGACATCCTGGTGAAGCACGCCAGGATCACCGACGAGCAGCTGGCGGCCGCCGTCCACAAGCAGGAGACGGCACGGAGCAAAAAGCTGGGTGAGATCTTGGTCGGCATGAGCGTCATCACGCAGGCCGACTTGGAGCGCTACATGCGCGTCCAGATCGAAGAGTCGGTCTATTACCTGTTCACCTGGACGCAGGGGACGTTCAACTTCGAGGTCGACGTCCGGCCGGAGCAGCAGAACTTCCTCGTCTCCATCAACCCCGAGTCGCTCCTGCTCGAGGGGGCCCGCCGCGTAGACGAGTGGAGCCTGATCGAGAAGAAGATTCCTTCATTCGACCTGATCTTCCTGCTCGACAAGGACCGCCTGGCGATCAGCGAGGCCAAGCTCACCGACACGCAGCAGCGCATACTGCCGCTGCTCGATGGATCCCGCGACGTCAATCAAGTCATCGAAGACTCGGGGCTGGGCGAGTTCGAGATCGGCAAGGCGCTGTACGGGCTGATCACCGCCGGCTTCGCGCACCGCGCGGGGCGCACTGCCTCCGCGGCGGACCAGCAGATCACCGATGCGCGGGTGGAGGAGCACCGCAACCTCGGCGTGGCCTTCTACAAGACCGGGATGCTGGACGAGGCGACCCGCGAGTTCCGACGCGTGGCGGAGCTGCGCCCGGGCGAGCCGAACGCACACTTCTACATCGGACTCGTGGCGCTGAAGCAGGCGCGGTGGCGCGAAGCGATGGAATCGCTGCGGCTCGCGGCCGAGCGCGGGGGTGGCCGCCCGGCCGTGTTCCATAACCTCGCGTTCGCCTACGAGCAGCTCGGGCGGCTGGACGAGGCGGAAGCGGCCTACGGCGAGGCCGCGGCGCGCGCCCGGACCGACGCCAAGGTGTATCTCGGGTGGGGTATCGTCGCCCTGAAGCGGGAGGACTACGCCGGCGCTGCGGGCCGGCTCGACCGGGCGCGGGAGCTGTTCGGCCGGGTGCCGCCGCCCGCATGGTTCTGGGCGCGCGCGCTCACAGCGGCGTGCGCCGGCGAGTTCGAGGTGGCCGAGGACTTCGCCGAGGAGGGCGCGGAGGCCTACCCATCGCACGCGCCGCTGCGCAATAACCTCGCGGTGCTGAAGGAGCTCGCGGGCGACCTGCCGGCCGCGGAGGACCTGGTGCGGGAAGCGCGCCAAAACGAGCCCTCTCTCCCCCAACTGTCCAAGAACCTGGGCGACCTCGCGTATCGCGGCTCGCGCTACGATGAGGCCTGGGACGCCTACAGCAGGGCCGTCGAGCTCGCGCCCGACTTGGGAGACGACGTCTACTTCAAGCTCGGCAACATCGCCTACAAGCGGAACGACCGCGAGCAGGCGGCGCAGTTGTGGCGCAAGGCGCTCGAGATCAACCCGAAGCACGAGCTCGTCAAGGCCAATCTGGACACCTTGAGCGCGCTGTCGTGACGTCGGAGCCGGACGCGCGAGCCTTCCAGGCGCTCACTCAAAAGATCTCGCGGGCGCGCGGCGTCGCCTGCGGCTCCTACAAGGACCGCTGCCTGCGGCGGCGCATCGCCGTCCGGATGCGCGCGCGGGGCGTCCACACCTACGACGACTACAGCCGCGTGCTCGATACCGACCCCCACGAGTACGACCTGCTGCTCGACGCGCTCACCATCAACGTCACCAAGTGCTTTCGCAACCTGGAGACGTGGCAGGCGCTGGCCCCCCGTCTCGCGGCGCTGTGGGCCGAGCGCCACGGGCACGTGCGCGCGTGGTCGGCTGGCTGCGCCTCCGGCGAGGAGCCGTACACGCTCGCCATCGCCCTCGCCGAGGCGGCCCGGCAGCTCGGGCAGGAGAGCCTGCTGGAGCACGCCTGCGTTGATGCGACCGACATCGACCGCGCGAGCCTCGAGCGCACGCGCGCCCCGGCGTTCCCGGATGCAGCGTTCAGCGAGATGCCGGCCGACCTGGCCCGCCGCTACTTCACGGTCGAAGCGCCGCGTCGCCCGCTCCCAGCGCTGCAACGCATCGTGCATGTGCTCAAGCACGATCTCACCACGCAGCCGCCCCCGGCACCGCCCTACGACCTGATCGTGTGCCGCAACGTCGTGATCTACTTCGACCGGCCGCTGCAGGAGCGGTTGTTCGAGACGTTCGCGGACGCGCTCACGCCCGGGGGGATGCTGGTGCTCGGCAAGGTGGAGACGCTGTTCGGACCCGCCCGCCAGCGGCTCGTCCTGGAGGAGCCGCGGGAGCGGATCTACCGCAGGCCTGCGCCCGGATGAGCGCGCCCGCGCCGCCGGAGACGATCGTCAAGGTCGCGGAATGGGCCGCGGCGCGGACCGATGGTGTGATCGTGACGCTGGGGCTGGGCTCCTGCGTCGCGATCATGCTGCACGATCCCCGAGCCGGCGCCGGCGCCATGGCGCACGTGCTTCTCCCCTCCAAAAGCCTCGCGCGCGACATGAGCAACCCGGCGAAGTTCCCCGAGACCGCGGTGCCGTTCCTGATCGAGCGCCTCAAGGCGCTGGGCGCCGACCCACGGCGACTGGTCGCGAAGCTGGCGGGCGGGGCGAGCATGTTCGCACAGCTCATGACGCCCGCCTCGATTCAGATGGGGGAGCGCAACGTCGTCGCGGCCAGGAAGGCGCTCCGGGCCGCGGGCATCCCCGTCGCGGGCGAGGCCGTCGGCGGTGACAAGGGCCGGTCGGTCCGGTTCCACGTGGCCGATGGGCGCGTCGAGATCCGCTCCGTGGGGGCCGATGCCGTCGTCATCTGATCGCCGCCCGAGCGTGCTCGTCGTCGACGACAGCGCGCTGATGCGGCGCGTGCTGTGCGACGTGCTGGGGAGCGACGCGACCGGCCAGTTCCGGATCGTCGCCACGGCGCGCGACGGCTTCGACGCCGTCCGCAAGGTGCACCAGCACGACCCCGACGTCGTCACCATGGACCTGGAAATGCCCGAGCTCGACGGCCTGGGCGCGATCGGCTACATCATGTCCGAGGCACCGCGGCCCATCGTGGTCGTCAGCGCGCACGCCGGCCCCGGCACCGGCGCGGCGATCCGCGCGCTGGAGCTCGGCGCCGTGGAGATCGTCGCGAAGCCGGAGGAGGCAACCCGCGCGGCACTCGAGCGCATGGGACCCGAGCTCCGAGCCGCGGTGCACCGCGCCCTCGCCGCGGACGTGTCGCACGTGCAGGTGATGGCCCGCCCGCCCATCGTGGCGCGGGGCCCGGTCGAGGCGGGGCTCCGCGCCCGCGCCCGGATCGCGGTCGCCGTCGCCGCTTCGACCGGCGGCCCGCGGGCGCTCGCCGAAGTGCTGCCCCGCCTCGCCACCGGCCGCGGCGCGGCGGTGCTGGTGGTGCAGCACATGCCCCCGAGGTTCACCCGCTCTCTCGCCGAGCGGCTCGATTCGATGAGCGCGCTGCGCGTGGTGGAGGCCGATCACGGTGCGCCGGTCGTCGCCGACACGGCATACGTCGCCCCTGGCGATTATCATATGCGGGTGGTGTCCGCGCCGGACGGTCCCGTGATCGTGCTCGACCAGGAGCCCCCCATCTGGGGCGTCCGGCCGGCCGCCGACCCGCTGTTCCGTTCCGTGGCGCAGCTGTTCGGCCCGCGTGCTGTGGGCGTCGTCCTCACGGGCATGGGGCGCGACGGCGCCGACGGGGTGCGCGCCATCCGCGCCGCCGGCGGAGGCGGGCTCGCCCAGGACCGCGAGTCGTCGGTGATCGCCGGGATGCCCGCTGCGGCGGCGCTCGGAGGCGTCGACGCGGTCTTGCCGCTCGGCCGGATCGCCGAGCGGATCGACCAGGAGCTGATCGCGCGGGGGGCGGGCCTGGGAGACAAGGGGCGCGCGTGACGGGATGCGTGAGGGTAGGGGCGCAGCATGCTGCGCCCCTACAGCGATCGTGAGCCGCGGTTACCTGCTCGTCCGCGTCGACGGGAAGCACTACGGGCTGCCGCTGGCCCGCGTGCTCGAGGTGGGCGATCTGGGCGAGGTGCTCGACGTGCCCCGCGCCCTCGCGGCGGTGCGCGGCGTCACGCCGCTACGGGGCCGGCTGGTGCCGCTGGTGCATCTGGGGGCGCTGCTGGGCGAGCGCCCGCCCCCGGCGGAGCGCGGGCGCGCGGCCGTGCTGGTGCAGTTAGGGGCGGGAGAAGGGCTGCGGCAAGTGGCCCTCGAGGTCGACGACGCGGACGATGTGGTCCGCGAGACAGCGCTGCCGGTGCCACCGGGCGAGTCGCTGCCATGGGCCGCGGGCGTCGCGCGCCGCAGGGGGGCACTCGTTCCCATCCTGGACCTGGACGCGTTGGGAGACCGCATCACATGACCAGCGGCGACGACGTCCAACTCGTCACCTTCAAGGTGGCCGGCCAGGACTTCGCCTTCAACATCTTCCAGGTCGAGCGCATCCTGCGCTACGAGGCGCCCGCGCCGCTCCCCAAGGCGCCGGACTTTCTCGAGGGCGTGTTGCAGTACCAGGGCGGCGCGGTCCCGCTCGTCGACCTCCGCAAGCGGCTCGGCACAGCGGCCCCACATCGCGAAGAGACGCGCACCGTCATCCTGGAATGGGAGGGCGGGAAGCTCGGCGTCGTGGTGGACGCCGTGACCGAGGTGCTCCAGGTCGCGGCGACCGAGGTCACGGCGCCACCGAACATCGTGAAGGGACTGGCGGCGGAATACATCACCGGGATCGTGGTGAAGGACGGGCGCACCGTCATCGCGCTCAACACGGCGCGGCTGTTCAACTCGAAGGAGAAGCTGGCCATCGAGAGCGCGCTCCAGGAGACAGCGAAACCCTAATGGTCGACTCGCCGATCCGCGCCCTGCGGGCGGAGTACGACACGATCGCGCGCAAGCTGGATACCGCGGCAGCCGGGCCCGAGCGTGAGGCGGTGAAGCGCGACATCGTGGCGTACTTCAAGCGGGTCGACTCACTCATCGGCGAGCTGGGCGAGCTCAAGGAGGAGATCCGCAAGCTGGTCGACCGCTACAAGCAGCTCACGTCGTCCACGGCGGAGGCGTCGGCCCCCGAGTTCACCGGCACCCGCCCGGCGGTCCACGCCGATCACCTCGGCGCCTCGACGTTCATTGAGAAGGGGTGGAGCCTCATCTCGCTCGGAGACCATGCGGGCGCGATCCAGGCGCTGCAGAAGGCGCTGCAGCTCGCGCCCGGTGAGACCCAGGCCGAATCGCTGCTCGGCTGGGCGCAGATGCTGCACGAGGAATACGACGACGCCCTGGCCACCTTCCAGAAGGTCCTCATGAAAGAGCCGGCCAACTCACTCGCGCGCATCAATGTTGGCTACATCTGCCTCAAGAAGCGGATCTTCGGGGAGGCGATCGAGCATTTGTCCAAGGCGATCCGGCTGGACAACGACAAGAAGGCGACGCTGTACGCCCACTTCTACCTGGGCCTTGTGTACCTGCAGCGGGAGATGTACGAGGACGCCCAGACATTCCTCCAGAAGGCGCTCAAGCTCGGGCCGAACCTGATCGAGGCCCACTACGAGCTGGGCCGCGCCTACTGGTTCGCGGGCGACCCGGACCGGGCGCAGCAGACGTGGGAGGCGGGCTTCAAGGCCAATAGGTTCAACCCCTGGGGCAAGAAATGCGAGGAGACGCTCGTGCTCACGCGTCAGGGTCAGGAGCCGCCGCGCGCTTAGCCCTCGTTGTTCTCCTCGCCCAAGGCCCTGCGGCGGTGAGCGTCGGTCGCGTGACGGCGGTGGCGTGGCCGCCGCAGCAGGGGCTGGCCGTGGCGCTCGCCGAAGCCGCCGATCGGTCGCCGCCGTTTCCCGGCGTCGGCCCGCTCGCCGACCGCCCCATCCGGCTGATCCTCGCGCCCACGCGGGCCAGGTTCGACTCGCTCACGCGTGGGCGCCTCCCCAGCTGGAGCGAAGGCGCTGCGTTCCCGGACGCCGGAACCGTCGTGCTGCTGTCCGCCGGTCCGCCTGACCGGCTGCCCGCTGCCTTGCGCCACGAGCTCGCCCACCTCGCGTTGCGCTGGCGTGTCCGTCGCCTCCTGCCGCTGTGGTTCGAGGAAGGCTACGCCGCGGTGGCGAGCGGCGAGTGGGACCGGCTCGACGTGCTGCGTCTCAACTGGCAAGTGGCACGGGGCGTGGAGATGGATCTGGACTCGCTCGATCGGGTGCTGCGCGCCGACCGCACCGATGCGGAGACCGCCTACGGTCTAGCGACGACCGCCGTACTGCTGCTCGAGCGCTGGGGTGGGGGTGGAGGTGGCGGTCGCGACGGCGGTCTCGGGGCGCTGATCGACAATCTGGCGCGCGAGCCGACGTTCGATGCCGCGCTGCGGGCCACGTATCATGTGACCGAGGGCGATTTCGAATCGCGCTGGCAGCGCGACGTCGCGCAGCGCTACGGCTGGATCTCGTGGGCTGGCGCAGCGGGGGTGTTCTGGGCGGCGCTGGGGCTCGTCCTGGCGTGGTTGGTCCGGGTGCGGCGGCGCCGCGATCGGGCGCGGAAAGCCCTGCTGGACGAGGGCTGGACGGTGCCGGAGGAAGATGGCCCAACTGCTTGACGAGCTTGGAATTGGCGGGTAAACTCTCGGCCTGATGCCCGACCAGAGTCTGGCGCGCTCGCGACTGCACTTCGGACCGAGGAACTGGGTGTTTCTCGCCGCCGCCGTGGTGTCGCTCGCAGCCGGGTACTGGCTCCTGGCACGCGGGTCGACCACGGCCGCCCCGGTTCTGCTCGTTCTCGGCTACTGCGTTTTCTTTCCGGTAGGCCTCGCCCTTTAGGGACCCGCGGTGCGACGGGCGAATAGCTCAGTCGGTTCAGAGCGCCTGCCTTACACGCAGGAGGCCGGGGGTTCGAATCCCTCTTCGCCCACTGGGGTATCAGCCTGCAACGTGAGAGGACACCGCGTGTGAGAATCCTGCGACTGGTGGCCGGGTGCGTGGTGGTCGTGGCGGGCGCTGGTCGGGCGCAACTCGCCGTCCAGCAGCCGACGCAGAAGCTGCTCCTCCTGCCGCTCGCCGTGAAGACCGCGGCGGACTCGGGCGTCAGCATCGCGACCATCGATGCCGCACGCGCCCGGCTCGAGCAGCTCGCGAAGTACAAAGTCCTGGTGATTCCCAAGACCAAGCTGTGTGACGCCCTGAAGGCGTCGGACTTCGCCTGCGACGTGCTCCTCGACGACGCGCAGGCGCTGTTGCTGGCGCGCTTCCTCAACGTGAACGCCTACAGTACCGGCACCCTGGAGCGGAGCAGCGGGCTCAGCGCCCACCTGCGGGTGCGGGACATCGGCTCCTCGGGATACGCGTCACTGTTCACGGTTTCGAGCGGCAACCCGGCCACTCCGGCTGCCCTGGGCGAAGCGATCGCCCAGAAGCTGAACGCCATCGTCCGCGCCGGAGAGCAGGCGCGCGACTGCAACGATCTGCGGCAGAAGAGCCAGTTCCAGCGGGCGCTCGAGGCCGCGCGCAAAGCGCTCGCGAGCGAGCCGAATCTCCCCGCTGCGCATCTCTGCGTCGCCACCGTGTACGAGGCGCAGCGGATGCCGCTGGACAGCCAGCTCGCGGCCTATCAGCGGGCGGCCGCGCTCGACTCCCTCAACGCCACAGCCTGGGAGAACATCGCCCGCTTGTATCAGCAGAAGGGCGACACCCTCAAAGCGATCGGCGCGTTCATCCACGAGCTGCAGGGCGAGCCGCAGAACACGCAGCTGCGCCTCGGGATCGCCGAGCTGCTGCGTCAGCAGAAGCAGTACCAGCAGGCGGTCCGCCTGCTTGACGACGGGCTCGTCCACAGCGCGTCCGACCCGAAGCTGGCCGACTTGAAGCAGCGGATCTGCCTCGAGGGCGAGCTGTGGCGCTGCGTGGTGGACGGGTTCGTGAAGACGCTGACGAGTGACAGCGCGAAACAGTCGGACTCGACGTTCCTCAAGGCGGCGATCGGTGCGGCGCAGCAGATCTCGGACACCACGAATCTGCTGCTCTTCGCCCGCGCGGCGACGCGGCATTTCCCAAGGTCCCCGGGGTTCTGGGAAGCGCTCGGCACGACGTTCGATCTGAAGGGCCAGCGCGACTCGTCGGTGTGGGCGTACAAGCAGGCGTTTGCGGCGGATCCCAACCGGCTCAAGACTGCCCTACTCATCGCCAAGGCGATCGTCGACGGAACGGTGTACGACACGGCGCACGCGCCGCCCAAGTCGGACACGGTGGCGCTGCGCGCGTACCGCAACGCCTTCGCCGACAAGCTCGATACGGCGCGGGCGTATGTCACCAAGGCCCTCGCCTCGCCCGACACCAGCTTGCGCACCAGCGCCGCGCTCATCCTCCTCAACGGCGGCTCGAAGATCGCTCAGCAGGCGCAGGGCTACGACCGCGCCTATCCGTGGCTCAATCAGACGCTCCAGCTCGTGGCCCCGGCCTCCCCGGCCGACACGGTGGGTCCGCGACAGCAGATCCGCGTCACGGCGAGCTTCTGGTACGGGATTGCGTCGGTCGCGTCGCTTTCCGGCCCGTACACCGAGATGGTAAAGTCCAAGAGTTGCGACCAGGCGAAAGCGATCAACGATCGCATCGCCCGCACCAAGGAGGCGCTCGTCCTCGGTGCCCGGGTGCATCCGCCCACGGCGAACACGATGCTGCAGAACGTGGGCAAGTTCGAGGCGATCATGCCGCAGGTGAAGAAGCAATTCAAGTGCAAGAATTTCTAGGCATTGAATTGACTTCCGCGCTTCCCTATATTGCGGCCTTCCGTCGCAGGGGGCTGTAGCTCAGCTGGTTAGAGTGCCGGTCTGTCACACCGGAGGTCGCGGGTTCGAGCCCCGTCAGCCCCGCCTGAACCCGCCTCGCGGGACGACGCACCCGGCCCCGCCTGCCACGGCAGGCGGGGCTTTCGTTTGTGTGCCTAGCATGACCACTGACTTGGAGGTGAAAGTCCTTTAGGAACCTGATCGCGGGGACCTGAGCGAACCGCCAGGCGTCCGGTCGTGAGGCCGGCGCTGAAAGCAGCGGGGAGCGCGACCTGCGGGGCGACGGACAGAAACCAGATAGGAGGCGGGGCCGACCAGGGCGAGCGGGCAAACGACCGCGAAGCTCTCGCGATCAAGGGAACGCTCCGTAAATCTGGCGCTCGTGCAGGGACAGTCAGGGGTCTTACCTGGGGAGATCTCGCCTTGCACCCGAACGGGTGACGCTGGTGGATGGCGGCGCGAGAAGTCAGCCGAGGCCATAGTAGCCACGTGGGCGCTCCTGCGGGGCGAAGGGCCGCACAGTAAGGAGAGTGCATCGACCGTGTCTCTCGGAAGGGCCAGGCGCCAGATGACGAACGCGCAGTTCGAGCTCCCGCTCGGCGCTCCGGGTGAAGCCCGGGGCCGCGAGCGGAGCGGCGAAGCCTGCCCGGCGGGACCCGGCAGCGAACACTCAGGAGGCGCCGTGCCCGAGGAGCTGATGGGCGCGGTCGTCGCGCGCAGCAACCTCGTGCGTGCCCTCCGGCGCGTGCGGCAGAATCAGGGGAGTCCGGGGATCGACGGGATGACGGTGGACGAGTTACCGACGTATCTGCGAGCGCACTGGCCCGGGATCCGCGAGGCGCTCCTCGCGGGGACCTACCAACCGCAGGCGGTGCGGCGGCACCAGATTCCGAAGGCGGGCGGCGGGGTCCGGCAGTTGGGGATTCCGACCGTGCTTGACCGCTTCATCCAGCAGGCGCTGCTGCAGGTCCTGCAGCCGCTCTTCGATCCGACCTTCTCGGAGCACAGCCACGGCTTTCGGCCTGGGCGCTGCGCGCACGATGCCGTGCGCGCAGCACAGCGGTACATCCAGGAGGGACGACGGTGGGTGGTCGATGTGGATTTGGCGCAGTTTTTCGACCGGGTCAACCACGACGTGCTCATGGGGAAATTGGCACACCGGATTGGGGATCGGCGTCTGCTCCGGATCATCCGCCGCTACCTGGAAGCCGGGATCATGGTCCAGGGAGTGGTGGTGGAGCGGTACGAGGGGACGCCGCAAGGCGGCCCGCTCTCGCCGCTTCTGGCGAACGTGCTCTTGGACGAGGTGGATCAGGCGTTGGAGCGACGCGGGCATGCGTTTGTCCGGTACGCCGATGACTGCAACGTGTATGTGCAGTCGGAGCGGGCGGGGCGGCGCGTGATGGACGCCTTACGGGGTCTGTACGCGAAACTCCGACTGCGCATCAATGAGGACAAGAGCGCGGTGGCGCGGGTGTGGGGGCGGCAGTTCCTGGGCTTCAGCTTTTGGACCGCTCCCGGGAAGGTGATTAACCGCCGCGTCGCGCCCAAGGCCCTGCAAGCGATGAAGGAGCGGGTCCGACAGCTCACCGCTCGGAACGGGGGACGGAGTATCGGGCGGGTCGTGGCCGAACTCCGCCGCTACTTGGTGGGGTGGCGGACGTACTTCCGCCTCGCCGACACGCCGGGGGTCTTTGCCGATGTAGACAAGTGGCTGCACCGGCGCTTGCGCGCCCTCCATCTCAAACACTGGAAGCGGGGCACGACGGTCTACCGGGAACGGCGGGCTCGGGGCGTTTCCGACCCCATGGCCGGCATGGCCGCGCGGTTTAGCCGCAACTGGTGGCGAGTGGCGGGTCACCGTGCGCTCCATGTCGCGCTGCCCACGGCGTATTTCGATGGCTTGGGAGTGCCGCGGCTTGCCGCGCGCTAACCGCAACTTGCTGAACCGCCGGATACGGACCCGTACGTCCGGTGGTGTGGGAGGGGCAGAGTAGGGATCACCTACTCTCCCCTATCCCGATTTCGGGGGGACGAGGCGACGTCCGACTACCATGTCCCGGTCCTCGCTGCTGCGGTGCGCGCGTGGGCGGAGGGGAGCCGCCGCGCCGTGGACGCGACCGTCGGCGGGGGTGGCCACGCCGCGTTGCTGCGGGAGGTCGGGGCGGAGGTGCTCGCCGTCGACCGGGACGCCGACGCGATCGCGGCGGCGCGGGCCCGGTTGGGGGAGGAGGGCATCCGCTACTCGACCGGGCCGTTCGGCTCGGCCAAGGTGCTCGGGACCGTGGCGACGTTCCGCCCCGACCGCATCCTGCTCGACCTCGGGGTGTCCTCCCACCAACTCGATACGACCGAGCGCGGGTTTACCTTTCGTCCGGGAGCGCCGCTCGACATGCGCATGGCCGGGGGCCAGGGCGTCACCGCGGCGGACCTGCTGAACACCTGGCCGGTCGAGCGTTTGGCACACGACTTCGCGCAGCTCGCCGACGAGCGCCGGGCAAAGCGGCTCGCGCAGGTGATCGTGAAGCGACGGGCCAACGCGCCGTTCGCGACGAGCGACGACTTCGTGAACGCGATTCGGGAGACGCTGGGCCCGCGCTCTGGGCCGTCGGACTTCGCGCGCCTGTTCCGGGCGCTCCGGATCGTGGTGAACCAGGAGCTCGAGCAGCTCGACCTCGCGCTCCCGGCGTTGCGGGCGGCGCTGGTGCCCGGCGGCCGGATCGCCGTGATCACGTACCATTCGGGCGAGGACCGCATCGTCAAGAACGCATTCCGCGACTGGGGCAAGGCGTGCGTCTGTCCGCCGGGGCGGCCGCTGTGCACCTGCAGAGGGCGTTCCCTCGGCCGGGTGCTGACGAAGCGGCCGGTACGGCCGGCGACCGCCGAGCTGCAGGCGAACCCCCGTGCCCGCTCCGCGCAGTTCCGCGCGTTCGAGGTGACCGATGCGGTTTAAGGGGCGCCACTGGGCCGCCGTCTGGCTCGTCACGTTCCTCGCCGTGACGTGGCTCGTCTACGCCCGGCAGACGGCCGCCATTCACGACGCGGGCGCGCTCGTCGAGATCCGCGCCCGCCGGGCCAACCTCGAGGGCCACCGCGCCGAACTGGAGCGCCGCATCCGTACGGAGGAGAGCCGGGCGGTGCTCGTGCCGCGCGCGCAGACGAAGCTCGGCCTCCACCTGCCGGCCGACAGTGAGATCATCCTCGTCCCGCTCCCGGGGAACGGTCCGCCCTAGCGATGGCGAAACCGGCGGTCCGCCTCCGAGTTGTCGAGCACGGCGTCTTCGTCGCCCTGGCGCTGCTCGCGGTGCGGGCCGCCCAGGTGCAGCTGCTGGAAGGTCGCCGCTGGGCGGAGGAAGCGCAGGCGCAACGGACCGAGCGGATCGTGCTCCAGGCTCGCCGCGGCACGCTCAGCGACCGGCACGGGACGCCGCTGGCGCTCACCCAGGAGACGTACCACGTCGGCGTCGCGCCCAACGAGCTGCGCGATCCCGTCAAAGATGGAGCCGTGATCGCCCGCCAGCTGGGGCTTTCCGCCCGGGCCTGGCAGCAAGCGCTGCGCCGCCGCTACGCGTACTTCGCAGGCCCGTTCAGCGCCCTCGAGGTGCAGCCGCTGCGGAGCACGCGGGGAGTCCACCTCGAGGCCGTCGTGAACCGCTTCTATCCCGCGCCGCAGCTCGCCCGGGCCACGATCGGTCGCGTCGGCGACGACGGGTATGGCGCGTCGGGGATGGAAAAGACGCTGGATTCCCTGCTGGCAGGGCGCCCCGGATCTGCCGTCGTGCTGAAGGACCGGGCCGGGCGCGAGTACGAGTCGCCGGCACGCGTGATCGCGCAGCCCGTGGCGGGGCACGACGTGGTGCTCACCCTGGATGCCGAGCTGCAGGAGATCGCCCAGCGCGCGCTGGACGACGCGCTGCGGCGCATGGACGCCGACGGCGGGGACGTAGTGATGCTCGATCCCGCCAGCGGGGAGGTGCTGGCGATCGCGTCGCACCAGCGCGACGGGACGGCGCGACCGAGCGCGTTTATCGACACGTTCGAGCCGGGGTCCGTCGCCAAGATCTTTGCCGCGGCGGCGCTGCTGGCGCTCAAGCGGGTGGGGCCCCGCGAGCATGTGTCGGGCGAAGACGGGATCTATCGCCTGCCGGGACGCCCCCCGATCACCGACGAAGACCCGCAGCCGACGTTGACGCTGGCCGACGCGATCCGGGTGTCGAGCAACATCGCCATCGTGAAATTCGCGGCACGCCTGACGCCGGCGGAGCAATACCGGATGCTGCGCGACTTTGGCTTCGGCGCGCTCACCGGGATCGAGTTTCCTGGGGAGGCGGCGGGGAAGTTGCGGCCGCCGTCCGAGTGGACGCGCCCCAGCGCGGCGAGCCTCGCCATTGGGTACGAGCTGTCGGTGACGCCGATCCAGGTGGCGGCCGCGTACGCCGCGCTCGCGAACGGTGGGCTGCTGCTGCAGCCGACGCTGATCCGCGAGGTGCGCAGCCCCGAGGGCCCGCTGCTGTACCGTCACGAGCCGGAGCCGGTGCGCCGCGCGGTGTCGCCGGAGATCGCGGCGGCGCTCCGGGATCTGCTGCGCGGCGTGGTGGAGCGCGGCACGGGCTCCGAAGCGGCGCTCACGAACTTTCCCGTGGCGGCGAAGACCGGGACGGCGCGCCGCGTGGTGAATGGGCACTACGCCCCGGGGCAGTACACAGCGTCGTTCGCCGCCCTGTTTCCGGCCGACAAGCCGCAGCTCGTGCTCGTGGTGAAGATCGACAATCCGCACAAGGGGAGCTATTTCGCGGCGCAGACGGCGGCGCCCGTGACGCGCTCGATGCTCGAGCAGGCGCTCGCGGCGCGAACCGTGGCACTCGACCGCGCGCGGCTCTCGACGGCGGCACCCCCGACTGCGGCCGTGCCGCTCGAAGCCGACGGCGGTGTGGTCCCCTACGTCGTCCCCTGGCCGTACCGGCCGGACTCCGCAGTCGTGCGGCGGCGCCAGGCGGTGCCCGATGTGACGGGACTGCGCTTACGGGAAGCCGTCCGCGCGCTGCACCGCCGGGGCTTCCGCGTGGCGCTCAAGGGCTGGGGGACGGCCGAGCACACCTGGCCCGCCGCAGGCGACAGCGCCGCGCTGGGCGCGACGGTCACCCTGTTTGCCGAGCCCGTCAGCCCCACGGCGATCAGCGCGCTCGCGCGCCGGCGCGCGAAGCGATGAGCCGCCTCCCCGAGATCGTGGCCGCGCTCGAGCGGGCGGGCATCCTGGTCGGGACGCCGGACCTGCACACGTGGCCCGAGATCACCGGACTCACGGCGGACAGCCGGCGCATCCTGCCCGGGATGCTGTACTGCGCGGTGCGGGGCTCGGTGCGGGACGGGCACCAGTTCGTGGCCGCCGCGCGGGAGCGCGGCGCGGTCGCCGCCCTCGTCGAGCGCGAGCAGCCGGTCGAGCTGCCGCAGGTCCTGGTGCGCGACGGCCGCCGGGCGGCCGCCGTGACCGCCGAGACGTGGTTCGGGCGGCCCGCGGCACAGCTCGATCTGGTCGGCGTCACGGGGACGAGCGGCAAGACGACCTCGGTGCTGCTCGCCCGCCACGTGTTGTCGGCGCTCGAGCCGATGGGCTCGATCGGGACGCTAGGGGCGTTCGACCCGAGTGGCGCGTCCGTGCCCAGCGAAGCGGGGAACCTCACGACGCCCGGACCGATCGACCTGCAGGCGACGCTGGCGGCGCTCGTGGCGCGCGGCGCGCGTGGTGCCACGATGGAGGTGTCCTCGCACAGCCTCGATCAGGGACGCGTGGACGGCCTGGCGTTCCGGGCAGCGATCTTCACAAACCTGACGCGCGAGCACCTCGACTACCACAGCACGCTGGAGGCGTACTTCAAGGCGAAGGCGAAGCTCGCCGCGTACCTGTCGCCCGCCGGCCTCGAGGTAGTGAACGCGGACGATCCTACCTGGCAGCGCCTGCCGCGCCGGCACCGCCGTGTGACATTCGGCGAGCGCGGCGGCGACGTCACGGCTCGAAAGGTCGTAGTCGATGGGAGCGGCGCCCGGTTCGAACTAGTCACGCCGACCGGGAATGCGGCGGCGCGGCTGCCGCTACTCGGCCGCTTCAACGTCGCCAACGCGCTCGGCGTGGCGGCGTGCGCTTGGGGAATGGGCGTGCCGGTCGAGACCATCGCCGACCGGCTCGCCACGGCGCCGCAGGTGCCCGGCCGCATGGAGCGCATCGCGGAGCGGCCGTGCACGATCCTGCGGGACTACTCCCACAAGCCGGACGCGCTCGAGCGCGCGCTCGAAAGCGTGCGGCCGCTCACCCCGGGCCGGCTCATCTTGGTGTTCGGGGCGGGGGGGGACCGGGATCGGGGTAAACGCGCGCCGATGGGCGAAATCGCCGTGCGGCTCGCCGACATCGCAATCGTCACGTCGGACAACCCGCGGACCGAGGACCCGGAGCGGATCCTCGACGAGGTCGAGAGCGGAATGCAGGCGAAGCCGCACCAGCGCCGGAGCGACCGTCGCGAGGCGATCGCCCTGGCGCTGGAGCTCGCCCGGCCGGGCGACACGATTCTCCTGGCCGGCAAAGGGCACGAGACCTACCAGATCGTGGGCAGCGAAAAGCAACCGTTCGATGAACGCGCGATCGTACGGGAGTTGGGGGCGGCGTGACCGCCTGGGACTCGCAGTCCGTCGCCACCGCCCTCGGCGTGTCGGCGCCCGCAGAGTTGCGCTTCACCGGGGTGACCACCGACACCCGACACTTGGCACCCGGCACACTCTTCGTCGCTCTAAAGGGTGATCGCTTCGACGCGCACGATTTCCTCGCCGACGCGCGGACGAAGGGCGCGGCGGCCGCGGTGGTGCGGCGCGGCACGCCCCGTGTGGACGGGCTGCCGCTGTTCGAGGTGGCGGATACGCTCGCGGCGCTCGGGCTGCTCGCCCGGGCGCGCCGCCGGCGGCTGCCCCCGACCAGTCCAGTGGTGGCGATCACCGGCTCGAGCGGCAAGACCAGCGCCAAAGAGATGATCCGGGCGGTGCTCGCCACGCGGTACCGCGTGCACGCGACGAGCGGCAACCTGAACAACCTCGTGGGCGTGCCGCTCACCATCCTGGGCGCGCCCGACGATGCAGAGGCGCTCGTCGTCGAGGCCGGCGCGAGTGTGCCGGGGGAGATCGCCCGGCTGCGCGACGTGATCGAGCCGACGATTGCGGTGATCACGAACGTCGGGTACGCGCACGTCGAGGGCTTCGGCTCGCTCGAAGGGGTGCTGCGGGAGAAGCTGGCGCTGGTGCCCGGGGCGGGCGTCGCAGTCGTCGGCACCGACCCGCCGGCGCTCGCGCGCGCGGCGCGCCGGCTGACCCGCACCGTCGTGGCGGGAACGGGGAGCGGGGCGGACGTGCGCCCCGACGCCGCCGACCTGGACGACGCGGGCCATCCGCGGATCACCTGGGCCGGCCGCTCGGTCACCGTCCCCGTACTGGGGTTTCACCAGATCGAGAACGCCATGCTCGCCCTCGCCGTCGGCCACGAGGCGGGAGCGGACCCTGTTCGCGCCGTGCCGGGGCTCGCTGCGGTGCAGATCCCCGGCGGGCGCGGCAGCGTGCTCGAGCGGGGCGGGTTGACCATCCTCGACGACACCTACAACGCCAATCCGGCGTCGCTCGCCTGGGCGGTGAAGTTTGCCCATTGGCTCGCCGGCCGGCGCCGGCGGCCGCTCGCGGTGGTGGTGGGCTCGATGTTGGAGTTGGGAGGCGAGAGTGACAGATTGCATGCGGCCGCCGCCCGCGAGATCGCGGAGCTGGAGCCGGCGCTGGTCGCGGCGGTCGGCGCGTTCGTCCCGGCGTTCGAGCCGCTGCGCGGCGCGCTCGGTGCCCGGCTGATCACGGCGCCGGACGCGGCGGCACTGGGTCCGAAGCTCAAGGCCGCGCTCAAGGGCGACGAGATCGTCTTGCTCAAGGCGTCGCGCGGCGTCGCCTTGGAGCGGGTGCTGCGGCATCTCACCTGAGCGTCGGGAGACCTGGAGGCGTGCTCTATCACCTGCTGGCGCCGCTCGCGAAGCAGCACATCCTCTTCAATCTCTTCAACTACATCACCTTCCGCGGTGCGGGCGCCACGGTGACTGCGCTGGTGCTCGCCTTCGTCTTAGGACCGGGGATCATAGGCCTGCTGCGCGATCGGCACATCGGCCAGGTGATCCGCGCCGAAGGGCCCGCGAGCCACGCCGGCAAACGCGGTACGCCCACGATGGGCGGGCTCATCATCATCCTGGCGACCGTCGTGCCCACGCTGCTGTGGGCACGGCTCGACACCCGCTACGCGGTCGTCGCGGTCGTGGCGATGCTTTGGATGGGCACGATCGGATTCCTCGACGACTACCTCAAGATCGTGCGCGGCAAGTCGCAGGGGCTGGTAGCGCGCTGGAAGCTGATCGGCCAGATCTCGTTCGGCCTGGCGCTGGGGTTGTTCCTCCTGGGGTCGCCCCTCGCGTCCAATCTGCCGCCCACGTCGACCCAGCTACCCGTGTTCAAGTACCAGCTGATCGTGTTCTGGCCGGTGACGTACGTGCTGTTCGTCACGCTCGTCGTCACCGGCAGTTCGAACGCCGTGAACTTGACCGACGGACTCGACGGCCTGGCGACCGGCCTGACGGCGATCGCGGCGGGGGCGTTCGCGATCTTCGCGTACGTGTTCGGCCGGTTCGACTGGACCAAGTACGTGGGTGTCTACTTCCTTCCCGGCGCGGGCGAGCTGACGGTGTTCTGCGGCGCGCTGGCCGGCGCGGCACTCGGGTTTCTCTGGTTCAACGCTCACCCGGCGCAGGTATTCATGGGCGATACCGGCGCACTCGGGATCGGCGGCGCCTTCGGCACGGTCGCCATCCTGCTCAAAGCCGAGTTTCTGCTGCTCATCGTGGGCGGCGTGTTCGCCGCCGAGACCGTCTCGGTGATGCTCCAGACGAGCGTGTACCGCTGGCACAAGACACGCCGGGGCAAGGAGTACGCGGACGCGCATCGCGTATTCCGGATGGCGCCGCTGCACCACCACTTCGAGAAGCTCGGGTGGGCCGAGCCGCAGGTCGTGCTACGGTTCTACATCCTGGGCGTGTTGTGCGCCGCGATCGCGCTCGCGACGCTGAAAGTGCGATGATCCCGGAGGCGTGGCGTCGGGGCGTCGTCGCGGTGGTCGGGTTGGGGAAGAGCGGGATCGCCGCGACGAAACTGCTCGCGCGCGAGGGCGCGCACGTGTACGCGAGCGACGCGTCGGACCATCCGTACGGCGGCGACACCGTCGCCGAGCTGCGCGGGCTCGCCGGCGTCGAAGTCGACGTCGGCCGTCACGACCTCGCGAAGATCCGGTCGGCCGCCGGCGTCGTCGTCTCGCCCGGCGTGCCGCCCGACGCGGCGCCGCTCGCGGCGGCCCGGGAGGCGGGCGTGCCCGTGGTGTCCGAGATCGACCTCGGGTTTCGGGCGCTGGCGGGGTCGGGGACACGCTGCATCGCGATTACGGGGACGAACGGCAAGACCACGACGACTGCGCTGGTGGCGCACCTGATGCGGGTGGCGGGGCTCCACGCGGAGGCGGCGGGGAACATCGGCCGGCCGCTCGCCGACATCGCGGTGTCGGGCGACCACTACCAGTGGCTGGCGGTCGAGGTGTCGTCGTTCCAGCTGCACGACAGCCCGCACTTCGCCCCGGAGATCGGCATCGTGACGAACCTCGCCCCGGACCACCTGGACCGCTATCCCTCGGTGGAGGCGTACTATGCCGATAAGCAGCTGCTGTTCCGGAACGCGACCCCGCGCGACGTGTGGGTCCTGAACGGCGACGACCCGGCGACGCTGGCGCTTCCCGGAGCGGCGCTCGGGCGGCGCGTGCTGTTCTCCCTCGCGCGGCCGGCGGGCGGTTGGTACGACGCGCCGGCGCAGCGGCTGCGCCTCGAAGGCGCTGAGCTGTTGCGCCGCGACGAGCTGCGGCTGCTCGGGGATCACAACATTGCGAACGGGCTCGCCGCGGCGTTGGCGGTGCACGAGGCAGGCGTGTCGCTGGGGTTGATCGCTGAGGGGCTGCGGTCCTTCCGGGCGCTGCCGCACCGCCTCGAGCCGGTGCGGGATGTGGACGGCGTGCTCTGGATCAACGACTCGAAAGCGACGAACATCGCCTCGACCGTGGTTGCCGTGGCTGCGATGGACCGCCCGTTCGTCCTGCTGCTCGGCGGACGGCACAAGGGTGAGCCATACACGCGCCTCGCGCCGCTGCTGCAGGGGAAGTGCCGGCTCGTCATCGCCTTCGGCGAAGCCGGCGCGATCGTCGCCCAGGACCTGGGCGGCAAGGTGGCGCTCGAGCGTGGCACCACGTTCGCGGACGTGATGGCGCGCGCCCACCGCGCCGCGCAGCGGGGAGATGCGGTACTGCTCTCTCCCGCGTGCTCAAGTTACGACATGTTTAAGAACTACGAGGAGCGCGGGGCGACGTTCCGGAAGCTCGTGGAGGCGATGTGACCAGGCCCGCGAACGGTAGGGGCGCAGCATGCTGCGCCCCTACATCGATCGGGCCGGGCCGGGGCCGATGACCGACCGCCGCTGGGAAACCCGTCTGCTGGCGCTCCTGGCCGCCGTGTTGGTCGTGTTCGGGCTCACGGCGGTGTACGGCGCGTCCAGCCTCTTGACGACGGCCGGCGGTCAGGTCGGCTCGGAGTTCGCGCTGCGCCAGGCGCTCGGCGCCGTGGTCGGCGGCATCATCGCGACGCTGCTCGCGCGCTCGAACTACCGGCGGTGGCAGCGCTACGCCTGGCCGATGATCGGGATCGCGGCGTTCCTGCTCGTCGTCGTGCTGCTGCCGTTCACCCACCGCATCGCGCCCACGATCAACGGCGGGCGGCGCTGGGTGAATCTGGGCATCGTCACCCTGCAGCCGTCGGAGCTCGCCAAGTTCGCGGTCGTAGTCTGGACGGCGATGCTCGCGGCGAAGAAGGGCGAGCGCATCCGCACGTTCCAACGGGGCCTGTTGCCGTTCCTCGTGATCATCGCGCCGGTGGTCGGGTTGATCTTCCTCGAGCCGAACCTGTCGATGGCGTTGCTCGTCGCGATCCTTGCCGGCGTCGTGCTGTTTACGGCGGGAGCCCGGATCGGACACTTCCTCGTACTCGGCGTTGTGGGCACGCCGCTCGCCTTCGGGGCGGTGGCGAGCGCGCAGTACCGGATCGCCCGGGTGCTCACCTTCCTGGCTCCGGGCAGCGCGCCCGCAGAGGCGACCTGGCAGGTGCACCAGTCGCTCGTGGGGATCGGCGCAGGCCGGCTGTTCGGCGTGGGGCTGGGGCAGGGGCAACAGAAGCTGGGCTACCTGCCGTACGCCTACTCCGATTTCATCTTCTCGACGATCGGCGAGGAGTGGGGGTTCATCGGGGTGGTGGTCATCCTCGTCCTGTTCGGCACCTTTGTGTGGCTCGGCTTCCGGATCGCGCGGTCTGCAGGCGATCTGTTCGGGCAGCTGGTCGCGGTCGGGCTCACGGCCCTGATCGGGGTGAGCGCCGCGCTACACATCGGCGTGAGCTTGGCGCTGCTGCCGGCGACCGGGGTCACGCTGCCATTCATCTCCTACGGCCGCTCGAGCCTGCTCGTGGCGCTCGTCGCGACCGGGGTGCTGATCAGCGTGGGACGCGGGCGGCGGCGGACGGACGGGGTGGTGTGAACGCAGAACGCGGAACGTGGAACGTGGAATGATTAACGCGGAACGCGGAACTCGGAACGCGGAACAAATCGCGCGGGCGTCGAGGCGCCACGCTCGCATCGGCGCACGGAATCTCCACGTCTGTTCCGCGTTCCGCGTTCCGAGTTCCGCGTTTCTAGTGCGATGAAAGTCCTGCTCGCCGGAGGCGGGACGGGAGGGCATCTCATGCCCGCCCTCGCGCTGGCTCAGGCGCTACACGAGGCGGACGCGGGGGTCGAGCCGGTGCTGATCGGCGCCGAGCGCGGCATCGAGGCCGAGCTGCTGCCGCGCCAGCCGTTCCCCCACCGCCTGCTCCCGATCGAGCCAATCTACCGGCGCACGTGGTGGCGCAACGCGCGCTGGCTGTTCCTCGCGCCCCGCGTGTGGCGCGAGGTGGGGCAGCTGTTACGCCGGGAGCAGCCCGTGATCGTCATTGGCACCGGCGGCTATGTGGCGGGGCCGGTCGTGTGGCGGGCGCAGCGCGCGCGCCTCCCGACGGCGCTGGTTGAGGAAAACGCATTCCCGGGACTCACCACGCGGTGGCTGGCGCGCGCCGCCCGCCAGGTGCATCTCGGGTTCCCCGAGGCGCGCGAGCGGCTTTCGCCTGGCAAGCGCACCGAGGTCTTCACGCTCGGCAACCCGGTTCGGCCTCCCGAGCCCGGAGATCGGAGCACCGCCCTCGTCAGCCTCGGGCTCGAACCGGGGCGCCCCAGCGTACTGGTGTTCGGCGGCAGCCAGGGGGCCCGCTCGCTTAACTACGCAGTCGCCGCGGCGCTGGAGCGCCGCCTGCTGGGCGATGCGAACATCCTGTGGGGCACGGGCGCCGCGCACGCGGCCGCGCTCGCGCGCTACGCCGTGCCGGGGCGCGTGGTGGTGCGCGGCTTTTTTGATCCGATGACGGAGCCGTATCGCGCGGCCGATCTCGTCGTGTCGCGCGCCGGCGCCATGACCGTGGCGGAGCTGTGCGCGTGGGGCAAACCGAGCATCCTGGTGCCGCTCCCGACGGCGGCAGCGGATCACCAGACCCACAACGCCCGTGCGCTCGCAGCTGCCGGCGCCGCCATTCATCTCGCCGAGCGGGAGCTCTCGGCGCACTCGCTCGCCCAGTCGATCACCGAGCTACTCGACGCCCCCGCCCGGCTTGCGTCCCTCGCCGCCCATGCCCGGGGCCGGGGGCACCCGGATGCGTCCCGCGAGATCGTGTCGAGGATTTTGACACTGGTCCGCTGAATGGGGATGCTCTCTTTCGCAAGTTTCGTAGATTCGATATATTAGCCCCTCACTAATGAACCTGTTTGCAATGGCGGATCCCCGCCCGATCCACTTCATGGGGATCGCCGGAGCAGGGATGAGCGGCTTGGCGCTCCTCGCCAGGCAGCAAGGCGTCCCGATAACAGGTTGTGATACCGACCCCTCAGGAGCGGCCGATTTGGCAGCCTTGGGGGTGGAAATATGGCGGGGACACGATCCAGAGCACGTGGCTGGCGCTCGGACGGTCGTGGTCACCGCAGCGGTAGCCGGGGATCACCCGGAGCTGGAGCGAGCACGCGCCCTGGGGGTTCCGGTGGTACGGCGCGCCGACGCCCTCGGCCAGGCCGTCGCCGGTGGGATTGTGGTGGCGGTCGCCGGCACGCACGGCAAGACCACCACGACGGTGATGGTCACGGAGGCGTTGACGGCCGCCGGGCGAAATCCTACGGGACTCGCCGGCGGCCGTGTCGCTGCGTGGGGGGGGAACGCGCGCATCGGCGGCCGCGAGCTGTTCGTGGTCGAGGCCGACGAATTCGATCGCGCGTTTCTCTCGCTCGCGCCCACGGTGGCGGTCGTGAACAACGTCGAGGCCGACCACCTCGAGTGCTATGACGGCAGCGTCGCCGCGCTCGAGCAAGGATTCGCGGAGTTCGCAGGGCGCGCGCGCCGGGTAATCGTGGGTGGGGACGACGCGGGAGCGCTGCGGATCGGGGCGGCGGTGCGGGTGCCGGTGTGGCGCGTCGGTCTCGCGGCGGACGCGGACGTGCGGATCGCAGCTCCCGAGCTAGGCGAGCCAGGCTCCGCGGCCCAGGTCGCGCTGCCGGATGGCCGGGTGGTTCGGGTCGCGCTGCAGGTGCCGGGGCTGCACAACCTGCGAAACGCGGCGGCGGCGCTCGCCGTGGCCCTGGAGCTAGGAGTCGATCTCGAGCGCTGCATCACGGCGCTCGAACGCTTTACCGGCGTGGCGCGGCGGTTCGAGCGCGTAGGCGAGGCACACGGGGTGACGGTGGTGGACGACTACGCGCATCACCCGACGGAGGTGCTTGCCACGCTGGCGGCGGCGCGCCAGGCGTTTCCGCGACGGCGCGTGGTGGCGGTGTTCCAGCCTCACCTGTTCTCACGCACGGCGCTGCACGGCGAAGCGCTGGGGCGCGCTCTCGCGAGTGCGGACGTCGTGGTGGTGGCGCCGATCTATGGGGCGCGCGAGCAGCCGCTGCCGGGGGTCACTGCCGAGCTGGTGGCGCGGGGCGCCGAGCGAGCTGGGGCGGCCACGGTGGCGGTGCGGGACCGCGCGGCGCTCGTGGACGTGGTCGCCGAGCGTGTGCGGCCGGGTGACGTGGTGTTCACCCTGGGGGCGGGCGATGTCACCCGGGTCGGGCCGGAGCTGCTGCAACACCTGGGGCGGAGCGAAGCGGGGCAAGCGGCAAGGGGGAAGGCGCAGTGACCCGATGGCCGCGGTGGCGGCGCCGGTCGCTGCTCGGTGGCGCTTGGGTCGCGCTCCTCGCCCTCGGCTGGCGCGCAGCGCCGCTGGCGCTCCGGCACCTGGCGCTGTTCCGCGTGCGGCAGCTCGAGCTCGTGGGCGTGAAGAACCTGGCGCCCGACGTGGTGATCGCGGCGCTGCGGCTGCCGCCCGACGCGAGTGTGTTCACCGACACGCGGCTGCTCGGCGACCGATTGCGCGGGCTCGCGGGCGTGGCGGAGGTGCATGTGGTGCGCCAGCTCCCCGCGGCGCTGCGGATCGAGCTGCGCGAGGTGGAGCCCGCGGCGTTGGCGCCGCGCGGGAGCGGGCCGCGGGGCGGTCCCTTGGTCGCGGTCGACGCGGAGGGTCGCCCGCTCCCGTTCGATCCGGCGCGCACCGGGCTCGACTTGCCGGTGGCAGCGGCGGCGGATCCGGGGGTCGTGGGCGTGCTGGCGCTGGTTCAGTCGGTGGATCCGGCGCTGTTTCAAACCATCACCAGTGCGCGCGGGTTGGCGCGCGGGGACGTGCTTCTGGACATGGGGCCTCGCCACGTGCTGCTGCGACGCGATGCCGGGCCGGAAGTCATTCGGGCCGTGGTGTTGGTGGCTCAGGATCTGGCCGCGAAGGGGCGCCCGTACGTGGAGCTCGACGCCCGGTTTGCGAGACAGGTGCTGGTGCGGCGTAGGGCGTCCGGCTGGGCGGGGGGGGCAGGAGGGGCGAGGGGGGCGTGAGCCGGGACCGACAGCTGATCGCCGGGCTCGACCTTGGGAGCACGAAGACCTGCGCCGTGATCGCCGAGGTCGTGGGCGACCTGCCGCGCCTGCCGCTCGCCAAGGTGCTGGGCGTCGGGCTCGCGAGGAACGCCGGCGTGCGGCGTGGCATGGTGCGGGACATCGACGAGACCGGTCGCTCGGTGGTCGCCGCGCTGCGGGACGCCGAGCGGATGGCGGGCGCGAAGGTCGGAGGTGTCACTTGCGGCATCGCCGGTGAGCACGTGTCGGCGCGCACGTCGCCCGGCGTGGTCGCCGTGAGCCGCGAGGAAATCACTGCGGAGGACGTCGCCCGCGTGAACGAGGTGGCGCGAGCCATCTCGCTGGGACGCGACCAAGAGCTGCTGCACGACATCCCGCAGGAGTATGTCGTCGATCAGCAGCGCGGCATCTCGGACCCGGTGGGGATGACGGGCACGCGGCTCGAGGTGGAGATGTACCTCGTGACCGTGCAATCCACGGCCGCGCAGAACCTGCGCAAGGCGGTGCAGCGCGCGGGGTACCGCGTGCTGGATCTCGTGCTCGAGCCGCTGGCGGCGTCGTACGCGGTACTGACGGAGGACGAGAAGGAGCTGGGCGTCGCGCTGCTCGAGATCGGGGGCGGCTCGACCGGCGTGACGATCTTCCATGAGGGGAAGATCCGACACCTAGCGTCGCTCAAGTACGCCGGCGCGCAGGTCACCACGGACGTGGTCCAGGTGCTCGGCGTGACCCAGGCCGACGCGGAGCGGCTGAAGGAGCGACACGGCGTCGCCTACAAGCCGCTGGTCGATCCGTCGGAGATGATCACGCTGCCGTCCACGCCCGGCCAAGGAGCGCGGCAGGCCGCACGTGAGATGCTGTCGGACATCATCCACCAGCGGCTGGACGAGATCTTCCATCTGGTGGACCGCGAGTTCGAGAAGGCGGGCTACGGGGGCGGGCGGTTGCCCGCGGGCGTGGTGCTGACCGGCGGCACGGCGCATCTGCCGGGTATGGTGGAGCTCGCGCGGGACGTGTTCGCGATGCCGGTGCGCGCCGGCGCTCCGGAGCAGGGGATTTCGGGGCTGGTGGACAGCGTGCAGGCGCCGCGGTACGCGGTGCCGGTGGGGTTGGTGCTGTACGCGGCGCGTAAGGTGGCACAGGGCGTCGCGCCCGGTGGCTCGCTGGTGCAGAGCCCGGGGGTCGAGCGCTGGTTCGCGCCGCTCAAGCGGTGGTTGCAGGACTTCTTCTGATCGGTCACCCGAGGGGGCCATGATCTTCGAGCTCGAAGAGACCGTATCGCAAAACGCTCGCATGAAGGTCGTCGGCGTGGGCGGCGGCGGCGGCAACGCGCTGAACCGCATGGTCGACGAGGGGCTGCAGGGCGTCGAGTTCATCTCCGTCAACACCGACGCGCAGGCCTTGCTCAACAACAAGGCCGACGTGAAGGTGCAGATCGGGAAGAAGCTGACGCGCGGCCTCGGCGCGGGCGCGCGACCCGAGATCGGCCGCCAGGCGATCGAGGAGAACCGCGATGAAGTGCTGCACGCCCTCCAGGGCGCCGATCTCGTCTTCGTCACCTGCGGTATGGGCGGCGGGACGGGGACGGGTGCGTCGCCCATCATCGCGCAGATGGCGCGCGATCTCGGGGCCCTCACCATCGGCATCGTGACCAAGCCGTTCCTGTTCGAGGGGCGCAAGCGGATGCGCCAGGCTGAAATGGGGATCGCGGAGATGCGCAAGCACGTCGACACCATGGTCACCGTTCCAAACGAGCGCTTGCTCGCCGTGGTGGGGAAGGGGATACCTTTCCAGGACGCGCTGAAGAAGGCCGATGAGGTGCTGCTGCATGCCACTCAGGGGATCTCGGGGCTCATCACCGTGACGGGGATCGTGAACGTGGACTTCGCGGACGTGCGCACCGTGATGCAGAACGGCGGCGCGTCGATCATGGGCACGGGGATGGGGCGGGGCGAGAACCGCGCCATGGAAGCGGTGCAGCAGGCGATTTCGAGCCCGTTGCTCGACAACATCTCGATCACCGGCGCGACGGGCGTGCTGATCAACATCACCGGCGGCGAGGATCTGACGCTCGGCGAGGTCACCCAGATCTCCGACGTCGTCAAGGACGCCGCGGGCGAGGATGCCGAGATCATCTTCGGCACCGTCAACGACCCGGCGATGCACGGTGAGATCCGGGTAACCGTGATCGCGACCGGCTTCGACCGAGATAAGGCAGCCGAGACGCCGGGCCGGGCGGCGCCGGGCGTGCTGCCGTTCCGGGAGCGGGTCTCGCGGCCCACGCCGGTGCCTCCGCTGGGCTACGTGAAGCCGGTGGAGGCCGCGCGGCGCGGCGCGCCCCCCCCCGCGCCGCCCCCCGACGTCAATGAGCTCGAGATTCCGACCTTCATCCGGAGGCAGATGGATTGATGGCGCTTCCCGGGCGGGCGAGCCATTACGTCGCCGCCGGCCTGCTCACGGCCGGCGGTCTGCTCTGGGCCACTCACGAAGCGTGGCCCTGGCGCCGGCCGCTCACCGCGGCGCCCATCGTCGTGACCGACGCCTATGCCGAGGTCACCGCGACCCTGGGACGGCGCGAGACTCTCGCTGCGGTGCTGGCGCGCGCCGGGATCACGGGCCGCGACTACGCCGGTTTCCTCGCCGCGGCGCAGCACCTGCCGGTGCGCCGGCTGCGACCCGGGCTCGCGTTCCAGGTGCGCCGCTTGAAGACCGACAGCCAGCCCGAGCGGGTGACCGTCCGGTTGTCGCCCGAGCGGCGGCTGCAGGTGACGCGCGCCGACGCCGGCTGGATCGAAACGGTGGAAACGATCCCGTGGACGATCGTGCGCCTGCGAGTCACGGGTGCGATCGAGTCGTCGCTGTACGACGCGTTGGACCGAGCGGTAGCCGACACGTTCCTGCCGGGAGGCGAGCGGCGTGCGCTCGCCTGGGCGATCGCCGACGTGTACGACTGGGAGGTGGACTTCACCCGCGACGTCCGGTCGGGAGACCGGTTCATCGTGCTGCTGGAGCGGCTCGAGTCCCCCGAGGGTGAGCGGCGCTTCAGCCGCATCCTCGCGGCGCGGGTGGACGTGGTGCGGACCCCGAGCTACGCGTTCTACTTTGAGGACGGCGCGTCGGGGATCGCGGGCTTTTACGACGAACAGGGGCGGTCGCTGCGCCGCGCCTTCCTGCGCGCGCCGCTGGCGTTCCGCCGCATCTCGAGCCGGTTCGGCAGCCGCTTCCATCCGATCCTCCACATCTGGCGCGCCCACGAGGGCGTGGACTTCTCGGCGCCCTACGGCACGCCGGTGCGCGCCACCGCGGACGGCGTGGTCACACGGGTGGGGCGGGAGGAGGGCGGCTACGGCAACGTGATCGAGCTGCGCCACGCGAACGGCATCCGCACGCGTTACGGCCACCTCTCCGCGTTCGGGCGCGGCCTGTACGTGGGCGAGCACGTGGAGCAAGGGGAGACGATCGGCTACGTCGGCTCGACCGGCCTCTCGACCGGTCCCCACCTGCACTACGAGTTTCTCGTGAGCGGCCGGCCTACCAACCCGCAACGTAAGGACATGGGATCGGGCACGCCGATCCCGCAGCGCCTCCGCGCCGCGTACGATTCGGTCCGCGTCCAGCTGGTCACTCAGCTCGAGCCGCACGGCTCCCCGCACACCGCTCCGACCGTCGCCGCGCGCGACGATTAGCTTCCTTTACGTCTGTGGAGCTCTACCCCGCCGTTGACGTGCAGGGCGGGCGAGTGGTCCGCTTGCGCCAAGGCGAGGCGGAGCGCGCGACCGCCTACGCCGACGACCCCGTGGCCGTGGCGCGGCAGTTCGCGCGCGACGGCGCCCGCTGGGTCCACTTCGTCGATCTGGACCGCGCGCTCGGCCGGGGCGACAACCGTGCGCTCGCGCGCCGCTTTCTGAGTGCGGCTGGCGTGCCGGTCCAGGTGGGCGGCGGCCTGCGCACCGAGCAGGCGATCGACGAGATGCTCGCCTGGGGCGCGACCCGGGTGGTGATCGGGACGAAGGCCGCGACCGATCCGGCCCTGGTCGGGCGGTTGCTCGAGCGCCACGGCCCGGAACGGCTCGCGGTCGGCATCGATGCGAAGGACGGCCGGGTCGCCGTGCGGGGCTGGACCGAGGTGTTCGACCTCACCGCGCCCCAGCTCGCCGAGCGGGTCAAGTCACAAGGAGCGCGCACGGTGATCTATACCGACATCGCCCGGGACGGCATGCTGGTCGGGCCGGACGTTGCGGGCGCCCGCGCGATCGCAGCGCTCGGGCTCGACACGATCGCCTCGGGCGGCGTCGCAGCGCTCGACGACCTGCGCGCTATTCGGACCGCCGGCCTCGCGGGGGCCGTCGTGGGACGTGCGCTCTATGAAGGCCGCTTCACCCTCGCCGAGGCGCTCCAGTGCGCGGCCGCCTGACGGCCGGGCTCGCGCTGCTGCGCACAACCGGACTCGCTGCCCTCGTGCTGCTCCTGTGGAACCCCGCGACGTGGCGCCGCGACCCGGCGTCCGCCCCACCCCTCGTGCTGCTCGACGCGTCGCTCAGCATGGCGGGCCACGGCGGGCGCTGGCGCGAGGCGCTGGACAGCGCGCGGGCGCTGGCGCAGGGGGGGCGGGGGGGGCGGGGGGGCGTGATCTGGCGCTTCGGGTCGCGCGTTCGCGCCTACGACTCGCTTCCGCCGGCGGACGGTGCGACGCGGCTCGCGCCGGCGCTCGCCGCAGCCGCGGGGCGCGGCGGCCCGGTCAGCGTCGTGACCGACGGCGCGATCGATGACCTCGCGGATGTTCCGCCGGACCTGCTGAGCCGCGCGCGGGTGGTAGTCCTGCCCCGGGCTTCCTTTCGGGACGCGTTCATCGCGTCCGTTGCGGGACCGACGCGCGTCGCGGCGGGGGATACGATCCGGCTCAAGGTTTCGTACGGCACGGCCGGGATGCGGGATGCGAGAGGCGGGATGCGGGACGCGAGGCTCACGGTGAGCGCCCAGGGTCGACGGCTCGCTTCGCGCACGGTCGCGCTCCCAGACAGCGGAATCGTGTCCGCTGATCTGACGCTTCCCGCATCCCGCATCTCGCATCCCGGGTGGGTGGCGGTGGAGGTTGGGTTGGACGGGGTGGGGGATGAGGAGCCCCGTGACGACGCACGCTGGTTCACGCTGGAAGTGAGCCCCCAGCCCTCCGTCGTGCTGCTCGCGTCGCCGCCCGACTGGGACAGCCGTTTCCTCGCCCGCACGCTGAGCGACGTGGCGCGCGTGCCGGTGCGCACCTTCGTGGAATCCGAGCCGGACGGGGGCGGGTGGCGCGACGCCGCCAACCTCACGCCTGTCTCCACTGCTGAGGTGACGCGGGTCGTGGCGGGCGCCCGTCTCGTCGTCCGGGCGGGGAACCCCGCGCCGCTCGACCGCTTCGCGTCCACGGGGGCCATTCTCACCTGGTCTACGACGCGGGGCCAGGAGGGCGACTGGTACGTGCAGCCGCCCGGGCCGTCCCCGCTCGCCGACGCGCTCGCCGGGATCGCGTGGGATTCGCTCGCGCCCGCCGCCGCGGTGTCCGATCTCGCGCTCCCCTCCGATAGCGCGGCGGTAGTCGTCCTCACAGCGCGCCTCGCGCGCCGTGGCAACCCGCGCCCCGTCATCGTGCTGTCCGAGCGTGATGGGGCGGGGGGGACGGGGGGAGGCGCCCGACGGGCGACCGTCGCCGCGGCCGGCCTGTTTCGCTGGGCGTTCCGGGGCGGTGCAAGCGCTGAGGCGTACCGGGCGGTGGTCGCGGCATTGGCTGATTGGCTCCTGGCGGGGGGAGCCGGGGGATGGGAGAGGTTCGTGCCGGTGACGCACGCGGCTCCCAACGGAATGCCCGTCGCGTGGCGCTGGACCGGCGCCGGCTCACCTCGTGACGTGACAGTGACGTTGACGGCGGCCGGGACCAGCCGAACGGACACGCTACGCTTCGATGCAACGGGGCGCGCCGAGCTATCGCTGCCGCCGGGGGTGTATTCGTACGAGTCGCCGACCGGGCCCGAGCGGGGCGTCGTAGCCCTGGAGACGTATTCCGACGAGTGGCGCCCAGCCACGCCAGTGCTGCACGCCCAGGCGGGCGGCGCCGCGGGGCGACTCGCGAGCGTGCCGATGCGCGAGCGGTGGTGGCTGTTTGTAGTTGCGATCGCGGCGTTCGCGAGCGAGTGGGCGTGGCGCCGCCGGCAGGGACTGCCATGAGGCTGTGGGAGCGGGTCGCCCGCGTATTCGGCCGCCGCGACGCGGGCGCGCGCGAGGAGGCCGAGCGCATCCTGCTCGAAGCCGACTTCGGGATCGCGGCGACGGCGGACATCCTCGACGAGGTGACGCGCTCCCCCCGACCCCCCCGCGACGGCGATTTCCAGGCGGCCCTGCAGCAGGCTGTGGCGCGCGTCCTCGCGGCAGCCACGCCGCCGCGAGGCGCTCCGGGAGCGCTGGCGCGCGCGCCGGAGCCACCCAGCGTGATCCTCGTGTTCGGGGTGAACGGCGTCGGCAAAACCACCACCATCGCGAAGCTGGCGCACCGGCTCACGCGCGAGCGCCGTAGCGTGCTGCTAGCCGCCGCCGACACCTTCCGAGCCGGGGCGGGCGAGCAGCTCAAGATCTGGGCGGACCGGCTCGCCGTCCCGTGCGTCAGTGGCGCGGGAGGGGCCGACCCCGCGGCGGTAGCGTTCGACGCGGTCGCGGCGGCCCGTGCCCGTGGCGTCGACACCGTACTCGTGGACACGGCAGGCCGCATGCACACCGACGAGCCGCTACTCGAGGAGCTCAAGAAAGTCGTGCGCGTGGCCGCGAAGCAGCAGCCCGGCGCGCCGCACGAGTCGCTCCTCGTGCTGGACGGCACAGTGGGCCAGAACGCCGTGCAGCAGACCCGGGCGTTCGCTGCGGGGGTGCCGCTCACCGGCTTGATCGTTACCAAGCTCGACGGCACTGCGAAGGGCGGTAGCGTAGTCGCCGTACAACGCGCGGTACCCGTGCCGATCCGCTTCATCGGCACCGGAGAAGGGCTCGACGATCTCGAAATCTTCGACGCCCAGTCCTACGCCAGGCGCTTGGTCAGCGGCTGAACTGCCGGTGAACTGCCGGGGAAAGGGGAAGGGGGAAGGGGAGTGACGTTGTCGCTGACGACGTCGGTGAAGTATCTCAAGGGCGTCGGGCCGAAGCGCGCCGAGGCGCTAGCGCGGCTCGGCATCCGCACAGTGGGCGACCTCTTGTATCACGCGCCGCATCGCTACCTCGACGCGACCGCGGTCACGCCGCTGGCGCGCGCGCGCGTTGGGCAGGAGGTCAGTTGCGTCGGACAGGTGGTCACGACCGGCGTGCTGCCGACGCGCCGCGGGCTGCGTGTGTTCCGGGCGGTGCTCCGGGACGAGAGCGGCCTGCTCGAGTGCGCCTGGCCGGGCCAGCCCTTCCTCGAGCGTCAAATCAAGCAGGGGCAGCTGCTGCTCGTCACCGGTCCGGTGCGTTATTACCACGGGCGCCAGCTCGTCCCCCGGGAGTTCGTCGTACTGGCGGACTTAGGGGAGACCGGGCCCGACCGCGGCCTGGTCCTTCCGGTATATCCGGCGACCGAGGGCCTGACGCACCGCCAGATCCGCGGGCTCATCCACCAGCATCTGGACGCCCTGCTCGCGCTGGTCAGCGATCCCCATCCGCCGCGGCTGCGCGCGGCCGTGGGGGTTCCCGAGCTGCGCCCGGCGCTCGCCGCCGTGCACCGGCCTCGGGACCTGCACGACGCCGAGGCCGGCCGGCGGCGCCTCGCGTTCGACGAGTTCTTCGACCAGCAGCTCGTGCAGGCCCGCGCGCGCCATCTCGCGAAGCGCGCCCGCGCGGGGATCGCGTTCGCGCTCAAGAAGGAGCTCACCACCCGGCTCAAGGAGCATCTCCCCTTCGAGCTCACGGACGACCAGCGGCGCGCGGTGCGGGAGATCGCAAACGACATGACGGCGCCGCTGCGCATGCACCGGATGCTGATGGGCGACGTCGGCACCGGCAAGACGGTGGTGGCGCTGTTCGCGATGCTGCTCGCGGTGGAAAACGACTACCAGGCCGCGATCATGGCGCCCACCGAGCTGCTCGCCGAGCAGCACGGGGCGACGCTCACGCGGCTGCTCCAGCCGCTCGACCTCCGGCCGGAGCTCCTGATCGGCCGGCTGGCGTCGGCGGAGAAGAGCGCGGTGCGGGAGCGCATCGCCCGCGGGGCGGCGCGCCTGGTGGTGGGGACACACGCCCTGATCCAGGAGTCGGTGAGATTCCATCGCCTTGGCCTCACCGTGGTGGACGAGCAGCACCGCTTCGGGGTGGAGCAGCGCGCCGCCCTCGTGGAGAAGGGGGACGCCCCCGACGTCTTGCTCCTCACGGCAACCCCGATCCCGCGCTCGCTCGCGCTGACGCTGTACGGCGACCTCGACGTGACGGAGCTGCGGGAGCGGCCTCCCGGGCGGGGCGCCGTGAAAACCGCGCTGCGCACCGACGCCGCCCGCAAGAAGATCTACGAGTTCATCCGTGCCGAGTGCGCCGCGGGGCGTCAGGCGTACGTCATCTATCCTGTGATCGACGAGTCGGAGCGCGCTGATCTGAAAGCGGCGACGACGATGGCCGAAGACCTGCGGCAGGTGTTCGCCGAGTTGCGCGTCGGGCTCGTGCACGGGCGGTTGAGCCCCGAGGAGCGGGATGCGGTGATGCGCGCGTTCCGTGACAACGCGGTCCAGATTCTCGTCGCGACGAGCGTGATCGAGGTGGGGATCGACGTGGCGAACGCGACGGTGATGCTGATCGAGCACGCGGAGCGCTTCGGACTCGCGCAGCTGCATCAGCTGCGCGGTCGCGTGGGCCGCGGCGCCGCCGCGAGCCACTGTATCCTGCTCTCGAACGTCCCACAGGCAGCCGGCCGGCTCAAGGCGTTCACCGAGACGACGGACGGCTTCAAGATCGCCGAGCTCGACTTACGGGAGCGCGGCATGGGCGAGCTCGCCGGGGCCCGTCAATCAGGCGGGGTGCCGTTGCGCTACGCCAACTTCGAGACCGACGTGCCGCTGCTCGAGGCGGCACGCCGCGCGGCGGGAGAGGTCATTGCGCGCGATCCGGCGCTCGCCCGACCAGAGCATGCGGCGTATCGGAAACGCATCGTGGCGAGATATGAACGGGGGTTTGAATTGTTCAGGGTGGGCTAATCCAACGCGGAACGTGGAAGTCGGAACGCGGAACAACAGGGTGTGCGTCGTGCCGCACGACCTCTCACCTTCTGTTCCGCGTTCCGCGTTAGAAGGTGATTCGCAGCCCGACGCGCGCAACGCCGGCTCGTGCGTCCTCCGAAACCTCCAGCGGACTGAGCGGCTTATTCGCCGGCCCTCCCGCCTGTCGGGTCAGGTCGGCGATGAACAGCCCCGCGGCGACCAGCAGCGTCGCCTGACCGGCGAGCAGGCGCACTCGGGCGCGACGGTCGAAGTGGAGAGATACCTGGTACAGCTGCTCCGCGGCGGGGTTCAGGTAGGTACCGTCCGTGCCGAGCAGGCAGTCGTTGTTGTTGGCGCGACACAGCGTGAGCAGCTGGCTGAACTCGCGGTTCGAGCGGCTGTGCTCGTGCGCGCCCATCACCGTGAACGCGACGGCGCTGCCGGCGGCGAGCCATTTTCCCCAATGAACCGTCGCACGTCCCACGTTCCACGTTCCACGGGATCTACTTGCGACGTGTGACGGGTGACGTGGAACGCTGTCGGTCTCCTGCGCTGGTAGGCGCATCGGAGTTAGCAGCGCTAGGCCGCCCAGCAGGCAAACCGTTCGTCTCATCGGTACGCCTGAATGTCGCCGCGGCCGGCGACGATCACCAGTTGCCGGTCCCGCACCAGTGGTGGCTGCTCGATGGGCCCGTCGAGCTCGATGCGCCACAGGATGGCGCCGGATCGCCGGTCGACGAGCAGCACCTCGCCACTGACGCTCGCGACCAGCACGCCGGACGCGACCGGCATCGGTCCCGCCGTCGCCGTGATGCCCAGCGCGAAGCTGCGCCCCTCGGCCGGGCGGTCCTTCGGGACAAGCCACAGTGTACCGTTGCGCGCCAGCACGTACACCGTGTCATGCGCCACGACGGGAGCGCCGAACACCGCGTCCCCGGCGGGTAGATCCCAGGCCACGCGCAGCGCGGGCAGCTCGATCGCCAGCATCCGGCCGGCGGTCGTGGCGGCGTAGAGCCGCGCGCCGTCGAGCGCCGGCGCTGCGACCACGGCACCGGGGGTGGGGAGCCGCCCGCGCACCTGGCCCGTCGCGCGCTCCAGCAGGTACACAGTGTCGGCAGTCGTGGCGACGACGACGCCGTCCCGCGCGGGGACCGGGGCTGCGCGGGCCGCGCCGCCCAGTCGCCGGCGCCACACGACCTTCCCCGCTTCGGTCTCGAGTCGCAGCACGGTGCCGGTTTCGGTCGCCGCGTACAGCGTGTCGCCGTCCAAGGCGAGCGGCGCCACGACGCTCTCGGTCTTGGTGCTCCACACCGTCTGCCCGTCGCGCAGCCGAAGGGCGTAGACGCGCGCGTCAGGCGTCGCTTCGGTCGCGACGTAGATGCGGTCTCCGTCGAGGAGGGGGCCGCCGTGGATCGTGCCGCCGACGCGGGCGCGCCACAGCGCTTGGCCGGTGGCGCGGTCGACCAGCGCCACGACGCGGTCGGCGACGCCGACGACGATCACGCTTTCGCCCAGGGCGGGACTGCCGCGGACCGCCCGGCCGACGCCGGTGTGCCACAGCGGCCGTGGGTCGGCGTTGAGCGACTCCGCGACGCAGGCGTCGTGCCGGGGCGTGCCCAGGTACGCGGGCCAGCTCGTCTCCTGGCGCGGCGGGCCGAGCTTCGCGGGCGGGACGTACGACGAGGCGCACGCCATCGCGTTGACAGCCCAAAACCCCGCCACTAGTATGCCGCGCCTATGCCTAACGCTCATCGCATCGAAGCGCTGCCGCAGCTGGTAGGCCAGAGGGTCGCCGTGCGAGGATGGGTGATGACCACGCGCTCGAGCGGCAAGATCGCCTTCGTGGTGCTGCGCGACGGCACGGGCTATCTGCAAGCGGTCCTGTCCAAGAAAGACGTTTCCGACGCCGCCTGGGACGCGTTCGGGAAGCTCACCCAGGAGACGTCGCTTGAGGTGACGGGCACGGTGCGTGCGGACCCGCGCGCACCGGGAGGGGGGGGTGTCGAGCTCACGGCCGCCGACCTGACGATCCTCGGGCCGAGCCCCGACTTCCCCATCACCCCGAAAGAGCACGGCACCGCGTTCCTGTTCGAGCACCGACACCTGTGGCTACGCAGCCGTCGCCAAGTGGCGATCGCCCGCGTGCGCCACGAGGTGATCCAGGCGATCCGCGACTTCTTCTACGAGCGCAACTTCGTGCTGGTCGACACGCCGATCCTCACCGGCGCGATCGGCGAAGCCGCGGGCCACCTGTTTGCCACCGAGTACTTCGACCTGGGCACGGCGTACCTCGCGCAGACGGGGCAGCTCTACGTCGAAGCGGCAGCGGCAGCGCTCGGCAAGGTGTACTGCTTCGGGCCCACGTTCCGCGCCGAGAAATCCAAGACGCGACGCCACCTCACCGAATTCTGGATGGTCGAGCCCGAGGTCGCCTGGAACGACTCCGACGCCAATATGCAGCTCCAGGAGGAATTCGTCGCTTCTATCGTGGCGCGCGCGCTCGAGCGGCGGAAGACCGAGTTGGCCGAGCTGGAGCGCGACACGGCGCCCCTCGAGCGCATCCGGCCGCC